>Ga0315308_1001697_pt1 | contig 12565 bp, 10 predicted proteins | sample TDP3_MG_FD_203078 | JGI IMG/M metagenome (GOLD analysis project Ga0315308, IMG submission 203078) | Freshwater sediment microbial communities from Lake Towuti, South Sulawesi, Indonesia - TDP3 | ecosystem: Environmental > Aquatic > Freshwater > Lake > Sediment | place: Indonesia: South Sulawesi... | reverse complement strand
GGCGCTAGAATCAGAAAATGGGCATAGAACCTTGTTGCTCTACTATCTAGCGTACTGTTGCTTAAAGCATGGTGACATCGAAGAAGCCAAGGAATATGCTTCATCGGCAGAGAAATCTGGATTGGACTACTGTTTTCCAAACAAGTTGGAAGAAGAAAAAATGCTCAGGGAAATTGTCGGATCCAATATCGGCGGCGGAAAAGCCCATTACTGTCTAGGAAACATTCTCTTCTCCAAACACAGATACGATGAAGCATTGCTCTTGTGGGAAAAGGCTATAGAGCTAGGGGTGAAATACTCGGTTTTGCATAGAAACATCGGATTGGCCCTATGGAAGATAAAGGGCAATCTTGGTGCAGCGGCAAAAGAATATAGGACCGCGCTTGAATTGAACAAGAATGACTACAGACTTTATCTAGAGCTTGACGAGATATGTCAAACACTTGGTTTGCATGAAGAAAGAGTAGAACGTTTGGAGAGCGCTCCTCCCTCGGTCTTAAGAAACGGAAACGTCTTAGCGAAACTGGCCTCGGCTTATTTCGACATTGGCAGAGCTGAAAAAGCTCTTGAAATACTCATGGAAAACAACTTTCCATCAAGAGAGTTCGGGGTCATAGACCTATCCATATGGGATCTATATCATGATGCCTGCATTGAATTAGGTTTGAGTAAACTTAGAAAGAGTAAGAACGATGAGGCATTAGAGTATTTCAGACAAGCGACCAAATATCCACACAACTTGGGAACAGGCGAACCATATAGAAGACTAAATGCAGCTGCTTTATACTACCAAGGAATCGTCTATGAAAAGATTGGTGGCTTAGATGAGGCTGAACGGTCTTGGAGGGAAGCGTCTGCTGAAGAACATGAGTGGTGGTCCGAGCTAAGATACTACAGGGCTTTGTCTCTTCAAAGGCTTGGAAAACACAGTGAAGCTGAAAGAATATTGGACGATATGATCAGGATGGCTGATCAGAATTTGAGATACGAGGAATTCGCTTACTGGCATTTCATAAGAGGCTTGGCGCTCAAGGGCAAAGGCAGACATTCTGACTCTGTGGAGGAATTGGAGAAAGCACTAAGCATGGACCCAGCCAATAGAAAGTGTAGAAGAGAGCTCAGAGAGACAAAGGAACTTCAAGTTTAGATGTTTTCCTCATCATCAATGATGTGGATCGATCGATCTTGGTTCGACGAACTAGAAGGCTCGCCAAAACATGGAGGAGCTAGATTGAAATGGGGTATCTTCCATGTTTCATAGCATAGTCGTACACCGCAACGATCTTTTCCCCGGACGTATCAGCTTGAAAATTGTGCGACGGCGCTAGAATGTAGCCTCCTCCAGAAGCCAATTGTTTGATTCTTGTTTTAACCTCTCGTTCCACGTCAGCAAGAGTCCCCATTGGCAAGGTTTTCTGTATGTCTATCGCGCCTTCAAAACAAACCTTATCTCCGTACTCCTTCTTCAAAGAACCTGGATCCATGGTGAACGGAGTATCAAGACCTGCATATGGCTGAATGGGATTAAGTATATCGTATCCCCACTCTATTACGTCTTTGATAACCGGTCTCATAGCTCCACATCCGTGCCAACAAAGCTTCAAATGAGGTGCTTTTCTCTTGATCGCATTCACATACGAACGTTCTACTTCGCCGAAGTATTCTCTAAAGAGTTCCGGCGAATACTGCATTGAATGCTGTGTAGCTACATCTCCCCCGCCTATGATCTCCGTGAGGTAATCTCCCAATGTGTCAACAACAAACTTATCGTATTCTGCGATAGATTTTGACACCAGGTCAATCATCTTGCGCGCCATTTTGGGTCTTTGAATCAAGTCTCTGAACCAGTTTTTCATTCCTCTATAGTACCACGGAGGCTCAACCATTCCAAAGAGACAGCTAAAGGTAGACAAAGCGTATCCTTCCTGATAGAGCTCTTTGGCCTGCTTTATAGCGGGTTTGACATTTCGGGGAGCGTTAGGATCGAATAGGTAGAGCTGACGCCCATTTCTTTCATAGAATTTATCTTCTAGGTCTGAAACATCCTCAACATCTGAGAGAGTCGGGTATAGAGTGAACTCGTAGTATAGTCCGACTTTTTTGGTTCTTAAGCCCGTCGGCCCTTCGAAGCTTCCATCGGGCCAAGTCTTGGGCTCATAATCCGCTGGTGCGGGGAGGTGTACTTGAACCACATCTAGACTTAACCTCTTAACGAGCTTCTTCGAAATGTGGAATGCCTTATCCGAGGCCCATAGAATATCTTCCTTATCACCCTCGTACCCTAGGTATCGCTTGATATTTTCATACGCTTCGGCAGTTAACCAAAGCGACACGGGTACTCTATCAGGCTCTTCATGTTCGATCGCTTTGATCACCCTTTCCCTTGGAATCATTTCCTTTTATGCCTCCAAGACTAGCTACTTTTCATTAGCTCATCGGCTATTCTCACTGCTTCGTACGCATCCCTTCCATATCCATCAGCCCCGATCTTTCGTGCAAAATCTCCATCACAAGGTGCTCCACCAATGATGACCTTCACCTTGTCTCTTAGACCTGCTTTCTTTAGAGCCTCGATAACCTTGGTCATGTTGATCATAGTCGTTGATAGTAGGGCTGACAAGGCTGCTATATCGGCATCCACCTCCATTGCCTTTTCGACAAACTGTTGAACCGAAACGTCTACACCCAAATCATGAACTTCATACCCAGCAGCCCTCAGAAAGCCTGCAACTAAAGATTTGCCAATATCGTGCACATCTCCTTCGACCGTTCCGATAACAACTCTTCCTTTTGCAGTAAAGCCCCCCTTTTCAGCATCCAGCATCGGCATCAATATGCTCAATGCTTCATGCATGGCTTCTCCGGCCATTATGAGCTCCGCTAGAAAATACTCTCCCTTCCCGTATTTTTCTCCCACGACAGCCATTCCCTTGGCCAATCCATTGAAAATCGCGTCTGATGAAGACACATTTGCCTTTGATGCCTCCTGCGCCATGCTTCTTGCCATCTCTGGATCGCAGCTGGCTATGCTTTCTGTTAGTTTTTCCAGGATCTCTTTTGCTCTCAACTGATTTCATTTCCTCTCTTGAATAGGCGTTCATATAAATTTTGTCTCAGGCAAAGAATAGTCAAAGAGCAGCTGTCCCAATAAGATCGATCGACACGCGGTCTTCCACCGAGATGATGTCAACAGTGGTTTTTCGTGTCCTTCGATGTTCCGGCGGACGATTTGTTTATGAAAAGATATATTTACCTGAACATTATAAGTCATACCGAACGGTGAAAGTGAAGCCAGAGGCGTCTTTCATGAGCATAGTTCGCGAGGTTGTAACCAATTGGATTGCCTGCGAAGCACTGGGGGCCTAGGCGTGTGATCACCAAGGCCGTTATTCTTGCGAGGGGCCTGGGGACTAGGATGCAAAGGAAGGTTGAGGCTATTGGTCTCGAACCAGAGGTTGAGCGGATAGCCGACATAGGGAAAAAGGGGATGATACACTTCGGGGACAGACCATTCTTAGACTATTCGGTGCAAAACCTAATCGAAGCAGGCCTTAAGGACATATGTCTTGTGGTAAGTCCTGATGACGCTCTATTCAGAGAGTATTATCGCAAAGTTTCAGAGAGGGTTCCCGGACTCAGCATATCCTTTGCGATACAGGAAAAAGCCCTCGGCACCAGCGACGCTGTTTACGCTGCCAAAGAATATGTCGGTGGCGAATCTTCTATCGTGCTCAACAGCGACAACCTCTACAGCGCCCACGCAATATCCATTCTTCGCAACCAAGAGGAGGAGTGCTGCTACTTGGCGGGTTTCGACAAGGACGCCATGATTCGTGAGAGCAACATTGAGGAAGAACGCATCAACCGGTTCGCCGTCGTCGAGGTCGACAATGAATGGAACTTGGTGCGGATACACGAGAAGCCGGAGGAACCGGACGCCTACGGGGTGGACGGCCGCGTGATTGTCAATATGAACCTCCTTCGCTTCACGCCCGATGTCTTCAGGGCTTGCGAGAAGACCAAGCCAGATCCCATTCGAGGAGAATACGAGATTACATCGACGCTTCAGATACTTGTCGACGAAGGAAGAGTTCCGGTTAAGGTCGTCTACGTCAACGAAGGGGTGCTCGACCTAACGTACAGACGAGACATAGTGTCTCTCAGGAAAATTCTTTCTTCCAGGAGACTCAACTTCTGAGTTGACAAGCGGCATGTCTACTCTAGGAGAACTCTCGAAACGGGTGACTCGGGACGACCAGTACGAGGAACTTGGCTTGGGGCTAGCAGGTCGTTCGAGGAAAAAACGCATCTGGCAACGGATCGTGGAAACCCTTGTGAAGAGCTTCAGGGTGAGGCGCGACGAAGAGGTGTATGCCTACTTCGTCCCTGGAAGAGTCGAAGTGCTAGGAAAGCATACGGACTATGCCGGGGGAAAAAGCTTACTCATGGCACTGGACCGCGGGTTCCAAGGTGTCAGCAGGATCAACAACACGACGAAGATTCGAATCATGGATACCAATCCCAGGTACGGTCTCCGTGAGTTCGAGTTCGCAGAGCGCCTGAAACCGAGCATAGGCGAATGGGAAAACTATCCCATGACCGTCGCTCAACGGGTTGCAGCGAACTTCGCCGCATACCAGAAGCTGAGAGGAGTGGACATAGTGTTCGCAAGCGACCTTCCAGGAGCAGGAGGCATGAGCAGCTCCTCGGCCTTGATCGTGTTTACTTTTCTAGCTCTGGCTGCGCCAAACAATCTCTTCGAGAACCCTATCTACAAGGAGAACATCAGCAACAACATCGACCTCGCAATGTACCTGGCATGTGTTGAGAATGGGCAGACATTCCGAAGCCTGATTGGAGGCCGCGGCGTCGGGACTTTCGGTGGTTCCGAAGACCACACCACGATGCTGACGGCGAAGAGAGGTATGCTCTCGGTGTTTGAGTTCTCCCCAACCCGCCACATCGCAGACGTCGAGTTCCCTTCCGACCTCGCCATGGTCGTCGCTCACTCAGGCGTCAAGGCTGAGAAAACCGGCGACGCAAAGGAGCTCTACAATCTCGCTTCCCGTCGCGCAAGCCTTGTCGTCAGTTGCTACAACGAATGGTACGGCGCGAAACACGCTGTAGTGCGCGACATAATCGTTGAGAACGAGGGCCTTGACTTTGCTCGCCTCTGTAACCGTGTGCGCACATCCATTGGCAGGCAGGCGGAGAGGGCGAGACGCCTAGACCTCATTGGACGGTTCGCCCAATTCTATCTTGAGGACAGAGTGTACATCCCTGAGGCAGTCGCGGCTCTGGTTGGCCATGACTACGCGAGGCTCGGCCGAATAATTGATCAATCCCACGCAGCCTCCAAGCGAAGCCTCAGGAACATCGTGCCGGAGATCGACTGTCTTCAGAGGAAAGCCCGTGAACTCGGCGCGATCGCCGCGTCAGGCTTCGGGGCCGGCTTCGGAGGTAGCGCATATGCTTTGATTCGACTCGATCAACGGAGGGATTTTGTCTCGAAGTGGCGAAACGGATATTTGACTAGATTTCCAGAGCGCAGACGTGGTGCTTCGTTTTTTAGCGTAACGGCGTCCCAGGGAGCAACCCGTCTCTTCACGCATCTGCCTCGGTAGAGGGCGCGATCGATCGATCCTCGTGTACCGCCCTCCACAGCTTGTTGCGAAACCCCTATTTCAGAATCACTTGGGCGATTGATCCGGTGGACCATCATCCCATATTTTCGAGAAGCTTCCAGCACTGCAATTGGGCACGGGGAAGGTGAAAAGGACCCTTCCACAGGTTGCCCTTTAGGCGCAGAGAGAGACTCCCATCGCGGTGCAAGTATCCAAACCATTCTCCATACTCTCTGTCGGGGAAGTGGGCGAAGGACCAAGCGTGCACTCTCTCATACCACTCCTCGTACTTCTTCTCGCCGGTTAGATGGTGGGCTAGGAGGAGGGCGTAGAGGGCTTCCGTATGTGGCCACCAGAGCTTCATATCGTGCTCGAGCTGGTCAGGAGGCTTCCCTTCGACATCGACGAAAGAGAGGAGGCCCCCGTATTCTTGATCCCAACCTATCTGCAGCGACCACTCGAGGATTTGAAGGGCTTGGCGGATCAGTGACCAGTCATCGCGGCGTCGGCCCTCTTCCGTTATGAACCAAGCCGACTCGATGGCGTGGCCGGGGTTGATGCAGCGGCCCTCTGGGGAATCAAGGCGCTCCCCGTTGGGGCCGACTGTTTCAAACAGCGCCCTCTCATCGGGCTTCATGAAGTCGTGGAGGATCTCATGGAGGGATTGGTCGATAACCTCGTCGTAGATCGGATCGTCGTCAACTTCTCTCATAATTTGAGACACGGCCAGCAGGATCATCGGCATCGCATGGGATTTTGTCCTTCTAGTCTGAGGGAACACCTTCGGCTCCAACAGTCCCGGCGTCCTATGATACCTCAGCACGAGCTTGAAGAGGTCGATGGCTCGACGGCGGGCACGCTCGTCTCCGGACGCACGGGCGTACTCTGAGCACGCCATAATGCCAAAGCATTCGGCGAAGAGGTATCGGCGCTTCCGCAAAGGCCTGCCATCCCGGGTTACGAGGAAGAACATTCGTCCATCACTGTCGAATGCGTGCTTCACCAAGAAATCGTAGCCGTGCTTGGCGAGTTCCAGCCATTCGGATTTCCTTTCCACGCTGTCATAGAGCTTCGCGAACAACCAGGTCGCTCGCGCCTGGATCCAGATCGGCTTGTCCGAGTTGAGGAGCGTTCCGTCGCGGTCAAGCCAGGTGAAAAAGCCGCCATGCTTCCTGTCGATGGAGTGTCTCCGCCAGAAGGGGATCGTATCATTCAGCAGCCCATCCCGATACAGTGCCGTCAGCTCGAGGATCCGCTTCCGATCCATGGTTCCAGGCGATGAACTGAGACAGATAAGTAGTTTGCGTAAAAAGTGCATCCACCACATAAGACTGAACGCTTCGAGCGCAGCTGCATCGAACACGCCCATGAGTACAAGCTTATGTCCTTCTCACCGGCGATCGGTGCGGTGCAAGCAAATGGCTCGTGTCCTTGTAGAACATCTGAGCAAACGGTTCGGAGATGTTGAAGCCGTCAAGGATGTGGCATTGGAGATCAAGGATAAGGAGCTACTTGTGCTACTGGGGCCGTCAGGATGCGGAAAAACAACGACGCTTAGATGTATCGCCGGGTTGGAAGTTCCGGGTGAAGGGAAGATCTTCATCGGGGATACATTAGTCAATGATCTGCCACCGAAGGACAGGGATGTGGCAATGGTTTTCCAGAGCTATGCGCTGTATCCTCACAAGAGAGTTTACGACAATATGGCCTTTCCTTTGAAGGCAAGGAAAGCTTCGAAACAGGAAATCGACCGTCGAGTCAAAGAAGTCGCAGCGATGCTGCGGATAGAGCATCTCCTTGATCGGAAGCCCAAACAGTTGAGCGGGGGTGAGGCTCAAAGCGTTGCTCTGGGGAGATCCATCATTCGAGAGCCGAAAGTTTTCCTTATGGATGAACCGCTCAGCAACCTAGATGCCAAGCTCAGACTCTACATGCGCGCGGAGCTGAAGAAGCTACAGAGAGAACTAGGTGTGACCACCATCTACGTCACCCGCGACCAAGCTGAAGCGATGACGATGGCCGACCGCGTCACTCTTATGCCTGCTGGCTGTATACAACAGATGGACAGGCCATTTGAACTGTTCGCTCATCCCAACAGTGTTTTCGTGGCTGGATTCATCGGCAGTCCTCTGATGAACCTCATCGATTGTAGCCTTGTGGACTCAAACGGAGAGGGCTATCTCGATTCGCGAACTTTTCGGATTTTCCTAGACAGGCCGATGCTTGAACAGGTGCGAGGAGAGGCCTCTAGCAACAAGTTGATAATAGGGATCAGGCCAGAGCACCTCACCATCGGCAGTCGAGAAGGAGGGCGCACGCTTGCCACCGGTGAGATCTACATTGTGGAGCCACTCGGCACCGAGACCATCGTCGATGTGCGAATTGGCGAGGACATCATCAAGGTCAAGGAAGAGTCAGGCTACACCATCGACGCAGGCAGTAAAGTGCAGATTGCGCACGACCCCCAGAAGATATACATCTTCGATCAAAAGACGGAAGCCGCTCTACTTTAGATTTGAAGGAACCTCAACCTGTAGAGCCGAAATCAAGAGAGATATCTCTTGGCTGATCGATAAGAGAAGCAGGAGGGAGGGCTCGAAAGCGCTGACGATCGACCGAAGAACCGCGGTGTCATCATCCTGAGCGATTTGGCATATGATGTGCTGACGTTGCACCCCGAGAAGGAGGTAATTGATCGATCGATGGGGGAGCCAGACTCAAGACGCGACCCGTTTCTAAAGGAAGTTGGGGATTGGATGCTCGGGAGGATCCCAGCCCGTGTCGCTAATCGAAGTGCTTCCCGCGTTTCCAAACTCAGGCTTGTCCCTGTAGAAGCGTAGTCTGTCCAGCGCTCGATCGATCGGGGCGTCGCTATATCGATACCAAACCCCGTGTCCCGGCAGAATGAAGCCCGGAGGATCACGCTTCAAACGCTCGAGGAATCGTATGTAGTTGGGAACATTCGAGCCGTTGTGGAAGTCTAGGTAGCCCATAGCTCCGTCTGCATAGACCAGGTCACCCCACATGATGAAGGACTTTCCATGGCAGGTGAACTGCGTGACCATGCTTCCCTCAGTGTGCGATGGCTCGCCGCACAGCTTGAACTCCATGCTCCCGATTCGCAGCGTCTCCACCCCCGAGATCTTCCTATCGACAACGACCGGCTCCATTCGGGGGTCGGTGCTTCGCAAACCCATCCAAGACGCCACCGGATCCCCTGTCTCTAGAACCCACGCATCTCGCTCCTCTGCGACTACTTGACAACCAATCAAGGCTTTCATACGCGCGATATTGCCCACATGATCACTATGGGGGTGACTAACGATTATTGCTTCAACGCTCAGAGGATCTACGCGCATGTATTCAAACTGCTTCAACACATATTCCGTGCTTTCCGGCCAACCCGTGTCGAACATCACGGACGGCCCACCGCATTCCACGACATACATATTGGAGTGAGCAGCCCCCGCCCCGAATCGATAGATACCGTGAAAGATCTTCCTCGCATACTCTGGCCTAAAGAGCGCCTCGTTTTCAGCAATCCTCTTGAACATCGCCATCTTCGCAGACCCGCCACACTACGGGCCCCGGCTGCCTATTACACTTGTCTCTTTACCTAGGAGTCACATCTCTCGTTGGGGCATAGCGGCAAGTAAAACCCTAGTTAACGTGCGTAGAGTATTTTGATCGATGTCCTTCAGGACAGGAGCTTCTATCCCTTCACCGCTCCGAGCGTGAGGCCCTTCACGAGGCTTCTTTGAACCAGGAGCATGAAGGCGATGGTGGGCAGCATGGCGATCACGACGGTGGCGGCGATCTCTCCGTAGCGAATCGCATACGCTGTGACAAAGAGGGAGGCGGAAACGTTCACCATAACCGCTCGCTGCGAAGTGAAGATCAAAGCAAACAGATACTCGTTCCAGATGGCAAGATAGTCAAGGATAGCGATGGCTATGAGTCCGGGTGCGGACAGTGGCAGAACGACGCGCAGCATCGCCCCTAACCGTGAGCACCCATCGATCATGGCCGACTCCTCGAGCTCTGGCGGTATGTCCACGATGAAACTCCGTAGGACCAGAACGGAGAGTGGTATGTTGAAGGTGGCGTAGATGAGGATCATGCCCGCGTGGGAATCGATGAGGAGCTCAGGCGAGACCTTGAAGAAGAAAAGATACAGAGGAAGGGCGAAGATTATGGGAGGGAGTAGGCGGAGCGACACAATGTAGGAGATCAGGTTCCCCCCTCCTGTCCCAAGCCGCGCAGTCGCGTAAGCAGCAGGGAAGCCGATAGCTAGTGCACCGAGAGTTGCAGCCAACGCGATGACCAAGCTGTTGAAGAGGGAATTCGGGAAATTGAACCCGATCGTAGTTGGGTTGAGGAATAGGACGTTAAAGTAGTTCTCGGGAGTGGGTGTGAAGAACAGGGGATTGCCTGCCATGATGTCGGCGTAGCTCTTGACCGAGGTGGTGACGATAAAGAAGAGCGGAACGAGGAAGACCCCTACGGTAAATAGAACCAAGATATACATAACGACATTTTTCAAGGTCCGTCTTTTCATCTAGATCACCTTCATCCTTCTGAGCACGTAGAGTCCTACTCCCGCACCTATCGTAACCATGTAGAAGACGATTATTGTGGCCGCGGCGGCCCAGCCATAGTTGTTGTAGCCTCCGGCCCAACTCAGCTGATAGATGAAGTAGCTTATGCTCTCTGTGCTCATGCCAGGGCCGCCACGCGTCATTATGTTTATGACCTCGAAAATCTTGAAGGCGTCCATGAACCGAAGAATAATTACGACGGCCAGAACCGGCCGAAGCAAAGGGATGGTTATGTCCTTGAAGACAAGCCAGCTGGACGCGCCATCGATCACCGCCGCTTCAAAGGGCTCCCTCGGAAGCGCTTGAAGCGCAGCGAACACGATAATGAATACGAAGGGCACCCACTCGATAATGTCAGTAAGAGCGATAGTCATGAACGTAGAGGGAAAGTCCTTGAAGAAACTGAATTGAATCCCTATGGATCGGAGAACGTAGGGTATTAGTCCTGCGAACTCGTTCACCATCTGTTTCATCATGATGCTGAACAGCGCAGGAGCGATGCCTAGCGGTATCAGTATGATCGCGATGAATAGCCGTCTCCCTCTGATGGGTCTGTCGAATAGGACGGCAATGAGAATTCCCAGTAGCAGCTCGACCGAGCCTACCGCAGCCGTGAAGAGGACCGTGAACCTAAGGGAGAGCCAGAACTCATTGTTGGACAAAACCCAGGCGTAGTTTTCGAGTCCTACGAAAGGTGGATTGCGAAACGTCTGCACCCTGACGTCGTGGACGCTGAAGTAGTAGGAATAGATGGTTGGCACGAGGGTTATCGCTAGAAGCATCACGACCGCGGGAAGGACCAACAGGTATCCGAGCGTCTTGTCGCGCATAGGAGTCAACCTCTAGGGATCGCGGAAAATGTATATAAAAATGTGGGGAACTGCTGCTATTTCAGGATCCCTCTCAGTTCTTCCTGAGCAGCAGCTAAAGCATTGTCGATGGTCTCGGTTCCCGTCCATGCGGCAGACGCATGCTTGGCCAGGATTGTGTATATTGTGAACACTTCTGGGTGGGTCGTGCTCGCGAATGCATAGTTGTTGAGTATGGGAACGAGATCGGGGATCTCCGATCGAACCTTCACTGCTTCGTCGTTGGCGAACACCGCACGATCGGGTGGGAAACCACCGTTCTGCAAATACATGAGCATGGGCTTCGTTGTTGTCAGCCAGGCGATGAAACGAAATGCTTCCGTTTTGTGCGTTGACGCTTTGTTGATGCTGAAACCAAGGTAGTGAGAGTAGGATCTGTGAAGCGTAGTTCCGTCCGTTTGCTTGACACCCGGTATCGGAGCGATCCCCACCTTGTCCCATACTAGCGGCGCCTTTGTCTTGTCTCTGACTTCCCCGATCGCTGCGTTCCATTGAACGTACATGGCGGCCTTCCCTGCCATGAAGGCAGCGTTCGCCTCGCCGTACTCATAAGTTACAGAGTCGGGCGGAGAGATACCTTCCTGAACGAAGTCCACGTAGAGCTTGAGCGCTTTTTTGGCTGCGGGTGAGGTGAGGTCCTCCACCGCTTTCTTCTCATTGCCGGCCGTGAAGACGGTTCCGCCTGCTGATCCCAGGACACTTCCTCCCCAGAGCATTGCATTGTAGAGGAGGTTCTTGCCGGAAACGGTGAATCCATATTCCGTCGGTGAGTCGGGGTTGTACTTCTTGGTGAACTGCTTCGCCATCGTGTACAACTCGTCGAAGGTCTCAGGCGGCTTCGTTATCAGGTCCTTTCTGTATATGAGAACGTGTACGCTTACATCTGTCGGTACCCCATAAAGAACGCCGTTAACTCGAAACGCGTCAACCGCCGCTGGAAAGAAGTCGCCGAGAGTGTATGGATACAACGTCGGGTTGTTGAAGTAACTGTCCAAAGGCTCGAGGTAGTCAGCCAGCTTTCCTACGAGATAGTACTCAAAGACAATATCCGGCTCCGGATTCCCCGCTAGGAGTAGGCTCGTCAACTTGTCTGGATGCTCCTCCCGACCGAAGAGCACCATCTCGACCTTGATCCCTGTCTCCTCAGCCAAGTATTTGTTCCAGTAATCGACGACTTTCCCTATGGCGTCGCTCTCTGGACCTGGCCACCAGTTCAGTTTGATTGTGACTGGGGTGCGTACAGTACCAACCGTTTTCGTCACAGTCTGCGTAGCCGCCGGGGCTGATGTGGTGACCGTTACAGCCTCTCCTGGCTTCACAGGAGCAGCGAAGTATCCAACCACTGCGCCCACAACCAGCGTGACAATAGCGATGGCTGCCACAACCGAGGTTTTCATTTGAGCTTTTTGATACAGCTTTTTCATGTCGATCAACGGTTCCATCCAAACTATTTAAGTTTTTCCCGGACACGGAA
>Ga0315308_1001696_pt1 | contig 12566 bp, 11 predicted proteins | sample TDP3_MG_FD_203078 | JGI IMG/M metagenome (GOLD analysis project Ga0315308, IMG submission 203078) | Freshwater sediment microbial communities from Lake Towuti, South Sulawesi, Indonesia - TDP3 | ecosystem: Environmental > Aquatic > Freshwater > Lake > Sediment | place: Indonesia: South Sulawesi... | reverse complement strand
CTCGTGAATCAAATCGGAGAGGGTGGGATTCGAACCCACGGTTCCGATTTCTCGGAACATACGCTCTCCAGGCGTACCTGTTCAGCCACTCCAGCACCTCTCCCTAAGAAAACATAAAATAAAATTATTTAGAGAGGGTGGGATTCCTCCTCGGCAATCCCTTTCCTCCCATTGCCTTCGGAGCCTGCCAACCTCACTTCCGCACTCCGTGCTCTTCCTCGGATGACCTCGGCGTGAGGCTGGCGTTGAATCCTCCGTAATAGGGAAATATAGAAGGTGGATTCAACCCCACGGTTCCGATTTCTCGGAACATACGCTCTCCAGGCGTACTCCTTCGTCCACTCGGACACCTCTCCCGAAACTCCCTAGTCCCGACTTTCAAATCGGGTCGCATGAATGCGACCCCTACAGCCTCTCTTCCTTCTTATTCCTCCTCTTCAGCATTTATGGTGATGTTTACAGCAGTCGCTTTAGGAACTTTTATACCCGGCCTGGGGTCCTGACGTAAAATTATATCAAATAACTTATCTTCATCGCATATGTAGTTTATCTCCCCAACTCTCAAACCCACTTTCTCCAGAACCTCCTTTGCCTGCGCTAACCTCCTCCCGAGAACATTTGGCACAAGCACCTCTTCCTTGCCTGAACTTAGAACGACATCTATTATTGCCCTTTCCTTTACCATTGAATCGGCTGAAGGGAAGGTGGAAATTACTGAACCCTTGGGAATGGAATCCGAAGACTGCTCAGTTATGTTCCCCACTCCGAACCCATCCTGTTCTAATCTCTTGCGCGCCTCCTCCAGCGGAACCGAGGAAAGGTCGGGGACGACGAGCCTCCTCTCGCCCTTACTGACGACAACGCCTATCTGTGTGCCCCTTCTAACAAAGGAGCCTGGGAGGGGAGTCTGGCTGATAATAGACCCTTCTGGAACGGAGTCATCTTCTCTTTCCGATTCCACAAACAACGACAATTCCGTACCTTCCAGAATGAGCCTGCCCCGTTCTACAGTTGCGCTTCTCACATCCGGCACTTCCACTTTCTCCATAAAAGGAATCCCGTAAAGGAAGAAAAGTACACAGACCAATAGCGATACAAAAAGAGAGGTAAAAAATGTAATCAAAAAATTCTTTGCCCCGGTTTTCATCTTATTTTTCCTCCTCCTTCTTGAGGATAATTATTTCCACCCGCCTATTTACATCCCTTCCTCTTGCAGTCTTATTTGACGCAATCGGTTTCTCCTCTCCCCAACCTTTTACGCTGAGCCGACCGGGGTCAATTCCCCCTCTTTCTACTATGTAGTCATAAACAGCCCTTCCCCGCATCTCCGATAATTTCTGATTGTGCTCAGCTTTTCCCACACTATCAGTATGCCCTTCAATAGAGACCTTATTCAGGGGATACGCCTTGAGCATTCCTATCGCCTGTTCTATGGCACTGTAAGCGTCCTCGCGGAGAATGGCCTTACCAATGCCGAAAAGAACCTTTACAGAGAAGGTAATCTTTAGCCCCCGTTCCTCTTCTTCCACTTTTATCACCTTCGCAAATTTCTCCTCCAATTTAGGCATTGGTATTTCCACATTCAATTTCTGAGGCATGGAAGTTCCCTTATTACCAGCAATGTCATTGACCACCAGTTTCACCCCATATTCACCAGGAGGAACAACCGTATTGTAATAATCGTCCTTTCCATTCCAGACAATAGATGGGGGAACTGGCTCTTCACCCTCAATCGTTCTTGCTAACTTTCCCTCATTATTTGATATTTCAACCGTCCAGTTTCTTATCTTGCTCTCATCTTTTGCCCCAAGTTGTATGGTTACTGTGTCATCTATGCCGTCGCCATTGGGAGAAAATGTCGCTGTAGTCAAAATAACTTCAGCCTCAGGTAGCGTATTATCAACTAAGATTGGTATCCATTCAGACCTTGCCGGGAGCCTTCCCCACTCTTTTGTCTCTATCTGACAGGAATATAGCCCATCGGGAACCAACATATTTTGTCCATCAATTCCGTCCCACTCAATAGAAATAGGTAAAATTTCTCCGGACTTTTTTAGCGCGACGACACCCTCTCTATTTTTGATCTGGAGCCTCCACCTATCCACTTTCTCTAAATTTTCTCCTGATATTACCAGTTCAGTCATGTCGTCTATTCCATCGTTATTGGGGGAGAAGACTCCGGGCTTGGCCTGCAATGAAATTTTCACTGTGGGAACTATTCCTGCTTTGCCAAATCTGTATCCGAGAGAGACCCTATGAGTTGTCCCGAGAGAGCCGTAGGGTGCCCATGCATAGTCAGTTATAAGTCCCTTCCAGTGGAGGCCCGCGCCCACTCTTAACCCTGCTAAACTATCGAGGCCATTCTCTTCTAAGTCATACTTATATCCAACTCTTACTGCGAAAGTCTCCAACAAGATGTGCTCAATCCCTATAGAGAAATTATAATCCCCGTCCAGAGGTTTATTTCCGTCCAGTGTAATTGAAAAATCCACTCTCTCCTTGGGAAATCTTATCTTGAAAGCCAGGCCGGCCTTGATATTTACGGGCAACTTTTCTCCTCTCATAGTTATGCCTAAGTTTTGCCCACTAATTCCAAAGGAGAATGCCCGATTAAGAGTGGAGAACTTGATTCCCACATCAGAAGAGAAACCGTAGGCTGTGTCTCTATCGATTTTACTCTGTAATGCCATCAAGTTAAATCCTAAAGATAATGACTCTGATATGGGAAGACCGTAAGCCAGACCCCCGTAGATGTCGTATGCATTAAACTTGCCCTCGACAACGCCCCTTCTTATCTTTTCCATGCTCTCCATATAAAGATACGAGGCACTAATCCCGAGAGTTCCCCAGGACAAAGGCTGTACATAACCCAGGTATTCATGGCTTATATCGCCCAGCCAGAAAGTGTGCATTGTCTCCAATTCCGGATTGATAATGAAGCCCAATCCCGCCGGGTTCCAGTGCATTGCGCTCACGTCATCGGATAAAGCGCAGAACGCTTCTCCCATCCCCACTGCACGGGTGCCGATATTCATTTTCAGGAAGTTTCCGGTCGTAGTGCCTGGTCCAGAGGAAAAAACTGAGCCCGAAAGATATAGTAGGAAAAAAAGGACAATTAAAAAAATAATGGGAAAACTGAATAACTTCCTCATAATCTTCTCTCACTTCAAAATAACAACTTTTACTGTCTTTGATGACTTCCCCATTTTGAGATTGACCAGATACACCCCGCTTCCCACAACCTCGCCCTTATCGTTCCTCCCATCCCAATCAATACGGTCTTCCGTTTCCGCCTTATCCTCCGCCAATGTCCTCACAAGTTCTCCAGTGACCGAATAGATTCTTATAGTCACTCCCTGGTCAGCTACTTTGTAATATATTCTGGTGTGGTCATCTCGAGGGTCCTCTGCTTCTGGATTGAAGGGATTATTCTCCTCAATTTTTAGAACAATCTCATCCCCGGGAGAACTGATATGTCTTCTGGAACTATCATCTGGCGACAGTACCTCTTGTGGTTCCAAGATAGTGTCCCCTGCCACCAGAGGAGAAGAAACAAAAATAACAATAAATAGACAAGAAAGAATACGCCTGCCGAAACTTACCATTCTTACCAACCTTTCTCAAACATTACCAAGATTTGCGCCCTTGATTGCCACGCCTTCTCAATCTAATAAAAGAAGATTAGTATGGAGTATGAGATTAGCATGCTGAGAAGACCAACGACTAGTCCAGCCCTTAACCAATAAAGGAAATTGATCTTTGTGTTAAGCCTTTTCTCCAGAATGCCCAATGCAACTATGTTTGCAGTTGAACCTATTATTGTGATATTTCCTCCGAAGCAAGCACCAAATAATATAGCCCACCATATAGGTCTTACGCTTGAACCTAACATATTTAAACTCTTAACTATCGGGACATAAGATGCCACAACAACAACATTATCAAGGACACTTGATAGTAATCCACTGGAAAACAGGATTGACCCCAGTAGGAGCTTGGGATTATTCCCTATGATATTTACGATTCTTTTTGCCAAAAGGTCAGCTACACCAGATACCTGAATAACCCCTGCCTGAGCAAATAGGAACATAAAAAATAGTAATGAGTTCCATTCCACTTCGTGTTCTACATAGTATCTCGCCTTATCGCGTCTGTATATCATAACAACCCCTGCAGAGATTATCGGCAGCATTATCAACATAGAATTCTCTTCCAGTTGAAAAAGAATTTCGAGCCTCTTATGTAATGCAATAGATAGCACAGTAATACCAAATATCAACATGCTAACCCTCGTCCGAATATCCGGAGGAACGGAAATAAGCTGTAAGAAGGCTTCGTTCTCTTGATGGGGTTTCAGTTTTAAAGAAATTTCTTTTATGTATTTTCTGTATAAGAAAGATAGAACAAAGATAGTGAATACTAATACGACAAGAGCGACGGGTAGAGCAAAAGTTAGAAAATCTTCAAAAGATAGTTTGCCCCGAGCAGCGATTAGAACCCCAATCGGATTACCCAGCACTGTAGATGCTGAACCGATATTTGTTGCTAAAACTGAAGAGATAACCATCGGAACAGGATTCAGTTCCAGAAAATTACAGATTTCAAGGATGACAGCCATCATTATAATCATAGAAGAAACTTCGTCCATAAGTCCGGAAAGTATTGCTGAAATTACCATTAAAAGAATGAATAACTTCCTCCCACTAAGCTTTTTTACTCTTAATAGCATAGTTATTATCCAATGGAAGAAACCGGCCTCCTTCATCATGCCCACTACTATCATCATTCCGATAAGAAAAAGAATTACATCCAAGGAGGCAAACCTTATAAAATTTTCTAAATTTACCACATGAGCGAGAAGAAGGAGGCTACTCCCCAGGAAGACAAAACTCAACCTGAAATCCCAGAAAAATAGTGTTCCCAGAATTGATATGGAAAATATAGAAATGACAAACGACTGTTTTAAGGGAAAGTCGCCAAAATAACTAAGAATCCCCAAACTCAAAGAGATCAAAATCATTATCAGAATTTTCTTTGCCATATTGCAAACCCCTCACCCATACCCTCTCCCCAGAAGGGAGAGGGCATATCGGAACGGAGAGAGGAGGATTCTCCTCCTCGCTCACCCCTTCCTCCCCCGCTCGTGCGGCTGCCCGCTCACTGACGCTGTCCTTCGGACCCGGGGCTCCTTACTCGTCGCTCCAGCGACCCTTCCTGTGAATCTGGCGGAGAGAGGAGGATTCGAACCTCCGATCCCGAAAATCGGGATAACGGTTTTCGAGACCGCCCCGTTCAACCACTCCGGCATCTCTCCGTGAGATATTTCCTCAGTCTTCACGCCAACCGCTTGGCGAACATTAAGGGTTGCTTTACGCTCTTAAGATTATTTGCCCTTAAAAAATTCCAAATAACTCTTGACTTCTGGATGGAATTTGGAATAGTAAGTCTCTCCTACTCTCAATGGCACAAATAGTATAATGCCAAGCATAATTCCAATTGTCAACTTCCCTATGTGCAAATCCGCAATCATAAAATAGATGATATAGAGGGCGGTCAGGACCATTATGGAATGGGTTATCTGGGCAGGAATAGCGCTGGAAGACCAATTAAGGAGAAATAATCCTTCCGCTCCGTAAAACAAAAGTAAAGGGATAAAAATGCTCATCAATACTCTCTTTCCCAAAATTAAAGCAAACGCAGCAAGGACCTGGATCATAGAAGAGACATTCGCCATAGCCCAGGAAATAAAGTTATATTTAAAAAAATATAGGAATATGAACCCCGCCCATCCAGCACATATCCCGTTTCCAAATATTAGAAAAACCCTCATCACGAACCTATACTACAAATCTAAGGGCTCAGAGGGAATCGAACCCTCACCACAGGGTCCGCAGCCCTGCGCTCTATCCATTGAGCTATGAGCCCATAACATGGCAGAGCTTCGCTCTGCAGCTACAACTATTTTACAATTATTTATTTAACATCTCTTCTATCTTATCCAAAAGAGCCTCTTTTGTAATCGGCTTCAGCATAAAATAGCTCGGCCCTCCCGGTTTCAATGTCTCGAACAACTCTTTATCTCTAACCACTCCTGAATTGAAGATTACCGGGAGATTGAAAAATTCGGGCTTTTCTCTCAACCTTTTAATACTCTTATAGCCGCTCTGCCCGGGCATAATCACATCACAGATGACCAAGTCTGGTTTCTCATTTTTGACTTTTTCCACTAAATCCAGACCATCTTTGGCCAAGACTACTTGATATCTATTTTTGAGCAAACTCTTCAGGAACTCTCTTACTTCTTCTTCATCATCGGCCACGACAATCTTTTTCATCTTAATAGGAGCTTCCCCCTTCTCTCTGGAAATATCTGCTTTTTCACCTTCTTTAGCCTTTGGGATTGGTCTAGCCTCCTCTTTTCTAAGGGGAATTTCTCCTAATGCTTTCTTCACTGCTCCTAAAAATTGGTCTCGAGCGAAGGGTTTCGGGAGATACTCTACAATATTCAATTCCCTCATCTGCAAATCGAACCCGGCTATCGTGGCTATAATTACGGGTATGTCTCTCGTAGCCTCGTCGTCCTGGATTCTCTTTATCATCTCGTAGCCACTCAACTTGGGGAGCACATAGTCCATTATAATTAAATCCGGCTTCCGGGACCGGACGAGTTCCAGTCCCGACTCCCCGTCTCTCGCTTCAATAAAGTCAACATCGAACCTTCTCAAATACACCTTTACCAAAAACCTTGCATCTATATCACTATCTACAATAAGTACTTTCCTGGCCATTCGTCCAACCCTCTAAAGGACACTCACCAGAATAATTACAATCACACCTACGGAAATGGCAAGTCCTGGCCCACGCCAGAAACTTCTCTTCGCCGGCACGGCCTCTACTTCCCTCTCCAACTTAGCTATATTACCGTATTCATCCTCAGAATGAACGGCGATTATGTTCTTACCCTGGGTCAAATACACCACAGATAAAAAATCTCCCTTCTTATCAACATATACGGGTTTATCGTTCACCATTACTCTGCAACCTTTCTCCGTCCTTCCCTTCACTTTAACAAACTCATCTGCAATTTTTTCCCCTTCCCGGGGAGAAAAGACCTCTAACCCCGGAGGGATGGCACGAACGATGAAAGTTTTCACCGGTGAATAGGCGCTCTCAAACCCGTCTTCATAAATATAGGAGACTCTCCAGAAATATTCTCCATCAGGAAGTCTACTCCTCTCATACCCTTCGAGGCTTTCCAGTTTCTTATTTTCAAGAATACTCGTAAATTCGGGATCGGAAGCGACCTGAAGATGTAGATACTTTATCCCGAGGCCTTTCTTCTTTTCAGTGAAATCGAGCCTGGAAATTGTCTCCTCCAGACCAATCCTTTCTTCAGCCTTCTCCTCTCTAGCCAATTCAGGAGCGGCTCCCTTCTTTCCCAGTTCCTCCTTAGCCTCAGTCAGCTCGGGCGGAGGAGGAAGTGGAATCGGCTTTTCCGGAGTATAATTCAATCTCACCTGAGACATAAACCCTTCGGGAATTGTTACTCTTTCTCCCTGGGCTATCAGGTCTACTTTCCCTTTATAAACAGATAATAGCGTTGTCTTATCCTCTTTTATCTTTGTCTTGAAGTCGGGCTTGGTGAAAAGAGGTGAAACCTGTGGCTCAACTACCGCGGAAGCAGTGAGAACCTTTGCCTCTGAGGCCCTCAGTTCCCCGGAAAGTAACTCCACTGTCTCCTCTTTTTTTTCCGGTCTAAGGATAACCAGTGAGTTTTCCCCTAACCTTACGATTTCGCCCTTAATAAATTTTATGTTCGCTTCAGAATCAGAAAGAGTCCTGACTCCATCTTCCGAGAATAACCTCATCCCAAGAATTGCCTTGGCCCACTCCGATTCTCCTTTTTTTCGGCTACGCACATTATTCCTTATGTGGGCTAAATCGGCAATCTCATCCTTCACCAGCCCAATGGGAACCTTGATTTTCATTTCGGGAAGGATGAGGTCGGGATCCTTTACCAGGTCTCTATTGTATTTGTGAATCTCCGGCCACCTTGATGGGTCTCGCAAATATTGCTCAGCAAACTTGTGGAGAGTATCCCCTTTCTTTACGGTAATTTCAATAAGTTGAACCCTCTCCTCTTCAGCTCGGGACAGAGGAAAAAGAGAAAGAATAACTATAAATGTAAGCAGGACTTTTCCTCTCTTCTCCATCAAGCACATACTACCTCTCCTTTTTCATTCTTCACCAAATTTTTGGGAAGCCAGAAGGAGAACCTGCTTCCCTTTCCCACTTCAGACTCCGCCCAGATTTTTCCTAAGTGCGCCTCTACCGCATACTTGGCAATAGTTAACCCCAAGCCAGTCCCTCTCTTCTCTCCGCTGCCAACCCCGACTTGCTGAAATTTCTCAAATACCTTATCCAAATAGTCCTTAGGAATACCAGGGCCAGTATCAGCCACAGTAATTTGTATCTTATCAGGGAGGGCCTCTCCGATTATATCAACTCTCCCTTCAGAAGGAGTAAACTTTATGGCATTGGAAACCAGATTCATAATTACCCGCTCTACGAGTTCAGTGTCAGCCCGAATTTTGGGTATGGACTCCAGTCCTTGAGTAGATAACTTCACTCCCGACTTTGCAGCCTGAGGTTCCAGTATCCTGACGACCCGCTCCACTATATCTTTTGGGTCGAACTCTGTTAGATTAAGCCTCATCTTCCCGGTTTCTAACTTTGCCACATCAAGGATGTTATTTATCATCCCGAGGAGTTTCTGACTGGAAGTATCTATTATTTTCAAAAATTCTCTCTGCTCCTCGTTTATTTCGCCTGCCGAGCCATCAAGCAGAACTTCCACAAACCCCCGAATAGAAGTCATCGGGCTTCTCAGGTCGTGGGTTATTGAATGGACGAAATCCTCTTTCATCTTTTCTATCTCTTTCTCGAGGGTAATGTCGTGGAGCACTGTAACCACACCCAGGTTCTTGCCTTTCTCAGTCCTGACGATATTGGTACCTGTCTTTATCAACTTCCGGTAAGGCCCCTGAGAGAGGTCTATCTCCTTCACTACAGTCTTTTCCTTCTCCTCCATTATATCACGAAGGCTCTCAGCGACCCTCTCATCGCCAATGTAATCCATCAAATTCTTGCCCAGGACATCCTCTCCACTAACACGAAGCATTTCCCGGGCCTGCCTGTTTACAAGCATTATCCTGCCAGAAAAATCTGTCATCACAATTCCATCGGCAATGCTATAGATAACTGCCTCTGTCTTGGTCTTCTCGGCAATAATCCTGTCAATCTGCAGGTCGTTATACTCCTTCAATTTCTGGGTCATAAGGTTGAAGGTATCGGCCAGAGTCAGTAGTTCGTCATGTGTCCTCACCACAACCTTATGGGTAAAATCCCCTTCCGCTACCTTCTCTGCGCCCACAATTAGATTGAGGATGGGACGGCTCAATCCCCGAGCAGTAAGGAGCCCAACCAAGGCAGCCCCAAAAATGCTCAGAACTATCCAGAGAATGGCATTCTGCTTCATTTTGATTGCCGAGATATAGGCATCATCTTTTGCCTGTTGCACAACCATCCCCCAGCCTAACCTCTTTACCGGGGCATAGGCCCCGACCATTTCCACTCCCCTCTCGTCAACGAACTCTTTGCTTCCCACGGTTTTCCCCGAAATAACCTCCTTGACAATAGCCAACTGGGTAGCATCTTCAAACTTTTTGGCCCTCTCTTTCTCAGGATGAGCGATAATTTTTCCCTCTTTGTTTACAACAAAGGCAAATCCCGTCCTTCCGATCACCGTACCGTATACCTTATCCCAGAGCTTATTCAGCGTGACTACAATGTAGATGACCTGCCCTCCTGTAAGAGGATAAGCAACATTCAACCTGGGATCATCTCCTTCGTAGTAGACAGAACTGATATCGGTCATTCCTCCGTGTGCTTTAAGAAATAACGGGTCCTGGCCCAAATTGAATAGCCCGGGCTTCTTTTCCAGTTTTGGGTTGTAGACCTTTATTATTTCCTCCCCTTTGCTATTGGCAATAGAAATCGTGACGAAATCCTCGCTCGTTTCCAGAAGAGATTTCAACAAAACTCTCTTCTCCGGCCAGGACATCTCGGCAATCTTTTGAGAAGTTATTATGAATGATAACTTTCCCCTGAGATTATCTATGTAATCGTCAATCTTCTCGGCCAGGGACTGAGCCAGATGGGTGTGGAGTTCCAGGATAGAATCCTGAAGAGCCACCCTGTTGATGTTAATCATCCTGAGTCCCACAATTGATAGCGGAACGACGGCCAGAATTACCATGATGAGAATGAATTTATAGAATAGCTTAATTCTTATTGCCATTTCAATATCAATTATACCCGAAATTTTTTCTAATATCAACCAGTGACAGAGGCTTCATTGGTCTCATTCAGTTTTACTTTGTGTAGGGGCTCAATTTATTGAGCCCGTTTTAGCAGAGCTATCGCTCTGCCGCTACTCACTTACGGAGGAGCACTATCACCTCACCCCTTATTTCCGTTCCCCTAAGTAGATTCAAAACCTCATCAATACTCCCCCTCATAACTTCCTCAAACTTCTTCGTCAATTCCCTGGCAATGACGACATTCGCATCGCCAAAACTCTCCTTTATAGCCTCCAGTGTGGTGATTACCCTCATTGGCGATTCATAGAAAATGATAGTCTTCTCAAAATTAGATAGCGACTTCAGTTGTCTTATCAACTTTCCTTTCTTACGGGAAATGAATCCGGCAAAAATGAATCCATCGGTGGGAAGTCCTGAGACCACGAGTGCGGATATCAGAGCACAGGGGCCGGGAATCGACTGGACGGTAATCCCGTTCTCTATCGCCCTCTTTATGAGAGGATACCCAGGGTCAGAAATTCCAGGAGTCCCTGCTTCCGATACTATAGCGACATTCTTGCCTCTCTTCAGGGCGGAAATGAGGAAATCCGCTTTCCGCTCTCTGCCATAGTAGCTTGTAAGGGGGGTATGGATGCCATAATGGCTCAATAATTTTCTCGTCTTTCTCGTATCTTCGGCTGCAATTAAATCCACTTCCTTGAGAATGCGAAGCGCCCTCAGGGTTATATCCTCAAGATTCCCGATGGGAGTTGCTACAGCATAGAGTATTCCCATAACCCTACCTTATCCTGGCAACTGGCGGAAGCCTCCTTTTATGCTCTGAATTTTTAACAAAGTTCGTCACTTTCCTAATGTTTTCTACGGAAAACCCGAGACTTAGCAATTTCTTGGTGCCATATTTCTTGTCCAGCATATAGTATAATATCCTATCCAGATCTTGATAATTTATGCCCAGTTCTCCTTCATCAGTCTGCCCGGGCCAAAGGCCTGCTGAAGGACGCTTCCTTATTATCGCCTCGGAAACCCCAAGATATCTCGCCAGTTGCCTCACCTGGGTCTTATAAAGGCCGCCCAGTGGTTCCAAATCAACTCCTCCATCGCCGTATTTAGTAAAATAGCCTGTTACTAACTCGGTTCTATTACTTGTCCCTAACACCAAGGCTTTTAAAGCTAATGCCCAGTCGTAAAGAATGGACATCCTCTCTCGCGCCATCTTGTTTCCCCTCCTGAGGCGCTCTAATGTTTCTACCCCTAAACCTTCACCTCTCAGGATAACAGGATTGGGAATTGTTCCCGAAGAAAATTTGCTGAAATATTCTTCAATCATGGGCTGAATTCTAATTAGTTGCGAATTTATCCCGAGTTTTCTGACGACAACTCCGGCATGCTCCACGTTTTCTGAATCGTAAGATCTGTAAGGCATAATCAAGGCATATACATTATGAGGGTCTCCGAGCGCTTCCGCCGCAAGGTAGGCAACTACCGAAGAGTCAATTCCACCTGAAAGCCCAAAGACCGCTCGCTGGAATCCACTCTTATCTATTCTTTCCCTAATGAATTCTACGAGAATTCTCTTTACTTTCTCGCAGTTAATCGCCAGGTCGTCCACTTAAACCTTCCTTTTCTCTTTCTTCTTTCTCTAACACCTTCAAGAAAGCTCTAACTACCTGGGGATCGAATTTTTTCCCACTCTCCTTTTCCAATTCTCTTCTCGCCTCTTCATTGTTCAAAGCTTTCCGGTAAGGCCTATAGGAAGTCATGGCATCAAAAGCATCGGCGACACTTATGATTCGTGCACCCAGAGGAATCCCTTCACCTCTCAACCCTTCCAAGTATCCCTTACCATCAAAGCATTCATGGTGGTAGAGAATTAACGGAGCAATTCCATTTAAGAACTTGACAGGAGTTATGATGCTCTCACCAATCAGAGGGTGCATTTTGAGCACCTCATATTCTGTCCCTGAGAGTTTGCCTTTTTTTGCGAGAATTCTCTCCTGAATCCCAATCTTTCCAATATCGTGAATGAGAGCGGCATACTCAATATTCCGAATTGCACTTTCCGAAAGCTTCATCTCCCGGGCAATCTTCACAGCATATCGGGTCACTCTATCAGAATGGCCCTTGGTGTGTGGGTCTTTGGCATCTATGGCTCGAGCGAGAGTCTGAATTGTTCCTAGATAGGTG
>Ga0315308_1001695_pt1 | contig 12570 bp, 13 predicted proteins | sample TDP3_MG_FD_203078 | JGI IMG/M metagenome (GOLD analysis project Ga0315308, IMG submission 203078) | Freshwater sediment microbial communities from Lake Towuti, South Sulawesi, Indonesia - TDP3 | ecosystem: Environmental > Aquatic > Freshwater > Lake > Sediment | place: Indonesia: South Sulawesi... | reverse complement strand
GGCCTGGCCTGGAGCAGGAAATAGTTAAGAGAAAACGGGCTTGAGTACGAGCTGCGCAAGCATAGCCCGGTGGTGTAGTGGTCAAGGGTTCACGCCCTCCACGAAAGCATCGCGGACTCTGGAGAAACGATTTCGGAGAGATCCGTGGACTGCGGTTCGAATGCCGGAACTCACGGCCGAAAATCCGTACCGGGCTATCCCTTCTCGGAGATAGGACATGACGGCCGAAGGGGACGTCCTGCTGGCGCGGGATCTGGCAGCCGAACTGGTCGTCGATCGTGGAGTTTTCCTTTTCCTTGGTCGCCACCCTAGGGCCAACCTTGACTCGGCAACCGACATATGCATCTCGGTCGCGCGGAGGGGGTCCAGAGCCTTGGTCCTCGATTGCGACCGCAACATCACCTTCGAAAGCAGCAGATCGCGCCTTGGGGAAAGGGACGCCTCGAGGGTCCTGCTCAGCCATCCTGAGGATAGGGCATCCCTGGTCAGCGACCTCCGCTCCGTTGCCTCGATGCCGGACGTTGGCGTCGTGGTCCTGAACCGTGCCAGCTCGCTGATAGGGGCTTCGGACCCCGTTGCAAGGTCCCGCGAGAAGAGCCTGTTGTGGCATTCGATCCACCCGCTGTTGTCCGGCCTCTCCGAGAGGTGCCCGGTGCTCGTCTTGGAGGACTCTAGGAAGATCGAGCAGATGGAATACAAGGTTCATCCGGCGCTCTACTATCTCGCGGGAACGATCCTGGAAGCCGTTGAAGACGGAAAGAACGTTCGGAGCTATCGGATATGCAAAAGAAGATCACACAAGTCTTAGAATGGGCAAGGGGAACGAAAGGGGCTTCGTTCGCCGCCATCGGCGGCCCAGAAAATATTTTTAAGGCCAAGCGACCCGGGGTCGGCAGGTGGCAGGGCGTTGAGATTCCTCTATTTCAGCGTCGCATACTGGGTCCTTGTGTTTGCGATGGTCGCCTACATTATCCAGTATGTGATCTACTAGGAGCGCTCCAACGACTCCGGGTTTTCTCTCCGATTCCCACCGGGTAGCGTGCCTGCAAGGGGGTTGGAACTCACTCCCGATGAAGCCATTGCGGCCCCCTCGGGTGGGCCAAGGCAGTCGGATCCCGCCAGCAAGGTCAGTCTTGGATTACCTCAAGTTCGCTCACTACGCTCCAGATCATGGTCCTCGTGTGGACCGGCATGTTGGGGTCCTCACTGATCTCGTCCAAGATGTTCACAGCGGAGCTGGCTCTGACGCCCGGCGTGTGCTTCTTGTCCTGGAGCCAGTCGACGGCCTCTTTGGCCGCCCTCCTTATGTTCCTGGGGACGGACGTGTCCTCGGTGATCTGCTCAAGAATGCGAGAAGCGGCATTTATCTTCTCCTCAGTATCCATTGGTACAATCCTCCTGATCATAAGGTTCCGGGGAGCGTTATATATCTCTTTTCAGGTGATAGAATGGAAATCAAGACCATGGCGGACGTCCTGTTGAAGGGAGGAAAGATGCTGAACAGGAGTTGCCCCGAGTGCAATGCGCCTCTCTTCAAGTATCAGGGTCGAACGTTCTGCGCCAAATGCGGATGGGAGGAGGGAAGGGGTCCTGCCACGGAGGCCACGAAGGCGGAGGCCCCAGAACCGAAGGCCGCAGCGCCATCGCCCTCCGTGGGCGCACGGGCAGTTGTTCCGCCTGAATCGGACGAGGTGGGCAGGACTCTTGCCGAGGCCAAGAGGGCAGTCTTGCAGGGGATATCAGAATACGCCCGAAAGCTGAGCGATCAAGGGGAAAGGGGCAACCTCAGTGCAAACACCAAGGCGCTTTCGGATCTCATGGATCTCCTCGAGAAGATCGTCGCGGTTGAGGCAAAGAGGGCGTGATAGAGGATCTTCAGGGGACGCTGCGCCTCCCCGAAGACACTTAATAGTTGCGCATCGATGACCTGGATATCTCTGGAAGGGTCCGGAACGATCATAGGACTGCTTGGCTGCGGAAACGTCGGAGCCATGATAACAAAGGCCGTGCAGGAGGGCCAGCTGAAGGTCAGGATGGGGGCCTTCTACGATACCGAGACATCGCGGGCCCAACAGCTGGCCCGTGTACTGGGCCAACCGGATCTCTGCAAGAAGACCTTTGAGGAGTTCATCTCGGCTGAGATGGATGTCGTCGTGGAGGCGGCCTCCATTGAGGCCGTCCGACAGCATGCTGAAAGGGTCATATCTTCGGGTAAGGACCTGGTAGTCCTCAGCGTAGGTGCCTTGCTTGACGAGGACTTCCGCGGAAGGCTGATATCGGCTGCGAGAGCCCGGGGGTGTCGGATAGTAGTCCCCTCAGGGGCCATAGGGGGCCTTGACGTGCTGAAGGCTGCGGCAGTTGCGGGGCTTGAGAGCGTCGTGGTCACGACCACCAAGAGCCCCAAGAGCCTCGGCGGCAAGGTCACCGGCAAGACTGTCGTCTTCGAGGGGGATGTTCGGGACGCGGTGAGGCTGTTCCCCAAGAACATCAACGTCGCGGCCTCAGTTGCGATCGCCTCGGGCGTGAACGTCGCAGTCAGGATAGTGGCGGACCCGAATGCCGAAACAAACACTCACGAGATAGCCGCCCGTGGGGCGTTCGGGGAGATGAAGATCCTGGTTTCCAACGTCCCGTCGCCCGATAACCCCAAGACCAGCTACCTCGCCGCCCTCTCGGTCATAAGGTCCATCCAGGGAATGGATGAGGTTCTGTCGCTCGGCGCCTAGGTTGGTGGCCTTGACTTCCGAAGGTGTGTTGGCAGAGTCCATCTCATTGACCTCCCAAAGCGAGCTGGCGGAGCGAGTCAGGAGTCTCAAGAAGCAGAAGGCAGCGCTTCTGCTGTGTCACAATTACCAGAGGGTCGAAGTGCAGAAGGTTTCGGACCATGTGGGCGACTCCCTGGAGCTTTGCCTGGCGGCGACCAAGGCTTCAGGCTTCGAGGAGATCGTTTTCTGCGGCGTCGACTTCATGGCTGAGAGCGCTGCCGCTTTGAATCCGGGAAGGAGGGTCCTGATCCCGAGCCACTCGGCAACATGCGACATGGCCGCAATGCTGAGAGCCGAACAGGTTGGGAGGGCAAAGAAGGAGCATCCGGACGCGGCCGTGGTTCTATACATAAACTCCCTGGCAGAGGCGAAGGCAGAGGCGGATGTTCTGTGCACCTCTGCAAACGCGGTGGAGATCGTGTCCAAGGTGGATGCGGATGAGGTCCTGTTCGGGCCGGACAGGAACCTCGGCTTGTATGTCTCAGGCAGGGTTCCGGCAAAGACGATCATCCACCTGCCCTCGGACGGCTGCTGCTACGTCCACAAGATGATCAGGCCGGAACACGTGCTGAAGGCCAGGGCCGATCACCCTCGGGCTGAGATACTGGTCCATCCCGAGTGCGACCCTGATGTGGTCAAACTCGCCGACTTCACGGTGAGCACGGGCGGCATGGTCAGGAGGGCAGTGGAGTCCAGTGCAACGGAATTCGTGATCGGAACCGAGGCGACCATGGCCCAGACCCTTGCCGCTAGGTTCCCAAGGAAGAGATTCCACCCAATTCTTGAGAGCGCGCTGTGCCGAAGCATGCAGGAAACCGACCTGGGGAAGCTGGCGCTGAGCCTTGAGAGGGACATCTTCGAAGTGAAGGTAAGCCGAAGGATTGCCGAGGGGGTTAGGAGGGTCACACAGCGGATGCTGGATCTGACGGGGTGACGGGTTGGTCGATCTACTGCTGAGGGACCGGCTAAGACATCTTCTGGAGGAGGACCTCTTCTTCGGGGATGCTACTACGGAACTCGTTGTCGAGCCTCAGGAGGCCGAGGCTGTGATAGTCTCGCGCGAGGAGGGAGTCATCGCGGGGATGGAGGAGGCAAGGGAGCTTCTGGAAATGAGCGGGGTCAGGGTCATCGAGACGGTCAGGGACGGCTCCAGGGCATCGCCGGGGACAATCCTGCGCATGAAGGGTCTGAACCAGTCCATCCTGATGGTAGAGAGGACCATGCTGAACCTGATTTCTAGGATGAGCGGCATAGCGACCGAGACCTCGAAGTTCCTTGAGGCTGCGCGCAGGGTGAATCCCGACGTCAGGATCGCGGCAACTAGGAAGACCGCCCCTGGGCTGAGATGGTTTGACAAGAAGGCTGTGGCCCTTGCAAGGGGAGACACGCACCGACTGGCTCTTCACGATTCCATTCTCATCAAGAATAACCACATAGCGGCCGTCGGCGACCTGCTCACCTGCATTGAGAGGGCACGGTCGAGAGCGAGTTTCGTGAAGAAGATCGAGGTCGAGGTTGGCAGCGGTGAGGATGCGGTGCGCGCAGCCAAAGCCGGTGCAGATGTGGTGATGCTGGACAACATGCCGATCTCGGAGATGAAACAGACCCTGTCGGCTCTGAAGCGCAGGGGGCTAAGGGGCAGGGTCTTGGTCGAGGCGTCCGGGAGCGTGACCTTGGACAACGTCGGCGAGGTTGCGGCGACTGGTGTGGACGTTATCTCCGTGGGCAGGCTCACGCATTCCCCCAGGGCCCTGGATGTTGCGCTGCGATTTGTGGAATAGACAGCTCGGGGCGTCGTCCGGTCCGCGAGACGAGAGCCCCAGAATCGCTGTTCTTATCCGGTTTCCAATTCGAATTACCGATGCCAAAAAGAAGGCGGAATATTCTTTCGCTAACTTTCCATAAATAAGATTTATATTTCAACAGGATCAACAGGGGCGCCGGTGCTTGGTTGAGGTTCGAAGCCGACCACGTCAGAAAGGCATCGTGGCTTGAAGGCCAAGCTGACATGTATCTCATCAAGGCTTACCAGGAGAGAAGCGACCACCAGCTTCGCGTCTCCCTGCTCAAGAAGGCCGCGGAACTGTACCGCGAGGCGGCGGATCTCTACGGGAAGGGCAGCATGGGAATGTTCGCCAAGGGCATCAAGAACAAGACCGAGGACATCCTTGGTGCCGTTGAGTTCGAGATGAAGAACAATGCCTGCGCCGAGAACTACAAGCTCAAGAGCGTGCTGCTCAGGATCATGCGCAAGCGGGAGTTCAGAAGGAAGGCCGCCTAGGCGAAGTCGCTGATCTTCATCTGCCTGTTCTTCAGGTCGCCGTCGAGCCTCTTGAGAAACTCCCTCATCCTTTTCTCCCTCTGCTGCCCGGCCCAGTGATAGGCCTCCTCCCTGGTGTTCTCTGTCATCAGAATGACCACCTTGCCCGCCCCCTTCCTGCCGGTGCGACCCCTTCTCTGTATGTTGCGGATGGCGCTCGGGGTGCAGTCGTAGAAGAGGACCATCTGGACCTCGGGTATGTCCAGGCCCTCCTCCGCGACCGAGGTGGCAACCAAGACATTGTACTTTCCTTTCCTGAACAGGTCCAGGATCTCGGTCTGTTCCCTCTGGCTCAAGCCTCTTGAGCGCATGGAGGATTGGCCGACGAACCTGGTCACCCTTGCCCGAGGTTCGCGGGAAAGGTAGCCAACGATCAAGTCGACGCTGTCCCGGAAGTTCGTGAAGATGATGATCCTGCTGGCGGGATTGCGTGCCAGTTCCTCGGAGATCACGCCCGCCATCTGCCGGAGTTTGGGATGTTCGATCCCAACACGAGCAAGCCGGCCCAGCGAGGCCACGAACTCGGCGATCCTGGGATCATGGATGAAGGACTTCGTGGATCTCGGCGTTCCCTTCAGGGTCGCATCGTGAGCCATCCTCTCGAAGTATCTGAGCGTCTGCTCTATTCCTTGGGTTTCCAGCAGCTCAAGTGCATGTTCGGCCTTGAGGGATATCGCGTACTCCATGAGGGCCTTGTAGTACATGAAGGGGGGCCTGCCAAAGGACGAGGAGAACCTGTCCACCCCTATGCTCAGGACTTTGCCCGCCTCAAGGAGGTCCCTTCTCGTCACATTCGGGGATCTTATCAGGCCAACGTCCCTCAAGGCGCTAACGCGCTCCTCTAGGTAGTTCCCAATCCCCCTTACTATGTCCTGCACCGGCTGTGGTAGGGTGGCGGTCCTCCAGTCGATCTCGACTGGGTTGACGTATGGTCTGACATCCGGGTCGTCGTCGCTCCTGGCCTCGATGTTCACGATGCCAAGGTTGTCGCAGACCTCGCGCACGATCTCCTCCCTGTTGCCGGGGGAGGCCGTCAGTCCCAGCACGAGGGGGTCGGAACATGAGGCTTTGTAGGCCTTGGCTATGGTCACGTACGCGTAGTCGCCCACTGCGCGGTGTGCCTCATCGAACACGACCAGGGAATAGTGGCGCATCTCCAGCCTACCGGTCCGTATATCGTTCTCAACGACCTGGGGCGTCGCAACGGCAACGGTGGCCGTGGGCCAGAGGGCCTCCCTTTCCTCCGGGTTCACCGTTCCGCTGAAGTCCGTGATTTGCTCCTCCGGGATCGTCAGGAACTTCCGGCATGACCTTGTGTGCTGAAGGACCAGGGGGCGCGTTGGAGCCAGGATCAGGACCCTTCCCCCCTGTCTCTGCAGTCGATGCGCTGCAACCATGATGCACAGGACGGTCTTTCCCAGGGCCGTTGGCGCGACGAAGAGGGTGTTGGATTTCACGGCCTTGGCGTAGACTAGCTGCTGGTACAGCCTTGCCTCGACGGTGCCGGGCTTGATCAGGGGGTGTTCAATGTACTGTCTGCCCAATATGCTGTTCAATGAGCTTCGACCACTGTTCCCACGGCAGCGCCCCTTGCTGCCCCAAGGAGATCGCCCCTCTTGTTGCCCGAGATTATGTGCAGCGGGATGCCCGATCTGATGGGTTCCTCGCAGCTTGCGATCTTCTGTGCGATCCCCCCGGTAACGTCGGCGCCTTTCGCGCCCCGACCCTTCAAGAGGCAGAGGCAATCGGCTTGGCTGATTCTGGGGATCCTCCTCCCGCGTCCCTCGGATGGGTCTCGGTCAAGGATCCCGTCCATGTCGGTCACCATGATAAGCCTGTCTGCCGGCCAGTTCACCGCGAGATCCCTCACGACGATGTCCCCCGAGATCACCTCATAGCTGCCTAGGCGCCCCGGCGCGGAGATGGCAGCAACGACATCTCCATGGGATACGGGGACAAGGCCCGCGTCTGCATGCTTCCTCATGGCCGACACCAGCCTGCCCGTGTGGAACGTGCCGTTGAACTGGACGGTGTCGAAGGGGCTTGTGGTCCTAGCCTTGAGCCCGGCCTCCGATAGCCCCTGCAGGACCGCTGAGTTCAGGACAAGCATGGAGTGGTGTATGGTTCTTGGGTCAATCCTTGGCCCAGACAGGCTTCGCTGTACGAGGGAGTGCCCGAAAGGACCGGCGCCGTGGACGATCATAATCCGATTCGCTCCTGCGATCTCGCGGATTTCCTTTGAGATCGACTCAAGGCCGCCCCATTCCACGAATCTGTCCCTCTGCGCCCGGATTTCCTCTATCGATGTCGGGAAGAGGTCGCTGCGGGACTTCTTGGTGAGGAAGGAACCACCGATTTTGATGACCAGCTTCGGCATCAGCGCCACCGGGGAGCATCAGAATGGATGAGTGACGGCCGGCTTGGGACCACGCGCCCGTTCCCGAAGGCAGGATAATAATCTTGTGATGACTGATGGCTGATGGCCGGGTGTCCGGAACATTGGGGGGACGCAGGACGGAAGGCAGGAACGTCTTGAACGCCGACACAAATATATGAGGTGTGCCCAGAAGCTCGTCTCAGATTCAGGGAGGTTTCCGCATGGGCACCGGAAGCGGATTTGGGAAGGTGATCCTCTTCAACGAGCATTTCGTGGTCTACGGCATTCCGTCGATAGCCTCGGCCATCGATTCGAGGACGGAGGCCGTCGTGCGGAGGATCAAGGAACCCGGGCTGTTGGTCGCATCCGAAAAGGAAGGTTCCATGGCCGGAGATGGTTGGGTCCTGGAGGACAACAGACCTGCGAATCCTGGCTACAAGAAGGAGAAGTACCAGCAGCAGAAGGAGTCCGTCCTTCTGGTTTTCAGGGCCGCAGGCTTCGACCCAACCAAGAACAATGTAGCCATAACCCTGGGCGGCAATCTGAAGGCGGTTGGCGGCATAGGGGCCAGTGCTGCAGTCTGCGTGTCCTTGGCAAGGGCCTTGGACGATGAGTTCAAGCTGGGTTTTGATGACGCGCGCATCAACCAGATCGCCTATGAGGGGGAGAAGGCCTATGCGGGCACCCCCTCGGGCATAGACAATACGGCATCAACCTACGGCGGGCTTCTGAGGTTCGAGAAGAATATTGGCGGCGGGGAGAACAGGATCGAACTGCTCAAGGTGAAGAAACCCATCAGGATCGTGATGGGCAACACAGGCATCACCGCCGACACCAAGGCGGCAGTCGCGGGCGTGAAGGAGAGAAGGCAGAAGGAACCCGGGAAGTACGACAGGATCTTCAGGGAGGCAACGACGCTCGTGGGCAAGGCGGACGTGGCCCTGCGGAAATACGACCTGGAGGCGTTGGGCAGGCTTATGGACCGGAACCACAGACTCCTGCAGGAGATCGAGGTATCCCACCCCAAGCTCGACGAGCTGGTGGAACTGGCAAGGAGGAATGGGGCCTGCGGGGCGAAGCTGACGGGAGGGGGGCTGGGTGGCTACATGGTCGCGTTGACACCGGAAAAGCAGCTCCAAGAGAAGGTCGCGCGCGCGATGGAGACCAAGGGCTACGAGGCTTTCCGAACGACAATCGGCATATGAGCGCCGGGCGTTCTCCCGAGCCGCCTGGATGCCAACAAAGATATATCTGGGCCGGATGAGGCTCAACCAGCCGGACCTGGAGGGTTGGAATGAACTTCAGGGAGTTTGTGAACCTGCTGGACAAGAAGGGCCTGCTCAGACGGGTCAAGAAACCCGCGTCGCCCAAGTACGAGATACCGACGATAATGAAGATGATGGATGGAACCCCGCTTCTCTTCGAGAAGGTGATGGGACACACAATGCAGGTCGTGGCCAACATATGCTCCACGAGACAGCTGGTGTCCCTTGGCCTCGGGGTGAAGGAGGACCACCTGCTCAAGGCCTTGATGGATGCCATCGCCAGCCCGAAGGAGGCGGAACTGAAGGCCGCCGAGGGGTACGCCGAGATCAAACCCGATCTGGCAAGACTCCCCATCCTCACCTACTACCCCTTCGACGGCGGGCCGTACGTTGCGTCGGGTGTGGCGATAGCCAACGATCGGGAGTACGGCATCAACGCATCCTACCATCGGGGCATGGTTCTTGGCAAGGACGAGATGGTCTTCCGGATACTGCCGAGGGATTTCAATAAGTACATCGAAAGGGGGCTGAAGGAATTCGCCTTCTGCATAGGGAATCCGATGCCGGTCTGCGTGGCGGCGGCGATTTCGGAGGCGACGGGCGTGCACGAGCTGGCGATAGCGAACTCCTTGTCGCCGACCCCCGTCATCCAGCTGGGAGGCCTGACTGTGCCCGAATCGGAGATCGTCTTCATAATGGAGATCACCGGCGCGATGCAGGACGAAGGCCCGTTCTTGGATCTCACTGAGACGGCCGACATCGTACGCAAACAGCGCGTTGGCAAGGTGAAGAGGGTCTTCGTGAGGAAGGATGCACTCTTCCACGGGTTGCTGCCGGGGGGCCTAGAGCACAAGGTCCTGATGGGCATGCCCAGGGAGCCCAGCATATTCCGGGAAGTTGCGAAGGTCTGCGACGTGAAGGACGTGCTCGTCACTCCAGGGGGAGCCTCCTGGCTCCACGCCGCCGTGAGCATCCGGAAGAAAGCCGAGGATGATGGGAAGAAGGCAATCGAGGCAGCATTCAAGGGCCACAGGTCAGTGAAGCACGTGTTCGTCGTGGATGATGACATAGACGTCCACAAGCCCGATGAGATCGAGTGGGCCATGGCTACCCGGTTCCAGGGTGACAGTGACATAGTCTTCAAGCGAGAGGAGGGTTCCTCGCTGGACAAGTCCGCTGACCAGCAGACTAGGATGACGACCAAGATGGGTTTCGATCTGACCATGCCGTGGGGAAGGGATCCGAAGGAGTTCAAGAGGCCGGACTTGCCTTTGAAGCTTGATCTGAAGGACTACCTCGGGTGATGGCCTTGGACCTGACCAGAGAACAGGAGGCCATGCTGAACGGCGAGCAGGGGGAAGTCGTCGAGCGCTCGTTCAGGCTGTTGATGAGGCTCGGGGAGATCTATGGCGCACGGGACATGATACCCGTGGGCTCTGTGCAGGTGGCGGGCGTATCATACAAGTCCATCGGGGATCCCGGTCTGGAGTTCCTTCAGGACTATGCAAGGCTGGGGGCCAAGGTGAGGGTCCTCACCTACCTCAACCCTGCTGGCATGGACATGAAGAGCTGGAAGGCCCTGGGTTTCCCGAAGGATTTTGCCGCCAAACAGATGAGCATAATGAACGCCTTCAAGAAGATGGGCATAGTGACGACTGCAACCTGCACGCCGTACCTCTGCGGCAACCTTCCCCGGTTCAGGGAACACATCGCCTGGTCTGAGTCCTCCGCCGTCGCATTCGCCAACTCCGTGATCGGAGCTAGAACGAACAGGGAGGGAGGGCCATCGGCCCTGGCCGCTGCCATCTGCGGAGTGACGCCCAACTACGGCCTTCATCTCGACCAGAACCGAAAGCCCGGGATCGTCATCAGCGTCGACACCGAGTTGCGCCACAGCTCCGATTACGGCGCACTGGGATACCATATCGGGAAGATCGTGAAGAACAAGGTTCCCTACTTCAGGGGGCTGAAGGATGCTGACACCGACCAGCTCAAGGCATTGGGCGCAGCGATGGCGGCATCCGGGGCTGTGGGTCTCTACCACGCGGAGAACCTGACTCCCGAGGCGCCGCTGATGGAAACTAAGGATCTTGAGACCGTACACGTGTCCTCAAGGGATCTGGAGGAAACGTACGGGAAGCTCAACACCGGGGAGGCGCCGGACATCGCCGTTCTGGGCTGCCCCCATGCATCCCTCAGGGAGATAGCGACGCTTGCCAGCAAGCTGGAGGGCAGGAAGCTCAAGAAGCCGATCTGGGTATGTACGTCCAGACTGCTGAGGCAGGCCGCGGATCTCATGGGGTACACAAGAAGGATCGAGGCCGCCGGCGGCAAGGTGGTGGCGGATACCTGCATGGTTGTGTCACCTTTGGAGGACATGGGCTATAGGACCACGGCCGTGGATTCCGGCAAGGCCGCCAACTACCTTCCGGGATTCTGCAAACAGAGCGTGGTCTTCGGCAACGTTGACGAGCTCATAAGGAGGCTTGCGGCATGAAGGGGAGGATGATCAGCCCGGGCACGGCCGAGGGCGAGGCCATAGTCTCCAGGGACCCCATAGGCTTCTACGGGGGGATAGACGCCAAGACGGGCAGGGTGATCGAGAAGGGCCACCCGCTCGAAGGGCAATCGGTCACGGGGAAGGTTCTGGTGTTCCCGTGCGGCAAAGGTTCCACGGTCGGGTCATACGTGATCTATGGGCTCAAGAGGAATGGCGTCGCGCCCGCGGCGATAGTGAACAAGGAGACGGAGACGATAGTGGCAACCGGCGTGATCCTGGCGGGCATACCTTGCGTTGACGGCATAGACATCGATCAGATAGAGAGCGGCGACAGGCTCAGGGTCAAGGCGGACGAAGGACTCGTGGAGAAAATCTGATCCGGCTGCCCAAACGGGGCGGAGGTCTCCGTGGCTCGAAAAGGACGTCGGGCTCGGGCGGGCTCTAGGGCGCCATGACCCCGGAGATCGAGCCCGAAGGAATGGTGGAAGGCATGAGTGCGATACGGGCAAGGAAGGCCGATCACGTTAGGATCGTTCTTGAGCAGGACGTGGAGGTCGAAGGCTCGGGCCTTGAGTGCGTCAGGTTCGTGCACAGGGCGCTACCCGAGATCGACCGAAAGGACATCGACACAGCGGCTTGGGTCCTCGGGAAGAAGCTGCGCATGCCGTTGCTCATCAGCGCGATGACGGGGGGCTACCCGGGGGCAGCTAGGATAAACCGGGCGCTCGCAAGAGCCGCGCAGAAACACGGGATCGGGCTTGGCCTGGGCAGCATGAGGGCCATGGTTGAGGACGCGTCGGCATGGAAGACGTACGCCGTCAGAGACGTTGCGCCGGATGTGCTTCTGATCGGGAACATCGGACTGCCGCAGCTAACCTGTCTCGAGTTCGGGCCCATATTTGATGCGATGGAAAAGGTGGCAGTTGACGCGGTTGCGGTCCATCTTAATGCCCTTCACGAGGCTACACAGCCCGAAGGCGAGACGGGATACGGCGGGGGACTCGCGGCCATTCAGGAATTCAAGTCCCAATCGAAGTGGCCCATCGTTGTAAAGGAGACTGGGGCGGGGATCTCAGGGGGGGTCGCTGCGCGCCTCCAAAGAGCCAATGTCGAGTGGGTGGATGTCGCGGGACTCGGAGGCACGAGCTTCGCTGCTGTGGAGAGCTACCGCGCGACGGATCCGGTGGGGAGGATGTTGGCCGGTTCCATGAGCGATTGGGGGATACCAACCGCGGCAAGCGTGATCGAGGTGGCGGCGTCCACAAACCTGAACGTGATCGCAAGCGGAGGAATCCGCAGTGGCCTGGACGCAGCCAAGTGCATATCCCTGGGAGCAAGATGCG
>Ga0315308_1001694_pt1 | contig 12572 bp, 21 predicted proteins | sample TDP3_MG_FD_203078 | JGI IMG/M metagenome (GOLD analysis project Ga0315308, IMG submission 203078) | Freshwater sediment microbial communities from Lake Towuti, South Sulawesi, Indonesia - TDP3 | ecosystem: Environmental > Aquatic > Freshwater > Lake > Sediment | place: Indonesia: South Sulawesi... | reverse complement strand
AGAAGAGTCTCATCCTTCGTCTCCTTGAATGAGGCGTACGCGTTCAGCACATCGTACAGTGTACAAAGACCCTCTTCTTCAGTGAATGGGCCAGCTCTTGTTCGTCGAAGTTCACTCATGTGAGCTCCTGATCCCAAGACTTCACCTACGTCGTATACAAGCTTCCTGACGTAGGTTCCGGCTTGACATCCAACCTTGAAGAGTACGCGCCTCCCATCGACCTCGAGGATATCGATGCCATATATCCTTCTCTTCCTGATCTCACGCTTGACTGAAGCCCTCAAAGGTGGCTTCTGATAGATCTCCCCAGCGAACTCTCGCAGAACAGATTCAACTACACCGGCTGCGACATCCTCATGGAGTTGCATCAAGCAGACGTACTCTTTACCTGAAAGCAAGAAGGCTTGAACGATCTTTGTAGCATCTTCAAGCGCGACCGGGAGCACGCCGGTGACTTTCGGATATCTCCAGCCGACTAGGCTTCTAGAGTTCCGCCGTGCCCGGCATGCTGAAGGCCGAGGATCTTCTTAACCCAAGCAACAACCTCATGACTCGAAGGACCCGGAGGCTTATCCAGATTGATCAATCCAAACCGCATGTGAAGTTCAATCGGACGATTATATGGGTCAAATCCATAATTCGCATCGGTCTCAACGTCTGCTCTCGTCACGAGTTCTCTTTCCAATTCCCAAGGAGGAGCTTTCTCCACAACCAGCCACCGCACAGAACAGAACTAAGGCTTCGCCAAATAAAAGCATATGAATCTCCAAAACTTCCGTACTTAGCAATCTCTTGCATCATAAAGCGGCATCAATTATACCGATAGCAGAGGGCGGTCAAGTTCTACCGCGACTCGGAACAAGGTCTTCTCAACTATGAGACTTCCTCCAGCAGTTTAGCCCCGGAGGCCATCGACCATACTGATAATGCGATAGATGAAAGCGCTTCAGGAATAGCGGCGCTGGTCCATGGGAGCGCCCAAACCAAGGCCGCTGTTAAGCCAGCAAGAACCGCTAGCAATCCTAGGGTCCTCACAGGCCGATGTCCAGTGGTCGCGACCCCGATAAGAAATAGCGAGATTGGAAGAAGAGTAAAGAAGGCTGCAGACACGTAGAAGTGAATTTCGCCAGCTGTCTCAGGGAATAGACCTATCGCGCATAGAGCAGCCGCCGCCGACATTAGAACCAGAACCCCGGCACGGGCGAGGAATCCACGTGGCAATGTCTCGCGAAGCCCGATTGCAAATGTAAAGGTCAGAATCCCACCGATAATAAGACCTGAATTGAATAAGATCGCAGCGAAACCATGAACACCCAAGTCGCTCAAAGCGTTGGCAGTCCAACTAAACCAAGGGGAATAGAGAATCGACGTTGCTACTAACGTAAATACAATTACGGGAGCAGTCAAACCGCAAAATCCAGCCAACCTCACTACTGTAGTCCGTTTCGATTCCGACAAGACCATGCCCTCGTTCCACTCGATATCTATGTTATCGATCAAGGGATAGCCTCAACGCGTCAAGATATAGTTTCTCCTCGCGGAATATCGAGTAAACATTTTGTTTATCCATCATCAATATGCTAGTGAGGAGCATCTAGTTGAGCGAGACGCTTAGGAAGTTTAAGGTCTACCTCAGAGTGACCGGTGCCGACAGCATCTCTAGAAGATATTTTGTAATGAACTCCTTCGACGGTGCAATGACTATGCTTGGAGTGATTGTGGGCGGATGGGCTTCAGGTGCAGTCAATCCAAGAGTGATAATAGGCATCGGGTTGGGCGCGAGTCTAGCGATGGGTATCTCAGGTTTCTCCGGCGCGTATATGGCTGAGAGAGCGGAGAGAAAAAGGCGGCTCGACAGGTTGAAGAGAGCGATGTTGACAGATCTCGGCAAGACGATGCATGGGAAAGCGTCGCATTTCGCTTCGGTCTGGACAGCTCTTATTGACGCTGTGTCTCCATTCATAGCGGCTGTAATCTCTATGCTACCTTTCTTTTTGGCATCGGCCAATCTCATTCCAGGAACTACTGCCGCTATCATCTCTGTCATCCTCATTATGAGCATGATATTCAGCCTCGGGATATTCTTAGGTCGAATATCGAGAGAGAACATGTTACTGTCTGGGTTGAGAACCTTGGCTGCTGGAATCCTTACGGCAGTCGTCACGGCGCTAGTCGCAGGAATATGATCTGGCGTAGAACTGAGAACATGCTCCAAAACAGAAGAAATGGTTGAGGACCTTCAGGTCTTCTTTTCTCTCGGCTTCCTCTTCTTGGGCTTCTCGACCTTCGGAGGCTTCTCAACCTTCAAAGTCTTGCCCATAGCCTTAGCGACTTCCTCGTCCGTAGCGCCCTTCTTAATGTCAATCTTCTCTTCTGTAACTTCCAGATGCTTCACATTTGTCCTCCTCCGTCTGACCCCTGTCAGCTGTTGAGGACCTGTAACCAAAACGAAGCTCTTGTCGATTACATCCACTATCACGCATTTCTTTCCGGATTCTCGACCGGCCATCTTAAGGCACAGTCTTCCAACCTCTACAGCTGGCATTCAAGACTCATCTCCTACGTTGCCTCCCAATGTAGTCGCTGATGATGTTCTTAAGAATTTTGATACTCTCTTCGAGGGGAAGTAGACTTGTGTCCATTATAAAGTCGTATATCGAAACGTCTCTGATGTCGATATCGTAGTACTTCTTGTATCTCTCCCTCTCAGCATTCTCCCTAAGAACAGTTTGAGCTCTAGCACTCTCGAAGTCAACTGAGTCCCTTTCAGCTATCCTCGTAACTCTAACATCTTCAGGAGCGGTCAAGAATATCTTAAGGCTGGGAATCTCTTTCGCCATCCAACCAGCCAATTGCCCATCCAGAATAACGTCTCCTTTCTCCGCTTCCCTCTTAGTCCTCTCATCTATGAGACGGTCTATCTCAGGATCACTGGCTGTAATCTGAATCAACTCTTCCATCGAGACCCCTTTATCTTTCGCGATGTCTCTGAAGAGTTGGCCTGCGGAGACATATCTAAGTCTGAATTCCTCAGCTAAAGCTCTGGCGTAGGTGGATTTTCCGCTTCCATGTAGCCCACTTACAGTCACTACAAGAGGCATTGGGGGTCTTTACTCCAGAAAGCTGGCTTAATCCTCTGGGTTGATCCCGAGAACTCTTGAGAAGGGAAGGCCGGCAGCGAATGAACAGACGATATACCAAGAGAAGAAAGGAAGCTTCTCTTCGAGAAGCCAAGGAAAAGTGAAAGGCGATACCGCCACAATCGTCTGCGCGAAGAATCCGCTGAGGACCATCCATACAATCCAGAATGGCGCGAGAAAGAGAAAGCTGACCTTCATCCTATCCCAACTCATCTTGCTTTGGAGCTTCATAATCGCTTGCTGCTTCTTCATAACCCTAGCCATCAATTGTTTGTCATTCGTCTTCTTCGCTCTATCCATTTCCTTCCTCCATGCGTTTACTTCCTTTGTAATAGACTTCATCTTTTCAATATCCACCAAGAAACGATTCGCCGCGTTACTGACAAGCGAAAGCCCCAGTGCGATCCCTAGGATCAGGAATGTCGATTCAGGTATCTCATGGTACGGCTTTAAACCGGCCATCATCATATTCCAAAGTTCATCGATTATCGTCATCTCAATCAACCATTCAGTTCAATCATCAGCTCAAAGAGTTCTTCCGCCGCTTCTCTTTGCTTACCAGCTTCATTACTTATAATTTTGACGGGAGCACCTGTAGAGACCGCGCACGCTGAAGCTGTAGCCCTCGACCATTCAAGATCGAATCTAACTTCCTCCATGGTAAGGTCATCCCGCATTCTAGTTACGTCTGATCTTCTTCTCTTAGCTATCTCTTCAGGAGGTGCTTCGACAAGCACTATCAAAGAAGGTTTGAGTCTTGAGAGTACGCTCTCAGGCAGGCCTGACCATAATCCTGTCTTCGTTCTAACGAACATGTGTGTGTCTATTATCGTTATCGGATTTCTGATGTTTCGAGCTAGAATTTGCGCAGCTCGATCCTGAATCTTCTTCTGAACTGATATTCTCTGGCGCCTTATTTCGTCTCTTTCAATCTTGCGACCGTATTTCTCGAAGAGTTCATTCATTACGGTTCCGTAGTTCAATACAGTGAGTTTGATTCTTTTCTCCTCCGCGAGTTTCTGCAACTCATTCAGAATTGTGGTTTTGCCTACGCCTGGTATCCCTGTTAGAATTATCTTGGTAGCCAATCAGAGTCACTTCCCCAGGACAGCTCTGACTGCGGGATACATTTCCGTCACTCTCTCTCGAACCAGTAGTTGATAGTATTGTTCAAGAATTCCTATAGTAAGCAGAATTCCCGTTCCTGACCCAAATGCTCCAAGAAAGTCTGCGAAGGAAGCTATAGCCCCTACTATTAATCCGCCTAGGATCGTCACAGTTGGGATGTACCTCTCCAGAACTTGCTGTATTGGAATATGGGATCTTCTGAACCCTTCGATCTGCATTCCAGAGTCGAGGAGTTGCTTTGCAACTGTCCGTGAGTCCATTCCTCCAACCTCAACCCATGTTGCAGCGAAGAATATGCAAACCGCGATCATCAATCCTGCGTACATTGCTGCTCTAAAGGGATCTTGAAGGACACCGTTTAAGTTTCTTGGAGGAACAACATAGTAGACCAAGCCGCCGCTAGGCTCCAACCTCTCGCTTATGATGGAGAACTGCCCAATCAGATTCAGCCAAAAGTTCGTGCTTTCTCGATTATAGTTCTGCCATATCAATTGTGAAACGAAGTAGATATTTCCGAAGAGGGCTGCAGCGAATATAACCGGTATGTTGGAGACATACAGCAGTTTTATCGGAAACTTTCCTCTGTAACCTCTATACTTCGCGTATGAGACAGGTACCTCAACGCGCAACCCGTTCATGTAGATTATGATGATGAAGACTATGACAGTCGTTGCGAGACCGATCATATCTGGGAAACCTGCAGGCCTATAGAATATGTCTGTAATATCTTGTCCCATCCAGATCGATTGTCCAAACGCCAATATTGAACCGTAGTACTTGTTGTCTTCCATTGGACCTAAGGGTGAGACTAAGTCCCACCAGATTCTTTGAGCGACGCCTGCAGCGATGAAGAGGCTAATCCCACTTCCTATCCCCCAACCCTTCTGAAGGAGCTCGTCGAGAAGCATTAGAATTACCCCCGCGGCGATCAATTGGAGTAGGATTGCGAATTGGATCTGGACGCTTATCGCTCCATAGGCTCCTCCGATTATGTAGGCGCAGGCTTCGAATACGACCATCACTACGGCGAGAACCTTGCTCGCGCTTGTGAAGAGCATCCTATCGTCGGGGTTCGTAAAGTCGACATTGATCATCTTTGAGCCCGCTAGAACTTGAAGTATCAAGCCGGCTGTGACGATCGGCCCTATACCCAACTCCATTAACGTTCCACGATTGGATGCAAATATTACTCTTAGAGCGCCGAAGGGGTCTTGAGCGCCTTTCCTACCTATCCCGTAAAGAGGAATCTCAGACATAACAAGATAGACTATCAGGACAATGGCTGTCCAGAAGAGCTTTTCGTTGAAAGCCACTCTTCTCTGAGCAGCTTTAACATCAGGGAAGAATCTTGTGAGAGGCTTGAAAAGCTCTATGAATCTAACCAAGTATTGCACCTAGCTTTTCGCACTTGATCCTACTACTTCTCCTCCAGCCTCTTGTATCTTCTTGGCCGCAGATTCCGAATACTTTGAAACCTTCACAGCGAGACGTCTGGTAGCTTTCCCTCCTCCAAGAAGTTTCTCGTATCCCAGTTCGCTCAAGTCGATGGCTATCTTCCCCTCTTCTTCCTTCGCCTTATTATGAGCTAGAAGCTTCTCTGCCAGTTGGCTAAGCTCTCCGACGTTGATAGTATTCAGGATGCCTCTTCCAGTTGGACACCTGAATCCAAGTTTCCCTCTCCCATGAGGCTCATGCTTCACGGTATGGGTCCACTTATGCTTCCAGCGACCGCTCCTCCCTCTGCCGCCTGAGCTTCCGCTGTCCCTATGCTGGCCTGAAGTGCCCCAACCATGAGTTCTGGATCCTCGCAGCTTCCTAACTTTTCTATGCTTTCTAGCCAACCGACATGCCTGCTATTGATTGAATCTCTTTACGCTAGGGCTTCATCTTTCGAAGCACAACATGATAAAGAGTACCTAAAATAAAGGTTTTCCAGCCTCTGATCGAGAGAGTAGCATTCGTTGAATACGCGATAGCGTTCTCACTCTATCTTTATCTGCCTCTCGCGACCACCGGCTTCAGCCTTCTTGAATCTGACCTCTAGGACACCGTTCTTGTACGTAGCCTTGGCTGACGTAGGCAGGACCGAGTCGGGAAGTTCTAGTTCTTTATGGTATTTTCTTCCCTTCGAGTCGACTGATATCGTCAGGTTCTCCTCATTTGACCGAAGCCTGATATCGTTCTTCTCGACCCCGGGAAGCTCAGTGAAGACAGCGATCTCGTCATTCTCATCGATAACGTCTACTAAAGGTTCTCTCTCCTCTTTGACTTGAGGTCCAACCCTGCTGGGTTTGACGTTTCCGAACTGTTGAATCGCAGGTTTCCCCTCTGGGTCGAGTGATACTGAGAAACCGTAAACATATGGACCGAATGACTTCGTTTCGCTAGGAGCCTCAAAAGCTCTCCGCGTCATCTCATTCATCATTTCGTCCATCTTCTCCATCTCTTCGAATACGTCGAACCACCATGGGAAACGCTTCTTTCGACCTCGATCCCTTTCAGGCATCGTTTTCTCACCAATCGAGAACAAATGAAATTGGAAATCTAATAAGTGTAGCGTCGTCACTTAGGAGGCTGAGCGTCGCACTAAACCATTCGCGCTACTAGATCGCGTACCGCCTCGCCTCTATAGCCGAGTTCGCCCCCTTGCTTGAAAGCAAGCTTCGTCTTGCCTTTGAATCCTCCCTTCGGCGGATGAAGCTTGAAGTTGGGGTTCAATCCTTCTTTCCACAGCCTTCCGAGAGGGATCTCGCCTTTATCGATAGCTGAGGCCAATCTATCTATCGTTGTTAATCCAAATTTCCGTTTGACGAAAGGATTCGTGAGTTTCCCTCCACCGGTCGTTCGAGCTCTCTCTTTGAGCAATAGGCTTAGAGTCTCCTTGCTCCCCTCGCCCCAGGTGACTAGGTCCTTAACCTTAGCCAGCATCCCGGCTATTTCAGGCCGATCGTAAAGGATTGCGGCGCGAAATCTCTTTGTCAGTCTAAGTGAACTCAAGGTCTTCTCAAATTCAGATTCGACGCCAGCGGTTCCTCGCAATCTTATCGCAACCAGACATTTGCCCTTCTTCGTCTTCGCAGCTTTCTTCATCTGACCCAGTCCTCAGGCGTTACGACTCTGTACGTGCTTCTGAGACCATCGTATACAGCGAAGGCTGTTGAGGCGAGTGTACTCGTTGAACCGTAGGTCCTCGTCCAACAGTCTTTAACCCCAGCCATTCTCAATATGATTTTAGGTATCTCCCCTCCAACAAGTCCCAGCCCTCTGGGACCAGGGATAATCTCAATTCGAACGCTTCCACACTTCCCTTTCACTCCGAAAGGGAGTGAGTGAGGAAGATTGCAGCCGCACTCCCAGCTTCCACATCCTCTACGGACGGGAATTATGTTCAGCTTTGCTTGGATAGTCGCTTTGTCTATAGCCGTTCTGACTTGTCGAGCTTTTCCATCACCTATACCCACGTATCCTTCGCCATTCCCGACAACGACTATAGCCTTGAATCTGGACTGTTCACCAGCATCCGTCTGCTTTTGAACAAACCCTATCCCTAGAACCTCTTGCTGAAGGTTCGGCAGGAGAACGTCAACTATCTCCGGCTCCATTATCTTCATTCCTTGGGTGAAGATCTCTTCCAAGGAGACTATATGGCCGTCTTGAACGAACTTCCCAACTTTAGTCTTGGGTATCCAACCGGCCTCGGACGTTGGTCTTACTTCTCTACTCACTCTTCTCCACCGCTCCAGTGAAACTCTCTTGAATCCTCCTCTTCACTTCATCAAAATGCGACGGTAAGTCTTCAGGTTTCAACTTTCTCAAGAGATACTGAGAGAAACGCTTGTTGTACAGTTCCGGATTTGACACGGTCTTCTTCGCGTAGTCAGCTATATGATCGCCGCGAATTCTAGATTCATCCGGAAAGATCTTCTCACCATGAGGAATCTTGACGCCAGAATCGACTATACCTTTCAATGCACTGAAGATTCTTCCGCCTTTACCTGCTTTCCTCAAGCCTAAATCAAGTACAGCTTCGCCAACTCCTTTTTGAATGGATCTGAAGCCGGCGAGGTAACCTGTTAAATAGGCTGCTGGCACGTTTCCGCATCCTCCTTTCCAGCCGAACTCTCCAAGCTCGATCGAGTTAGCTGCAGTCAGAACTCTGTCTCCTTTAGATTTCGCCTCAATAGTTTGAACGACCGTATGCTCGCCTGTGATTCTAACGACAGCTCTATGTCTCCGTGCGATGATTAGTGAAGCCCGTTTCTTGTAATCGGTTTTTCCCTCCCTCCTTCGCCTGAAAGGGACATTGTATCCAGGACCTCTAGCCATCTCAGCTTACCTTCTCTTCACCAGCTTGTGAGCGTCTATGTACTCGTTCAAGTGAGAGCTGCTTCGGAAAGCCCCTCCCTTAGCCATTGACAGGAGCTTCTGATAAACGGGCTTCGCGATCATCCGTCTATCTCTAAGCTCTCTCAATCTTTCTCTCAAGACTCTTATTCTACTGATCCACGCTTGCTTCTTCGAAATGGTTAGACCTCTTCTCCGCCCTGGACCGCGCCTCTTTCCTCGAGACCGCTTCATTTTGAGAATTCTCTTTCTCCCCTTGCTCATCCCGGTCTCAGGAACCTTTCTTATAGCGCCTTCGTGCAGAAGCTTCCGAATCTCATCCCTCGTTATTGCAGCTTCTACTTTCTCTGCCTGTTCAGGGTCTATCCAGATCCTGTTGACCCCGACTTTGAGCATCTTGGCAGCCAGTCTACGTTGGCTTCTCAGACTCATCTACTTTCCTCCTGAACGCTTGGACGTGCTCTCCCTACGGCTCTCAGGCTTCTCCTGTTCCGCCTTCTCTGGTTCAGTCTCGGCCTCAACTTCTTCCGCTTCAGCTTCAACTCCCTCGGGCTTCTTTGCGACTCCGGGGTTTAGGATTTGGACGTTAAGTCCTTTGGCTCTCTCCAGAATTGCGATTCTCTTTCTCTCACCGACAGTTGCAGCTATCCTCGCAACCTCTATCTTTACATCGATCTTTTCTAGGTCTTCTGGCCTGTGAATGAGGATCTCTCTGAAGCCTGATGGATGAAGCCCTCGAACTCTCTTGGCTACTTTGTAGCCTACTGCAACAGTCTTCGGCCACCCTCTCTGCTCTCGCCTCATCTTGCTCGTTTTTCCTCTAGGTCTCCTCCAACTTGCCTTGACTCTCTTGTAGCGCCAACTCTCTTGCCGTGTGAATCTGGGCTTCCGTGATCTCAAAGCGTTCCTCATCTTGACGAGCTTCTTTCTTTCGCTCAACTATATTCCCTCACTTCTCTCGAAGACGAAGATACCGTCCAAGAAGACCCTTTGATCTTTCTCCTTGATCTTGGTTGAGGCTTCGATGTTCGCGGCGGTTTGAGCTACGTCTTGAATATCGATTCCTTCAACTGTCAATTCGTCGCCTGAAACCTTTACTTTCACGTCTCCAACCATGTCTGCAACTCTCGGCGTTTTCTCTCCAATGAAATTCTCGACCAGAACTTTCTTCTGTTTCTCATTCACTTTCACTGTGATTGGGAAGTGCGCGTAGACAACTTTGAGCTTGCATTTGAAGCCTTTCGTCACACCGTTAACCATATTCCTTATATGAGCTGCAGCGGTTCCAACCTTGGCAGCCTCCCTCTTCTTAGGCCATTTAGCTGAAACTACCACGCTTCCTCCTCTAGTGGATATTTCAACTGGAAGATGGGAGAGGTTTTCTGAAAGCGAACCTTTCGGACCTTTGACCTTAACTTCTCGTCCATGAACCTCGACGCTAACGCCGTCTGGGATAGGGACTGCGCGTTCTATCAGTTCTTCCATCTTCCTCTCCGCCTTTAATAGACGTACGCGAGAAGTCTTCCTCCAGCCTTCAGTTGTTTAGCATCCTTGTGAGAGATAACGCCTTGCGGGGTTGTGAGGATCAAAGTGCCAACCTCTCTTGAAGGAAGATATCTCTTCTCCCAGAACTCCAAGTCTTCAACTTTGACGGAGTACCTGGGCTTTATGACGCTGCATTTGTTTATCCTACCTAGAAGTTGAACTTTGAACTTTCCAGCCCTACCGTCGTCTACGAATTCGAATTCTCCTACAAATCCGTTCTTCTGCATAACGCGGAGCACGTTTCCCATGAGTTTTGACGCAGGCCATACTACGCATTCACGCTTGAGTCGCCTCTCATTGTTGATTAAGGTTGAGAGAGCATTCGATAAGATATCCAGCATAGTCATGATTTATGGCACCTTAAGCGTACTTCTTGAAGCCTAAAGATCTCGCAAGTTCCCTGAAGCATTGTCTGCATAGATCAAGACCATACTTCCTTATCACAGAGTCATATTGGCCGCATCTGCGGCAAGGTCTGCTTCCTTTACCGAACTTCCTAGCCTTCTTTGCTTTCTTTTTAGTCACCTTCGATTAGCCTCCAATTACCTGCGCTCCGAAGTTCTCGATGATGAACTTCTTCGCCTCATCCTTAGTTATCAGATGACCCTTGCCAACTTTCGATCTGCGTAGAACCCTCCGCTTGACTCTGTAGCCAGGTCTCTCGAGGGTTACGTTCACATCCATCCCGAATATGCCCAGTTCAGGGATGTACTTTGTGCCAGGGATCTCTATGTGCTCCTTGATCCCGAATGAGATGTTGCCAAGATCGTCGAAGCTTGATTCTCGAAGCTTGTTTCCAACAGCCTCAAGAGCTCTCTTCAAGAAAAGCTTAGCTTTTTCTCTCCTCAACGAGACCATGCATCCAATAGGTTCTCCTCTTCTCACTCCCCAATCCTTTATCGCTCTTCTAGCTCTTCGAGGACAAGGCTTCTGCTCAGCTATCTGCATCATTACTTGCTTGGCTTTCTCAAGTGGTTCTCCAGATTTTCCCACGCCGATATTCACGGTAACCTTGTCTATCCTCAACATCCTCATCGCGTTCTCCTTGGCTTCTTCATGCGGCTCTTCAGTGGACATCTAGCTACCCTCCGCTCAAAGATATCAGAGGCTTCTCTTCGCCTACGATGAAGACATAGTCATCTGTCGTCTGGAACGTTTCACCTTGAGAACCCTCGATGGTCACTATGCCCGGCCTGGCTGCTGTAGCCTCCTCAACCTTAACGATTTTCCCGGACTTTCCTATGTTTCTACCTGAAGTTACGGTCGCATAAGATCCTTCTTTGAACTTTAATCGCTTCAAGATCTTCTGATCTTTCAATGCCAATTGGATCGTATCTAAAGTCTCAAAAGAACCCTCCACCGATCCGCCGTAGTCTTTCGCTTTGATCAAGATGTTCCTACCGTCATGGAGGTTAAGTTGAGTATCTCCTCCACGAACTGTTGTTACATTCTCAATTCTGCACAACTTGAATGATGATTCTTCCTTCGATATCTTGACTACATCCAAACCACGTCCTGGGGAAGGGAGTATTCTGAAGAAAGATTTTGCATCAGGAACCTCGATCACATCCATGAGCCCAACAGGATACTTGGGTTCTCTTCTAACTTTCCCGTCAACCTTGATTCTACCTTCCGAGAGTATGATCTTGGCTTCACGAGCGTCTTTCGCATAGTGAAGCACGTCTCTGACAATCAGCATCAGTGGGAGACATTTCTCAGCTGGGTGAGGACCGGCAGTAGGCTTAGGGGCCCACTGGAACTCTTTTCTATGAAGCGGCCAGAACGCTGGCGCTGGCATCCTCTTTAAATGTCTGAGCCCGCCTTTCTTACCCAAAACCGCTAAGCCTCCTTCTTCTCCGTAGCCGCCTCTGCCTCACGCGTTCGCTTCCTTCTCTCCAAAGATTGAGCGCGCCACTTATCGTCGAGGTTAAGGGTTGTTATCATAACCTTGGAGACGTGTACTGAGACCTTGGTCGATGTCCCAGAAACCTTCTCTCTAGTCACGCCCTCAACAAATACTCTACCTTGCTCAGTATCTGTTTCTGAGACCTTTCCCTCTATCCCGCTGAAGTCTCCTCTCAATATCTTGACTGTATCGCCCTTCCTAACTGGGAATGACCTGACTCTATACCTTTCACGAAGTCCAGAGGAGAGCGGTGCTGCCAGTAGTTTCCGCCTGATATGGCTGGGCGCCCCGAAAACGAGCTTCCTCTGCTTCCCTGGCTTCACTGTTCCCTTGCGATGTGCCATCCGATTTCACCTAGATTATTATGCTCGCGAGATTCGCCACCCTGGGCCACCGTTCCGCTGCTTCCCGAGCCACAGGTCCACGTATCTCCGTTCCTTTCAATTCGCCTTCAGGGGTCATTATGACGGCAGCGTTGTCTTCGAATTGAATTCTGATGCCCTCGGGCC
>Ga0315308_1001691_pt1 | contig 12579 bp, 14 predicted proteins | sample TDP3_MG_FD_203078 | JGI IMG/M metagenome (GOLD analysis project Ga0315308, IMG submission 203078) | Freshwater sediment microbial communities from Lake Towuti, South Sulawesi, Indonesia - TDP3 | ecosystem: Environmental > Aquatic > Freshwater > Lake > Sediment | place: Indonesia: South Sulawesi... | reverse complement strand
ACCGTTCAATATCCTGCTCACCACTTCCCTTGCAGTTCCCACCATTTCCGCAAGTTCTTGGTGGGTCAATTCCATATCAATCTTTATTCCTCTGTCTGTCTTGATACCGTGCTTTTCAGCCAAATCCAGAAGTGCAATCACTAACCTTCCCGAAACATTCTGAAAAGTAAGTGATTCAATCTGCTTGTCAGCATCCCTCAGCCGAGCCGAGAGGGTCTCCATTATCTTAAACGCAATCTGGGGATTACTTGTAAGGCTCGTTTCAAAATCTCTCCTATTGATTATCAACATTTCGGTATCTTCTACTGCCCTCACATTTGCCGAGCGTATCTCTCTGTCCAGTATAGCCATCTCGCCTAAAAAGTCTCCCTTCTCTAATATTGCCAGAGTTTTTATTCTACCATCTGAAGACCTACTGAAAACCTTTACTGCCCCTGAGACCAAGATATATAGTGCATCTCCAACTTCACCTTCAGAAAAGATGTCCTCATCCTTCCTGAACTTTTTCAAATGGGAAATTTCAGTAATTTTCTCCAGTTCTTTATCCGCAATCTTACTGAAGAGTGGCACTCTTTTCAAAATTGATTTTTTCTCCATTTTCCCTCCAAGGTTATTATTGTAGCGGCAAAGCGTAAGCTTTGCTTCCTTTTAGCAGAGCTATCGCTCTGCAGCTACATTCAATCACGGGTTCGATGAATCGAACCCCTATAAACCCACTGTTACCCTCTCCCTTCGGGGGAGAGGGTAGGGTGAGGGGGTAGGGGGCTCAATTTATTGAGCCCGTATTTGAGAATAGGTTGATTGCGGTTCTTATTGTGTTACAATGAATAGCCACAGTATCGCTAACTTCATATGCATAACCGCCAGCCAGAACTATGCAGAGTGGGATATTTGAATTCTTCGCCCAGCCAATTACAAGTTCGTCTCTCTTTTTCAATCCTTCCATAGTCAACGAGAGCCCTCCAATCTGGTCTCTCTCGTATGGGTCGGCGCCAGCTACAAAGAGAATCAGTTCTGGCTGGAAAGAACTTATTATCTCAGGAATATTCTCTCTCAGTTTTTCTAAATACTCCTCATCGCCTGTTCCATCTGCCAGTCCTATATCCAGGTCGCTGGGAGGCTTAATAGCAGGATAATTATTCTCCTGATGGATAGAAAAGGTGAACACATTTCTATCCTGCCTAAAAATATACGCTGTCCCATTTCCATGATGGAGGTCGCAATCAACCACCAGGGCTTTCACTATTTTCTTGGCTCCTTGGAGATGCCTTACACCACAGGCTACATCATTCAACACGCAAAATCCTTCTCCGTGGTCAGGAAACGCATGGTGGAATCCGCCGCCAATATGTATTCCCAGCCCACTTTCAATTGCATTCTTGCATGCCTGAATAGTCCCGCCAACGCAGAGAAGAGAAGCTTCAACGAGTTCCGGAGAATAGGGAAGCTCTAAGATAAGTATCTCCATCATTGATAACTTTCCATTCCTGAGTTTATTGAGATATTTCTCAGTATGAACTGACAAGACATCTTTTTCCTCAGGCATAGGTGGTGAAAGGAAATCGTTCTCTTCAAACAGTCCTTCTTTAATTAATCTCTGTTTAATCAACCCATACTTTTCGGTAGGAAATACATGTGCCCCAATGTCTACCCTATATTTTTCTGAATATATAAGTTTTATGTCTCCCATTACTCTCTATAACAAACTACCTCGTTGTTTTTTAGGTAGTGTAGCCCTTTATGGGCGTAATTCTTATGAGGACAAGCCCCTACAATTTAATTACAAATTACGGGCATAAAGCCCTACACTACCTATATTGAAGCAGAGCTTCGCTCTGCAGCTACACCCCTCACCCCTGGCCGTGGCTCGTGCCAAGCACGGGCAGGCCTAACCCTCTCCCCCAAGGGGAGAGGAAATAGCTTGGGCGACCATAAAGGTCGCCCCTACGTGACCAAAACCTTTACGGGCATAAAGCCCTACACTACTGAGCGACTCCGAAAACTATCCCCACCTCTAGTCCCCTGAGGATGAAGGGATAGTTTGCAGGAGCTTCAATTCCGCCAGGCTTCGCCCCAACGCTGGCGGAATTAGAGCGAGGTTTTTCTGACCGAGCGACTCCGAAAACTATCCCTTCATCAAAACTATCTCGAGATTGCCACGGCTTCGCCTCGCAACGACATCTTCTAATCTATCCCAGAAGGAATTCCAGTATTGCCTTCTGCACATGGAGCCTGTTTTCTGCCTGGTCAAAAACAATCGAATTCGGTCCGTCAAGGACGTCATCGGTTATCTCTTCTCCCCTGTGGGCAGGAAGACAGTGCATAACCAGGACATCCTTCTTTGCTTTACTGATGAGCCGTTCATTAACCTGGTAGGGCTTAAATACTTTCAATCTCTCTTCTCTTTCTTTTTCCATTCCCATACTTACCCAAACATCAGTATAAATAACATCAGCTTTCTTGACTGCCTCGCCCGGCTCATGCAAGACCTTAATATCTGCCCCAGTAGCTTTTGCCAGTTTAAGCCCTCCTTCAAGAATCTTCTTATCTGGCTCATATCCAGGCGGAGTAGAAATAACCAATTTCATCCCCAATCTTGCCGTCCCATTAATCCAGGAATTGGCTACGTTATTGCCATCACCGACAAAAGCAACTTCTATCCCGGACAACGCTTTACAACTCAGGTGAGAGAGTTTTCCTTTCTTCTCAGCTATGGTAAATATGTCTGCCAATACCTGACAGGGATGCAACAGGTCACTTAAGCCATTTATTACAGGAATTGTGCTTTCCTTCGCCAATTCTACGACATCCTGATGGCTATACGCTCTTACCACTATCCCGTCAAGGTATTTAGATAGAACCTTTGCCATATCTTGTATCGTTTCACCACGACTCAACTGGAGATCCTGAGCATTCAAAAATAGCCCATATCCACCCAATTGATACATCGCTACTTCAAAGGAGACTCTTGTTCTTGTAGAAGGCTTCTGAAAAACCATTCCTAAAACCTTGCCTTTTAAGGTCTGTTTAATTCTCTTTCTCTCTTTCAGTTCTTTTGCCGAGCGAAGAATATTTACTATCTCATCCGAACTCAAATCCAAGATGGAAACCAGGTCTCTTTTCATTTCCTCCTCCTAAAAAAGTAATTAACAAAAAAACTCTCCCTTTATTGAAAGGAGAGTTTAAATAGAAACGACCAATGGTTCAAATTCGCCATTTATCTAACAGAGTCGACTCCTTTTAATTGGATAACTTCCGAACTCTCGAGCCGCCTCATACATTGCCACAATGTTCTCCGGAGGCGTCTCTGGTTCTATATTGTGGGAGGGGGCGAGGATGTAACCACCGCCGGGAGCAAGTATACTAATCACTCTTCTCACACCTTCTTTAACCTCTTCGGGTGTTCCAAAAGGTAGAAGCCTTTGAATATCTATTCCGCCCAGGAAGCATATCCTTTCTCCAAAATCTCTCTTAAGCCTTTCTGGCTCCATCTGATAAGCTAAAGGCTGAATGGGATTGAGCACATCGAACCCCACTTCGATAATATCATTTATGAGTGGGTAAATCGAGCCGCAACAGTGGAGAAGAATCTTCGCTTCTGTATATTTCTTTATCTCTCTATTGAGTTCTGCCCAGTATGGCTTGACATATTTCCGGAAGTCCTCAACAGACATAAAAGGCTGGCTCTGCGTGCCCATATCATCGCCAATACAGACAATGTCTATATACTTTCCGACCCTGCCCAGAAACTCTTGCACAAAAGTCTTTGAGGTTTCGAGAATCCTGTTTGCCAGTGCTCTAAAAAAGTCAACATTTATTCTCATATCCAGCATAAAATTATTGAATCCACGAATGAAAGCATACCGGTGAAAAATATTTGGCACCCAGGTAGATATTGCATAATCTGTATGCTGGTGAAGATATTTTGCTTCTTCCTCTTTCCCCTCAAAATATACAGGATTTCGATAATCTGACCAGAATGGATACTCCTCTATATCTTTCTCTGAGATTGCATTCCTGAGGGGAGCAAGCGTATCGGGGACAGAAAAATATGGGCCGGCAGGTTTATATATAATCCCATGGTTGTCTAAGTCTCTCAGGGTCCCGTCCGGGAGTCTCTCTACTCCCAGTCCACCGGAACCTAAGTTTCTTATATCGGCATTAAATTTCTTCAATATCCTCTCATCAACATTAACCACAATGTTCATAAGATGAACAATTTTTGGCTCAGGGTAATCAGAAATCTTCAAATATTCACAGAGCGCCTTGTATCCATACGGAGTAGCATTCACTATAGTCCAGCAGCGATTGCCGAAATCTACAGGAAGTCTATCGGGTTCTCTATGTTCGATAGCTTCTAAAACTCTTTCTCTGGAAGTCATCTCAGCCATCTACCAGTTCCACTGCTTTCCTGGCAGCATCCCGGGAAGTCCTCGCATATCTATCTGCACCGATTTTTCGGGCAAACTCTTCGTCAAGAGGAGCTCCACCCACCATTACCTTAACTTCCTTTCTAATGCCCTCTCTCTCCAAGGCTTCTATAACATCTTTCATACCCACCATAGTCGTTGTGATTAGAGCAGATATTGCCACTATGTCTGCTTTCTCCTTTTTTGCAGAATCTACGAACCTCTCGGAAGAAACATCCACTCCTAGGTCCACAACTCTAAATCCAGAGACTTCGAGAGTAGAAGCTACTAAATTCTTACCCAGGTCATGTATGTCGCCACTTACCGTCCCGATGACTACAGTGCCTCTTCCTTTTTCCCCCTTCAGAAAAGGTTTTAAAACTTCTGTGGCTCGTTTTACCGCCTCTGCTGCCACTAAGAGGTCGGGCAGAAAATACTCCCTCCTCTCAAACTTGTCTCCCACCAAATTCATCCCTTCCATCAAACCCTTTTCAATCACATCGTGGGGAGAAATACCCTTGTTGAGCATTTCCTGAGTCAAAATTTTCGTTTTTTCCACATCCCCAACCAGAACAGCATCTACAATTTGCTTAAACTCTGATTCTCCCATTTCCCTTTCAGGCGACTGCCTTCTCTTCCTTCTCTATCTTCTCAATTCTTTCCAGAATCGGGTTCAATAACTTCTCGATTCTGCTTTTTGTAATCTGATAAGTATATTGTTCAGCATCCGACAACGGCTGCTTAAATGGACCCATGGGAAATCCTCTAAGTTCCATCGCCGCCTTAAAACCTATGGGCATAGTAAGCGACCACATCGCCCTCAAAAGAATCAATATCGAGAACTGAAGCTCCCTCGCTTCGTCGTACCTGCCCTGTTTAAAACATTTATACATCTCTATCATTATTTCTGGCAAGATGCAACCTGAAGCTACCATACATCCCTTTGCACCCATCATAAGCGCAGGGAAGAATATCTCTTCCCTTCCCAGGAGGAGACTTAGGTCTTCACCAATTATCCTTATTTTATCCATAAAATGGACTATGTCCGCCATACTACCGCTTGAGTCTTTCAAGGCAACCACATTTTCTCGTCTACTCAGTCTTTTCACTACATCGTAAGTTATCTTGTTGGCAGCAAAAGGAATATTATATAACACAACAGAGACGTTAATAGAATCAGCGATAATCTCAAAATGCTTTTCTACAATTTCCTGGGATACAGTGAAATAGTAAGGTGCGCAAGCTACCACTCCCCTACAGCCTATTTTCTCCGCGTGCTTGGCCAAAATCACAGCTTTTTCAGCGCAAGACGCACTCACCCCGGGGACAACAGGAACTCTTCCTTTTGCCTGGTCAACACATACGTCCATTATCCCCATATTCTCCTCAAGAGTAAGGTGGACAAACTCTCCGACACTGCTTACTGGATATAGTCCATCTATCCCCTTATCTATCAGAAAGTCTACCATCTTCCTGAGGACTGTCTCATTAACTTTCCCCGCTTCATCAAATGGCGTCAACATTGCAGCATAGACACCTTCTGGCTTGAAAAATTTATTTCCCATTATATTTACCCCCCTCCTAAAAAAGGAACAAATGCTAAATTATCTCCTTCTTCCAATTTACCTTTATCTTCCAAAACCTTCTTGTAATTCCTTCCATTTATAAGAACGATAAATCTTTTATCCAGCTTCTCTTTTATCCCTATTTTAGTTCTCGAATCTATCTCTTGTAAAGCCTTCTGGAAGTCATCACTGACTTCCATCTCTAATTCTCTTTCGCCCTGATAGTCCTTGGGCAAAGCAAAGAATTTAGCCTTAATTTTCACTCTCATTTCTTTTATATTGACGCAGACTAAAGTCTGCTACTCCCATTTATCGAGTCCGAGTTCGGCAAGTTTATCCTTAGTGGGTCTACCTTCCTTATCCCAGTGCCTCACCAGATAATACTCTTCTAACATAGTATCCAGGTCAACCACAACACCTTTTGTCGGTCCTTCCTTGACAGGCTCCTTAAGTAACCTTTCAGGAAGAGTGTCGTCTTTTCGCGAAATCCCTTCCCTCATCGAGAACAATCTTGTTAAATTATATATTCTCTCTCCAATCTTTAGAATATCTTCTGTCGTCTTCCATTCCTTTATTCCAGTGAGACTTTGAATACATCTAGTTATCTGCCGCTGAGTCAGCCCGAAATTCAGAAATAGGCAGACAACTGCTGACTGGACAACTGCAAAAAAGTCCTGTTGATTTTTTACGAGCTCGGCTTTAAATTCTGTAGCAAAAGGGTCCATCCTCTCTTGGACATCTAATACCTCAGCCCCCAAAGTCCATGCCCTCAGGTGACAGGCACCCCGGTCGCTGGTGGCATAGGCAAGGCCCATTCCAAAAGCGCCTCGAGGGTCGTAAGCGGGTAATTCCATCCCTTTAACATGCATGGCGAATTTCTCAGTCCCTTTACCCAGCTCTTTAGACATCTGGCGAACACCCTGGCTCATCAATTCTCCAATCCCTTCTCCTTTTGCCATCATTTCAATAAACCTTATTATAGCATCATCGTTGCCGAAATTTGCCCGAAATCCTATCTGTTTTTCCAAGAGAATTCCTTTTTCAAAACATTCCATTGTGAAGCCAATCACATTTCCTGCGGATATGGCATCTAATCCATATTCATCACAAAGATGCTCGCCATAGATGATTGAGCCAATGTTGCTATTGCCACACTGGGCACCTAAGCTCCACATATTCTCATATTCAGGGCCCTCTGTAAACTTTCCCTTATACTTACCATCATCAACTCTGGATGCCTTACTGCAATTTATCGGGCAGGAAAAACAGGCTATATGCCTCTTGTAGTACTTCTTGTCCAGTACATCTTCATTACATTCTTTTACTTCTTTAAATACACCAGTTTGAAAATTCTTAACCGGGTGGGCTCCTGCTTCAATCATAAATGAATAGATGGAATTAGTGCCATATTTTGGTCTTCCACCGCCAGTGTCAGGGCTAACCGCCAATTCATTATACGCCTCTTTACACATCCTCAAAAAGCCGTCAAGGTCAAAAATGTTTATACTTCCGGTTCCCTTTACCACAATAGCTTTCAGCTTCTTTGAACCCATAACAGCTCCCGAGCCACCTCTACCGAAACCTCTACCCCCTGAGACTATATTCGCGAACCTCGCTTTTCTCTCACCTGCTGGACCGATACACATAAACTGGCAATTTTCTCCATATTTCTGTCTCAGCAATTCTTGAGACTCAAAAACTAACTTACCCCACAAACGTTTCCCGTCCTCAAATGAAATTTTGTCATCCTTAATGACCAGAACCGTCGGTTTCTTCGCTTTCCCCTTGATAATGATAGCATCATAGCCAGCCATTTTAAGTTCTGGTCCAAAAAATCCAGCACAATGTGAATCAAGCCAGATGTCCGTTAACGGGCTTTTAGTACTGAGCGTTATATGACCACTGGCTGGCATTAAAGTCCCGGTTAAGGGTCCAGTGGCTACGACCATAATATTATCTTCGGATAGAGGGTCACAACCGGGCTTCAACCCGTCATAGAGAATCTTAGCCCCAAATCCCTTGCCCCCCATGAAGTTTACAATCAGGTCAAATGGCGTATTTTCAATACGATATTCAGACGAACTTAAGTCCACATTAAGAATCTTTCCTGCATAACCAAAATATTTTGGGGTAGTCATTTTACCCACCCTATATACGTCTGGAGTAGCGAAGCGAAGCTTCGCAATTACGACGCGGAGCTATCGCTCCGCTACTCCCTGTTTAAGACTTGCTCTTTCCCTAGTGCTTGAAATACCTTAGCTGGACACCAGGTAACGCACAGATACTCGCCTTCGCAGGTATCGCAGAGGACAGGCTTCCCCGTTATTTCATTTACCACTACACCATCAAAAGGGCACTCCTTCACACATTCAAGACAGGCAGTGCATTTATCCTGGTCAATCTTGAGATACCCGTCAACTCTTTCAATAGCATCATACTCGCACGCCTCAACACATTTGGGTTTTTTACACTGCCGACAGATAGTCACCTTGTCTTCCCAGGGCCAATTGCTATTTATCTTAACCATAGCCAATTTAGGATTGATTGTCTTATTATGTCTAATAGAACAAATAATCTCGCAGATATGGCAACCTGTGCATTTTTTATGGTCTGCAATAGGCACGGAAATGCTCCCTTTAGATGTAAGTTTATTTAATTTTATCAACGATATCGCCATATTGTCAAGTAATTTATGAAAAAGGGGACAGGCTACTTTTTTCCCTCTAAACATCCATCCTGCACCAAATTGCAGTCCCAAATTCTGCTATCATACCGCTTATGTAAAAAAGTAGCCTGTCCCCTTTTTCATTCTTATCCGCCACAGCCGCCACCAAAATCAGTTCCACTCCGTTTAAACTGTTGTTCCGTTGTAAAGATTTTTACTATTTTTTGTTCTGACATAATAAATTACCTCTTTTCGCCTTTTATGGTTTCACTCAATACCTTAACCCCGTTTACTACCATAGAACTTTTCTTAAGAATTCTTACATTTTTAAAACCAGCTTTTTTAATTGCCCCGATATACTCCTTTTCAGTAAGCGCTCCGCCAACGCAAGCAACCAATTTCTCTGGATTATTTCTTATGGACTCATCCAACTCTTTCTCAGTGACCAGGTCAGAAATGACAAATCTTCCACCCGGCTTTAAGATTCTATATATTTCTTTATATGCTCTTTCTTTATCCGGGACAAGGTTAATGACACAATTACTCATAACTAAATCTACTGAATTATCTTTTACTGGGATATCTTCTGCTTCTCCTAACTTAAATTCAACATTGTTGTAATTCCCTTTTCGAGCATTCTGTCTCGCTTTTTCAACCATTTGCTCGGTCATATCTATCCCTATAACTTTACCTTCAGTCCCAACCTTTTTGGAAGCAAGGAACACATCCAATCCTCCACCTGAACCTATATCAAGGACAGTTTCACCCTTTCTGATACCTGCCAGGGCAACAGGATTGCCGCAGCCCAGCGAAAACTCCGATATATCAAAAGGCAAATCTCTAATTTCCTCAATGCTATAGCCGATATCACAACAACTGTAATCAGGACAGCAAGAAGAGCCTTGCTCTGCAAATTGTCCGTATCTTTTCTTTACCTCTTTTTTAATCTCATTTCTTTTCATTGAAAGGCACCTCCTTTAAGTCTTAAAATAAATTAAATAGATACCCGGCAACCACACAGCCAAGGCATAACACAATTACTGATACTAAAAAGAGCATCTTTTTTCTTATTTATAGCCCTTGCCATTTTAGATTTCCTTATTTTCAAATCCTAAATTAAAATGCTGGCTTACAATGGCTTTGCTCTTGAGCTTTGATCTTATCATAGATACATTCCTTTAAGAATTTAAATGCTTCCTTTTCATCTCGATCTAAGATAATTTGCTCAAGCCACATCTTTTGCTTATCATCCAGGGTTAAACTAATAACAGCCATCTATTTTCCTCCTTAATGACAAACATACTAATTCTTAGTGCCGCTTCTCATTTACTGGTAGATAAAATCTTTTTTATCTCGTCTACTGTAGGAATTTTGCCGGAAGTCTTAATCTGACCATTGACAATTATAGCGGGAGTAAACATTACCCCTCGCTTTATCATTTCATTCATATCGTAAATATGAGTAACTTCGGCATCAATACCCAGTTGTTTAAGGGCGTCATTTACATTTTTCTCTGTAGCTTTACACCTCGGACATCCTGGACCTACAACTTCAATCTTCATCTTCTCCCTCCTTTTAAATTTTTTAGAATATAAAGTTTCCAAAAAACCAACCTACAACAGTTCCTAATAAAATTATCGTTAAAATATAGCAAAGTGCCTTTCTTGCACCAAACACTCTGGCTATTGCCAGCCAGTTAGGAAGACTAATACCCGGACCAGTTAATAATAATGCCAGAGCAGGACCTTTCCCCATACCCAATTTCATTAAAGTATCCACAAAAGGCGCCTCGGTCATAGTAGCAAAATAACTTATCGCCCCAATCATAGTCGCCAGAAATGAAGCACCGACAGATGAACCACCTAAATAGTTCTTAATCCACTCTTGAGGTAAAATCTTCCCAATGATACCCACGATAAAAACTCCTAAAAGAAGTAAAGGAAATATTATCTTTACAAAAAAGAAGGTCTCGCGCATCCAATTTTTTAATTCAACTTTTGTCTTTATTTTTAGAGCATAAATAATCGTTATTATAGTCGATATTGCCCAGACGATAACTTTATGCGCATAGAGACCCCTTCTTATCAGATAATTTGGCGAGAGTAGTGTTACCAAAATCAAAAGGATTAGGATAAGGTCATGTGTCCCGATTATCTTTCCTTTCGGGTTATCGCTGTTATCACTTATCCTTTTTTCTTCACTCTTTCTAAAAGTAAAAATCATAATCAGTCCCACGGCGAATGCCATAAGAATTGCAGAGATAACTCTGGAACCTACCATTTCATAGCCCAAAATCGCACCTGTATATAAAAGTGCTAAAATATTTGCTGCAGGGGCTACCCATAAAAGAATAAAGGCAGGACCAATTCCACTTCCCCTATAATATAGCCCACTGGCAACAGGAATTACGGTGCAAGAGCAGGCAGCTAAAAAGAAGCTACCTATGCTGGCTAAGCCAAATGACTTTATCTTGTTGGCTGCATAGCCTAAGTACTTAATAACTGTTTCTTTAGATACGAAACTAACCATTGCCCCGGCTAAGAGAAAAGCGGGCACAAGGCAGGTTATCACATGCCTGGCAATATATTCTTTCAAAGCTAACAGACCAGCAAAGATTAGTTCCAAAAACATACCAATTCTCCTCTCTAAAAAGTTAAAATACTTCTAAGATTTTTTGCCTTTCCTTTACTTGCCTATGCAAAATAGATTTGACTAAATCGAGAATTTTATCCACATCTCTATGTTTCAATTTGTAAAACGACCTCGCACCTTCACCCCGAAATTCTACAATACCCATTGTCTTAAGAGCATTGAGATGCCTTGAGATATTCGATTGGTCTTTTTTTAGTTTCTCCACTATCTCACATACACACATTTCGTGTTTATCTTTTAGAAGCTCTAAAATCTCGATTCTTGTGGAATGAGCTAAACTCTGAAAATAATCCGCTACCATTTTAGTTATAAGTTCTTCCATTTTCAGTCCTCCTTTGTATGCTTTTATGTAATTATTTGCATAATAGCATAAAGAGAAAAATTTGTCAAGATATTTTTTACCCCCTCACCCCATCCCTCTCCCCCAAGGGGAGAGGACAAAAGTGAGGCAAACTTCTATCTTTATGGACAGGTGCAGCCGGGGGGACAGACTGGAGGACAACTCGAAGAGGAACTTTTGCTTTTTCCCGGAGTTATTATGGCAATTTTGCCAAAGATTTGGGCAGTCTTTTTACTTTTGCACTTTGGGCACTCTACACTAAGGCCCTTCTCTTTTTCTGAAAGAGTAGCGAAAATATCAAATTTGTTGCCACAATTTGAACAGATATATTCATAAGTCGGCATATTCTTTCCTTTTGTAGCCGCAAAGCGTTGTCATTGCGAGGGAGCGAAGCGACCGAAGCAATCTCGAGATTGCCACGCTCCTCTCAGTCGCTCGCAATGACATGATTATATAGCAGAGCTAGCGCTCTGCAGCTACATCTCATCGGGATAGCTACATTAATTTACTATTTTATTTTTGGAAAGCGCATAGCCCTAGTAAAATACTCAGAGAAATGGGAATATGTTGCTAGCTCTAAATATTCTATTTTCCTTGCCAATCGGTCAGCCTGTTCACGCAATCTTTTGGAGACGAGAATTGCTTTTGCTCCTATTCCCGCCCCATTTCCTATCTGGACAAACTTTCCAATATCTATTTCTGGGAACATTCCAATCCTCACCGCTTTCAACGGGTCTATATATGTGCCAAAACCACCAGCAACGATTACTCCATTTATATCATTAACTTTTAAGCCTGTCTCTTCTAAGAGGATTTCAATGCCTGTCCTTATAGCGCCTTTAGCAAGTTGGATTTCAGAGACATCCTCCTGGGTTATGGCTATCTTTCGTCTCCCATCTTTTACCAGGAGAAACTCGAGTGATTTTCCTTGTTTAATCCTGCGCACTC
>Ga0315308_1001690_pt1 | contig 12579 bp, 10 predicted proteins | sample TDP3_MG_FD_203078 | JGI IMG/M metagenome (GOLD analysis project Ga0315308, IMG submission 203078) | Freshwater sediment microbial communities from Lake Towuti, South Sulawesi, Indonesia - TDP3 | ecosystem: Environmental > Aquatic > Freshwater > Lake > Sediment | place: Indonesia: South Sulawesi... | reverse complement strand
TCCAGGTTTAATCTATGGCAAAATGGAGTGGAGATGGACTCATGAAGGCGCAACGATAACTCCACCTCCCGCCGGCTTCGTTGTAACCTACGTGAGGAACTTAGAATTTGAGGAACTTAAATCGGCTTATGACGAATTGAATGCAACCTATAACTCTTTACTTGCCAACCACACAAAATTGAAAAACTACGAAAGCGAATTGGGTTCCACCAGAAATCTAATGTACATTTTTGTCGCTACAACCATAGTGTCCGCAGCTACAGTCTTCATCCTCCTAATGAGAAGACCCAGAAGGCTTTGGGCATAGAATTCCAATCTGTTTCTCTATTTCAACAATCTCTTCGAGTAGAGGCTGCCTAGGGAAATTGTAGAGGGGACCGCCAGGCTTCTCATTGTAGTAGGGTCTGTTACATCCGGGACAGCCAGAAGTGACGAAGGGCTCACCAGTTTCGATAACCTTTCTTAACTGCTCATTAGAGATGCCAAAGTCAACGAGATGGCCATCCTCATCGAAAAACATGTTTTCACACCGCGTCTTTCCACGGGTTATGAGATAATGGGCAATCTGAACCCTCCGGTAATGGCTAAGAGATGGTTGGGGACTGTTTTCCAAGAGAGTTCCGGGAATGGGTGTAAAGGCAAACAAACTTGGATAGACTTCCAAATCAACACACCATTGAATCGTTTGGGCGATTTCCTCTTCTGTTTCTCCAAGGCCTACGATGAGGTGAGTGGTCACGGAACCTTCTCCAAAAATTTTCACAGCTTCCCTTAACGCTTGGCGTTGTTTTTCCCAAAGGTATGGTCCACCAGCCAGCCTTCCTTTGATTTTGTCAAATATCTCCTCGGTGGCCGCGTCTAAAGCTATGCTTATTCGGTCAACGCCAGCCTCAGCCAGCTTTTCCAGTTTTTCTCTATTCAAAGGCTGACAAGAAACGGATATTGGCACTCTCACTCGTGACTTGATTTCTCCTACTAGGGTCAAAATGTCGTCGAAAACTGTTGGATAGTTCAGCGCTTGGATGCAAATCCTCTTTATCACATCAGTTTTTGTGATTTTTTCTATTCTATGCAGCACTTGTCTAGTTGGGAACGGAGGCCACGTCACCCTAGAAAGCATGTCCGCCCTACCTTTACTCGTTCTGGCTTGGGGGCAAAAGCCGCAGTTGGCAGAACACTTTTCATCTCGATAGGTGAGCAGGTAGATGGTCGTGGGTTTGGCGTCCAGCCTACCCCCCAACAACCCGAGCACAATGGCTGAGCCTGTTGAAACTCGAATTCTTCCGGGGAGGCGCGCTTCAGTCATTGGAGAGCCCCGACAATTTCCGAATCCACAGTTAAATAATAAAGAACCTAATATTTATCTCCTCAATTACGGGTTAAAATGATGGCGCGAAAGGTAGGGAAGGATTGAGTTCAATAGATGACTATGAGATTCTGATGCGTGCGGATGACAGAGAGCTTGAAAGAGCGTTAAACATGGCTCGGAAGGTTGGCTGGAAAAATTTTGGGAAGAAAATTCGATTCTACGCCCCAAGTTTCATGTACTATAAAACCGACTACTTTCAATCTTCTCCAGCGGCTTTCCCATCCATTTCGATTACAGGCTCCTCTTGTGCCCTAAAATGCAAGCACTGCAGCGGAAAGGTTCTCAACACGATGTTTCCAGCTCTCACTCCAGAGGAACTCTTCAACCTCTGTGTGAAACTCAAAAATAAGCGAGCTATCGGCTGTCTCATAAGCGGAGGATGCCTGCCCGATGGTTCTGTTCCCCTTAACAGGTTCATAGATGCCATTGCCAAGATCAAGAGCCAGCTTGGACTAACCATGGCAGCCCACACAGGAATCATCGACTCCTCTACGGCAAGGAGGCTGAAGGAAGCTGGAGTTGACGCCGCCCTAATCGACATAATTGGTTCCGACGAAACAATAAGGGAGGTTTACCAACTGAAAGTCAGTGTTGAAGACTTTGAAAAGTCTTTAAGGGCTTTGCACGAATCCGAAATCCCGTTAGTGCCTCATGTGCTTGTGGGGCTTCACTACGGTAAGCTTAAGGGCGAACTTCAAGCCCTAAAACTGATTTCAAAATACTCGCCTTCAGCGGTTATAATAATAGCTTTCAAGCCGATACATGACACGCCCATGGAAAAGGTGAACCCACCTGAACCGGAAGACATAGCGAAAGTGCTCATAACAGCCAGACTCATGATGCCTCAAACTCCAATAGTTTTGGGGTGCATGAGACCAAGGGGTAAACATAGAATTAGAACTGACACGCTAGCTGTGAAAGCTGGGGTCAACGCCATAGCCTTCCCAGAAAAAGAAGCTGTTCAGTTGGCTGAATCCTTGGGTTTAGAAATCGCGTTTTCATCTTTGTGCTGCTCACAAATCTTCGAAGACATTAAGCTCTGCATTTAGGAAGTCTTCAAGAATTCAAGTATGTATTTGTTGACAAGCTCCGGTTCTTCCAGTTGAACCCAATGACCACAATTTGGAAGATATTTTATAGAATAGGGAGCGTCAACAAATTCGTCCGTATCGACTATCAAAGCCTTTGAAAGAGCAGCGTCTTGTTCTCCCCAAACTACCAACGTTGGCGACTTAATTTTTGGAAAAGCTATCGTTCTCTCCGAAAACAATATGGCAGGATTCATGTTAGCCCGATAATAATTTAGCGCCGCTGTCAAAGCTTCTGGTCTTGACCACGCCTCTGCATAAACTTTCAAGTCCTCGTCTGTGAGAACGTCTTTTTTAACGAAAGAAAGTCGAAGCATGTTTTTCAGAAAGAAATAGTCGTTTCTACTCAAAACTTCTTCTGGAATGTCAGCTATTTGAAAGAAGAAAACATACCAACTTTTCTGCAATTGCCTCGGCAAACCTTTGGTTCTCGTTGTATAGGCGTTGGGATGAGGTGCATTCAAGACAACCAATTTTTCTGTAGCTTCTGGATTAAAAGCTGCAAGAGACCAAGCTACAACTCCACCCCAATCATGCCCAACTATTATTGCCCGTCTTTCACCTAAGGCATGAATAAGTTCAAGAATATCTTCTGCAAGAAGGTTCAGCCTGTATTTGTCAACGCCTTCCGGCTTATCGGTTTCGTTGTAACCTCGCAGATCTGGTGCCACGACACGAAAATGCCTAGCCAATTCGGGAATCTGAAATCTCCACACGTACCAAAAATCAGGAAAACCGTGAAGAAGGAGCAACAGTTTTCCTTCCCCTTGGGTCACATAATGCATTCGAATTTCATCGACTTTAACAAAATCGTGCTTCCATGTTTCTTTCATCCACATAACCTCAAGTATGGTATGTGGTCGTTTTGAAGTTTCTTATCAAGTACACAAGCTGTGGCTATTCCCTTTCGAAGAATTCTTCAGCCCTCGGCGGATTCGGGCTCAATCCTCTACGTTCACGAATCTGCCGTATAACATCCATCTGCATTTGCTCAGGCACGATAGCCCAATGGCTAAACTGGGTTGCCCAGAAAGCCCTTCCCTGAGTAGACGATCGCAATTCGTCAGCGATGCCGAAGGACTCGGCGACAGGCATTTCCGCCTTAACAATCATCATGTCTTCCTCGGTGGTCATGTCAAGCACTCGACCGCGGCGTTTCTGCACTATTGAAAGCACCGAGCTTACAAAATCGTTGGGAACCTTGCATTCAAAACTTAAAATTGGCTCTAAGAGCTTCGGGTCGCTTAGCAGGAAGCTACACCAGATGGGACGCCAAGTCATGGGAAGGATTTGCGCTGGTCCCCTATGCACAGGATCTTCGTGTACTTGTATGTCTTCGAGGTTTACTTTCAAACCGTAGGCTGGCTCCTTTGCCAGTATGCTGGTGTGAACTGCTTCTCTGAAGCCTGATTTAATGTGGTCTAGGACTTCCTCAACGTATTGTCTTCCTTTTATTCTGTTGACTAGCACGTTGGTGTCTTCAATGGCGATTACATTTCGTGCCTCATCTTTCTCCCATCCAAATTGAGTTCGGAGGGTTTTCGCCCTTTCGTCACGGCTTTGCATTTCGGAAATCTTGCCCATTTTTATTGCTTCAATCGCTTCGTCAGGCAACTTTTCTAATGTTACCCAGAGTCGGCTGTGTTTGTTCGGGCTTTTACCCATTACGGGTGATCCTTGGTAGTCGTGGCTTATGGTCTCGCGGTAAATCACAACTGGCTTGCTGGTTTTAACCTTCAACTTGGCCTCCTGCATTCGGTAGGCTGTAACTTCTAGGTGAAGTTCACCCATTCCGCTGAGGAGGTATTCTCCGCTTTCTTTGTTGATAGTAAAGTGGAGATTTGGGTCTTCAAGGGTTAGCTTGTGTATGACCTTATCGAAGAGAGGCAAATCTTGAATGTTCTCTGGTGCGACGGCAACCGTTACAACAGGGTCTGACACATATTTGAGTCCTTCAAAGGGTTGGGTTTCTATCCCTTGTTCGACTATGGTTTCGCCCACATGGATTCCTGTAATTCCTCCTATTGCCGCTATATTGCCCGCGGGAATTCGTTCGACGATTACGCGGTCGGCAGCCATGCTCATGTAAACCTGCTGAATTGAGCCATTTTGTCGACTGGTGATCATCCTAATTGGTTTGCCCTTTTCAACAGTTCCGCTGAACACTCGTCCTATGGCCACGACTCCACTGTGAGGGTCAACTTCAATTGTGCTGATGCACATGAGAAGAGATCCCTTTGGGTCAACTTTTGCCATGGTTTTGCCTAATTCGCTGTTGGGGTCGCCTGGCCAAATCTGGCTTTGTCGGTATGGCTGCGCTTCAAGTGGGTTGGGTAAATGCTCACAGAACATGTCAAGAATAGGCTCATACAACGGAGCCTTTTTGCTTAGGGCGTCCACTTTCTTTGCTATTTCTTCGTACTCTCCGCTGTAGGCGTCAACAATGTCTTTGAAGGAGATGCCCTTAGCTTTCATGTGGGAGAGGTTGAGGCCCCATTTGTGGAGGGCTGAGCCGAAGGCCACTCTGTCGTCTTCAACCGTAACCTGCCAGTCCTTCCTGTGTTCAGGTGGCGCATACTTTTCTATTAGGGAGTTGACTCTTGCGATGATTTTTGCAAACTTGCTTTGTATGGCTTGGGGGGTTAGACGGATTTCTCTGATTAGGCGGTCAACCTTGTTGATGTATAGAAGGGGTTTAACCCTTTCTCGCAGTGCTTGCATGAGCACGGTTTCTGTCTGTGTCATGGGTCCTTCTACGGCGTCAACAACCACTAGGGCACCGTCTACGGCTCTCAGGCTTCTTGTGACGGCTCCGCTGAAGTCTATGTGGCCTGGTGTGTCTATGAGGTTGATTAGGTAGTCTTTTTCTTTATGGTTGTGGGTGAGGCTTATGTTTGATGCGAAGACTGTCATCTGTCTTTTCTGTTCTAGCTCCCATGAGTCGAGGTAGAGTTTTTGTCCAGCGGTTTGTTCGCTGATTATGCCGGCGGCTGCGAGGAGGCTGTCTGAGAGTGTTGTTTTTCCATGGTCAACGTGAGCGATTATGCTGGTGTTTCGAATGCGTTCTGGCTCGTTCATGAGCTTAACAATTTCTTCAACTTGCTTGTATCGTCCCATATCTAGCCTACCGTCCCCTAACCATACTGGCAATGAAGCTTTCTTGTTTATGTTTAGGCATTGTTGGTTTCGCCCTTTTGCGTAAACAGGCTACATGGTGATGACAAACGCAACATAAAAAAGTTTTTGTTAAGACTTGTGCGCGCGCTAACAAAATTGTGTCAATATCTAGTCGAGGGCTTTCAAGTGAGGGAAGTGAGTTGCTTCAAACTTTCTAACTGCTTCGCATAGTGGCTCTTTTTCGACGAATAATACCAACGGATGACTACAGCCCCAACGACCGAGACTACGCCTACCACCACAATCTTTACTGCCATATCGACGCAGGGATGGTATGTAACCCAGTACAGCCCTCCACCTATCCATTCAGTTTTGACTCGTGTAATTGTAGCCAAATAAAACCCACTGAATATAATTATGAATGCTGGAATCATCAGTAGGAAAGCAATGAGTTCATTCGATCTTGCTTCCGCTACTTTCTCTTCGAGGTAAGGTTCACTAATCTTTATGACAGCTCCGCAGTTGGGGCAATATTTGGCATCTAAAGGTACTATCTTATTGCATTCTGGGCATCTCATCACCCGCTCCTCCTTCAGTTGGAAAAAAGTGGATATTTATGGTATGATGTTATTGAGAAGTCTTTATTATGCCGGCAACACTTGCACTTCGTATACCTGATCATCTAGTGAAGTGCCTAGATCCCATTTGACAGTGACATAATCGTTTATCGCTGGAGAGGCACCTTGCCCAATGTATACTTTGCCTTTGCTAACCCCGCCTGCGAAGAGCTCAACACTGTATTTTTGGTCAGCCGAGGTCGTCGCGACTCTTACTTCGATTCTGTACTCGAAGTTGCTTTGATTAAGGGCTGTATTAGCTGAAGCGCCAGATGCGGTCATGTTCACGGCGGTTGCAAGGGTGCCACCCGCCGCAGCTGCGTCTGCTGTGGTTATGCCAATCCCCTGAGGTGTCGCAGTTAACTCCTCTGTAAGGACGAATACCTCACCGCTAATCGTTGTTACTGTGCGTGTTGGTGCCGATAATATGGCAGCGTAAAGTGCCACCGTAGCTGCTGCCGTTACCAGCAATATTATTAAAACTAGATATGCTGGTACAGGTCTTATCATAAGCCTTATCGTTTTCATTTTTCATTCTCACCCCCTTGTGCGCGCATTTTATATTCAGATTCGGAAATCGACTTCGGAGAGTCAAAATACGATGAAGGTTAAAAATAGAAATAGTTTATGAACTGTAAACCTGAATTACCAATCCATAAGGCGGCAAGCAACAGAGTTCTTGACGCGCGCTTGATCACTCTTAAGTCCCGATGGTTAACACGCCAAGACTTTGGGAGAGGTCTCCAGTCAAAACTACGCTTTTATAAGAGGGGGGACCCCCCTTTAGAAAATGGGAAGACTACTGAGGCGTCTACCTTGCCCAGGTTTAGACAAATAAGCGAAATCCTCAGACTTATGAAGAAAAAAGAGGACATTCGAGACATAGGCATAATTGCTCACATAGACCATGGGAAAACCACCATGACAGATTCCCTGCTAGCAGAAGCCGGCCTCCTATCGCCAAAAATAGCAGGCGAAGCAAGAGCTCTAGACTACCTTGAGGAGGAACAGAAAAGAGGCATCACAATAAAGACAGCCAACATATCTCTCCTCCACGAAATAGGGGGCACACCATGCGTTGTTAACCTCATAGATACCCCCGGGCATGTAGACTTTACAGGGAAGGTGACGCGAGCCCTAAGAGCCATCGACGGAGCCATCGTAGTCGTAGACGCCGTGGAAGAAGTAATGGTTCAAACAGAAACTGTGACAAGACAAGCTTTAGATGAAAGGGTTAGACCAGTCCTCTTCATCAACAAGGTTGACCGCCTAATCAAAGAACTAAAACTCACCTCAGACCAGGTACAGAACAAGCTTCTCCGAATAATCCACGACTTCAACAACTTAATAGACCTTTACGGAGAATCAGAATACGAAGAAAAATGGAGAGTTGACCCAACCAAGGGAACAGTTGCCTTCGGCTCTGCCCTCCACAAATGGGGGTTCACCGTCGACATCGCCCAGAAGAAAGAAATAAAGTTCAGCGACGTTGTAGACGCATATCAAAAAGAACGCTGGCAAGAACTGCAAAAAACGATTCCACTCCACGACGCAATACTGAACATGGTTGTCAAAAACCTCCCAAACCCCATAGAAGCCCAAAAATACAGGGTTCCGAAAATCTGGAAAGGAGACCTAGAATCTGAAATAGGACAAGCTATGCTTAACTGCGATGAGGACGGCCCCACAGTTGTATGTTTGACATCAGCCCAAATGGACCCCCATGCTGGTCTCATCGCCACAGGACGCATGTTTTCAGGATTCATCCGAGAAGGGGATCAGGTTTACTTGGTGGGAGCCAAGAAGGATTATCGGGTTCAACAGGTTTCCATGTATATGGGCGCCTTTAGAGAAGTCGTGGATAACATAGTCGCCGGAAACATATCAGCGCTGCTAGGTTTAGATCTTGCCAGAGCCGGAGAAACCCTTGTCGATCTGACACACAAAGACTCGATGATACCTTTTGAACGCATAAAATACGTTTCTGAGCCGGTTATCACCATCGCCATAGAACCTAAAAACCCAAAGGATCTACCGCGCCTTGTAGACATCATGCACCGCTTGGCAATTGAAGACCCTAACCTAGTAACTACCATAAACAAGGAAACAGGCGAATACCTGCTCAGCGGAATGGGTGAGCTTCACCTAGAAATTGCTGTTAAATTCCTTAAAGACTATGGAGGAGGACTAGAAACGATCACGTCCCCTCCCATCGTCGTTTACAGAGAGGGCGTTGCTGGACAAGGTATTGTGGCGATGGCGAAAAGCCCCAACAAACACAATCGATTCTGGATACAGGTGGAACCGCTGGAGGAGAAAGTTGTTGAAATGATCGATAAAGGAGAAATCATGGAAGAGATGGGACGAAAACGAATAGGCGCCGTGCTGTATAAAGAAGCCGGGTGGCCCGTCAACGAAGCAAGAAACGTGTGGAGTCTCGAAGAACACAAAAACGTTCTAGTCGACCTGACAAAGGGCATTCAATTCCTTCAAGAAGCGAGAGACATGATCATCGCAGGTTTCAGGTGGGCAACCCAAAACGGGCCCCTCTGCGAAGAACCGATGCGAGGGGTCAAGGTAAAACTCATGGACGTCCAGTTGCATGAAGACCCCGTGCACCGTGGACCGGCGCAGATCATGCCTGCCGTAAGAAGAGCCTTTTTGGGTTCCTTTCTAACAGCTCAGCCTGGCCTCCTTGAACCTATATATAAAATCGGTGTTTCAGTTCCTCATCAATGGGTTGGGGAGGTAACGGGCATCATAACCCGCAAAAGAGGCAAGATAGTGGCCTCTGAACAGAAGGGGCCAATAACCATGATCAAAGGATTTATCCCGGTTGCTGAAACCTTTGGGCTATCTGCCGAGATGAGGTCCGCAACTTCGGGCCACGCCTTCTGGCAAACCCAATTCGATCGTTGGGAAAAGGTTCCAGAAAACATTGCACTGACGGTTATAGAGGAAACGCGGAAGAGGCGAGGGTTGCCTCCGGAAATACCTAGCCCTAACAATTTCATTGACGAAGCTTAATTCTCGACTAGATCATCTAAAATAGGTGTTCAGTGAGTTTCTGCAATAGGCTGTGCCATCACATAACGTAGTGTTAAACTGGGAAAAGCCTTCTCTGCAGGATGCGAAACTCAACCCGTGTTGCAATACGATTTGTCGTAGCTTTCCCAAGATTCTATTTCTTTGTTCCTCATGTAGGTACTTATAGCCTACAACCCATTTGCCCTTGGCATAGAGTTTAAACAATCTTTCATAAATCTCTGGGTTGAGCTTCAATGTTGAGAAGAATCCTTTCACGGGTTTCATGGTTGCTATGGTTACTTGTCTTACGCCCACGTCTGCTAGCGTCGAGACTAGCCTTTCAAAATCCTTCTCGTCGTCGTTGATTGTTGGTATGATGGGGTCTATTCTTGCCACAGCAGGTATGCCTTTGTTAGCTACCTTCTGTAGAGTGGAAATTCTGCGATCTGGAGATGGAGCGTAGGGTTCTATGAAGTTTGCAACGTCTTCTCGTATAGTTGTCACCGTTATCGACACAACTGTTGGAGTTTGCTTGAAGATGTCCAGGTCTCTGGTAACAAGGTCTGATTTTGTAACTATAAGGAGGGGGAAACGATGCTTCGCTAGGACTTCAGCGCATTTTCGCGTAACCTTATGTTCCCTTTCTAATGGTTGATACGGGTCGGTGCAGTCACTCATCATCACCGGAAACTTGGGTTGACTGTTCCTAGCCATACTTTCAATCTGGTCGAGCAGTTTTAGGCGTGGCAAAGGTGGCCCGACAAAGCTTGGAAACTTAACTGCGTAACAGTAGATACAGGCGTGGGGGCAGCGCCCTAGGTAGGTGTTTAAATTGTATTTCGGGAGGCATGTACAATGTCCGGCTCTTGGAGCGTTGAAAATAGGCAGTCTCATAACATGCTTCTCTAAGTGTACGTTGCCTTAATGTCTTTAGTTCTTCAACTCCTTCTAAGGTCTCTTTCAAATCTTTGCATTTACATCGAAACCTTTTTCTACGAACCTTGTTCTACACTAATTTCGTCGACGGATGTGAGTCTGAATGGCTCAAGAGGCTTTGCTAGTCGCATACTGCGGCCAATATTGTGACGCTTGCGAAATTTATCATGGAAAGGTTAAGGACGCTGCATTGGAACTGCCAAAGATACTGGAGACTAACCGATGTGTTCAACGCTTTGTTGCACGTGAAGGTTTAGAAGCCTTTCTAAAAGTGTTTGGCGAATGCAAAGGTTGCAAAAGAGGCGGAGGTGATCCCCTCTGCGAAATACGAAAATGCTGTGTGAGCAAGCACCTTAACTTATGCATCGAATGCGACATGGTCACCTGCGAAAAATTGAGCTTGTAGCGTAGATTTTTCACTTCAAAAATTCTCTTCGAATAACTTGAAGGGAGAGTTTCCAAAGATGTTGCCACGAATATTGAGAAAGGATGAGACAAATCTATTTGTGAAAGGTCTTCTGAAAAAGTATCGCGTACTGGGTCCGGTGAAAAAAGACTCAGAGTTTTGGTTTGATGAAATCCGATTCGCTGAACAACTAACGTTTCAATATTTAACGACCATATTTCCTCCTGCACAATTCTTCTTTTTGCCCACTGAGACGCTTTTCTCCTATGAAAAGGGCTTAGCTATGCAGAATTATGAAAGGTATGATAGGAAGCAGTTGATTTTGGGTATACATCCATGCGATGTACATGGTATACTGGTGTTAGACAAGTATTTCCTCGGAACCTATGAGGACCCATACTATCTCCGTCGAAGAGAAAATACAATTATAGCCGCCTTAACCTGTCAAGAAATAGGAGATAAGTGCTTCTGCGAATCTTTTGGTACAGGACCCGACCTCAAAGGAAACTATGACCTGCTCTTCACCGACTTGGGGGACCGCTACCTTGTGGAGGTGGGAAGCAACGCTGGAAAACAGATTGTGCAAGTTGCCAACCTTGCCCAGGCAACTCGTGACGATTTTAGCGAAAAAGCTGAGAGAATGAAGAGAGCAAAATCGAAGTTTAAAAGAAAAGTGAACACTGAAAACCTCCCTGAAATCATGCTCAACAACCTGATGCACGACATTTGGATTGAACTCGATAAGAAAGAACTTTCCTGCGGAAACTGCAGTCTAGCCTGCCCAACGTGCTTCTGCTTTAGCATCCATGACGTAGTAGATTTAACCCTTAAGGGGGGCAGAAGGTGGAGAGAGTGGGACTCTTGTCAACTTTTGGAATACGCTGAAGTAGCCATGGGAGGCAACTTCCGAAAGCTTCGAGGCGCAAGATGCAGACATTGGATGAACTGCAAGTTATGTTACGTGAAGCTGCGACATGGAGTGTTCGGATGTGTTGGATGCGGCAGATGCATACGGGATTGCCCGGTTGACATCGACATAACCGAGGTGGCTAGAAGAGTGAGAGGCGAGTAAAATGTTAAATCCTTACAAACCTGAAAACGCCATAATAACGGGCATTAAAAGGCAAACTTACGATGTCAAAACCTATACACTCTCCTTTGAGAAGAAACGCAAAGACTTCTCTTTTAGGCCTGGTCAATTTATCATGCTTTCACTGTTCGGCATAGGAGAAGCCCCCATTTCTCTATGCTCCAACCCATCTGACAAGGAAACGTTGGCAATCACCGTGAGAAACGTTGGCAACGTGACAAAAACCTTAGAGGGCTTAAGTGAAGGCGATGTCGTTGGCGTGAGAGGTTCGTACGGCACAAGCTGGCCTTTAGAGGAGGTTCGAAACAAGAACATTCTCATAGTTGCTGGAGGAGTTGGAATAGCTTCGCTACGTGCTCTCATCATGTACGTTGCCAACAGTAGACACGATTACCGAGATGTTGAGATTCTTTACGGCGCAAGAAAACCCGACGATCTCGTATTTACCGACGAATTCGGTCATTGGGCGAGTATGAAAAATACGCGCTTGCTCCTAACAGTGGACGCTGTTCCCAAGGGATCACCTTGGCCGCATAACGTAGGGGTGGTCACAACTTTGTTTGAAAAGATGCAGGCTACGCCGGACAATACGGTGGTATTGACATGCGGCCCAGAGATCATGATGAGATTCGTGGTAAAGGGACTGATTCACAGAAGTTTCATGGAAGACCAAATATTCGTCTCCCTAGAAAGACGAATGGAATGCGGCATTGGCGTATGTGGACACTGTCAACTTGGCACAAAATTTGTTTGCAAAGAAGGCCCTGTGTTCAGATTCCCTGAGGTTAAGGGGCTTCCAGACAGCATGCTATGAAAGGTGAGTTTATTGGGAAACAAGCCTAAGCCTAAAATTGCCGTTTTCAAGTTCACCGGATGCGCCGGTTGCCAGATGGAAATCCTTCATCTTGAGGAGGAAATGTTGCAGATAC
>Ga0315308_1001689_pt1 | contig 12590 bp, 11 predicted proteins | sample TDP3_MG_FD_203078 | JGI IMG/M metagenome (GOLD analysis project Ga0315308, IMG submission 203078) | Freshwater sediment microbial communities from Lake Towuti, South Sulawesi, Indonesia - TDP3 | ecosystem: Environmental > Aquatic > Freshwater > Lake > Sediment | place: Indonesia: South Sulawesi... | reverse complement strand
TGGAAAGTCGAGAACAACCTGAACAACAAATCAGAGAAGGCATTTTTGAATGAAATACTTGCTCGATACCAACATTTGCATTTACCTGATCAGAAAGAAACCACCGCAAGTTTTGCGAAAATTCAACTGGAAAGAAACGATCCCTCGCACGGCTGAACTGAACGCGCCAGGTACATTTCGGGGCCGCATCATCAAGGCCGAAAACATCGGCAAGAGCAGCGATGAACTGGTTGCTGCCGAACCGGACATTGACATTTGACCCTTTGTGTGGTACAATAGTATTGTAGGTACTAACCAACACTTCGTCATCGTTACCCACATCGCGGCCGGCAGGCAATGAGGGAGGCGAGAGCATAAGACATTGAGGGGAGGGCCGATCTTCTCTTAGATCAGGAGGGGGTTGGCTCTTGTTGTTTTGACATAGTAACTGTCTAGCGAAGCTTTGCCTCAAACCGGCAAGAGAGATAGGACACGGACTAACACGGATAAACACACGGAACTTTTTCCTCAATGTGCAGCGAAGTTTCGCCTCAAACGGTCATTGACGGCGGCAAGGCGGAACAGCAGAGGCTTCACGTCTCCCTGGAGAACATCGTCCCAGCGCCGTCTAAACCCTCCTGGTATCTTCATACCGACAACTTGTTGCCTTGGCACTGTGACAACCCAGCAGGTTGGCGCGTTGCCCTGTGGCGTGTGCTGTGCAGGCCGGATTGTTTTTGGGGGAAGGATGCGCTGCGCTGTTGCGTTACCTGCAACACGCCTCTTGTATCATGGAGTCAAATCCATGGACAGGAGGTGTGTTATGCGACGCGCAGACAAGGAACGGTTGGAGGACATCTGGCAGACGGTGGAACAGGAACCGGGTATCCGGCCTGGCAGGGTAGCCGAAAAGCTGGGCATCCCCCGCTCATCGGTGACGCGGGCGCTGCCAGCCCTGGACGACGAGGGGCTCTTGCTCTACGAAGACCCAAAAGGCGGGCTATGGCCGTGGAAACGGGTGGAATGAGTACAAATTACCCATTTCAGAAGCCAAATGTTGCGTTTTCACGGCGCAAATATGGTATAATGGATGCAGCGACAACGAGCGTGTAGAAAGGAGGGCCCATGGAACGAGCGACAGGCAAAGCCGAACGGTTGTTGCAGATCGAAGCGCTGTTACTGGCTCATCCCGAGGGGCTGACCCAGGCGGAGGTCGCCCGGCGGCTGGGAGTGAACCGCTCGACGATCTATCGCTGCCTGCCGGACCTGAAGCAGTTTTGCATCTACGAGACCGACGACGGCCGGCTGGCCATTGACCGCGACCATTATCTGATGAACGTGCGGCTGACCTTGCACGAAAGCATGGCCTTGCACCTGGCCGCCCGGCTGATGGCCACCCGCACCGACAAGCAGAACCCGCACGCCGCCGCCGCGCTGCGCAAGCTGGGGCTGGCCCTGGAAAAGCTGGCCCCTCGGGTGGCAGAACATCTGAAGGCATCGGCAGAGGTGATGGAAGACCAGGCCCAGCGCCACGACCCCGTCTACCTGCACGTGCTGGAGACGTTGACGCGGGCCTGGTCCGACGGCCGGGTGGTTCACCTGTGGCACCGCATGGAGGACGGGCGGGTGTACGACTATGATTTTGCTCCCTACTTTATCGAGCCTTACGCCGTGGGCCAGACGACCCACGTCATCGGCTGGCGGGAGCCGCCCGGTGCGCTGCGCACCTTCAAACTGGAGCGCATCCAGCGCATCGAACTGACCGACAAGGCGTACACCATCCCGGCCGACTTTGACCCACGCCAGTTGCTGGCCGACGCCTGGGGCATCTGGTACACGGAGGAAGAGCCGGTGGAGGTGGTGCTCAAGTTTCATCCACGAGTGGCGCAGCGGGTGCGGGAGACGCGCTGGCATCGTTCGGAGCGATTAGAACCGCAGCCCAACGGCAGCCTGATTTGGCGGGCGCAGGTGGCCGAGCCGCAGGAGATGCTGCCCTGGATCCGGGGCTGGGGAGCGGACGTGGAGGTGATCGAGCCAGAAACACTACGAGATGTACTGGTGAACGAAACGCGAAGGTTAGCCGCTATGTATGACATTCAACCCATCCCGACCTACCAGTTGTTGTGGGCCAAGATCAGCAAGGACAAGACACAGACCCACCCGCTCATCTGCCACTTGATTGATGTGGCCCAGGTGACACTAGTGCTGTGGAACACTGTACTTACAGATAGCGCCCGCGCCCAATTTGTCGAGGCGCTGGGGCTGGATGAGGAAGCCACCGGGCGGTTGATCGCCTTCTGGGCTGGGTTGCATGACCTGGGCAAAGCCAGCCCAGCTTTCCAGCGCCAATATACACCTGCAGAAGCGTCCTTGATCAACGCTGGACTGTCGTTCCCCAGACGCTTTGTACAGGAACCTTGCTACCACGGGACTGTTTCGGCCTATGCCCTGGAAACGCTGCTTGAAGCGGAGACTGGCCTGCCGCGCCGCCTGGCGAAAAAGATCGCAAGGACCGTGGGTGGGCACCACGGTGCCTGGCCAATTCCTCGCGATGTGCAGACTCTCGAATCCAAATCCACACAGGTAGGCAGCGATGACTGGGATGCTATCCGACGCGATTTGTTGCATGCGATGGTTACAATCTTGGCACCCCCAGCGGTTGAGCAACTGGACGCCACGCAGCAAGAGCAAAACGCCCTGTTGACGCTGCTTTCCGGTCTCGCCTCTACCGTCGACTGGATCGGCTCAATGGAGCGTTACTTCCCCTATGTAACGGGGCCGGTGGACCCGGCACGTTACACTGAGCGTGCGGCGGCACAGGCTCACCAGGCGCTGGAAGAGTTAGGCTGGATCGGGTGGCAGCCGCCCACGGAGGGCGTCCCGTTCCGCGATCTGTTCGGGCTTGAGCCCCGTCCGATGCAAGAGGCCGTCGTGGACTTGGCGGAGCGGCTGGACCAGCCCGCACTGGTGATCATCGAAGCTCCGACAGGCGTTGGCAAGACCGAAGCCGCGCTCTATCTAGCCGACCATTGGGCACATATTTGCCAGCAGCGTGGGCTCTACGTGGCCATGCCTACCATGGCCACCAGCAATCAGATGTTCACCCGTGTACAGGGGGTACTAGCCCACCGTTACCCGCAAGATCTGGTCAATCTGCAACTGATCCACAGCCAGGCACGCTGGCGGGAGGATATGCTGTCCCTCCATCTAGAAACCGCCGACGAACGCGAGGGGGGCACCATAGCCGCGATGACCTGGTTCCTGCCACGCAAGCGCAGCTTGCTGGCCCCCTTTGGTGTTGGCACAGTGGATCAAGCCCTGTTAAGCGTGCTGCAAACTCGCCACTTTTTCGTTCGGCTCTTTGGCCTAAGCCACAAGACGGTTATCTTTGACGAAGTCCACGCCTACGACACCTACATGTCGGTCATCTTTCAGCGGTTGCTGGGTTGGCTGCGTGCTGTCAGCGCTTCGGTGGTGATTCTTTCCGCCACCCTGCCGGCGCAGACCCGCCGTGAACTGCTACAGGCCTATGCTGGGACGTCGGACGTACCCCAGCCCAATGTCCCCTACCCAGCTATCACCTGGGCCATGGGCGACCAGACTGGCGTCGTGCCACTGGAAGCGCCGGACAGCCGCACCGTGGCGATGGAGTGGATCGGACGAGAACCTGAGGTCATCGCCAACCGGCTGGCCGACGAATTGCATAAAGGCGGCTGCGCGGCGGTCATATGCAACACCGTGAAGCGCGCCCAGGAAGTATACGAGACCATCAAGGGGGCCAATATTGTGCCGGAGCAAGATTTGATCCTCTTTCACGCCCGTTTCCCCTTTACTTGGCGGGATGAGATCGAGCGAAAGGTCCTCACCCGCTTTGGCCAAGGGAACGACCGCCCGCGTAAGGCCATCGTCGTGGCCACTCAGGTCATCGAACAGAGCCTCGACCTGGACTTTGACCTGATGATCACCGATCTGGCCCCAGTGGACCTAGTTTTGCAACGCGCCGGTCGGTTGCATCGCCACGAACGGGACGGCCGCCCTGTGCCCTTCTCCACGCCGCGCTTGCTGGTCACCACGCCCACCGACAGGGACGGCGTGCCTGATTTTGGTCAGGACGTTCATGTCTACGATCACTACGTGCTGTTGCGCTCCCACCTGGCTTTGCAGGGACGCAAGCAAATCACTCTGCCCGCCGAGACATCGGCCCTGATCGAAGCCGTTTATAGCGACGAGGACCCACCCACCGATGGCCTGACACCTGCCCTCGCTGCCGCGCTAGAGAAGGCCCAACAGCAGATGAAGCAGCACGAGGAGAAGCACGTCTACAAAGCCCTGCAGAAACTGATCCCAGGCCCCCAGGCCGACAACCTGTTGTCTCAATGCAATCTCTCGCTGGAGGAGGATGGCCCTGAACTGCACGAAGCGTTTCAGGCCTTGACCCGCCTGAGCCCACCGGGGGTCTCCCTGGTCTGCCTGAACCAGACGCCCGCTGGGTTGACGCTGGAGCCGGACGGCAGCGGGCCGGTGGTGGATTTGACGCAAGAGCCGGGGCCAGATTTGACGAAGGAACTCGCACAGTATACGCTGACGGTGACACACCGCCAAGTGGTACAACATCTCCTGGCACAACCGGTACCTCTTGGGTGGCGCGACCACCCGCTATTGCGGACCCACCAGCCGGTGATATTCACCGATGGTGTCTGCCCGCTCGCAGGCACGCCCTACACGCTTCGACTGAGCCGTGAGCGGGGACTGGAAATTGAGAAGGAGGCAGAATGAACCCAACTTTTGACCTACTGCAATCCCCCTGGGTGCCTTGCATCCAAGCCAAGGGTGCGCCCGTAGAACTGGGGTTACGCGACGCGCTGGCCCAGGCGCACGAACTGCGCGAACTGCATGGCGAGTCGCCTCTGGTGACGGCGGCGCTCTATCGCCTGCTCCTGGCTGTATTGCATCGCGTCTTTGGGCCGACCGGCTATGACGAGTGGGCCGCGCTCTGGGAGACCGGTCGATGGGACGTGGCCCAGCTCGATACCTACCTGGACCAATGGCGACACCGCTTTGACCTCTTTGACTCAGAGCGCCCCTTTTACCAGGCTCCCGACGAACGGGTCAAACCCAAGACTGTTTCCAGCTTGGTCTACGAGGTCGCTTCGGGCAACAATCCCACGTTGTTCGACCACCATACCGACGCCGAGGGGATTACCCTCAGCCCTGCACAAGCGGCACGTATGCTCATTGCGGCCCAAGCCTTTGGGTTGGCAGGGCTGAGTGGGCTGCTCCAGAAGTTCACCGATGGACCATGCGCGCGCGGCATCGTCTTCCTGGTTCAGGGAGAAACGTTGTTTGAGACGCTAGCCCTGAATCTGCTGCGCTACGCCGACGATTCCCCGATTCCCCGTCGGCCCGACGACTGCCCGGCATGGGAAATAGACGATCCCTTCTCTCCCGACCGCACACAGCCGCGTGGCTACTTGGATTACCTGACTTGGTTGAACCGGCGCGTCCTGCTGCTGCCTGAGCCGACCGAAGACGGTGTCGTCGTGCGCGAGATGACGATGGCGCCAGCGCTGCGGTTGGACGATAGCGTTCTCAATCCGATGACCCACTACCGCCGGGATGAAAAGCGCGGCCCGTTGCCCCTGGCTTTTACTGAGGGCCGCGCGCTCTGGCGTGACAGCGCAGCGCTCTTTCGACTTCGTGACGAAGCCTATCAACCGCCCCAGGCTTTCCAGTGGCTTTCGGAACTGGTAGACGAGGGCTACCTGGATGAATCGCAAACCCGCCGGTGCTTGGCGTTGGGGATGTCCAAAAAGCAAGCCAAGGTCAACTTTTACCGGAGCGAGCGCATGCCTTTGCCGATGCGCTATCTGAAAGAGAAGGCGTTGGTTGAGTCTCTGGAAACAGCGCTGACAATGGCCGAAGAAACGGCCCGCCGACTGTGGGGTGCAGTGCGGACTCTGGCCACGTTTATTCTCTCCCCTGAAGCGGATCTTGGGTCTGCCCGCCAACCTGCTCGCGAAGACCTGGATGCTTTGACCCACCAATGGGCTGTCGAGCGCCGCTACTGGTCGCGGCTGGAGCTGCCTTTCCGCCGGATGATGGAAGCCTTGCCCCAGGGGACAGATGAAGCTCTGACCGCTTGGCGCAGAACGCTGCTGAAAACTGCCTGGGGGGCCTTTGACCAGGTAGCCGACAACCTGAGCCACGACCCGCGCACCCTCAAAGCAGTGGTGCGCGCTCGTGACCAACTGGCCGCTGGCTTGGCAAAGACGTTGCCTACATAGTGTCAGTTTTCTTGTGTGATTGGATTGGCAACAAACGCCAACGAGAACTACATCACGAGGAATTTGCGATGTGTCAGGATGGGAAAGTAATACTTGTCCGCTATGGATTTCACGTGGCCGACCTGTTTAGTGCCTCGGATGATTACAATCGCTATGATGTCGAGGAATGCGCGCGAAAATTTGCGGACTTGTGTCAGGCTGCATTAGAGCAGGAGTATCCGGATGCAGAGGTTGAGGTTGTGTTTGATACCGGCGTCAGCGGGGCATCACCTAGTTTGATGACAACCGAGGTATTAAGGCGAGAATATCGAGATGGAGAGCTCTGCGAGTTTTCAGACCCCTATGATATCGAGCGCGTTGAAAAGCTGTGTGATGAAATTCATCATCAGTACAAGTGGGTGGTGCCCCGCCCCTGGCTTACTATCTCAAAGGCGCATAAGCTTTTTGGTGTTCCTGTTCCTACTATCCGTTGGGCATGTAAGGAAGGATTGGTGGCGGAGGCAGAGAAGAAGGCTGGCCGATGGGAGTTTCCATTAGAAGCGTTCACTGAAATTGTAGACAGCATCGTGTCTATTGATTTCAGAGAGACATATGATATAGGCATTGAGGATAATGAGGCTTGCATGTTTCAATGCGATTTGGATGACACACAACACGTTCGTGCGGCGGATTTCCCTGAGATTCAGGTCCTTGTTGTTGCACCAAATGGTTTTGGGATGCCATTACTCAGTAGCGACAACAGTACTGTGTTGGTGTCTAAATGTTCCGATACAATAGACTTGGTGTTTGAACACTTCATTGATGAAACTCCCTGGACAGGTGTGCAGTGGTCATATGACATCTATGGCAAAACGCTGGTATCTCAAGCTAGCCAACACGAATCAGTAGACTGCGAATGGCAAGAGAGCCAATATGATGAAAAAACGTTTGTCGACGGTGTCCAATTCAAGTTTACGTATGAAAGTTCACAACCGAATACGCTACGAGAGCTAATTGACCAGTCAGTTGGCATTCTAGAGAGCATAGTTCAAGAAACAGAAATCCGCCTGTCTGGTGGTCCGATTTGGAAACAAGAGTACGAAAAGGACGAAATCCTCTTTTGTACCGAAATTCTAGATCCGTTGTTAAGGAAAATGGGGTTCGAATCCGTTCGATACACTCACGGAAGGAAAGAGTATGGAAAGGATTTTACTTTTTCGGAGCCGACGAAATTTGGAGATTGGCGTCATTACGGCTTGCAAGCTAAAGCTGGGAGTGTGAGTGGCGAAGTCAATTCTGAAATCGATGACATTCTTGGGCAGATCGAAGACGCTTTCAAGGTGCCATATAGAGAACTGGGGTCCAAAGAAGAACGATTTATTTCCACTTTTATAGTTGCAATCAGTGGACATTTCACCGAAAATGCAGAAGAAAAGATCCGATACAAAACACCAGAGGCTTTTGCTCGCCATGTTTACTTTTGGGATAAGCAAGGGATCCTTGGTCTGATTGCCAAATATTGGATAAATGACTGAGAATTTCTTATGTGATGATATCAGCAAGGTTCAATAAGGAGGTGCCGATGCAAGAGAGAAAACACCCGTTTGTAGAATACCTGGAGGGCCTGCGCGACGACCGCGCCGCGCTGGCCGCCCTGCGGCGCGGGCTGGGCCAGCCGCCTGGTACCGTGGCCGATATGTACCGTTACGTCGTCCCCTGGCTCCCGGACGACGCCCCGCCCTGGCGTGAGGCGGCCTACTACCTGATCGCCGCCCTCTTTGCCTATCATCCGAAGGGAGGCGGCACGGGCAACATGGGCCGCCACTTGGCCCGCGCCCGCGACCCCCAGGGGGACAACACTGCCATCGAGCGGCGCTTCACCGCCCTGCTGGCCGCCCATCCCGACGACCTGAACACCTACCTTCGCCAGGCGGTCAGCTTCCTCAAGTCGAAAGAGGTGCCGGTCAACTGGCACCAACTGCTATCCGACGTACTGGCCTGGGGCAACCCAGACCGCTACATCCAAAAACAATGGGCGAGCGCCTTCTGGGGCCGCCCTACCGAGGAAACCCCAATCGCAGAGGAGGAATGAAAATGTTTGTCGAAATCCACATGATTCAAAACTTTAGCCCGGCCAATCTGAACCGCGACGACACCAACAACCCCAAGGACTGCGAGTTCGGTGGCGTGCGCCGCGCCCGCATCTCGTCCCAGTGCATCAAGCGCGCCATCCGCACCTGCCCCGTCTTTGCCGAGACCACCGGCGTGGACGTGGGCACGCGCACCAAATGGCTGATCAAGCGCCGTCTGCGCCCACGGCTGATCGAAGCTGGAAAATCGGAAGAAGAAGCCACGACTGTCCTGACCGCGTTTGTGCCAGAATACGTCAGCAAATTGGACGAAAAGAGCAAAGAAGACAAAAAGACCGCCGTCTTGCTCTACCTGAGCGAAGCCGAGATTGACAGCATCGTGCAAGCCCTGCTCGACAACTGGATGGACCTTTCCGACGACAAGGCTGTGGACGGGCTGATCAAAAACCTTGTCAAGGAGCACCAGGGCCGTACCAGTGCGCCCGACATCGCCCTCTTTGGCCGCATGCTGGCCGAAAAGCCGGAACTGGGCCTGGAGGCTGCCTGCCAGGTGGCCCACGCCATCTCCACCCACCGCGTCACGATGGAAATGGACTTTTACACCGCTGTGGACGACCTCAACCCCGAGGAAACGGCTGGGGCCGGGATGATGGGCTTCACCGGCTTTGACAGCGCCTGCTTCTATCGCTACGCTCGCATTGACTGGAACCAATTGGTCCAGAACCTGAACGGCGACGCTGACCTGGCCCGTCGCACCGTCGAGGGCTTTCTCCGCGCCGCCGTGGCCGCCGTGCCCAGCGGCAAGCAGAACGCCTTTGCCGCCAACAACCCGCCCAGCTTCCTGCTGGCCGTGGTGCGCCAGGACGGAATGGGCTGGTCGCTGGCCAACGCCTTTGAGCGACCCGTCAGCCCGCGTGGCAATGATGGCTTGGTGGCTCCCTCCGTCACCACGTTGGACGCCTACTGGGGCCGCCTTTGCCAGGTCTATGGCACAGACACACTGACCTGCACCGCCGTGCTGGTACTGGACCCTGACCTGTCACTGGAGCACCTTCAGGAAGCACAGGTGGAGAACCTGGAAGCTTGGGTCAACGCCGTGACCGACACGCTGCTTGCATAGGAGGGAAGCGCATGAGCGTCTTGTTGTTACGTCTCTCCGGGCCGATGCAATCATGGGGCGTGCAGAGCTGCTTCACCGTGCGCGACACGGGCCTAGAGCCTTCCAAAAGCGGCGTGGTGGGCTTGCTCTGCGCCGCCTTGGGCCGCCGTCGGGAGGAGCCAGTGACTGACCTGGCTGACTTGACGATGGGTGTGCGGGTAGACCAAGAAGGCGTAATGGCCCGTGACTATCACACCGCTGGCAAGGGCGGCATCCTGAGGGCCAGCGGTCAGGTGGAGCAGAAGAACCTCGTTGTCTCCACCCGCTACTACCTGGCCGACGCCCGCTTTCTCGTCGGCCTGGCCGGCGACGACCTGGGCCTGCTCACTCAACTTCACGATGCCCTGTACAACCCGCACTGGCCGCTCTACCTGGGACGCAAAGCTTTCGTCCCCGGCGAAGCGGTCTGGCTGGCCGATGGCCTGCGCCCCAATCAGACGCTACAAGAGGCCCTCGCCACCTACCCCTGGCTGGGCAGTGACTCTCGCAAGCGTCCCGATCAGGTGCGCCTGGTGGTCGAAGACCCTGAGAACGGCTCCGAAACTCGCCCTGACCAGCCCCTCTCGTTCGCCGAGCGGCGCTTTGCACCCCGTCGCGTGACCACGACGTTTATCACATTGTCGCAGCCTTGTGAAGGTTCTGAACCTTCGCAAGGCTCAGATGGAAAGGAGAACAGCCCATGTACCTCTCCCGCCTGATCCTAAACCCGCGCAACCGCCGCGTGCAAAAAGAGATCGCCGCCCCCTACCAGATGCACCGCAGCCTGATGCGCGCCTTCCCCGACGACCTGGCCGAGGGCGACGAGCGGGTGCTCTTCCGCCTGGAAGAGCACCCGCGCACCGGCGCGCTCACCCTGTTGGTCCAATCGCTGACCCTGCCCGACTGGTCATGGCTGGCCGAGCCGGGGGCGCGGGGCTACCTGCTGCCGGTGGACGAACCCAATCCGGCCGTCAAGCCCTTCGACCTGAAGCTCGCCCCCGGCCAGGTGCTCGCCTTCCGCCTGCGGGCTAATCCCACCGTTAAACGCCGGTTCAATGAGCAAGACCACAAGCGGGTGGCCCTCTACCAAGAAGAGAAACAGATCGAGTGGCTGAAACGCAAGGGAGAGCGAGGTGGCTTTCGAGTCCTCTCCGCTCGCACCAGCAGCCAGGACACCGTCAACGGGTACATCCATCGTCGTGGCGAGGCTCGCCACAAACTGAACCTGCTCGCCGTCCAATTCGACGGCCTGCTGCAGGTGACCGACCCCGACCGATTGCGGGAGACAGTACAGCGGGGCATTGGCAGTGGCAAGGGTCTGGGCTTTGGCCTGCTCTCCCTGGCCAAGCCTCCGGCCTGAATGTCAGACCCGAAGGGTTTGGGAAACCCTTCGGGTCTAGGAGGAAACTCAAATGCGTGACCTGCACGAACTACCCAAGCTAAGGGATAGCCTGAGTTATCTCTATGTCGAGCACTGCCGCGTCGAACAAAAAGCCCAGGCGGTGGAGCTGATGGACAAAGAAGGGCGTGTCATGGTGCCAGCCGCTGCGCTGGGAGTGTTGATGCTCGGCCCCGGCACCTCCATCACCCACGCCGCCGTCAAGGCCCTGGCCGATAACGGCTGCCTGGTGGTCTGGTGCGGCGAGGACGGCACGCGCTGCTATGCCCAGGGCGGCGGGGAGACGCGCCGGGCCTATCACCTGCTGCGTCAGGCCCAACTGGCCAGCGACCCCCGGAAACGGCTCGAGGTGGTGATGCGCATGTACCGGCATCGTTTTGGCGGGGACCTGGACCCCAGGCTGAGCCTGCTCCAGATCCGGGGCATGGAAGGCGCACGCGTGCACAAGGCCTACACCGAAGCCAGCCGTACCTACGGCGTGCCGTGGCACGGGCGGCGCTACGACCGCCAGAACTGGGGTGGCGGCGACCCTGTCAACCGCGCCCTTTCGGCCGCCCATGCCCTGCTCAATGGAATCTGTCACGCCGCCATTGTCTCCGGCGGCTACTCGCCTGCGCTGGGCTTCATCCACACTGGCAAACAACTCTCCTTCGTCTACGACATCGCCGACCTGTACAAAACAGAAATCACCATCCCCTTGGTCTTTCGCGTCGTTGCCGAGTCCACCGCGAAACTGGAACCTCGCGTGCGGCAGGCCTGTCGGGAGGCATTTAAAGAGCACCGCTTGTTGAAGCGTATCCTACCGGACATAGACCTCCTGCTGGGCATCTCGGAGGAAGAGCTGAAGGCTGGACAAGAAGCGGATAGCGACCCGGCGCACCCTGAGCCGCTTTGGTCGTTGCCGCCCGACTGATTTTTTTCCTCATACGTGTGAGGGTGAACCGACAATGGTCGTGATGGTCCTGGAAAAAGTGCCGGCTTCACTGCGGGGTGAGCTGACCCGCTGGCTGGTAGAGCCTCATCCTGGCGTCTTTATTGGCCACGTCAATGCCATGGTCCGTGACCGGCTGTGGGACAAATGCTGCAAGGCCAAACGGACTGGTGGCGTCGTCCAGGCCTGGTCTACCAACACCGAGCAGCGTTTCCAGATGCGTTCCTATGGAGACACCCGGCGCGAGATCGTCGAATTGGACGGCCTACAATTGATCCGCTTGCCTGCTGACGAGGCCTGACAGGAGGCATTTCTCCTGCTGGCGCTGGAGTAAACCCCTATATATTGTGTTTAACGATGCCGCTGACACGATATGGAGGGTTTTCCCCACACGCGTGGGGGTGAACCGAGGCGAGTTCAAGACCCTGGAGATCATTGACGTTTTCCCCACACGCGTGGGGGTGAACCGGAACACGCCAGCGGCAATGGTAATGCCAGGATGTTTTCCCCACACGCGTGGGGGTGAACCGAGCCTCCTGATGTAAGGTGGTCGAACTTCGACGTTTTCCCCACACGCGTGGGGGTGAACCGGAACACGGGGTTGTGTCAATGCGCCCACAGCGTTTTCCCCACACGCGTGGGGGTGAACCGGAGAGTAAAAAATGGACACAATTGTAAAAACGTTTTCCCCACACGCGTGGGGGTGAACCGTCTGGGCCTGGGCGGGGATGAAACTTCGAAATTGTTTTCCCCACACGCGTGGGGGTGAACCGAGGTGGCAGGGGCAATA
>Ga0315308_1001688_pt1 | contig 12596 bp, 12 predicted proteins | sample TDP3_MG_FD_203078 | JGI IMG/M metagenome (GOLD analysis project Ga0315308, IMG submission 203078) | Freshwater sediment microbial communities from Lake Towuti, South Sulawesi, Indonesia - TDP3 | ecosystem: Environmental > Aquatic > Freshwater > Lake > Sediment | place: Indonesia: South Sulawesi... | reverse complement strand
ACGAGACGCCCAGTTCAGCGGCGCCGTCCTGTATGGCCCGACAGGGTGCGGAAAATCTTTGGTTCTCAAGTCCATAAGAGAGGCCTATAAAAGGGCTGGGGCGTTCACCAAATCGATATCACCGTCCTCGCTGATGTCGCCTTGGTTCGGGGTCTTTGAAAAAGGTACTGACACGCTGTTGGAGCACGCGGTGAAAAAGGCTGAGGAAAGGGGAAAGCCCAGCTTTATCCTTTTTGACGAGGGCGATATCCTGATAATGAAGGGCTACGGCGGACTGACCGCCGCAGACAAGGCATACATGGGTGTTGTTGACGCCCTGAAGAGGAGGATCGGGAACGAGAAGAATCTGGTTGTCGGCATATCCACGAACATAATGAAGGATTACGTCGAGGATGCATTGGTCAGGGAAGGGAGGCTGACGAGCATTTTTGTCGACAATCCAGGACCTGCAGAGCTGGTAAAATTATGGAAATTTTATAACAGCAAATATAACTTGCTCGACCTGAGTGAAGACCAGTACAACGACATTGCGGAGATGAGCAAGGGGCAGAATGGCTCGCTTGTCCAGAAATTCTGCGAGACTTACCTGAATACCAGAAGGAACAGGGTCTTGAAGGAGAGGAACTTCTCTTCCTTGCTTGATGCTCTGAAAGTGGGAATTGAACTATCAGACGAAGATATAAGAAAATCCATGAGCTACAACACCCTGTTGAAAGACCTCCAGGAGTTCGTCGAGGTCAAAAAAAAGGAAAGCTTGGGCAAGTACCGCGGACTGATGGTCTAGTATTTCTCACAAGCTTCTATCTTTGGCAAATCGAAGAAGACGTCCGAACAGTTTGAGTGGATATTGTATTTTGAGACAAGACTCAAGAACGGCAGGAAGCTTTTCAAATCAGTATACCCGAGCTTCTTGGCCTCATCAGTGACGTATGACCTGACTTCCTCGAAATTGTTCGCCGAGTCGACGAAGGATGAATAATTCTTGAGTAACTCGACAATCGAAGAAAGCTCACTGCCCGATTCCAATACGTAGCCGTGTTCGGAAACAAATAATGCTGTTCGTGAAAGGACGGTCCTGCCAATCTCGGGGGAGTAGAACAAGTCGGAGATTCCCTGCTCCGGGCTGAAAAGCAGTCGGAAACTTTTAAAGCTTGAAATTTTTCCCAAGACTTTTAGTTCTGTCAGATCTTTCACAACCTCGTTGCTCAGCCCAGCGTTTTCTGACAGTATGCCCTCGTTCTTATTCCTTAATGCGAGCACTTTGTCAAAAAGCTGGTCCCCGTGCAGACAGACCATGAGGCTCTTTAGCTGCTCATCGATCTTCATGCTCTCGTCCTTGTAGCTCTTCTGCCTTCCGAGAAGCTCGGACAACTTTTCTATCTTCCCCTGGCCGGAAAAGAGCAGACGACCGTCGTTGTCCAGATAGAAGCAGTCGATGTTTTTGATTGATGGGATGTTCTGAAAATCCTCTTCATGCAATAAGCCGTATTCGGGTATGTAGGTGGATAGCCTATCAAATTCCGCCTTTTTGCAGCATCTGTACAGCAGGTTGGTCCACTTCTGGAAATTCTCCCTGTCAAGCTTGAAAACTGTCATTTGTACACCTCGAATGAATGCGATGTCGTCTTCGGCAGTTCAAGGAGGTTAAGAATTCTTTTCAGGCTTATGCCGGAATCCGGTTTTTTGAAAGTCTGCAAATCTGCAACAAGCCTGTCGTTGAAACCTATGAGAATCAACCTAAAAGCAGAGTTGTCAGGAATGCTACTGCCCGTCTTCTGGTTGCGTATATAGTTGAAACCGTAATTTGAACACAGGTCAATCACCTTATCCCATGGGCGATAGGATGATACAGAATAATTAAGGGTGTGGAAAAATTCTGGAATAAGACCTGCAATCGTCATTTGATAGGTCAATGGGATTGCCCTGTCTTTTTCTTTCAGGCATCTGTCTATTTCCTTTGAAGTCTCCTTTTGCATCTTATAATAGGCATTGAAAATCGCGTATTCACCGGAACCAAGATTTTTGATATATACTGGGAAATATTTTATTCCATGAGTCCTGTGGGCCCAGATATATTCGTCAATCATCCTCTCCGTGCTTGCGCTGAACTCTTCTGCTGTGTGAGACATTTGCAACAGTTTCTTTCTGAGCAGTTCATTTGAAAAGTCGATCACGGAAAAATTTTCAAGAGTGTCAACTTGTTTTCTTAAAAGCCCGATTTGCGACCTGTATGCGATGATTTTTTGAAAGGTGTCTGCCGACGCAAGACTTTCGGAGAGCATCTGCTCCTTGAGTTCTCTTATCTTGTAATCCCTGCTGCTTATCTCGTTTGGGGCGCTTCCCAGCCTGAATATCGGCTCGTTGCTCTGGCCCCAACCACCCTCTATGGTTCCAATCAAAATATCGGATATTTCCGGGAACAAGAGTTTTATGCTATGAACAAACTCACTGTCTTCTGATAGCATAGAGCTCCTCCGTGGATTTTTTTAGCCTCGACTCGAAGGATTCAAACAGCTTGTCGTAGACACCCAGCACCTTGGACACATCTTGCGAGATGACATCTATCATTTTCTGTGCGCTTGTCATGGTCCTCATGTTGTTCTTCCTCGACTGGTCCAAAATCTTCCTTGTCTCATAAAACGCAGGGTTGTCGCCCAGCCTTACCAACAGATTGTCGATGTCTATCGTGTTCAGACCCAGGGAGTTTGTCTTGGTCTTCAAGTACAGCAGTATCCTCACTCCGACAATTGCCTGTTTATAGATCGAATCGATTGCTGTTTCCTCGGGCATATAAAAATCTATGAACCAATAAACTTTTAACCATTGTGGATTGTGCACATGAAAGCCGTGAGCTTAAATGTTTTTAGGTCAGATTCTATTTACGGTAGAGAAGGATGGACAGATGGGATTTCGACTGCCAGGAATGCGGCAGGAACATCGGGGACGCCTGGTACGTAGACCCGGTTTGGTACGCTTGTTCACAGAATGAGAATGAATATGCACTGCTGAGGGCGGTGTATCCGCGTAGCAGATACGAGAAGAGGAACGGGACATTTTCTCTCGAGGATAAAACAATTCCTGAAAACGTCAGAGAGAAAATTATGGAGAGGTTGAAGTACTACCACAAAGAAAAAGATGAGAAGCTGGGAGAGGCAACGATGATAGGCTCGGGTATTGTGACCATAATCGATTTCAGGAAGTCCGAAGTCATGTGGTACCTGAGCAGTGAGGAGGACAAATACTACGAGAAGGCGGGAATAATGAAGCACGAAATCAAGGGCAGGGGAAGAGGCAGGCTGGGATATACTTTTGACGAGGAGTGCGCTGAAAAACTGGGATACAAGTGCAACCTCTGCGGCTCCAAGCTGGTCAAGGTGACGGCGGACGAGCACCCCGGCGGCAAGTGGGGAATCAGGGGCCAGGACGGAATGCCGATCAGGGAGCCAGCACCGGCACAATATGCCGATGTGAGGATATCGTTCAGTTGAATAATTTAAAGGAATTTAAATAACTGACCGGGTTAAAATTAATTATGATAAGCGACAAGGACAGAATGGCACACGAGACCCTTTTGAAGGAGATACACCTCGTGGACAACCTTCTAGAAACTCATGCGAACATCATGATAGTTCTTATCAGCGGGATGCTTTATTTCATATTCAAAATAGAGTCTGTCATAGCAGCGAAAATATTGTCAGTATTGGGCCTTGCTGTCAGCCTTGAATTCTTCTGCCATATTTACAGGCTCAAACACGTAGCCAAGAGCGCAATGGAAAGGTTGATTGAGATAGAGAAGAGGATTGGAATCGACACGGGAAGGAGGAAGACTGTGCTCTTGGGAATCAGAATCCCCAGCGGATCCACCCTCATCTTGTACATTTCTGTGTTGTTTATAGCAATCTGGCTGGTGTTGATCGGCTTTTTGGTTGTTTTGGGAACTTTGACCCCAACTATTTTGGGCTGATAACTTTAGGTGACAGCATGTACAATAAAACCGTTCTTGACCATTACAAGAATCCTAGGAATGTCGGCGAGATCGAGGACGCGGACGGCACTGGAATCTACATGAGCGATTTCTGTGGAGACATAACAAAATTCTGGATAAAAGTTGTTGACGGCAGGATAGCAGAGGTGAAATACAAGACCCAGGGCTGTGCGGCTTCCATAGCTTCCGGCAGCGCACTCACAGAGCTCGCCAAAGGCAAAAGTCTAGAGGATGCACTGAAAATCACGAAGGACGATATAGCGAACGCTTTGGACGGATTGCCCGAGCAGAAAATCCACTGCTCTGTCTTGGCTGACGATGCCCTGAAAGATGCCATCCGCGACTATCTTTCAAAAAGAGGATTGCCTGTTCCAGAAGAGCTTGCTGAAAAACATGAAGAGATGAAACCTCTTTTGAAAGAGTTAGAAAAAGAGGGCTACATTATTATATAAAAATTTTCTTCTGCCGGTCAAACTCGAAAAATAAGAAAAGAGATTTAAGTTTAACTGTTTATAGGAAGATTATGCCTGGGGAAGAAAAGAGGATTTCCAGAAAGAGGGGCAGGATATGCAATGCATTCACTGCTGAAGTCCTGAATGAATACGGGCCGTTTCTCGACGAAATCGAGCCTGGAAGCGGTTTCTGCGCTGTCCGCAGGTACATAAAGAATCAAGAGCTGTCGGCAAAGGAGGCGGACATAATAGAGTCACTCAGAAAGAGAGGATACTTCTACAGGGATTATTTCAACGTGGAAAAGTTGACACTGGAAGGCTTGGAGCATTTGTACGGGATTCTCAGGATTGCAGACGCGATGTACAGGGATTTGAAAATCGGGGCGAAGCCCGACAAAAACATATTTTTCTTCTGCTGGGAAGCTGAGAAGCTGATGAAAGCTCTCGTGATTTACCAGCGAAGAATTTCATGATTCTTTTTCAGTCTGACCAATAGTTTTTGTGTTAGGGTCTAAGCCATATATCACTTTCCCTATGTCTTCAAACAGTTGGGGATCTGTAGCAGCAAAACCGTAGTCATCAAGTATCGCGAGCAATTTTTTTCCAAGATGGGTTCGAATGAATACCGGCCTATAAAAAGTTATTAAATCGTGTGCTTTGTATGGACAGTCTATTTTCAATTCTCTTTTATCGGCAAAAGCCCTAACTTTGTCATACGTTTCTTTATCAAACTTAAGCATTTTTTCCTTTATAAACATTCCAAAAAGCTCATCATCCGGATAGCTAATGGAATAAGAACCAAAGTATGGATATTCATTAATGACGAATTCCCCTTGTTGAAAGCGTTGGCTTAGCAATTCATTCTTTAGTACAAATGGGGGGTAATTTCTCAGGCTGTCATAAAATTCCTTTGCCTCTTTCCAAGCCATCGCCATTTTTATCAATAATTAATCGGGCAGTAAAAGATTTAAATATCACTGCAGATGAATTATGTAAAGGTGCAAAAGATGGGCGATGGCTTTTGCTGTGAGCAGGAATGCCTCTTCTAGTCGCAAGAATCGCCGAATAATCGTCGTCGGACTGAAAGAACTGAAAGGTCATGAAAGAATAGACCCCAGGTATCTGGAGGTTTTAAAAAACCGGATAAGGTCGGACGGGATCCTTAAAAAACCCATTGCTGTTGACAGGAAGACTAAAATCATACTTGACGGCCACCATAGGCTGGAAGCCTTGAGGGAGCTTGGCTACAAAAAAATACCCGTTAAGTTTGTTAATTACAATTCACCAAAAATAATTGTATTGAGCTGGGAGGCTGGCGATACGATAACAAAAAATGATGTCATGCGGGCAGGATTGGGCAGGAAAAAGCTATTGCCGAAAACATCCAAGCACATGATCAATTTGAATGGAAGGCTGAGGCACATCTCTGCCATTGAATACAGGGTTGACGTGCCGCTGGAAAGGTTGAAGTGATATTATGATAGCTGAAGATGTGTTGGGGCTGATAGGGAACACTCCTCTGGTCAGAATAAACAAATTGACTGGTGAAAATGATGCTACCGTACTCGCAAAACTGGAAAAACAAAACATTGGCGGCTCTGTCAAGGATAGGATTGCCAAGTATATGATTGAAATCGCCGAAAGGGAAGGTAAATTGACAAAGGATAAAATTATTCTTGAGCCGACTTCTGGAAACACTGGAATTGGTCTAGCGATGGTTGCAGCAGTAAAGGGATATAGAATTATTTTAGTTATGCCAGAGTCTGTGAGTGAAGAAAGAAGAAGAATTTTAAGGGCGTTCGGTGCCGAGTTTATATTAACTCAAAAAGAAAAAGGAACCAACGGTGCTATTGAATTAGCTTATGATATGGTTAAAAAAGAACCAAAAAAATATTTCATGCCAAACCAATTCAATAATCCAGCTAACGTTTTAACTCATTATGAAACTACCGGGAAAGAAATATGGGAGCAGACAGGCGGAAAAATTGATATGGTTATCGCAGCAATGGGGACCACCGGTACTGTCATGGGGGTGGGCAGGAGATTGAGAGAATTTAATGAAAATATAAAAATAGTTGGTGTTGAGCCTTATATCGGGCATAAGTTGCAGGGGATGAAGAATATGAAAGAATCATACGTGCCGAGTATATACGTTAGCCGCAAGCTGGACGAGAAGGTTAACATAAGGGATGAAGACGCTTTTGAAACAGCCAGACAGTTAGCGTTGAAAGAAGGTTTACTAGTAGGAATGAGCTCGGGTGCCGTTATGTATGTCGCGTTGCAAAAAGCTAAAGAATTAGGTAAAGGCAAAACTATAGTCGCAATACTTCCTGATGGTGGGGAGCGTTATTTAACGACAGACTTATTCGCATCCAAAGGGGAGATTAAAAATAAGGAAAAATAAAAAAATATATGTGCTCGGGTGGCTGAATCCGGTAAAGCGTCCGCCTGCAGAGCGGAAGATTGCGAGTTCAAATCTCGCCCCGAGCTCTTCGGTGATGGAATGGAAATAATGCTGCTGAACACGATGGGAAGAAGAAAAGAAATATTCAAACCCATGAAAAGGGGGAAAGTTGGGATGTACTGCTGCGGTCCGACTGTCTACAATTATGCACATGTTGGAAACTTGAGGACCTACATCTTCGAGGATATTCTCAGGAGAACCCTGGAACTCAACGGGTTCAAAGTGAGGCATGTGATGAATGTAACGGACGTCGGCCATCTCACATCCGACGCGGACACAGGGGAAGACAAGATGGAAGTTGGAGCAAGAAGAGAGAAAAAAAGTGTTTGGAAGATTGCTGCCTTTTACACAAAGGAATTTTTCAACGACACAAAAAGATTGAATATTTGGAGACCGACAATTGTTTGCAGAGCAACCGATCATATAAAAGAAATGATTGGTTTAATCAAGAAGCTGGAGAGAAGGGGTTACACGTATGTGACGGATGACGGCGTCTACTACGACACTTCAAAGTTCAGGGATTACGGAAAGCTGACCGGGATGACGTTCAATGGGTTGCACGAGAACCTGAAAGCGGGCGCAAGGATAGAGTTCAGCCCGCAGAAAAGAAACATAACCGATTTTGCCCTGTGGAAATTTTCTCCAAAGAATAGAAAAAGGCAGATGGAATGGAAGTCGCCGTGGGGCATCGGGTTTCCTGGCTGGCACCTTGAATGCAGCGCGATGAGTATAAAATATCTTGGCGAGAGCTTTGACGTACATTGCGGTGGCATAGACCACATACCGATACACCACACGAACGAGATTGCACAATCAGAGGGGGCCACCGGCAAGAAGTTTGTGAAGTACTGGCTGCATGGCGCCTTCCTCGTCCTAGGAAAGAACGTGAAAATGGCGAAATCCATCGGCAACATAATAACTTTACAGACCCTCGTCGACAATGGTTTTGATCCCCTCGATTACAGGTACCTCTGCCTGACCGCCCATTACAGGTCTGAGTTGGAATTTACGTGGGAAAATCTTCAGTCTGCCAGAAACAGTTTATCGACGCTGAGAGAAAAAATCAAGATGATGAGGGATACTATGAAAAAAGAGAAGGGCAAGGGCAATTCTGACGCGGTGAAACACTACAGGCAGGTGTTTTTAGAGGCGGTAAATGACGACTTGAACACGCCAGAGGCTTTGTCCGTTATCTGGGATCTTTTGAGGAGCGAGAGAAAAATCAGCGCCAGAGACAAGCTCAAACTGTTGCACGAGTTTGACAAAGTTCTCGGATTGGACCTCGAAAGAAAGGAAAAAATCGAAAGATTGCCAAAGAAAGTGAAAAAATTAATAAAAGAGAGGGAGAAACAGAGGAAGCTTGGAAATTACGAAGAGGCAGACAGGATTAGAGAAAGGATAAAGGAGCTTGGGTTTGTCATTGAGGACACGTCAGAAGGCGTGAGATGGAAAAAGATTTAACTATTGTCTGATTAAAAATTTAGAAATTATCTTCTAATGCAGCAATCAGAGTGGTGGCGCCCTTTTCTCTTTGGCCGGCCAGAAGAAGTACAGTAAAACTACTGCAACAACGGCAGCTATCACAGCGATGACTGGCATCCATGGAAATTCCTTTGACTTCTCCCCGGCTATCGCGAACACGGAGAAACCTGGGGAGATTGCCTGGAAGTAATACTGGTCGGAAGTCTCGTTGACCTTGTTCGTCTGCAGCTTGTTCCACGTGTCGTTCGAATACCTGTACAGGGCGATTGTTGCTGCATCAATGTCATTCTCTTTGATCCAGGACTTGTTGACTGTGAACGTTATGTTTATCCTGTCTATATCCTTGTCCTGGATGTTCGTCTTGTTGATCTCCAGATAATGGTAGACCTTTCCTGCCAGCTCTTGGGCAATAGCGGCCGGCTTTTCCTCCAGCTTGGTGACCGTTATCCTGACGTCATTCGCAGGGTTGCTGACGGTCATTCTTATCTCTGTCACGCCGGTGTTGGCCTCCCTGCTGATGGTTATGCTCGACTCGCCTCCAGTCACGTTCATGGTTATGCTCGCTTCCGACCTCGTCGCGTTCACTGTCACGTTTGCCTGTGGCGCTCCAGCGCCCCCGCCTCCTCCGCCACCGCCTCCGCCAGCACCCGCAGTTGTTGTAGTGGTTATGTTGGTGGAAGTGGTCGTGGAAGTTGTGGTTGCCGTAGTGGTGGTGGTCGTGGTCGTTACGATCTGCTCTGCCGACCAGCCGCTCTTGGCCAGGCCTGTGTCTATCGCCTGGACGGACCAGTAGTAAGTCCTGCTCGGGACCGCCAGGGAGATGCTCCTCCTCTGCATCATGTTGCCGAAGTAGCCGGCTGTGGGGTTCGACGAGCCGCCGTACACGCCGGAAACTATGTCATTGCAGCCCGAGCAAGTTCCGACTCTCAGGTTGTAGTATAGGCCTGAAGAGGGGGTTTCCGTGTCCGAGCCGCTGCCCCAGCTCAAAGCCAACCTGCCGTTTGCGTAACTGCTGCTGAAGCTGGTTGGGGGAGATGGAGCGGTGTTTGGTGTGGTGATGTTGTTGAGATAGATTTTAGCTAAAAGACCCAAACTCGTACTAGATCCAATCATTACAAGATCCAAATCTCCGTCGTTATCTACATCAATCTGTGCCAAGGAACCGTCATTCGTATCAATAGTTATATTTGCTTGAGCTCTTGCGTCTACTTTAAAAAAATGTGTTATGTTTTGTTCATATACTCTATCGCGACCGGCTTCCATATCTCTCCCCATAGCAATCAGATCCAAATCTCCGTCGTTATCGTAATCTCCGAAAGCGAGAGATGCCTGAAATAATCCTATTAGGTCATCTCCACCATCCCCGACACTTGTTTGGTTTAATACAAAAGTAGAACCATTGTTTTTGAAGATGTAAAGATGGTCACCTGTTAATGTGCCGCTACGAACCAGATCCAAATCTCCGTCGTTATCGTAATCTCCGAATATATTTGCTGACCAACCCCAGCCAGTTAAACTTTGCTCCCAGGTCGAATTCTCCGTTAGAGTTGTTCCGTTATTTATGTAGATTTTATTATAATCTAGTGATCCGTCCCATCCATTTAAATCTAAATCTAAATAACCATCATTGTTAATATCAACGAGGGAAATAGAATGACTTCTTCCTAAAGCAGTTAAACTTTGCTCCCAGGTCGAATTCTCCGTTAGAGTTGTTCCGTTATTTATGTAGATTTTGGATACGAATGTGCTAGCACTTATTCCTTTTAGGACCAAGTCTAATTTTCCATCGTTATTTATGTCTCCTAGCGCTAGAGAGCCTGGGCCTATAGCGGTTAGATTTTGCTCCCAGGTCGAATTCTCCGTTAGAGTTGTTCCGTTATTTATGTAGATTTTAATTATGATATTTCCAGTGCAAAGATCTGGGTCTGAAGCAGCATCACACCCACTTATAACCAAGTCTAATTTTCCATCGTTATTTATGTCTCCTAAACTAATTGAACTAAGACCTAAAGCAGTTAGATTTTGCTCCCAGGTCGAATTCTCCGTTAGAGTTGTTCCGTTATTTATGTAGATTTTTGCTATAACACCTGCATCACATCTAAGAGCACCAGCGCTAAGGCATCCTGTTGAAACTAAATCTAAATCACTATCATTATCTATGTCCCCAAAAGCAAGAGAGCCAAATCTTATAGCAGTTAAATTTTGTTGCCAGGTTGAATTTTCTATCAAACCAACAGAACTTGCAGACACTGGAATAGAAAAAAATGTTATGAATAAAAAAAATCCCAAAAACATTTTGAGAACAAATGGTTTGTAATCCATTGCTTCACCAGTATTTATATTCAATATCTTCTTCTCATGGTTATGATAATATAACCAACTAATCCAAGCGTTATCAAGGATATCAGTAATGAGATATTTGTTGCTGTGAGCAAACCTACTAAACCTGTTATAATCCCGGTTTCAGATGGGATTGTTTCTGGTGCAGTTTTTCCTGCGGTTTCCAAAACTTCTTTTGGGATTTCTCCAGTATATTTCAAACTAATCAGTCCTCCACCAGAGGACAGGATTTCTACCTTTCCAATAATTTCTTGCCCGTAATCTATCCATCTGTTATCGGGATCTATCTCTATATTTCTCACAACCGTATAATTACCAATTGGTAAGTCTGGTCTTAGATCGACTATAAAGTTGATGGTAGTGTTTATTTGACCAACAGTAGTTGTAGTCAATGCTTGACAATAAGGCGATTCTACGCCAACAGGTTTACTGCCTTGATTGTAACAAGTGGTATTTGTGGTGTCAAGGAACCAGTATGAAACTCTTATTGGCAAGAAGTCATCATAACCTTGTAATCCTACTATCATCCCATAGCCCTCTTTAATTGGAACATTGACACTGTAGTTAATAGTTAAGTTAGATGTGTTTGATACAATATGGCTTGTTATATTCTCGAATGTAACTATAGTTTGGTCTGTTCTTTTAAATTGATTCCATATTTTTGATGTTGTCTGATTGATATTGAATAATAAATTTAGGGCAAGACAATCTCCTGAATACAAACATTTGTAAATAGCTTCTAGCCATTTATGTTCTTCTAAACTTAAATAACCTGAGCGTGACATTTTAACATTTACTATTTTATCATTGTCAGCAGCGAAAATTGTTGTTTCATCAAAATAGACATCTCTTACAAAAGTACATCTATAATCTCCGGGTAAGAATCCATGTGAATAAGGAGAATTCACTCCAGTAACATTCCAAGAATTATTACAATAAATATTCACATTTTTTAATTGGCTCCCGTCTTCCGCGCTCGTTATGTTAAAAGTGATATTCCAGACAATCGTCACATTGTTGGAACTTTTTGTCACCCCATCTTCAAAGCCATCATTCGGAGTCACCTGGCACATGTAAGTTTCTCCGGGCGTCGTTGGGCCAACTATCGTCGAGCTCATTATCTTGCCGTTTTTCATTTCATCATACCTCTGTTTTATCTGCTGCGCCGTCAAAGCAGAGGGATAGATCAAGACTTCGTCTATCGTCCCGTTGAACCACTCGTTGTTGTTCCATTGGCCAATTTTAACCGTATTTGTGTTCGTGGTTATGTTTCCGTTGCAAGTAGCGGATGCAGCCTCATCACCGTTGACAAAAATCTTGCACGTCGATCCGTCATATCTTCCTACAACGTGATACCATATGTCTGTCGATAATGCAGTACCATAAGTCACGCTGTCCGTTGCCCAACCGCCGCCGTCATTGAACGCAAAAACAAACCCATTGTTGTTGCTGTTTATGTACAGATTCCATGCCAAATATTTTGCCAGAATCATCGGGTTGATGACACTGGCTGCTTTCAGTCTAGGCTTGACCCATGCTTCCACTGTCAAAGAGTTCATTCCCTCGGCCTCGTTGATGTCTCTTGTATCGACATAATCGTCTGTCCCGTCAAAGCTTAGAGCATTGCCAACTTTACCTATTGTAAAAGTTGCTCCATGTATCGTCCCATTATTCCCGTAACCACTGTAATCTCTAGCACTTGATTCGAAAGGTATGTTGAGAACTGCCAGAGGAGCATTGTTCTTATACCAATTATAGATATTGTTTACCGGGTCGGAGTCTGGATCGTAAGTTGATTTGTTGTAGCAGGTTAAATTTTCTGTTCTGAAATTGGTTCCAAAGGTTGAGTTCAAGATTGGATTATCATGAGTTG
>Ga0315308_1001687_pt1 | contig 12599 bp, 12 predicted proteins | sample TDP3_MG_FD_203078 | JGI IMG/M metagenome (GOLD analysis project Ga0315308, IMG submission 203078) | Freshwater sediment microbial communities from Lake Towuti, South Sulawesi, Indonesia - TDP3 | ecosystem: Environmental > Aquatic > Freshwater > Lake > Sediment | place: Indonesia: South Sulawesi... | reverse complement strand
TAACAGGGCCTGCAGTTGACTTCTGGTCAGCGCTGAGTTTTCAATTAACTTCCTCGCCAGAGGATCGTTCGATACCCGTCGGAGCCACTCTTTGACACCCGCGAACGAACTCAAACTGCCTTCCTCAGCAACCTTTCGTTTGGATACAGTTTTGTATACCCCAACCCACGTAAAGACTTTTTTGATATTGAACTCACTGTTGAATACATTAGTGTCCATGCAAGATAAATAAAAACAAATATTAAGCGTGATTGGAACTCTATAACTAAACCATATGTTTATCCTTGAGTGAACTATTATCTCACAAATCTACTCCTAGTCTCTTGCGAGTCCTTTGCTTCCCGATCCCCAGGCGTTTTCATCTTATTACCGGATATCACAAAGCTTGCAGTAGAAGTAGCCCCCTAAATGTTTACAAGTCTTCCATGATTTGGGGTCTCGTCTTGTTACAAGTGATTTACAGAATCAAGGCGTCACGCATCTGTGATCTCACTGTGATGTGACCTAAGGCGTGATTCTTGCTGATGGACTCGTCCGTATCACGTGATATCTCCATGTTTCTCCAACTCGTTCAAGATGCCAAGATTTTAAGATGCCCTTCCGTCTCTAACAGATACCGTTGCAGAGGAACCCGGGTTTGAGTTCTTCGTCGAAGTATCTTACTATCAACGCCGAAAAGGTCAGGAAGAAGATCGTTCACAGCATCAAGATATACGTCAAACAGACAGCCTATCAAAGAGCTGTTCTCGGTCTAAGCGGGGGAGTTGACTCTTCCTTAGTGGCAGCTCTATGCGCTGAGGCTTTGGGAGGAGACAATGTCCTTGGTCTTTCGCTACCTGATAAGACTGCCACCAAAGCCGACATACTTCTTGCAGAGCGTGTTGCAAAACAGTTCGGTCTTGAGTTTAGCGTTATTGATATCACACCCATCACATCCAAGATCTTTGAAACTCTTCCTGTGTATGACCCCTCAGACCTAGTTAGCGCAGGGAATGTAGCAGCTCGAGCTAGAATGCTAGTCCTCTACTACTACGCAAACAGACAGGGCAGGCTTGTTGTGGGTACTGGGGACCGAAGCGAACTTCTGATAGGCTACTTCACCAAGCACGGTGACGCTGGAGCAGATTTCTTACCTCTAAGCAGCTTGTACAAGACTCAGGTCCGTCAACTTGCGCGTCATGTTGGAGTTCCTGCCGAAATCGTAGAGCGCAAGTCTACGCCCGGGTTTTGGGAAGGTCAAACAGCGGAATCCGAGTTGGGTCTAAGCTACGAGGTGGTGGACCTCGTACTATCCAAGGCTGAACGAGGGCTTTCACCCCTAAAGATTTCCAAGTCAACCAAGATTTCTCCTCAAATGGTGAAAACCGTCTTGTCTCGAGTTTGGGCAACTGAGCATAAGCGGAGAGGACCAGTTTGTTTAGGGAATAAACGTGAGATAGGAGACCTAAGCAACCGGATGAGAGTTCACTTGAAGTCTTACAATTCTTAAGTTAAATAGAATACATAAAGTTAGACGACTGACTTATTCATGGGGGTATGGAATGGGGCGAAGGCGGAGGAGAGTAGTTCGCTTTCCAAAGAAGAAGTTGCCCACGGTCTTCGACTGTCCTAAGTGCGGTAAGGCGACCGTCCATGTTGAGCTTGACAAGGTCAAGAAGACCGCGCGGGTTAAGTGTGGTAATGCCGACTGCCAGTTGGGAGACGAAGTGCCAATTACTCCAGCGTCATCCCCAATAGATGCCTACTGTCATTTCGTGGACAACTACTACTCTCAGCCTACACCTCGCCAAGTCGAGGAGAAGACGTAATGGGGAGAGTTGAGAGGCGTCTTCTGGCCGAGATAAAGAGGTACGGGTCTATTCACCTCACCCTTATTGATCCCGAAAAGGAGGATCCACGAAGCGCGTCAGAGAAAGCCGTGGGGTCGGAGAGGGGCGGAACAACGGCGGTCATGGTGGGGGGGTCTACTGCAACCTCATCGTCTCATATCGACAAGATCGTCAGGGCGATCAAGAAGCGATCGAGTGTCCCAGTTATTCTATTCCCAAGTAATGTAACGGGCATAAGCAAGTACGCAGACGCTACTTGGTTCATGTCTCTACTAAACTCGTCTAATCAGTACTTCATTACTGGTGCACAGGCGTTGGGTGCACCTTTGGTAAAAAAGTACAAGATTGAACCCATCTCCCTAGGGTATCTCATCGTTGGAAGTGGTGGAACAGTTGCCATCATCGGACAAGCTAATCCCATCCCATACAATCATCCTGAGATTGCGGTGATATACGCCCTAGCAGCCCAGTACCTAGGAATGCACTTTGTCTATTTGGAGGCTGGATCTGGAGCGAAACGACCAGTGCCTTCCGAGATGATCCAGCTTGTCAGAAGGAACATATCAATCCCGTTGATAGTAGGTGGCGGTCTCAGGTCGGCTGAGAGTGTCCGAAGGGCGGTCGAGGCGGGTGCCGACATCGTTGTGACAGGGACCGTTGTGGAGAATTCATCCTCTGTCGAGACAAAGATAAGAGAGTTGGTTCAAAGCATTCGAGACATCCGTCGAAACTAGGTTTTGCCACCATCCGGTTTTCGCTGGAGCCATCCCACCTGACCTAGTGCGTTTTTAATCAGGGAAGACCAAGACTATCGGGGGTAACCGTTCTGAAGCTTGCGGCGACTGGAGAATACGAGGAGTATTTTCTGCGAATAGAACACGAGTTGCAGACGCTGTATAACGTTGCACGACAGGCGAGAATGAAGGGCTTAGATCCGGCGCTGGAACCCGAGCCCCACATCGCTAAGTCTTTGGCGGAGTCGGTTGAGGGACTGGTTGGTCCTCCAGGAATATCTCAGAGGATCGATGAGCTGACCGGGAAGATCAGTCGCGAGGAGATCGCCTTCAAGATATCCGAGGAGATAATCTACGCGGAGGGAAGGACCGATGATCGACGTGCCGCTGAACAAGCCGTTAGAACTGCTTTAGCGCTGCTTACAGGAGGAATCACGGCTGCTCCACTTCAGGGTATCTCGCGGGTTGAGATTAAAACAAACCCCGACCGTACAAAGTACCTTGCCATATACTTCGCCGGACCCATACGCTCCGCAGGCGGGACCGAGCAGGCTCTGACCCTTGTGATTGGAGATATTGCGCGTCGGATGCTCGGTCTTGATAGGTACAAGACCACAGATGACGAGGTACGTCGTTTCATTGAAGAGACTAGGATCTACGAGCGCGAGGTGGCTCGTTTCCAGTATCACACTTCGGATGAGATGCTGGAGTATGCGCTGAGAAACCTTTCAGTGGAGGTTACTGGTACCGAAACGGACCCTGTCGAAGTCGCTTCTTTCAGAAATCTGTCTAGAATCGAGACCAACCGAGTTAGAGGAGGGGCTCTTCGGGTCGTTAATGACGGTATAATTGGTAGATCTCAGAAGATATGGAAGATTGTCGAAGAATTTGGCTTACCCGGGTGGGATTGGCTGAAAAAAGTGAGTGCCCTGAGCGTGGAGTCAACCGAAGAACCCACGGGTCCCATGTTCCTAGAGGACGTTGTGGCAGGGCGTCCAATCTTCTCCTTCCCATCGAGGAGTGGAGGCTTCAGGCTGAGATATGGTCGATCTAGAAACACGGGATTAGCGGCTGTGGGTATTCATCCGGCTACTATGACCGTTTTGCACGACTTCCTAGCTACGGGCACTCAAATCAGGGTTGAGTTGCCGGGAAAAGCGTGCATAGTAATGCCCGTTGACACGATCGAGCCCCCGATCGTTAAGCTTGATGACGGGTCGCTCGTCAGAGTGCTATCCTCTAAAGACGCTGAAGAACTGAAAAACAGGGTTGAAGAGATCTGCTTCTTAGGAGATCTTCTAGTATCATTCGGTGAGTTCCTAGAGAATAACAAGCCCACAGTAAGTTCGGGATATACTGAGGAGTGGTGGGTTCAGGAGCTAAGACACAGCGTCCTCACGATGTTTGGGGGGACCATCCCGAAGCTAGCCGATGCAGCAAAGATCCTAGAAGAGCGTCTCCACGAGTTCGCCGAGATGCCACTCAGAGTTAAACCGACAGCGGAGGAGGCGATCATTCTTTCCAGAACTTTGAACATTCCGTTACATCCGAAATACACGTACCTCTGGAAGGAAATCGAAGCAGAAGAACTCTCAGAGCTAAGGCGCTCGCTTGTCCGATCAGAAATGGTGAAGAATGACGGATTCGTTAGGGAGATCCAGCTCTCTCTCGATCGTAAAATCAAGTCGATTCTTGAGAGGCTGTGCGTCCCTCACAGAGTGGTTGATGGAAAGATAGTGATAACCGAGGATGCCCCCACCCTCGCTATCTCCCTCGGGTTGGGCATCCAAGATGTGAGGATTCGGTCCCAGAAGGGTTCTCTTGAGACGATAAACGATCTCGCTGATGTTAAGGTTCTCGATAAGGGTGGAACCTACATAGGGGCCAGAATGGGTAGGCCTGAAAAGGCGAGAATGAGGTTGATGAAGCCTCCTATTCACGTCCTCTTTCCCGTTGGGCTAGCCGGGGGGCCGCACCGAAACATAGTTGAAGCCTCCAAGCGTGAGTTGGTGGAGGTGGAGGTTGTTAGAAGGGCTTGTCCGAAGTGTGGTGTATCCTCCTTCAAGGTCAAATGCCAACGATGTGATGTTGAAACAATCCTCGAGAAAGCTTGTCCCAAATGTCATCGAGCCTTGGGGAGGGAGAGCGTATGTCCTGTGTGCAAGCTATCAGGAGTGCCCTTTGAGAGAAAGTCTGTCAACATCAAGGAGCTTCTCGACGAAGCGTGTACCTTGGTGGGGGTGGTGTGTCCAGAGCTAGTTAAGGGAGTGATAGGACTAGTAAGCGAGACAAAGATCCCTGAGCACATCGTTAAGGGGGTGCTGAGGGAGAGGCATGGGCTTTACGTCTTCAAGGACGGAACAATTCGATTTGATGCGACAAACGCCCCGCTAACACACTTCAAGCCATTCGAGATAGGAATCACCGTCGAAAAACTCCGTGAACTTGGCTACCTCTACGATCAGAACGGCAAACCCCTACACGCCTCTGATCAGATATGCGAGCTTAAGGTTCAAGACGTAATCGTCCCGAAGGAGTGCATTAGATACCTTACCCGGGTTGCTAACTTCATCGACGAGCTTCTGGAGAAGGTTTACGGGCTTCCTCCCTACTACAGAGTTAAAAATGAAGTTGATCTGCTCGGGCATTTAATCATCGGTTTAGCTCCCCACACCTCTGCCGGAGTTATAGGTCGAGTTATAGGTTCGACAGACGCGCGTGTATGCTACGCTCATCCGTTCTGGCAGGCCGCTAAGCGAAGAGACTGTGACGGCGACGAAGACGCCGTGATGCTCATTTTGGATGTTCTCCTGAACTTTTCAAAATCATACCTTCCCGCCCAGATCGGAGGAATGATGGATGCTCCTCTACTCATAACCTCAGTTGTTGACCCATTCGAGGTAGACGAGCAGGTTCACAACATGGATGTTGCCGGATCCTATCCAGCCGAGTTCTACGAGAGGGCATCCAAGTCAACCGATCCCAAGATCGTTAGCAACCTAGTTGATGTCATTATCCATCGGTTGGGAACGCCGGCGCAGTTTCAAGGCTACGGGTATACACATGTAACCGAGAATATCAATGACGGAAACCACGAGAGCTCTTACAAGAAGTTGGGAGCGATGGCAAATAAGGTCCAGGCGCAGCTCCTGCTTTCGAAGAAGATTCGCGCGGTTGACTCGAAGGAAGTCGCGAAGAGAGTCTTAACGACGCATTTCATGAGAGATATCGCTGGAAACCTCAAGGCCTTCACCTCTCAGAAATTCCGTTGCAAGAAGTGCAACCTGAAGTATCGGCGGATTCCTCTGGCGGGGAGTTGTCCTAGATGCAACGGTGACCTTGTCCTTACGGTACATCGGGGTGGCATAGAAAAGTATCTTAAAATCGCCACTGACCTTGCCCAGAAGTACGATCTTAAGGACTTCTATCAACAGAGACTGGAACTTGTCGAGGAGGAGATCGAGTCTCTCTTCAAAGGTGTGAAGGCGAAACAAGTGAAGCTGGGTGAGTTTATGTGAGGCGAAATGTGTCTGGGTTATTGGAATCGGGGGTTAGATGAGCGTGCAGATAAGCGAGTTTGAGGACATGGTCGGGCGGATATACTGGCGCAGGGATTCCCGCCGGAGCGTGGAGCAGAACTACATCCACCTAGTCGAGGAGGTTGGCGAACTGGGCAGTGCCATAGTAAGAGGCGATCGAGCTTCTATCGAAGAGGAACTTGCAGACACACTCGCTTGGCTTGTGACGGTCGCGGCTGTTCTGAAGGTCGATCTGGGCAAGGTGGCAACGAGACGCTACAACAATGCCTGTCCCAAATGTCGGAGTCTTCCTTGCAAATGCCCTGGTTTATGATCTGTTCTACATGTTCACTCGTTTCACAGGTCTAATAAACCATGTCTTCTTTTCGAGGGAAAGCCCGCATATTTATAGAGACCCGCCAGTGTTGAGTATTATAGAGGTGGTACCGACGGACTCCATCACCATGAAGGACTTCAACCAGATGGATATGCGCATCGTTATGGTAGTGAAGGCTGAAAGGATCCCCGGAGCGACCAAGATATTGAAGTTAACGGTCGATATGGGCGGAGGTAACCTCAGGACAATGATCACTGGTGGGGCTGAATTTTACAAGCCTGACTACTTCGAGAACAAAAAGTTTATCGCACTCGTGAACCTAGCGCCCAAGAGAATCTCCGGGATTGAGTCTCAGGGCATGCTCCTCGCGGCGGATCTCAATGGCAAGCCCGTGTGGTTGATCGTTGATGGAGATGCGCCGGTGGGCACAAGGGTCAGGTAATTAGAGATCGATCCCACATATAGTTGCGTCGACTGAATGAATGGGCGGTTGCGAATTGAGCAAGAAGACCAAGAAGGATCGTGAGGCTGGTCCCATGCCAGCGGCTTCGGCTGGTCTCCTGCGATTTTACGAGGAGGAGACTCCTTCGGGGATTAAGTTTCGTCCAGAAGTGGTTATTGCTCTGGCTATCGTGCTTGTGTTGGCTGTGGTATTGGCGAATATCTGGGCCTCTGGGAGCCTAGCTCCCTCCTGACCACAAAAATTCCCTAAGTTGCTTCTGACCGATCGTCTTGATTGGTCGGGTGTCCATCTTGAGCTTCCTATGTAGGAGCTCAGCAAGCGTGTCTTGGAAGCCATAGATCGTGTAAACCCGCTTAGGTTTTACCTCTCTGACATGGTTTATCAGCTGCAGGAAATCTGCGTGGCTGCTTAATGGAAAGGCCGCGTCTACGGACCTCGGTTTGTGTCTCACAACCCACCCAGTTACAATAGCGTGTGAAGCCTTTCTTAGGTCTCTGAAGGTTGCGTTGGATGGTGTTACATAGACGCACTCGCCACTCTTTATGACCTGGCTTCCCTCAGCGGTTTTCGCGTCTAGGTAATCAAGTTTCACTCCGCTGCTTCTGTAAGCCGCACTAACTCGTGAGACGACGGGATGGGTGACAACCGTCACTCGGGTTAAGAGGTTGAATAGGCGGATAATTTCCTGTGCCTTACCCGCCGAGTACAGGTGAAAGACCGGGGTTCTCCCTGCTCGTATTTGGCTAACGGTCCACTTTACTATGTCAACATAAGTATCCTCTCTTCTTGGGAAGACATAGGCTGGGTGACCGTATGTAGCCTCTATGATCAGAGTATCACATTTGAGGATCTCGGCGGCGTTGGTGATCAGAGTATCGGCGCAGTTGATGTCGCCTGTGTATACCACATTCTCCAACGCTGTTTGAACTTGAAACTGAGCCGACCCCAGAATATGACCGGCGTTGTGGGCGGTGATCTTTACATCGTCAACCCGAATGGTCTCGTTTATCTGAATTGGTGTAAAATTGTCAACGCTGACCTCCCTTCGTCTACTAAATATCTCCATTGTTTGCGGAGTTGCATACTTGCTAGATTTCAGGAGGAAGCCGACCGTGTGGTCGTCGTGGGCGTGGGTTATGAAAACCCGGTTGTGACATCTTCCAAAGTTCTGAGGATCAAATACTAGAGCCGTCCTTCCGGATTCAAGGGTAACTCCGTTGGCCAGCCCGATGTTAAGCCCTTTCGTACAAGCCTCGTCCTAAAGGCTCCTAATCCTTGTGGAGCACTTCTATTCTAAGTACAGAGTTCAAGTGTATGAAGGTCTCGCTTTTGTCCTCTCTGCCAATTATCTGAGGCACCGGGTTTGCGATTGTGGCGCGAAGAACAACGGCGTCAGCGTCTGATAACCAGATTCCGGGGGGCTCTTTGGACAGGGCGGCTAGAGCACCCTCAAAGCCAAAGTCCTTGTCTAGAACCACAAGCACCCTCCTTCCAATTATGCTCTCTAGCTTGTCGAAGATGCTTGGGCTGACACCTACAGACATCCTTTGTCCAGTGGGAGTTAGCTCTATTTGTTGATAAAGATTCTTCCTTTTATTGATCAATTTCTTAGATCTAAAAGTCTAGAAACTTTACGATTACATCGAGTCTATGAGACAATCTATAAGACCTGTACTGTCATCGAGTTATACGAAACATGCGCCCTGATAGTGATTGCGAAATGCGCAGACATGAGTTTTCAGCTCTTGACAAGGCAATCAAACATTATGAATCCCTGTTCACAGTTCCAAGTCACTCGTTAGCTCTCTTCCTTCTGTTGTTGGTGACCATCTTTTTGGGATCAACGGTCTTCTGGTTGATCACACCAACGGTGATAGGGATTTACAGTGGCATCATTTTTGGACTTTCGGGACTGGCACTCCCCTCGATAGGTCTGGATCTTACGGTCCGCGGGTTGATCATGTGCAGGGATAGGCTATTCACCTTGCGCCGATGCACCGTCACGACCTTATCTGGCTGTCTCATCTGGGTCGTCGTCTTCGTGATTGGAGCGGTCTTGAGTTTCCTCTTCAGACAGCCTTCACTGGGTCTTCATGCATACTTCTATGGAGGCTGCATCGCTTTGTCGATTCGATACCTCATTTTTCGAGCACTGTCTTCTCTGAGTCACTTGCGAGTCTTGGTCGCCTCAGTTTCACAACCTGTTATCTGCTCGCTCACCTCCTACGCCATACTACAGCCGAAAGCTGAGATTCTGCTTTCGTCGGCTCTTGCTGGAACGTTTCTACTAATCTTGACGTATCTATTCATTGAATCAATAGATAGATATGGAGATCGGATCGTAGGTATCGGTGCAGTCCAACTCCTTCGTGCCTTCGTTCTTGACTGGGCTGAGAACCTCCCATATTCCCTTGAGAGGCACTTCGAAAAGATAGGTCGAGAAGAAAACATCTCTTTGGCTGTTTTAGCCTTCAAGTGTGAGGGGAGGCTCCATGCCTATCTTGTCGTTCCAGCACTCCATCCTGGTCCGTTTCGGGATGTAGGTAGCAGCAAGCTTCCGTTCTTAGTCCAGAAAGCCCTAGAAGACAGGTTCAACGTAGTGACCGCAGTTCCGCATGGCACTTCTGGTCATGAGCTTGATCTGACCTCACAAGAAGAATGCAGGAAGGTCGTGGACGAGATACTGAGTCTGTCCCACCTCCAAATCTTTTCGCCGAAGGCAACGAGACTCGTTAGAGTTGAGAATAGTCTAGCCAAGGCTACCTGCCAGATGTTCAATGGTTGTGCCCTTGTGACCGTTACTTGTTCTCCTAGGGAAATTGAGGATATTTCGAGGAATGTTGGATTCCAAATAGTCTCAGATGGAGTCAGAATGGGGGCTGAAACGGCAGTGGTAGTCGACGCTCATAACAGCATCGCGTCGACCACTCAGCTCCCCTCCTTTACCGATGCTGATGCAGCTTCTATCCGAGAAGCCGCATCAGAGGCGATTTCCAGAGCCCTGCAAGAGCCTTATGAAGACTTTACCATAGGGGTCGCGAAGGTCGTACCCACCGAGTTCGATCTGAAGCAAGGCATGGGACCCGGAGGGATAGTGTCGCTTGTAGTGAAGGTCGGAAAGCAGATGGTGGCGTATGTGACTATTGATGGAAACAACATGATCGTGAATCTGCGCGATAAGATTCTTGGGTCTCTATATACGATCGGGATAGATGAAGGCGAGGTGATGACCACAGACACCCATATGGTGAACGCCGTGACTCTAACTCGGCGTGGATACCATCCGATCGGTGAGGCGATGGACCAAGAGCGGCTGGTCAATTACATAAACCAAGCCACCCTTCAGGCAGTGAATGATGTGAAGCCAGGTGAGGTGGCGTTCAGAGTGGGCATGGTTCCTAGAGTTAGGGTTATTGGTGACGGTGTTATCAGGCTGAGCCTCTTCGTGGACTCTGTGGTAAGGCACACGAAACGGTTGGCAGTTGTTACTGTAATACTTGGTATTGCCACCTCTCTTCTCGTTTTCAAGCTGTTTGTATAGCCGTTGAATATCCCGGGTCTTCCAAGAAGTCTCATGTCTCATTTGGAGGGCTGATGGTTTACGATGATTTTTCCCAATCGTCCAAGGTTGAGTTCGAGTGATCCTTGGAGTCCATCCTTGACGTATGCATTCCGAACCGTGACAGTGTCATTCACGGAAATGCCACTCACCACATCGGTGTGTTCCCCCCAAAGCACGAGCTTTATCACCCCGGTCTCATCTTCGATTTGGGCTGAAGCAAACCTTCCCATCTCGCCAGAGGGGCGTTTGAACTCCCTTACAGAGTCTATACGAACAACCTTCGCCAGAACGTTCACGTTTCTTGATGTGTTCCTCAGCTCAGAGATCTTGGTCAGCTTTAAGACAGGGATTCCAACGGCTTGACGCTCTCCAGTTGAAGTGGTCACTTGACTCCTCTTTCCAATGTGGAGTTCTAGGCTGTCTTGGATATTCCTACGAGTCTTAGCGTTCACCACCTCAACTCGATCGCCGCGTTTTAGGTCGGTTAGGCTCTCCGTCATCTCGTTCCAGAAGACTGCCCAGATTTCGCCGGTCTCGTCGATGAGCTCCACTTTTGCCAAGCGGCCAATTTCCTCTCCACGTCGAAACGTCGTGGTCGGGATAATGTCCTCTGCCACACCGACCGTATTCACGCCGTTCTTCTCTTCCCGTAGTTCTCCGATCTTCTTGAAGAGGTCTTTCAGCTGCGGTAAGTCGCGTGGTCTCACATTTGGTGAGAGGATGACCTGCCCTTTACTTCCCACGTTGATTTCGGGAGTGCCGTCTAATCCTTCCCGGACGTATCCATGGGCAACCCTGATGACCTGATCCCTCATCAGTCTTCCTTGGCTTATGAGATCGGCTTTCTCATCCCAGAGTACCACGCTGACGGTGCCTGTCTTATCGACCAGTATGAGTCTACCCACCTGTCCCTCTACGCCATTTGACCGAGTGAACTTCTGTACCGAATAGACCGTGAGAATCCTACCAGTGATCGAGACATCCCTAATGCCTGGTACTAAATCAACGAGTTGAATTTCTGTTTCTAACCGCTCATCTTCACGGAGGCTGATGCTCAGCTCGGCTGCGACAATGTAAGCTGCCCCCTCATCCGTCAGAAGTTCACCAGCTTCTGTTTTCTTCTCCTTTATTAGGCTCAGCACAGCCTCGCGCGTCAAGCTTGGCTGAGCAGATAGGATTCTTCCAATCAATTGGTCGAGGTTCATTGGAATTTCACAATAAGGTTGCCTCAGATTGCTATAAGGGCTGCGCGGATGTGGAAGAATTAAAAATCAGGTTCTTCATACACTCAATTGTCTGTGGGTTTGGCTATGTCGAAGAAATACCTGTCTAAGGATAAGTTGGCCGGGAAGCAGGTTATCGATACTGAAGGCATAATCGTGGGCACCGTGAGGGACATTGTCTTCGACTTGGAAGCCAAAGAGATGGCTCTCACGGTTGGAACATCGGCAGGTCCCGAGATCACAATCTCGCAGTCAGATGTAAAGAGCGTTGGGGACGTCGTTTTGTTAGCGACGACGGTAGAGATTCCAAAGCCGCCCGAACAGGCTGCTCCCATGCCTTCACCTCCTCCCGCAGTTGGGGAAGGCGTCTGCCCAAACTGCGGGTTCAAGAACGAGCCTTACGCGAAGTTCTGTGTCAAATGCGGTGGGAAACTGAGATAGAGTCTTTCAACCCCCCACCCTAATCTCGTCTAATCGGGGCTGTTTAATTGGTAATTTCACTCGATGATCTTTTCCGAGCTAGGCTTATCCCCCGCCCCAGACCTGTTACGTTGGAAGCAAAGTTCACGGCTTTGATAATCGTTGACATGCAGAACGACTTTGTGCGAAGCCACGGCAAGCTATACGTAGGGAGATTAGCTGAGAAATCGATTCCCGCGATTGCAAACCTGATACGAAAGGCTAGAGAGAAGACCGTTCCAGTCGTTTACACTAAGGATTGGCACAGTCGAGGAGATCCTGAGTTCAAGCTTTGGGGTGAACACTGTCTAGCCGGCTCCGAGGGCGCGAAGATTGTTAATGAACTAGCTCCCAAGGAAGGCGATATCACGATAAAGAAGGCTACATATGATCCATGGTTCAAGACGAACCTTGAAGAGATTCTGGTGAACAGGGTGGTTCGGAGTTTAGTAGTAACCGGCACAGTCTCGAACA
>Ga0315308_1001685_pt1 | contig 12608 bp, 6 predicted proteins | sample TDP3_MG_FD_203078 | JGI IMG/M metagenome (GOLD analysis project Ga0315308, IMG submission 203078) | Freshwater sediment microbial communities from Lake Towuti, South Sulawesi, Indonesia - TDP3 | ecosystem: Environmental > Aquatic > Freshwater > Lake > Sediment | place: Indonesia: South Sulawesi... | reverse complement strand
AACGGATTCATGATGGCTTTCTACTGCAGCGACATCGTAATAGGCAACTATAAAGCCGCCATGAATTTTACAACACTCCTGATTTTCTTCACGTTACCAATATCAACTGTGCTATTCCCAGTCTTCGCAAAGATAGATCCGCAAAGGGAACGCGAACTTATGAAAAATGTCTTTGCGTCGTCTGTCAGATACACAGCCATGCTTCTAGTACCAGCTACAATGGCAATCGTAGTCTTGTCTAGACCCATGATCAGCACCTTGTTCGGAGACCAATGGGTTTATGCTCCCGTCTACTTGGCCTTGTATGTTACAAGCAATCTACTTGCAATTTTTGGAAGTCTAAGCGTAACTAGCTTTCTCACAGGACTCGGAGAAACTACAATGCTCATGAAGCTAAGCGGCATATCGCTGTTACTCGGCATTCCTTTAGCCTTCCTGCTAATCCCCATTTATGGCATAGTTGGTGCGATAGTGGGAAACATACTAGCAGGATTGCCAAGCGTTTTCTGGGGTCTTCAATGGGTATGGAAACACTATGAAGCCAAACCAGATTTTCAGTCCTCCTTCAGAATACTCGCAGCCTCATGCATCGCGGCTGCAATAACCTACTTAACTGTCAGTCTACTGCATTCAGCTGAATGGATAAGACTTGCAGCAGGCGGGCTGATCTTCATATTAGTCTACATTACGGCGGCCCCATCCATCGGTGCACTCACTCAAACGGACATCAACAACCTTAGACACATGACACCGAACCTGGGTTACTTATCCAAGTTGCTGAATTTCCCTCTGACCTTTGCAGAAAAAGTCCTGACGATTACTTCTATGATAAGAAAGTAAAAGACTTTGGGGCGAGCATTGCGCACAGCAATTTGAGGAGAAATGTTTGATATCGAAGATCGTTTCGTAAGGCATGAATCGAGATCGCATCAGTATTAACAGTTCACAGCTCCAATGCCCTGTTTTGGACAAGTCCTTCTATTATGATGACATTCAAAAATGGCCAGGCAAAGATTGAGAACGAGCGCGCACGCTATGATTTCAGTTGAGCAAGCATTAGCTAATAATCTCTCTTGGTTTGATAAGAATAATCTTTCGGGCAGATACTGTGGATATTCTCATCATCCTATTTGGGGCGTTGTTAATCATAATAAGTTAGAGCATTCCTGGACATATTATGGGGTTATCCTCTCTAATTTGATTCTCTATAAGAAATATCTCTCTAAATCGTTTTTAGATCGTGCTGTTGAAGCTGGAAATTACTTATGTAGGAGCCAGTATTCTTCTGGGAGATTCAAATATACCATTTTTGAGTATGATGATTTGCCAGACATAGACATTACCGTAATTCATAATGCTTTGCCCGCAATTGCTTTGTTGCATTTGTATCAAGAGACTAAGAACAAGAAATATCTGAAATCTGCAGAAAAAAACATCACTTGGTTATTTTCTCGATTGTGGAATGGAGAAGATCTTGGCGGTTGTGTTAATCAAGATTTGTCTGCAGCTGAGGCTTTAGCTTTATTGGGAGTGATTGTAAATAAAGAAGTTTATTTGAAAAGAGCAAAAATCTTGAGTGATTGGGCCTTAAAGTATTACATACCCTCTGGAAAACTAAAGGGTGCTTTTATTCGAGGTAGAGGTGATGAGAATTTAATTATTCCTTGGTATGATGCTAAGACTGCTTTATCATATTATAACCTTTCTGAGTATTTAGGCTTGAAAAAGTATGAACTTGTTGCCAGAGAATGCGCTGATTATCTTAAAAGGCAAATTGCTGATGGAAAAATGAATTTGCGTTATATCTTAAAGGATAATAAATGGGAACTTGACTCTGATATTAAATTAATAAGTCCTATTGGATTAGTTTATTATTTGTTTGAATTACTAGGAATGGAATTTGATTATTCAAAAACTTTAGATTATGTTTATGATGATGGATCCTTTCCATCAGCTTCGGGATATAATAATGAAATAGATACTGAGCCTATTCAAGGCTGGAATCAATATATGCTACTATTCTTGTCAAAAAAAGCAACACTTCCTTTGCCTGAACCTATAATTGATCCAAGAAAGGAAGCGCGCGCGCACTCTTTTAAGAGATTTAAAGACAAAATTTCTGGGAAAATTGTTGGACCTGATGTTAGTGGCCATGTTCAATTGTTATATTTCGAGCGGGCAATAGCCTTTTCTAGAGTACTAGGAAACGAGTTTGAAATCCCTTATTCTGGATCGTATGACGCTTTAAGACTAGTTTTGGATAGAAGATTAAAAAAATATATCCCTTTAGTTAAGAGCTACAATGTATTAAGTGCTCCAGCTATGAAGAAAAGGAGTTTGGGTATGAAAATAGATGATTGTTTGACTCATTTTATGAGTTTGATTTTTGATTATTCTTTGTTTGATTATTTAGCAAAAACTAAGTTCTACCTTCGATCAATTTACATTGCGCGCGACGCTAACTCCAAAAGAGCAACTTGTCCTAGCTGGCAATTCTAGGACACCATTCCTTCTGTTCCCTCTCAGGTATTGCGCAACAAGAAGAGCTTCTTCATTAGCGCGCGGATCACTGACAGAAGCCCGCGCTGTATCAATCTTCTATAGAAAAGGCAATCATATTGGTTTAAATATTCAATTTGGTTTTGTGTATAATATTCGCGTTCACAATAGTGAATTGTGATTAGCGTACGCAACAAATATGAAAGGAGTTAATTGTTGAGGGACGACAATGGAAATCGAAACCAAAGTGATGATTCGGTTAAGTAAGAGATTATTGATCGTCGCCGCACTCCTTGTTCTTGTCGCAGGTTCATCAGCTGCAGTAGTTCCCGTACTTGCCGCAAATGATTCTAGGATAGTATATGTTGCTATTTGTGTTGATTCTGAGATGTGGGATGGTTTCAGTTCCTATATTGGAAGTACTAACCCTCATCCGACACTGAATGTAAAGGAGTATTCTCGAACAGTCCCCATGACCGTCGCTGCTGTTTTCAACAGTGATTTTCGTAATTCTCATCGAGACAGTTTTGGCAACATCTTTAAGATGTCGTGGTTTGCTGAGATGGATTACTTTATGGCCCAGAGCAATTTTGTTTGGGCAGATGGTTCTTCTGCTGGAGTCTCAGGCTATACAGCAATTCGTGATCTCTTAGTGAACAATTGGGGAACAGAAATCCAGACATACGGTGACTCCATAGAATACCACCACCACTTCATGATTTACGATGGAACGTGGAAACGATATGATAGCGGTCCTGATGCTGGGTATCCAGGGTACCATATGTATGCACTCGACCACATGATTATTGACCGGAACTTCTACCCATCAACTTGGCGAAGCGGCTGGTGGATAATGCCACCCGCCTTATCCAGTTGGCTTGAGCAATGGATGCCATTTGACTACACCCCGGAAACGGGAATATGGTACCCCGTTCACCCAAGCGGCATGAGTCGATGGCAAACCAAATGTCCCTACGCGCCTAATGTCCCTACAAGTGTGAACTCGGCCTTCGCTTATGCGAGTCAATACGGAAGTGCCGTATTCTCGTTATGCACCCACGACAAAGAAAACATGAAATCGCAAGTAGATTGGCTTCAATATTGCCTCAACACAGCGGATGCTAATGAAGCAACTTATCCCAACGTCTCATTCAAATATGTCTCAGCAAGGGAAGCGATGCAACGAGCCCTAGGGTTCACCGACTTTACTCCGCCAACTTTCACGGTAACATCAAGTGACAGCACCTACATAATAGTATCAAGCGAACCACTATGGAAAAACCATCCGTACATAGCCCTAAAGTATACCGATGGAACATACGGTCACATTAGTGCAACACCAACTGGAACCAACACATGGACACTAACGCCTCCAGCTAGCGCGAGCGTCATAGGCGTTGCCGGCTCGGACCTCTATGGAAACCCCGGAACTGCCACCTTCATTCAGGGTCAGTATACATTGACGGTTGACACTGTGGGTTCAGGTTCGGTGACAAAGAGTCCAGATCAGGCTACGTATGCTTCTGGTACTGTAGTTACCTTGACTGCCGTTCCCTCTGCTGGCTGGAGTTTCAGCGCTTGGAGTGGTGACGTCTCTGGTTCGGTTAATCCAACCACTATCACGATGAACAGTAACAAGGCTGTGACCGCCACCTTCACTCAGTTGCAATACACGTTAACAGTAAGTGTTTCTCCTGTTGGAGGAGGTTCTGTTAGTCGTAACAACACCGGTCCCTACCACTATGGTGACGTTGTTCAGTTGACTGCTTCTCACGCTACTGGTTGGAGTTTCAGCAGTTGGAGTGGTGCTTTGACTGGTTCAGTTAACCCTGCTGATTTGACGATCACTGGTAACATGGCTGTTACCGCTACGTTCACCCAGAACGCGTACACGTTAATAGTAACAACAAGTGGCAGCGGCTCAGTTGTCCTGAACAACACTGGGCCTTACCGCTACGGCGATACGGTTCAGCTGACGGCCAACCCAACAGTCGGCTGGAGCTTTGATCACTGGAGCGGTGATCTAGTCGGTTCAGTTAATCCCACAACGATTCTGATGGACGGCAACAAGGCTGTCACTGCCACATTTATTCAAGTCCAGTACACCTTGACTGTGATGACTGTTGGCAGTGGCTCTGTCTCGCTGAACAATACCGAACCGTACCATTACGGTGACGTTGTTCAGTTGACAGCTACTCCTTCTGCTGGTTGGAGTTTTACTGGCTGGAGCGGAGATCTTACAGGCTCTCAGAATCCGACGACCATCATGATAGATGGTCACAAGAGTGTCACTGCCACGTTTACTCAGAACGAGTACACTCTGACAACTGCAAACGTTGGCTCTGGATCGGTCATCAAGACTCCCGATCAAGCAACCTATCACTATGGTGATCTTGTCCAGTTGACTGCTGTTCCAGCGTTAGGCTGGTCCTTTGCTGGTTGGAGTGGAGATCTCTCAGGCTCAACCAATCCGGAGACAATCATCATAACCAGTAACATGTCGATTACTGCTCACTTCAGCCAGAACCAGTACACCCTCATAGTCAACATCGAAGGCTCGGGTTCGGTTGACAAAGTTCCAGACCAAGCAACCTACGACTACGGCACATTAGTTACCTTAACTGCCATAGCAAATGCTGGTTGGAGCTTCGGCAGCTGGAGCGGTGACCTCTCAGGCTCTAACAATCCAGCTACAATCGTTATGAATGGCAACAAAGCTGTCACAGCCACATTCACTCAGATCGAGTATTCTTTAACAGTCTATGCTTCTCCAAATGAAGGCGGGTTTGTTACTAAGAGCCCTGATTATGCGCACTATCACTACAACGATGTAGTTCAGTTAACAGCCGCAGCTAGTGCTGGTTGGAGTTTCACAGGCTGGAGTACTGGCTTCAGCGGCAATCCAACGTCGGTAACTATCACCACTGACACTGTGGTTACAGCCTACTTCACTCAGAACGAGTACACTTTGGACGTTTCAATTGTGGGTTCCGGTTCTGTCAGCAAGAGTCCTGATCAACCAACCTATCACCTCAACGATTTAGTTGAGTTGACTGCTACAGCTGATCTAGGTTGGAGCTTCAGCGGCTGGAGTGGAGGGCTTACTGGTAATCCAACATACGTCACAATCACGGGCAGCATGGAAATCACTGCCACTTTCACTCAGAACGTCTACACCTTGACTGTGACAACTATTGGAAGCGGCACGGTGGACATGAACAACAGCGGTCCATACTATTACGGCGACATCGTTGAGTTGACCGCCTCTCCAGAAGTAGGCTGGTACTTCAGCTACTGGAGTGGCGACCTGTTAGGTTCCGCTAACCCATCTTCAATATTGATCAATGGCAACATGGCTGTTACGGCGACGTTCACTCAGGACGTGTATTCTATTACTGCCTCTGTAATCGGTGTGGGCGGAACCATAGATCCGTCTGGCGTTGTTTTAGTGGTTGCTGGTGGTAGTCAATCGTTCACAATTGAGGCTGATCCTGGTTATGTGATTGCTGACGTGTTGGTGGACAGCGTTTCTCAAGGCGCTGTTTCAGAATATACTTTCAATGCGGTGACTATGGATCATTCGATTGTTGCAAGTTTCATTCAGGGTACATACATCATTACTGCTTCTGTAGATGGGGTAGGCGGAACCATAGATCCTTCAGGCGTTGTTTCAGTGAATGGTGGTGAAGACATTACTTTCATAATGACTCCTGACAGCGGATACCACGTTCTAAACGTGATGGTTGATGGAACATATATGGGACCTCAGAATTCATTCACGTTTTATGAAGTCGATCGTGACCATACCATAACTGCAATCTTTGCAAAAAACGAGTATACCTTGACAATAGTTATAGTAGGAGCTGGTAGTGTCACAACCAATCCTAACAAAATATCGTACAGCTACGGTGACATAGTTGAATTAACTGCAATACCTAACAACAAGAATTGGCAGTTCGCATTTTGGAGCGGTGACCTTACAGGCAGTACTAACCCTGCAACAATCATCATGGATAGCAGCAAAACTGTCACTGCGACTTTTACCAAAAAAACAAAGCAAGCCAATCTTCCTGCTTCCTCGCAAATAGCAATTTCGTTGGGCTCTGTTCCTCCACAGGAGTATTCTTTGACGGTTTCTACTGTGGGTAACGGTTCTGTCGGTAAGGTTCCTGACCAGGCTTCGTATCATTTGGGTGATGTGATCACTTTGACGGCCGCTCCCACTGCGGGGTTGAGTTTGAGCGCTTTGAGTGGTGACATCTCTAGTTCATTGAATCCTATTTTCGTCACTATTAATGGGACGACTTCTGTTACAGCCACTTTCACTCAGATCGCGTACAAACTAACCTTTACGGTCGGTGCAGCCCAGTCTGTAATAGCGGGTGCGCTTTCCTTAGTGATTACTGTTCAGAGACAAGATCAATACGGAAATCCCGTGGCTTCAGGCTCTACAACTGTCAGCTTAATATCGGCATCTCGCAAAGATGTCTTCTATTCTGATGCTGGAACAACTAAAGTAACGTCTGTTGTAATCAAGGATGGCTCGAGCACTGTTGACATATGGTAAAAAGCCACATCTCAAGGCTCTCCGACTTTGAGTGTTTCTGCACCTACATCGACCTCGGCTTCCCCAAAAGTTCAAGACAAGCAAATAGTTTTCGATAATAGTTCAGCAATTCGAGAGAAGTTGATTACGTGAAAATCGCCTTTGTGGATCCTGATTTGTCCCCAAGAACTGGGTCCAGACGATTCCTATACGAGGTAACTCCTCACCTGCAGAATCTGGGACACGAAGTCAGAATCTTCACCACCAAACTTGACAAACAAATCTGTTTCAAAGAGTATCTCTCTTTACCCGTGGAAGTCGTGGGTGCCCGGTCCAGTGGAGCTCTAGCGCGCGCGCAGGTTTTCACAGGTCACAAGGAGAACCCACTTATCGACGCAGGAAAGAGGCTCGGCTACTATTTGCCACATACGTTTCATGTTATGGACATAAGCAAAAGAATCGCTGACATGGGATGCCAGGTCTCCTTTCTTCAATACCATGGAGAGACGCATTGGTTGCCGCCATGGTTCTACCATCTTAGAGAAAGAGCCGGCATAGTTTCTCTCTGCGTGGTTCCAACAGTTTCTCCTAAGGATTGGCCGGCGCAAACAAGAATCGTGAATAGGCTACTCAATTTGCCTCCAGTTGGAATTTGGGAGAAGCAAAGTCTTAGAAGACTTGCTATGTTTCATACAAAGAGTGAGTACACGCTTGTGCACACGCGAGCGCTTGGGATAATCGGGCAGAGAAGAACGGCAGTTGTTCCATCAGGTGTTAACCACTCCGAGTTCTGTCCAACAGGAGAAGAAGAGCCCTTCGCATTATATCTGGGAAGAATCGATCCTGAGAAGTCTTTGGAGCTGGCAATGTGGGCTATGCAAAAAACCGATCGTGATAATTCATTGGTAATCGCCGGAGACCTTGAAACTAGATACCCTTGGTACAAGGAGAAACTTGAAAGACTTGCTGAGAAGTTGAAGATTTCAGACAGGTTTGAAATCATTCCTTCTCCATCTGATTCGGAATGCGTCAAATTGATGCAGAGATGTTCTGTTTTCCTATTTCCTAGCACCATCGACACCTTCGGACTAGTGGTTCTTGAAGCAATGGCTTGCGGCAAACCAATAGTAGCATGCAATAGAGGCGGCGTCCCCGAGATAGTCAGTGACGCAGGCTTTCTGCTCGAGCCAAATGTTGAGGAATGGCAGAAAATCGTCAGTAAATTGCTATCTAATTCTGAACTCAGAAAGCAAATGGGAGAAAAAGCCTTAGAAAGGTCGAAGACCTTTTCTTGGGAAAACACAGCTAGAAGACTAATACAATCATTCAACAATCTGAAACACTCGTACATGGATTAGCGCGCAATGTCCGATTTCCAGAGTTGCGGACGATCAGTACGCATGTTAAAGGTGAAGTATGACACACGTAATTCCAGTCTATCGCTAGGTCGTAGCTGACTACGACTACAATTTAGGGCCACAAGAGTAGTTTAGCACATGCGCTCTAAACCGCTAGTGAGAATATGAAGTCTAGTCGCCAGATCTTGGAAAAAGTGAGGAAATCAGGTTTCACAATCGTTTCCATCTTCCTCATAATCCTAACTGTTTTGATCCTTTATTGGCAAGATCTCTCCATACTGGCCAATGAAGCTCTACAGAACGAAGCCACAAACCACATCATCTTAGTACCATTTCTTGCCGCTTTCTTGATATACAGAAGAAAAGAACTCTCAAAAGCCTTACTCAGTGCAGAGAAGCTCAAGCGAAAGAGCAGTTTGGTTTCATTCGGAGAAATCACAGGAATCGCAGTCTGTCTCTCAGCCTTCTTACTGTATTGGTACGGGTCATACACCTTCTATCCAATCGAATTCCATGTTGCTTCCCTCGTGCTTTTCCTAATAGGAATTACCTTAACCCTGTTCAACTTGAAAACACTCACAACCCTAATATTTCCAATTTTGTTTCTGATCTTTCTAGCACCTCCACCGTCCATAATCACCTCCAACGCAGGAGGCATACTAGGAAACTTCAACGCACAAACCTCATTCACAGTCCTAAAGACACTGGGCATACCTGTTGGCCTATCATCAGAGTACGGATCTCCAATTATAGTACTCAACAACTCCTCAACACCAATACAATTTACAGTCGATCAAGCATGCTCTGGCATCTATTCGTTAATAGCATTCGCCATGTTCGCAGCCTTTCTTGTTCTAGTTGTTCGGGGATCAATCATTAAGAAAATCGCATTAGTACTCATAGGGTTTCTGATGCTTCCAGTCATCAACATTAGCCGAATCTCACTCATAGTCTTCATAGCCTACCGATTCGGCGAAGACATCGCCATGACGATTTTCCACACCTTCTCTGGATGGCTAATCCTCTCTGCAGGATTGATACTGCTTCTGCTGATCGCTGAAAAACTCCTCCACCTGAAAATATACGAGCCCCCGACCAAGGCTACGTCTTGCAGCAAATGCAACGACGCAACGCAAGCCAACGAGACGTTTTGCCCAAGCTGCGGAAAATATCTGCGCGCGCGCAATCACCAAGCTAAACTCGATAGGAAATTCTGGATAAAACTCGCCGGTCTTTTGCTTGTCACTGGCGTTGTAACACTATGCATACAAGCCCCCGTCTTCGCCTTAGCACAAGGAATAACGCTGGAAAGTGGTGATCCCGCGGCAAGTAAAGATGCGTTTCCCAAAATCTCTGACTACAAACTATTGTTCTTTTACAGAGACACCAACTTCGAAAAAATGTCACAACAAGACGCATCCGTCACCTACGCATATGTCTCTCAAAACCTCACCAACCCCACGATCTACGTCCTTGTTGGAGTTGCAAGCTCGATAAGCAACCTGCACAGCTGGGAAAGCTGCCTTGTTTCTTATTGGACAGGCGCAGGAATGGAATCGCCAGTGAACGAGCTCGATTCAAGAGATGTCCAGGTAATGGAAAACCCCCCCATTATAGCTAAGTACTTTGTGTTCACTTACCCATCTCACTACGCTACACTGGGCAACTACACCCAAGTCACTCTGTACTGGTACCAAAGAGTCTTGTACAAAACCGGAGTGACGATTGAATCAAAGTACACCAGAATAAGCCTCGTAATCCTAACAAAAAACTCAAACGACTACCCTGAACTAGAAAAGAGATTACTGGACATAAGCCAAACAATCACTACCTATTGGGAACCACTGAAAGCACAAACTCTTGTTTCTATAGGCATCCCCGCCATGCAGGTTCTGTTGGCCTCCACAACAGTGTTTGCGGTAGTGATGCAGACAACTCAGTACACAAGCGAGCATAGAAAAAAGACAATGAACCTTCGACTCTTTGAAAGATATGGCTCACCAGAGGAAAAAAGACTCTATCAAACGATAAAAGACCTAAGGCAAAAAACCAAGGAAACCACCACTCAGAACATAGAGACAGAATTCGAAAAGAACGCAAAGCCGGTAAAACCCGAGGAATTCTACGGCACTCTGGAAAGCCTAAATCAACAAGGATTAATACACGTAGACATAATAAACAGCTTGGATCAACCGAGGCTCATTTGGAAGCCTTAGCATGGAGCTTTCTGCACAGTTGAACATGACAGACACTGGCGTCTTCAAAAACAGCGAAAATCCAGAGAGAGCGCGCAGATCATCTCTAACGTACTTGCCTGCATTTCTAAGTATGTGAAAAATAGGAAGTGACGTGCCTTCTGCAAGGAAGATATCTATATAGCAGAGATATAGAAATAGCGCGTGCTCATAAACGTTCAAGACCAACCCAGACTTTTTTGGAAGCCCTAATATGCACGAGATGACACAATAAAATAGGCAAACAATGGCATCGACAAAAAAAAGCAAAAACGAAAAACAAAGCAGCTCCGCGGAAACTGAATGGTCGAAGCGCGCTCTTGCAGAGCCCGTTACGGTGCAGTATCTAATGAGAACGCTTCAGGAGCTTCAAAGCGAACACGAAGCCCTCAAGCGAGAACTCATAAAATCAAGACGAATCCCCTCCGGCAGAATCGGAGCCGCGCTGCTCATCGCTGGAAGCTCAGTACTGGCAGGATCCGTGTTCGCATCATCGGCAACCTTGGCTTTCATTGGACTCGGTCTAACGTTCTGGGGCGCTCTTTTCCTGTTCGCCAGACCAATAAAATTCGTACGAAGCACGCTACTAGATTCAACCGCAATCGCATCCTACACAACAATCGACAGAATGGTGCAAGATCTCGGCTATAAAGCGAAAGCAATCTATGTGCCCCCTTACCCAGAAGAGGCATACCTCCCTCAATATCTGAAAGGACTCAAAGAAATGATCGTTTTCATCCCAGCTGAAGACTCATCCATAATGCCGACGCTCGAGGAGATGGCTAAGCAACAATTCCTCCTTAAGAACCAGAAGGGAATATGCATAACTCCTCCAGGCTTCGGCCTTTCCAGCGTTATCGAAAACGAACTAAGAGCCCGATTCCCACAAATAGCGCGCGCGCTCACCATCGAAAGCCTCTATGATTCTCTGCCAAGAGTCATAACTAGTAATTTAGAGCTCGCCAAAGGCTTCGAGATAAAGCCTGAAAATGAACTGACACACGTCAGGATCACAGGCTCAGTCTACAGCAGCCTATACTCTAGAGAGCAAGGTCTAAGAAGCATACACTTCCTCGGATGCCCACTGACAAGCGCCATAGCATGCGCATTAGCCAAAGCCACAGGAAAACTCGTAACAATAACAAAAGACAACGTTTCCTATGACCTCCAAACAATCGACGTATGGTACCAAACTCTGGAAGCCTAGAGCACAATGAACTTCCCACTTTCCTTATGGGACATCAGCCTCTGGATAGCCGTCACAGCAATAATCCTACTCGTGACATCAGAACTGATAGGCCCATACTCAGACTATTTCGGCGACTTCGTCATAGAAAAAACAAGACTGAGACTAGCAGCACTGATCCTCGGAGCCGCATTTATGGTCACAGTGATTTTACGAGCCATCATGCCCTACTGAAACGACTGGTCATGCGCACATGTATTCAAAGCCATTGTCTCGCTTTTGTTTCACCCGAGAAATCTAAGACATAGAAAATTAGGACAGGCACCTCTTTGATTCTCAAATGCCAAGCGCACAGCTAGACAAACTCGGCAGTTATATGGATTCTGCAACCTGTATTCAAATATAGAACATCCCTGTCAGATTTTCATAGAGTTTTATAAGCTGGAAAGCCCTTAAGAACTCGTGTCGTGCTAGAGATGAAACTGCCATATATCGTAGTAGTTTTTCTACTAACGGGCTTGTTTCTATTGGCAGGCGTAAACCTAGCCGACGCACAGTGGGATGCACTAAGCTCAGGCTTCGCGGTGACCACTAACTATCATGGAAAGGACGTCTTAATTGGCCAAAGCGTTACAGCGACGGCTGGATGGGCACCGGCGCTAGCACCTGCAGGGATAAGAGATATTGAAGTCGAAACTGTGGAGTTCGTGTGGCACTTTCCAAACGGCACAGTTGCTTATACCGACATTGTTGGGATCTCCACAGATTCTATCACGACTCCTAAT
>Ga0315308_1001684_pt1 | contig 12612 bp, 12 predicted proteins | sample TDP3_MG_FD_203078 | JGI IMG/M metagenome (GOLD analysis project Ga0315308, IMG submission 203078) | Freshwater sediment microbial communities from Lake Towuti, South Sulawesi, Indonesia - TDP3 | ecosystem: Environmental > Aquatic > Freshwater > Lake > Sediment | place: Indonesia: South Sulawesi... | reverse complement strand
TGTCCCATTCGCGAGAATACTGGTGGATTCGAGATCTACTCGGCAAGGGGGAGAAATTGGATTGCGAGACAGATTCTGGAGGGAAGGATGAGTACTAAAGACTTTACGGAAAAGTTTATAGATTCCCTATATTCGTGTCTTCTCTGTGGAAATTGTACGGAACATTGCTTGGTGCTCGAACCTGAATCTTGGAGTAGATTTCCTAACAACGTATTTAAGGATCACATAATTGACATGGATGGGATAACAAGGTCCCTAAGAAGCTTGGCAATCGAGGAAGGAACACCCCCTCCAGAAATCCGAAAAGTTTTACAAAACATTTATCGACACGGCAATCCCTTTGGCGAACCTCGGGAAAAGCGCGATACCTGGACTAAGGAACTCGGTTTCGACATCAAAAATGCGACAGAAGAAAAATGTGAAACGCTGTTCTATGTTGGCTCCAATGCATCCTATAACGAGCGAAATCAAAAAACAGCACGGGCGATCGCTAGGATCCTGAAATCTGCAAATGTTGATTTCAGTATCTTGGGCACCCGAGAAGAAGATAGTGGAGGAGAAGTCCGTGAGCTTGGAGAGGAGGGACTATTCGAGGAACTTGCCAAACGTAACCTCGAACTCTTCCGTGAGCACGGGATTGTTAATATCGTCTGCCTCTCCCCTCACGATTATAACGCGTTTGTTAACTATTACCCTGAATTATTAAAAGAAGAGTGGTCTAGATTAGAGCTCCCAATTCAGCATTATACCAAGTTTATCGCAGATCTCCTTCAGAAGGGGGAACTTACCGTGAAGGGCAAACTGGATAAAAAGGTGACTTTTCATGATCCCTGCTATCTGGGCAGAAAAAATGTAATCTATGATGCCCCTCGGAAGATGATCCAAGCAACGGGAGCTGACCTAATTGAAATGAGATTATCGCGTTCTAATTCCTATTGTTGTGGAGGCGGGGGAGGAGGGCTGTGGTACGAACCATTCGATAGACCCAAGGTGGAAAACCAACGTGCAAAACAAGCGCTTGACACAGGGGCTGATATACTTGCGGTAGCATGCCCTAATTGTGCCCAGATGATGGAAGATGGAATAAAAGCAATTGAAGGCAAGATTAAGGTCATGGATGTCGCCGAAATTGTTGAAGAAACTATTAACACGAAATGACTTATCCATCTGCAATTATTTCTGCGCGCCCTAGCAAACAATTTTTGGAGGCCTGTCGCTGGGGGAGTGAGATGAAAAAACACGAGGAAGTGACCAGCAGGACTTAGAAATTTTAATCAGATATTTTGGGCAGAATATGATTTTTTACGTCATTCTTTTTTCTTGCGCGCGCGCTTGGAATTGGTACATTCTTAAACAATCTCCATATTTCGGTATGTTCAACACTTTCTCCGATTCCTAGCTTTTTGAGGGGCCCTAGCGTTTCTAATTCCAGAATAGATTTGTCTATATAAATTTCTGCAGAACAACCATCATCTGGATATGTTTTTTCTTCTTTGAAACCAAATTTTTTTACGAATAGGTGATTTTGATTGCAATAGGCGATCCATCCGTCCCTTATCGGAGCTCCAATCTTGAAGCGTTGACTAACTTCTTTTTTATCATTTAAGAAGATATATCCTTCTTCTAATTGAAGTCTTGGATCATTGATGTTAGAATATGGCCAAAATACTATTTTTCTATCTGGCAAAAGCTGGTCAGGATCGCCGAGAGAGAATGGCATTATTGCTTTTCCTCCTTTTTTCATGACTGTTATTGCCCAAGGTGCTAGTTCCACTTCCCATAAGCCACGGTTAATTATTTTGTGGATTACTTTAACTTCTGGCGCGTCTGGTTTGATTTTTATCGTTATTTCTTTTTGGATTTTGGATTCTTCTTGTGTGGGCTGTATTGATTTTATTCCATTTTTTATCTCTTTATAGTCGATAGGGTCGTTGTCGGGTAGATAAGTTCTGTATCTGTGTTCAGGGCTATACCACAGCCTATGTCCCCCATACAATCGCCACTCGCTACCCCCCGTCATCCCTTCTTGATCTTTTAGTATTCCAAATTCGTTTTCCTGGTCTTTGTAACCGAATCTTATTACTCTCGGGCCTATTTGGGTGGGAATAATACACTCTATAATTTGATTTGATATTCGGAGACAATCCTTCCATCCTGCGTAAGAAGATTTTGTAATTTCTATCATGATTAATCATTAGCTACTGACCTTTGGCAAGTTTTAAATCTATTGCCAAAATAACATTCCAATGCTACCTTTGCACGCGCGGTCTTTTTCTTAGAAGATTCGCCAAGGGATCCTTCACGTCATGGAACAAAAAAATCAGGAAGGAGGCTATTGAGATCGCAAAATCTACGGTTAAGATAGCGAAGGAGCTAGGCAGCAGCGCGCACTATGGGAGAAAGAAGTGAGTGGCTTTAGGGAAGTGGCCACGTATGCCCAGGAACGCGTCCTCGACGTGAAGATTTGCATCGAGTACAAATTAAAAGAGCCAAGAAACTACTTGACAATATCGGACGCTGGAAAGACCGTTATAATGTGCTAGGAGATGGGGTTACCCAACTTGGGTGCGACAATAGATTTTGGCCATTGCTTGCTGGGCCGAGAAAATCCAGCAGAACCAGTAGTATTTCTAGATGGATATAAGAGGTTGTTTGCCGTCCACATCAACGACAACTATGGCTGCTGGGATGACGACCTCTTCTTCGGTTCATTACATACACTAAAAGCGTTAGAGTTCATATACGTTAGAGTTCATATATAATCTGGCAAAAGTGAACTATGCAGGCTGGATCGGGCTAGACATATTCCCGTACAGAGAAGATGCGGTGCAAGCTTGCGAAACAAGCATCAAAAACTTCAAGAAAATAGCAAAACTACTCGAGGAATTATCCGAAGAAGACCTGATGAGGGTTCAAAGCGGACATGATGCTGTACAAGCTCTTAAATGCATAGGCAAGATTTTCAAGTTGACCTGATTTTCTTCCAAAAGCCTCAACTAAGGACCCCAAGTGTGGTAGAGCCCATATTTAAGAAGAAACCCTAAAGTGGCTATGCACAATTGAAGTTTTCAGAGATGGAAGTTTGATTGATGGTGCTGGAAAGGAGCCATTCGAAGATGCAGCAATTGCCATTGAAGGGTATGCGATATCTCCCACCTTGAGAAGCAATAAAACAAGGGCGCTCCTCCGCTGAGAATGTTACGCTCTCATTATGGTAAGGAGAGAGCACAAATCTAAAATAGTCTTTTATGTTCCTCTCTGTATGGGAAGAAAAATGAAAGAGACGAAAATAAAGAATTTGACGAAAGAAGATTTCGAACCATTTGGAACAATTATAGAATCCCCGAACACGAAACCTACAATTTCGAACAGATCACTGGACTTTTGGGGGACGCTCACCGAGTTAGATGTGGAAAGACCGCAGATTAGCTTTCTCGTCGTGAAAAAGAGAGATTTTAATCTAGACCAGATAGAGCGTCATGCAAAACTCACAGAAGTCTTCATTCCCCTAGAGGGAATAAGTGCATTCCCACTGGCTCCCCCAAAAGACGTTGAGCATCCTAAAGCCAAGGTTCCCTTAGACGAGTTGGCAGTCTTTCTCCTAGATGGAAGTAAGGGAGTAGTAATGAAAAAAGGAACGTGGCACTGGGCTCCGTTTCCCATAACGGAGAGGGCGACTTTTGCTGTTTTGCTTGGAATGGAAACCGTGAAAGAAGACTGTGACATTAGAGACGTTAAACCACCCATAAGAATACGTTTTTGAACAACTTACGCGATAAGAAACAGATGGACAAAAGACTGAAGACAATAGACGTTCACAAACCTAACATGCAAGCTGCCGAACTGCCCACTTGTGCAAAGACTTGAAAAATCCTGAGTTTTAGAGCTGATTCCTTCGCGAAGAATAGAAACACACTGTCTAGGTGTTATTACTCAATCGGCTTAATCCTTAAATTTGGGCGCATAGTATACAGTACAAAAAGGTGAATAGCCTTGTCTCAAATCCTAAAGCCTTATTCGACTGTTCTAAATTTCGAAACTGGCGCACTAGAATCATTTAAGAAAAAGGGGCAGGTTAAGCTGAGTGGCCTAATGGAATTCTTTAGCGATCGCGAAACAGCAGACGAGGTTCTTTCTAGAGGAGAGGACCCGGTGGTGTATGAGGTTTTTGAACACTCCCAACCTGAAGTGAACGGTCAGATAAACTTCGGCGTTACAATCATATACCCAGGCAAAGTTGGGAACGAATATTACCTCACAAGAGGGCACTATCATACAAAGGAGACTGCTGCTGAACTTTACATAGGGCTGTCAGGCGAGGGGATGATGATTATGCAAACGAAGGGTGGGCAAGTTAGTAATTTGCCAATCCGGCCAGGCGATGTTGTGTATGTTCCACCGTTTTGGGCTCATCGCACAGTTAATCTAGGGAAGGAGAAACTCTCTTTCTTCTTCGCGTATCCGTCGGATGGTGGACACGACTATGATGCGATAAGGCAGAGAGGCTTCGCAAAGATAGTGATCGAGGAGAAAGGCCGACCCAAAGTCGTGGATAATCCAAAATTTATCAAAGGCTGAAAATCGCTCTTACCAAATAAGAAAGCCGTTAAGAAGTTAACTGCAGTTGATAAGATTTTCACCCTAGGGCTCTTATCGAAACGTGACCTAGGATTTAAACGCGGAATAGCACGCTATATGGAGTAGCCGATAATAGCCTTCTCATGAAAACTTGGTTATCATGGGTTGATGCAAACTTTCAAGCCTGCTCTCGAAGAAGCCATTTCAAAGGCTTTCACAGTCTCATTCAACGGAAAGCGGTGAGTTATGAAGCGTTTCACGCTTAGGACACCGGCGCTAACAAGCTCAAGCGTCCTCCTAAAATCGTAAATCGACTGGGACGACGTGCCAAAGACGAAAATTTCTCTATAATGGATCAGGTTGGTATTTAAAGGGACAGTCTCCTTACCAGCTGGCAGCCCGCCAAAGAAGTTTATTCTGCCTCCTTTCGCCGCTATGGATAGAGCTTGCTGCTGCGTTGCTGGAGAGCCAACGGCAACTATAACCACGTCTACCCCGTTTCCATCCGTGATCTGGTTGATTTTTGAAGTCAGGTTCTCCTTTGATGGATTTATTATGTAATCCGCTCCGAAGTTAGCGGCTTCTCTCAATCTGTCATCATCTATTTCGCTCACAATAACCTTAGAGGCTCCCATTGCTTTCGACGCCGTCACATGCATCAATCCTATTGGCCCAGCGCCGATTATTGCGACTATATCTCCAACCCTTGTTTGAGCTAACTCTTGCCCGTGAAGACAGCATGAAAGGGGTTCAACGAGCGCGGCCTCCTCATACGAGAGGTTGTCAGGCACTTCGCAAACACCGCCCGTCCTAAAGGCTTCAGGCGGAACTTTAAGGTATTCTGCGAAAGCTCCATCAACATCTATCCCTAAGGCGTATCTGGAATTGCAAAGTTCATGCCTCCCAGTTGTGCAATACCTGCACCTGCCACAATACATGTTTGGATTAGCTGTCACCCTATTGCCCACCTTTAGATGATTCTTTAGATGTGCACCAACCTCTTCAACGTCTCCCGCAAATTCATGTCCTAAAATTCGAGGGGCCTGAATGCGGGGGTCGCCGTATGTGTATATTCGAATGTCGCTGGCACAAACAGTTGCCGCCTTAACCCTTACAAGGAACTCGTCAGAACCAACTTTCGGCTTTTCAACCTCTTCAAGTCGGAGATCTTTGGCGCCATGAAGCCTAGCCGCCCTCATAAAATGGCCTCGCAGGTTAGGTTTGTTCGAAATAAGGAATAAACTTTTCGACTTAATCTTTGTCGGTTCAAGCTATGTAGCACGCTGATTTAAAACCATACCTGTCAAATCATGAACTGTTACCTCAATGTGCAGTGGAATCACAGCTAAAACATGTGAAAACTTTTCTCGGTTTGCTAGCATTTCTAAACTTTTTCTTTGTCCAAGATTTGGAAAGCGTCCTGAGTCATGCATATCGAGATCAGATCATCAAAAGCCTCTTCAATCTGCGAAAGCGTCAAGTTTCTAGTTGTGATTACAGGAGTGGCCATGTCATATTTGTCATAATCATCGACTATTATGTCAACGCCAATCTCTTGAGCGTGGTCGTAAAGGTAGGTCCCTGGGAAAGGAGTCGTCGACGAGACCACTACAAGAGCACCCATTGCCTTCAGTTTTTCCATGAATTTCTTAGTTTCCTCTATAGTCTCGACTGTGTCTTCTGGGTGGGGAACCATGAAGCTGCATACAGGTATTATGCCAGCCTCAACAGACCATTTTACGGCTCTTGCTGCCTGTTCTAGTGTGATGCCCTTTCTTATGGATTTCAGAATCTTCTCAGAGCCAGATTCAATTCCATACTGGATTACTTTGCAGCCAGCTCTAGCCATGGCATCCAACAACTGCCTATTCACAGTGTTTGCCCTAGATTCACAGAACCATATGATTTCAAGCTTCTGCAGAGACCGGCATATCTTTTCAGTTCGTTCGCCAAATACTGTGAATGTATCGTCAGCGATAAAGAACTTGGCGAAACCAAATCTGTTTATCAAATCTGTAATCTCAGCAACAACGTTGCTTGGGCTCCTGATGCGGTATCTGCCTTCACACATGGCATTGGCTGAACAGAAAATACATTTTGATGGGCATCCTCTGCTAGTAATCAGAGTTCCAGGGTACTTGTACAGGTGAAGTGGAAAGAGCTCTCTTGCCGGCATGGGAAGAATGTCCAGATCTTCAATCAATGGTCGGTCAGGGTTCCTAACAATGCGTCCATTCTTTTTATAGATAATTCCATCTATATCTTCTAGATCTGCTTTCTCAGAGTTAATTCGTTGGGCGAGAGCGGACATTGTTAACTCCCCTTCACGGCGGACGACAACATCCACATTTGGGTTTCTGAGAGTTTCCTCGTCCTTGAAAGTGACGTGAGGGCCCCCCAATATTGTCCAGTTTTTCTCGTTGGCCTCCTTTACCAAACCTGCAATTTTGAGCGCATTCTTGCTCGTTAAGGTCTCAGATGCAATTCCTACAATCCTTGGTTCTGTGCGCTGAAGCTTCTGTTTTAATTCGCCTAAACTGAGATCCTGTATAGCCATGTCAATTGTCTCTACGTTTAAACCATCCTGCCTAAGTTTTGAAGCAATGTATCCAAGCCCTAACGGTGGCGTTACTATGAGAGAACTGCTATATTCATGCATTGATTTAGGCAGTGGAGGCTGCACTAGGAGGATGTCGACCAAATACTAACACCTGCCATGTTAGATCCAACCTTAGCGTGCGCACTACTAGACCATTTTTTCGAGTGGGATTTCTTTTAATCAATTATAGCGCGTATTTGATATTCTTTTATTTATACGAAAATTCATTTATAACTATGCGCGCGCGCACCTTGCGGCTAAAACCATCAAATTATAAGGACGATAAGTTATCGCTTATTATTCCAACTTATAATGAGCGAGATAACCTGCCCACTTTATTGGAGAGGATTAATAAGGCATTAAGTAGAGGAGACCATGAGATAATAATAGTTGATGATAACAGTCCAGATGGAACATGGGCTGTTACTGAGCAAATATCCCGCAAATCTAACAACATTAAGGTTATTAGGCGCCCTAGAAAAATGGGCCTCGCCTCTGCCTTCCTTAAAGGTCTAAATCACGCAGAAGGTAACCTTGTAGGTTTAATGGATGCCGATCTCCAACATCCGCCGGAACTATTGCCTAGGATGCATAACGAAGTTCGTGGGGGCGCTGATATAGCTATTGCCAGCCGCTATGTTCACAGCGGCAGGGTGGATGGATGGTTATTACATAGGCGCCTCATCAGTAGAGGTGCTATAGTTATAGCACATCTACTATTTCCTAAAACCCAAGCAGTTAAGGATCCAATTTCAGGTTTTTTCCTTCTTAAAAGGGAGGTCATTGCGGGCATACAACTGAACCCCCAAGGCTTTAAGATGCTACTGGAAATATTGACTAAAGGTAACTATAGCAAAGTTGCTGAAATACCCTACACCTTCAGATCTAGGAGATACGGTAAAAGTAAACTGAGCTTTAACGAACTGTGGAATTACACTAAACATCTCTATAGACTCATGAAAGCTCCAAGAACACTCAAGTAACTTCGCGTGCTTGATCTTGCTGGCGATTCTCCAAGTCTCTGAAAATAAGTAATATTAAACCTCTTTGCTATATGCATACTACAATACAGAATTTACCTTACAGACAGCACACGGTTTGGGAGAGTTGATAAAGGTTAAAGGAGACCAAAATAAGTGAAGCATTCGGTCGACAACAGCGCTGGCTTCAATAGAAATTTTACCTCTTATGTTCTACCGCTGTTCCTATTGATTTTAAGCATCGCCAGTTTCATCAGCATTTTTTTTATGCCGAAGTCCATTCTGATAAACGATGTAAGTGCTCCATTTGTCCTGCGCCTTGCGCGTTTAGGACCACCATACGTTGCTTATGATTTCAGTCCGCCAGTGATTTCCGGGCTTTTTTTCCTCTCGGCGTCTTGGTGGACGGATGATCCTATTGTTTACCAGTTAAATATTTCATTGATGCTGGGAATGCTCTGGGCATTTTTAGCAACGTTAACTGTTAAGAAAGGTAAGTTTGTTAGATGGTCATTCTATTGGTTTCTCGCGCCTTCCCTCCTCTTGTTTGGATTACGCAGTTGGGATTCAATACCAGCGGTGTTCATAGCCATCTCGACTGTTCTACTTTCCGCAGGGATAATCAAATGGTCAGCGCTTACCTTGGCCGTTGCGTGCTCGTCAAGTTTTTATCCCCTTCTATTGCTTCCAATTTATTTGCTCAAAACAGAAAAGGAGAAGCGCCTAGTTTTCTCGTCAGTGTTCCTAATCTCATTCATGTTAATCAGCTTCCCATTTGAGGTCATTAATCAGGAGAGGTGGCTTAACTCCTACATTGCTAACTTCATCGAGGTTATGAGGAAAGGCAGCATACAAAATCTCCTCTCCTTCACGCCTCAATCCCAGCTTATTTATACGCTTTTCACTGCATTTCTTTTCATCGTTGGCTATTTCCTGATACTTTACAAAAGGAATGAAAAATCTACTTATCAACTCATCCTTGCAGTGTTAGCCTTATTTCTGCTTGTGGGCGGAATTTATGTTCCAAACACTAACCTTTGGCTTTTGCCACTCGCTGGGCTTCTGCAACCGAGCTCTGTTCTATTTTTTTCATTTGATCTTGTTAGCATATTATTTTCGATATTTCAACCCGTATTTGGCATTCAATTTCTCGGGCTATTTATAGCTCGTACTGTCTTATTGGCTATGCTGCTTGTAAACTTCTGGGCTTCAAGTGCCCCCCAAACACTCTCACTCACTCAATATGTATGTGCTCTGGCGATTAAATTGGGAAAAAAATGGGAGTGTTTCAAAGGAAGATTGGCGAAGACTCCGACATCCATCATCCTACTGATCCTGGGAACCTTAGTTTCAGTAATCCTTCTGTACAGGTTAGATCTGCCCAACAGAATCTACTTCGACGAAGAATATTACGTCAAAGCGGCAAGGTCCATCTTAGAGGGAAGAGGAGATCCAAACTGGATTCATCCGCCGTTGGGTAAGCTCTTAATGGCATGCGGCATGGCGGCTCTTGGAACAAGTAATCCCCTAGGCTGGAGACTGCCAGGCTTCCTGCTGGCCATCCTATGCGTGCCAGCGCTGAATCTGATTGGAACACAGTTGTATGGATCCCGAAAAACTGGCTTGATAGCTTCATTGCTTCTCTGCTTTGATTTTCTCTTCTTTGCACAAGCGAGAATAGCCATGTTAGACATTTACGTTTTGGCGTTTTCTTTATTGGGGGTTCTCCTCTATCTCCTATTCTATCGTTCAAATCGGCTGAGATATGGGGTTCTGTCCGGGGTCTTTTTCGGAATGGCGGTGTCTAGCAAGATAATCGGCATCCTTCCACTTTTGCTATGCATCGTTCACGGGGTTATCAGATGGAAAGGAAAAAGAAGACGGAACGTCATCATCTTGACCACGCTCACAGTCATTTCCTTTGTGATCTACGTCGTATCCTACGTTCCATGTTTTTTCATCCTCGGGAATGACTTCGGCAGCTTCTTAGACCGGCAATACCAAATGCTGCGCTTCTCAATGTATTTGCCAGGCGTACATCCATATATGTCGGAGCCTTGGACATGGCCACTTATGGTGCGACCCCTATTCTCTCTTTACCAAACCCTTCAGGTCAATGAAGTTACTTATGTGGAAATGATTTCCCATATGGGAAATCCGTTAGTATGGCATATAGGCTTTGTATTGACTGTGATATCCATTTGGAACGCTGTGAAAAGAAAGGGGGAAAAAACCATATTTGTTTGCGCGTGGTTTCTTTTAACGTGGCTCTTTTACTTTCCCACCGGAATAGCCTACACCCTCTTTGGAGGAGGAAGAGCGCAATACATTTACTATTTCCTCCAATCGGTTCCAGCCTTATGTCTTGCTCTGGCTAATGCTTTAAAAGAAGGCGATGAGGCTATGAGGTTCCCCATTTCTGCCCTCGCATTGGCAGCTGCCCTATTAGTGTTCGGATTGTGCTATCCGGTGATCTCCGGTCTCACAGTGCCCTTTGATTATGCATGGGGGGTGAAGCTATCTCGGCTAGGCGTCTAACTCACCGAATACCTTTTCATCGGCAGATTGCCACCACTAATGAAGTCAGTGTTAATGGCGACTGTCTTCCCATGTAACCTCTCATTGGGACATCAAAGCCGCTGAGAAAAGGCTGAGTGAACACACGCCAGCTAGCTGTTGTCAGTATACTAGAGAGACGCTAAACGCTCAAATCGCTATGGCTCAATAAAGTGTTGCCGGTAAACCTGCTGTGCAGCGCATTTGATTTCTCACTTTTCAGGCTTTTTTGCGTAACTCGTATCGATTATATCATCTATCCTCAATATCATTGATGTTGCTTCGATGCAGGTTTTCAGAACCTGTTCCTTCACCTTTAAAGGCTCAATAATGCCGAGCTGAGTCATGTCCTCAACTCTTCCAGTAAATACGTTAATCCCGTAGTCAGTCATGTCATCATTGTGCCGCATCCTCAGTTCGGTTACTATTTCTATAGGGTCGAGTCCAGCGTTTTCGGCGAGTGACTTTGGCAGTGTTTCTAGTGCGTCTGCAAAGGCCAGCATAGCGAGCTGTTCTTTACCAGGATATCCTAGAGCCTCTTTTCTAATCGTCATTAGCGCGCGCTATCCTATGCAATCATTAACAACGTTTTGGCTTAGGCTATGAGAACTTTATGGCGGTTTTGAGCTCAACTAATCGGCTCCAGATGGTTCAGTCACCTAAAGACACTGCATTCGCAGACCCAACAGATCCCAATCTCGAAGAGTATGTAAACGCTCTGGATTCTGGTTCGCGTGCTAACGTCTATGCAAAGTGTAAGGAACTGAACTTAACATCGCGCGCGACAAGAACTTTAGTGTTCGTTATAGGAGAATTGTTTCATCAATACATAAAAGATAAGGCTTTTGTGGGTATATGTGGAAATTATCTTTATTAAGTGTTTGAGGTCTAACAATGAAGTTTACCGCTAGAAAGTTCTGCCTTATCAAACCATTCGAGTTCGTTGAAAGAGAAACAATAATTAAATTCGTTTCTGAAGGTTACCTCTTGCTGAAACCAATCGTTGCGGGGATCTGTGGGAGCGATATCCTATATTTTAAGGGGAAGAAAGAGCAGGAGAAACTTGAGAAGCGGCTGCCAATGTGCCTATTACATGAAGGTGTTGCTGAAATAGTTGAAGCCGGGGAAGCAACAAAGTTAAAGGCTGGAACTAAAGTTGTTGTTAACCCAATGATCCAATGCGGAGAATGCTATGCATGCAAATGCCACAAGGAGAATTTATGCCAATATTCGAGGTATATGGCTGCCAAAGCTGATGGGCTGGCGAGAACATTCTTTCTGTATCCAGAAGAACGTGTACTCCCAATTTCGGAAGGTGTAGAATTAGAGGTTGCAGCATTAACTGAGCCACTCACAATCGCGTTAAACGCGTTTGAAGAATCACATATTGAAGTGACAGATTCGGTTGCAGTTATAGGTGATGGACCAATGGGTTACTTTTTAACTCTGATAGCGTCTTACGTCGGTAGGATCCCACGGGAAAACTTGTACTTCATTGGTGTAGTAGATGAAAAGCTTTCCTTAGCTAAAGAATTCGCTTTAGCAATTAACTCATTAAGAGAAAGTGTAAGATTAAATAAACTTTATGGGAAGGTTGATGTTTCCTTTGAAGCTGTGGGTGGGAATGCCCATAAAATCACGGCGAAACAAGCCATAGACCTCCTTAAACCTGGCGGCAAGTGCATTTTGCTGGGGATTTCAATGGGGGAAGTACCTATTGAGATAACCAAGATAGTGAATAGAGGATTAACCTTTGAAGGCTCAATGTATAGCAGAATGGAACATTACATCAAAGTCCTAGAGTTGTTGAAGTCTAAGGAGTTTCAAGAGAAGGTTAGACGAATAATCTCGGCAAGAAAGTTTATTGTTAATGGAGTAGATGATTTGACTGAGGCCTTT
>Ga0315308_1001683_pt1 | contig 12620 bp, 6 predicted proteins | sample TDP3_MG_FD_203078 | JGI IMG/M metagenome (GOLD analysis project Ga0315308, IMG submission 203078) | Freshwater sediment microbial communities from Lake Towuti, South Sulawesi, Indonesia - TDP3 | ecosystem: Environmental > Aquatic > Freshwater > Lake > Sediment | place: Indonesia: South Sulawesi... | reverse complement strand
TGTCGAGGAAATCCTGTTTGATGTCTCGCATGTAGACTTCATACTTAGCTGTTTGGGCGGCTACCTGAGCGATTCCGTGTCCCATCAATCCTGCGCCTAAAACAGCGACCTTCTTGATTTCCATACGCTATTACACCTGTACATTTTTTTGGGAGATTAGTGTTAGATGAGGTTAGAATATATAATTTCCTAAAGCCATTCACTGTGAAGGAAGATTATAGGCTTCTTCTAGAAGAGTTTTCTAGTAAGTCATAAGTAGGGTTAAACACACAATATTAACATGCGCTTTGACAGAGCCATGCAATTTGAGAGATGGTGGAGAGGGGAAAAATGAGGTTAAAGAATTCATTAGCAATGATTTCAATCACGATGATTCTTCTGACGACCTTGATCACTGTAGGGTTTAATGGTGCATTTTCAGCCCAAGAAACTGGAAACGGTAAAGAGTCAGGTGGTCGTCAAACACGGCAGTCGGTTAATAGAGATTATACATCGCATTCTGCAGGATTGGGTGGTAACTATCAGTCGAGTTATCCGGAGACGCTGAGGGGCGCACCGGGAACACAAGGCGCAAACATTTTCAGTCTTGATTCTTTTGTCAGAGACCTGAGCTCTCATAAAGCGGACAAGTGGGTCGATCTTGCTTACGTTAATGGTGATTCCGCTGAGTTTGTGATAGGTGTAAACTCAGGACAACCGGACAGCTACGCAAAGGTTAACGAGCTAATCGTTGAAAACGGAGGAAGGCTCGTTAACACTGTTTCGATTGGAGGCGAGGTTGTTGCCTTGGTTGCCGACATGCCTCTCAGCGTGGTGTCTTCGTTTGTGATTCAGGTGCAAACGAGCAGTTTTACGAGGTATGTGGAGCCCAACATGAAGTTTCAGACTCAACTCGTCCCAAACGATCAATATTGGAGTTTGCAGTGGGGACCTCGAAAGATAGAGGCAGACAAAGCTTGGGACACGACAATAGGCAGTTCGAGTGTTCTTGTGGCAGTTATTGACACGGGAATCGATTACCTGCACCCCGACCTTCTCAACGCTAGTTATGTCCCAATTGGTTATGATTGGGTGAATAAGGACAGTGACCCGATGGATGATAATGGTCACGGGACTCATGTTGCAGGCATCTTGGCTGCCGTGACAAACAACCGCATAGGCATTGCGGGTTTGGCACAGGTTAGCATCATGGCTGAGAAGGGTCTAAGCACCGGCGGATGGGGAACCGAGGACGACCTCGCAAACGCCATTTTCCACGCTGTGGATCAAGGAGCAAAAATCCTCAGCAACAGTTGGGGTGGACCTGATAGCAATCTCATTCATGATGCAATGAAATACGCCTATGATAGAGATGTGCTGGTGGTTGCAGCCGCAGGAAATTCTGCTTCTTCGGTTAAACTTTACCCCGCCGCATACGACGAGGTTGTAGCAGTAACAGCCACCGATGAGATGGATGATCCAGCAATTTTCACCAGCTTCGGAGATTGGGTTGAGGTAGCAGCCCCAGGTGTAAACATCTACTCGACAATTTCTTTCAATCACACAATCCCTGTTAACTATCCTTATGATTACCTCAGTGGCACATCCATGTCAACGCCACATGTCTCCGGAACAGCCGCACTAATCTGGAGCCAATTCCCCAACGTCACACGAGACTGGGTGCGAGCACAATTGAGGTTCACTGCAGACGACCTCGGCAAACCAGGTTTTGACAAATACTACGGATATGGAAGGATCAACGCAAGAAAGGCGGTTGAACAAGCCCTGGCTGCTCATGACCTCTTAATCTACAACTGGCAGAGACCAAAATTCGTCCAGCCCGGGGATTTAGTGAATTTCAATGTTACGGTAATGAATTTTGGACTAAACGACGAGAACAACATGACGGTGCAGTTTCTCACAGACGGCAACGTAACTGATTCAAAGCCAATAGCCTTTCTGGCAAAAGGCACTTTGACCACAGTCAGTTTATTGTGGAACCCTATTTTAGAGGCAAGATACAACGTCACGGTTTGGGTTGAGCCTCTTCCAGGGGAAACCAGGACTGCAAACAATGCAATGTCAGCAAACATAAACGTTCAACCTATTAAAGTGGCCTTGTTCAAGAACGTGGACCCATGGGAGTATCCTGCCAACGAAGAAGCCCTTGACCAATACGGTGTTCCCTACGCAATTTTTAGCTCAGATGATTTCACCCGAATCAATATCACTAAGTTCTCCAAGGTGATTATTGCATCAGATCAAGACCAAAGATTCTACGATGGAATGCAAAGGGTTGGGACCGCGTGGCTTCAGAACTATGCTTTCGAAGGGGGCGTGTTGGAAATTCACGCCGCCGACTACGGTTGGAATGGAGGCCGATGGGCTGGACCCCTACCTGGCGGATTGCAATGGAACCAATACTTCTCAGACTACGTCACAATTGTCGATCTCACCCATCTAGTTGTCAACATACCAAACCCAATTACGGATACTGAACTTGACGAATGGCGCTGGTCAACGCATGGATACTTCACCCGCTATCCGCAAAATTCTCACATTGTGATCAAAGAAGACACGTTGGGCTTTCCAGCTTATCTCGAGTTTGAGTGGGGAGATGGAGTTATCATAGCCTCTTCCCAAACACTTGAATGGGGATACATGCGTGCACAGCGCAGCCTCATACTGGAGAACAGTCTACTCTACAACTATGTGAAATATCCTCACGAACTCGCTGTGATTCTTGAAGCTCCAGCCTTCCTCGAGCCAGGTCATTCAGCATTGTTGAACGCAACGGTGCGCAACTTTGGATTAAACAACGAAACCAATGTAGAGCTCCATCTTCTGATTGACGGAAGCGTCGTAGAATCGCATAAAGCAGACCTTCCGAGCGGTCGGGCCTTCACAATTAGTTACAATTTTAGCTCGGCTGTGGTGACCACGTATAACGTAACAGCCTATGCACCGCAAGTTCCAAACGAAGAATTCGCATTCAACAACAGGATGACGCGCTTTGTCATCGTAACTTATCCATTGATTCGTCCAATTGAGGGCCAGCAGGCAAACTACACCCTAAACTATTTCGATGTCACAGGTCGAATAATAGGCGCGGGATATTGGAACTTCACCTACGATTACTACGTCGAACCCTACCTGATCAACGTCACAGTGTGGTCCAAAGACCCATCAGGATACGAAGGAACCGGCTGGATGATCGTTAACATAATGAACAGACTGGTAGAAAGCGACAGTGGAATTTATTGGACTGGCATGTGGTATCCAGGATGGATCGAAATCAACATCAACATCGGCTCCACAGTAAATCTCTTGTTCGGCCAAGCGACCGTCAGCGGCACCAAAATCCTTCCTGTGGGCATATACCCAATCGACTGCTGGGAATTACCCTATTGGGCCTATGGATTTCCATACACTTTCTGGTATGACAAGGTGTCCGGATTATGGATAGGCATGGACTCTGAAGCATTCATAGGAGGAGCCAAAATACGCGTTGAACTGCGCCTTGTCGAAACAAACATTCCAATAGGCACTAGGTATGAACATGAATTGGCAGCCACTTTAGATGCTCCATTCTTCCTTGAACCAAACACCTCCCTGCTTGTGAACGCAACAGTGCACAACATCGGATTACACACAGAAAAAGATGTGAAACTGGCACTCCTCATCGACGGAGCCCAGGTTAAAAGTGAAACCATCCCAGACTTATTGAACGGCACATCTTACACGGTTAGGTACTTATGGACCCCCACCGTTGAAGCCAAATACAACCTCACTGCTTATGTTCAACCAGTCCAAGGAGAAGTCATCACTGAAAACAATGCCGCAACAAAAATTGTTAGCGTCAGAATAGTCAAAGGATATGTCCTCTTTGACCAGACCCACTGGGCTGACTCGATTTTCATGTATAGTATATGGATAAGCAACCTGACCAATACGGGTTACATCGTCGACACCCTAACCCTCAGTCCAATCACATCGTCGGCGTTAGAGGGCTACGACGTGTTTGTCATCCCTCAAGCCCACGACTACTATTTCTTAAGCGAGGTCACAGCAATACAAGAGTTCGTGCTCAATGGAGGCGGACTTCTAATCATAGGCGACGATTCACCATACATCTACACAGACCTCACGAAATTCGTTGGCATAACCTGGGAATCGGGAGGATACGGAGGATACACCAATGACATTACGCCACATCCAGTAACAGAAGGAGTTAACACCGCCTACTTTGGTTCACCTATGAGTCGCCTGTTTGTCAGTCTTCCAGCTCAAGACATCATCAGAGACAACGGCAGAAACGTCCTGCTCGCAGTTTCGGAGATAAAAGCTGGAGCAGTTGCAGCCATCGCTGACGAAGACTCAATCAACGATTGGAGCATTCTCAACGCAGACAATCTGAAACTCGCCAATAACATTATCGACTGGCTCAAGACCAGACCTCCAATTGCTTCCTTCACTTATTCACCACTGGACCCGTATGTGGGTGAAACAGTAACCTTCAACGCTTCAACCTCATACGATCCAGACGGAACCATCGTCAGTTACCTGTGGAACTTTGGAGACGGTGCTTTCAGCGCTGGCGTAACAACAACCCATGCCTATGCGGCAGGCGGAACCTACACGGTAGCCCTCACAGCTCTTGACAACGAAGGACTCAACTCCACTGTCGCTAAAGAGGTGACGGTTCTACGGACTACGATAAATGTCCAGGTTAAGGTGGGTTCAATTCATTTCAGGGGCGAAATAGCCGAATTCTACGTTTTGGTTTCCAGCCTAGGTAAACCCGTTGACGCAAACATCAGCGCCTCAATATATTACAGTGGAAACCTCTTTGCAAACCTGAGACCCTTTGTGAAACGAGTTAGCCTCGGACTCTACACGATACCCTACACAATACCGTTGAACGCTGCTCCAGGCACCTATGCACTGGTTGTTGAAGCACGTTATCTCTCGCTTAGCGGGATCTCTATGGAGAGCTTCCTGTTGAGTCCAACATTAACCGGTTGGAATGCTCTGCTAGTCAGCATCAACGGAACCGTTGGAACTATAAAGACGGATTTAGGCTTTATCAAGGTTGATGTCAACAGCATCAATGCGAAACTCGCTTCGCTCAACATCACAGTGGCAAAGATTCAAACCGACATTGGCACAATCACTGCTGATATAGCCAGCATTCAGCTGAAAGTCACTGCAATCAATGGGAACATTGCCACAATTCAGACTACGTTAGGTACGCTCGAGGGGAGGATAACATCAATCGAGGGAGACGTGGCTACGATAGAAACAGAAATAGGCACCGTGAGGGTGGATGTGGGTTCGATGAAAGAAGGCCAGCAGGCGTTTGTGACTCCGCTGTACTTGATCCCAATTCTAATAATCGCCCTTGGAGCCATCACGTTGGTGTTCTTGCTTCGCAGAAAATCTTAGACAGAAACAACAGCTCTCTCCCCCTTTTTTCTTCCAAGTGCACGCAATGACTAAATTTATCAAAGGCGAAAGGTGGGCTAATCTTCAAGACCATTAAGCGGCGGGTTCAAGTTGGAGCCGCGAAAACCTTACAAGAAGCCTGCAATCTAGTTGAGACTGGGATTTGCATATGTCACCCACGTCGACGGAGCCAAAATCTACCGTGAGTTCAAGTGAAAAAGCCAGTTTGATTCAGCGGAGCAGCAACATGGTTTGGTTGAACATGGGTCAGATTCTGCGGGTGCATGCTAAGAATTATCCGAGTAAGGTGGCGTTGAAGGACTGGCGTGGGAAGGCTTTGACTTATCCCGAATTGGAGTCAAGAACGAATAGACTGGCTAATAGTTTGCTGCGTATGGGTTTGCGCAAGGGCAACCGTGTGGCTGTTATGCTCTACAACAGCGCCGAGTTTGTTGAGGTTGACTGCGCCTGTGCCAAAGCTGGTTTGGTTGTTGTGCCCATCAATTGGCGTTACATTGAAAGGGAAATCGAGTACGTGGTTGACAACTCTGACGCCAAAGCCATGATTGCGGGCGAAGACTTCATTGACTGCGTCGACAGGATTCGTGGAGGCTTCAAGAAGATTGACCCTGACAAGTACATTTCTGTTGGTTCCAAACGATTTGAGGGATATCGTGACTATGAACATTTGGTTGCGTCTTCCGCTGACACGACGCCTGATGTGAATGTTGAGGGTGAGGACACGTGGTTTCAGATTTACACTTCTGGCACAACGGGTATTCCTAAGGGTGTTGTGCGTTCTCACCAGTCGTACGTTGCCTTTTATTTGATTAACGCTGTTGAGTTTGGTTTCTCCGAGGAGGACAACGGAATGATTGTCATGCCTTTGTATCATGTTAACTCGACTTTTTACGGTCCTTTGTTTCTGTATATTGGTGCTTCTTTGTTTGTTGGGCGTGACAAGGGCTTCGATCCGGTTGAGTTGTTGCGTACATTCAGTGAGGAGAAGATTACGTTTACCTCTCTGATTCCCACGCATTACAGTTTGATTTTGAACGTGCCCGAAGACGTGCGCAAACAGTTTGATGTGAGTTCTGTGAGGAAATTGTTGTGTTCCTCTGCGCCGGCTCGTGTTCACGTGAAGAAGGGGATTTTGCAGTTTTTCCCAAATGTGGAGTTGTTTGAAGCGTATGGCTCTACTGAGGCCGGAATGGTGACTCTGCTCAGACCCGAAGACCAGATGCGCAAGCCCGGGTCCATTGGAAAAGAGTGCCTAGGAACGGATGAGTTGAGGTTGAAAGACGAGAATGGAAAGGAAGTGGCTGTGGGCGAAGTCGGCGAGCTGTATTCGCGTGGACCCATGATGTTTGATGAGTATTACAAGTTGCCTGAGAAGACTGAGGCTTCGTTTAGGGAAGAAGGCTACTTTACGGCTCGGGACGTGGCGAAGAAGGACGAGGAAGGCTACTATTATCTGGTTGACCGCAAGGACAACATGATTATCACGGGCGGAGAACACGTCTATCCCAGCGAGGTTGAGGAGGTCATCTGTAGGAATCCGAAGGTTTTTGATGTGGCAGTCATCGGCGTGCCAGACGACGTCTGGGGCGAAGCCGTCAAAGCAGTAGTCATACTGAAGGATGGAGAGAAAGCCACCGCACAAGATATTATCGAATGGTGCAGAGGCAAGATAGCGGGATACAAAAAACCAAAATCTGTGGATTTCATCAAACCCGAAGAAATGCCCAGAACAACAACAGGTAAAATTCTGCATCGAAAGTTAAGAGAACGGTATGCTCAGCTATCAGAACACTAATTAATATTCTTAGTTTTTGGCTTGAGAAATCAGAAACTTTGACGCTTTTTCGCGGGATTTTCTGCTGAATTCAAAACCCTTTGTCAATTCGGCTAGTTTCTCTTCCGGCTTATCAGGCAGTGGCTGAACCATGATTCTATCTCCAAATGGAACCACAGCTACCTTTTGTCAGACCTCTAAAGGCACAACCTCCCGAAATACACCGCTTAACTGTTATACGATAAACGTCTTGAACTACAACTGCATCATATGATTTCAGCCCTATAAAGGGTAAGGCATAATTTACATAACCATTATGATTTAAGAGAATGGTGGTTTTGAATGTGTTTTCTGATAGGGATGTCATAAGGAATGCGGCGCGTAATGCACTCAAGATGATGAGGGATTCTGGTTTTGAGATTTCGGATAAGTTAGAGGTCGTGGTTGATCCTGACTTGCCGTTTATGGGGTACTCGACGAAGAGAAGTAGTGGTCATGTTATTGTGGTTTCTGGTATGGCTTTGAAGTCGCGGTTGGTTGAAGGCTTACTGATACACGAGATGTGCCACGTCTACCGAACCAACAAGAAGCATCCTTCGCACAACAGCGACTTATTGAACCGTGTTGGATACCACCTAATACACACATATCAGCTCACAGAGGACTATCAAGTGAAACTAGTTCAGCAAGCTGTCAATCACATACAAGACCTGTACGCAGACGACATAGCCTTCAAAGTCTTCGAGAAAAGCAAGTCATTCACACCTGAGCAAGCTTTCGACTTCTTCTTAGAATGGATACAAGACAAACCAATCGACGCCGACAACGTGAGAGACAAGTGGCTGAACGTAGACATAATGCTAAACAACTGCTTTGCAATCAGCAACCTGACGAGACACAAAATCAAAGACACAGACAACAAGGCAGAAAACAAGGTTAAAAAATTCTTGTCACAGACCGACAACTCCATGAAAAAAGAATTCACCTACTTCAAAAACTTCATGATAAACCTAGAAGACAACCCATCAGAACACGAGTTTGAGAAAAAATTGACTGAATATCTAACCAAAGTCTTGGAGTTGCCAAATCACATCTAAACGAACCAAGAAAATTAATTGTGGTGCCACACAGGTTTTCTGTTGTGCCACAAATCTAACGAGGCATCACATTGTCGGAGAAAGAAATTCAGTTGTCGGACAAAACAGACGAGAAGGCTATGTAGAAGCCTATTGCGCCGCAAACAATTTCTGTTGCATCGCAAACAAGGTTAGGTGGCTGTGCTTTGTTCAACAAAGATTTTTGGCAGTGAACAAAACTATCTGCAAGACAATGTTGACGAGGGTTAAACACCTAATTGACGGTTGTAACGTCTCCGCGCAACATTCGCCCACACCTCTGGCAAATCTTATATGCTAACCCCAACAGAAACACCTAACCCCACAAAAAACAAGAAAGGAGAAATGAAAAAGAATGATAGAGTTCGAATTCACCGAGGAACAACAGCTGTTCAGAAAAGCGATACACGAATGGTGCCAAAAACACCTCCCCCTCGAAGTTGTAAGAGAAATGGACAAAACAGGTCTAATGCCAAAGGACTTAGTCAAAGAAATGGCTGACCTAGGCTTACTCATAATGACAGCGCCCCAAGAACATGGAGGACCCGGAGCCGACTGGATAACCGCCTGCATAGCAGCTGAAGAACTAGGCTATCATGACATAAGCTGCGCCATACCCGTCTTCTTCCTAGTCCAATCAAGCTGGGGCTACGTAGTCGACAGATACGCCACAGAAGAAGTGCGCAATGCAGTCATTCGACCAGCAATCAAAGGCGACGCCTTCATAGGCATAGCCACAACCGAATCAGGCGGAGGCTCAGACGTCGCAGCCTTCAAATCCACAGCTAAAAAAGAAGGCGACCACTGGATAATTAACGGCGAAAAAATGTACATATCTGGCACAGAAGAGGTTCAAAAAATGGGCGGAGGATACTGGATAACAGCACGTTCATCGCCTGCGCCACCAGAAGCGTCGCACAAGGGCATGACAGGCTTCTACCTTCCAATCAATGCGCCCGGCGTTGAGGTGACTAAACGTTTCGACGACGTGGGCAGAATGGGCATATCCACTGGCGGATTCAGCATGAAAAACGTCAAAATACCCGACAGCTATCGCTTGGGTAAAGAAGGCGAAGGATTCTATCCAACAATGGAAGGATTCGACCTAGCCCGCCTTTTGATTGCCGCAGTGTGTGTCGGCGTGGCCCAAAGAGTGTTAGAAATCGGTATGGACTATATCAAGCAGCGCAAGGCTTTTGGACGACCCATCGGCAAGTTCGAAGGCATACAATTTGAGTTAGCAGACGATTGGGCTGACCTTGAAGCCTACAGATCGCTAGTCTACCGCACAGCTTGGATGGTAGACCAAAGATACAAAGCCAACAAGTTCACGCCACTTGAAATCGTCAAATATATTTCTGCAATAAAGTTGAAGGTACCACCTTTCGCTATGCACGCTGCAGAACACGCCATGATTTGGATGGGAGCTTACGGTTACTCACAAGAATGCCCGATAGAGATGGCTTGGCGAGGAATCATGTCCTACTGCATCGGAGCAGAAGGAGCCCTAAACATCCAACGCATAGTCATAGCCAGAGAACTCCTCGGAAAAGAATTCATCCCATACAAATAAACAACCATCCATCTTCCTTTCTTTTATGATTCGCCTTAAACACAATCTATGGTCTACTTCACCTATTCTTTGCCTCAAATTAAAGTAAGAAAGTTTATACGTTAACCATCTAACGCATAAAACGAGATGAAGCCAAACTCCACATCCATAATTGTAGACGTGACCAGAAACCGCGAATACGAGAGATACCTCTACAGGTGTCTTGTGGGAATTCCATTCAGAAGATACAGGAAGAGACAAGGATATCTTGAAACAGCCATTCCCAAGGGTTTTCACAAGAAACTCCTAATCCTAAACAAGGAGATAGTGGGTCAAATCGAATACGCACCAGCAGAAGCTTCTGGTTACCCAATCGAAGGCGAAAAAATCATCGTGATGAACTGTATATGGGTGCTGAGAAAGGCGAAAGGGCACAACTTCGGAAAACAACTATTTAACAGCATGATTGAAAACGAAAAGAACGCTACGGGCTTCACCACAATCGCCCTAGAAAACCATTGGAGCCCGTGGATGAAAAAAGAGCAAATGGAGAAGCTTGGCTTCAAGTCACTCGACTCGGTTGAAGTGAGGCATAAGACAAAACACACAGACCAGTGCTTCAAAATGCATCTAATGTGGTTGCCTAAAACTAAAAACGCCAATCCTCCAACGTGGAATAAATCAAAACTCCTTGAAGGTGTAGACTTCTGCCTTGCCCATCCGCTTTATCACCCAGAAAAACCTCAACTGAAAGAAATCTTTGTGACGAATTCTAGAGTTTAAGCGAGACTTTCAACTTCAACCTTCTTCAATTCTTTGGTCAACTTGTTTATCATTTTCTTCAACCTTGGACTCAACTCAACTGGATAACGGGGCGCAGTTTTGAGCCTCTTGTATTTCTCAGGAAGCTTCGAAAGGTTTTCTAAAGCTCTTTTCCTAATAGCCTCAAGCGGGGGTAGATCGTAAATTATCTCGCCTTTCTCCATAACCTTCATCAGTAGTGGTTCGCCTTCAACTTTTTCTTTGTCTAAGGCAATTATGTCCTTAACGAAATTACCCATGCTGTCTCTGACCCTGAACACTTGCTTCCTTCCGGGAAGAGTGATCTTGCCTTTGCTAAGCTTCATTGTAGGCACAAACTTGCCTGTTTTGTCCATTTTTTCACTTAATTTGTAGATGATGTCAACGTAAGGCTTGTCTTCAGAAGTGCTCATTCTTGTTCCAACGCCGAAAGAATCTATTTTTGCTCCTTTACTCAGCATCTCCTCAATCTTGTACTCGTCTAGATCGCCACTCGCAAAGATTTTGACGTAATCTAAGCCCTTTTCATCTAACAACACCCTAACCTTTTTACTAATCTCCACCAAATCCCCGCTGTCGATCCTTACGCCGCCAAGCCTGAAACTTTTCTTTTCCAATTCATTTGCCACGATCGCCGCGTTTTCTGCACCCTTAATGTCGTCAAAGGTGTCGATTAAAAGTGTGGATGCTTTTGGAAAAGTTCTTGAAAACGCTCTAAAGGACTCGATTTCTTTGTCGAAAAACATCACAAAAGAATGTGCCATCGTCCCATAGATTGGGATGCCATATTTCATGCCTGCGAGCACGTTTGAAGTTCCATTGCACCCAGCTATATAGCTACATCTTGCCGCTTTCATTCCTGCGTCTGTGCCGTGCGTCCTTCTAAAACCAAATTCGATTACGGGTCTACCTTGAGCTGCGTTTGCAACTCTCGATGCTTTAGTTGCAAGCATGATCTGAACGTTAACAGTGTTCAGAACGAAGGATTCTATTAACTGAGCCTCAATTATGGGAGCAGTAACTCTGATCAAGGGTTCGGTTGGAAATACTAATGCCCCTTCTGAAACGGACCATGCTTCCCCACTGAATTTAAACCTCCTTAGGTAATTGAGAAAGTCTTCTTTAAACCCCTGTTTTCTTAAGTAGCTGATCTGTTCGGAATTGAATCTCATGTTCTTGAGAAAAAGTAAGACCTGCTCCAAACCGGCAAAGACAAAGTACGACCTGTTTGGCGGCAATTTCCTGATAAACAAATCAAAAGTCGCCAGTTCATTTCGTTTGTTATCAAAATAGCTGGCGCACATTGTCAACTCATATAGATCAGTTAGCATGCTCATGTTGTTCTTGTCTACAAAATCGAACTCATGCCTTGCCGTTTCGTTTTCCTCTCTATGTCCATTTTCTTCTTCATCAATTCATTGGAGGTGGTGATTTCAGCTCCATAAGCCTTTTTAATGAATCTTATGGATGCCTCCTGAGTCGGTGCATCAACTGCTTCCACGCAGTCTTTTGGAACTATGACTCTATAACCTCTGAAGAAGGCGTCGGCTGCAGTGTGTTGAATACAAATGTCTGTAACCACACCACTCAGAATCACTGTCTCAACTCGGAGCCCACGCAAGAGCAGATCTAAATCGGTTCCTTGAAAAGCACTGTACCTTCGTTTAAGGACTCGAAAATCGCCCTTCTTTTGCTTCAACTCTTCGACGATTTCAGCGCCCCATGAACCCCTTATGGCGTGCGGACCCCAAATGTCAAACTCAGGGTCCAAGTTAGGAATGTGGGCGTCCGTGGCATGTATTACTGGAACTCCCTGTTTTCGTGCAAACTCAAGCAGCCTCTTGATATTGGGAATAATCTTAGCAGCGCGGTCACTCTTGAAGACGCCGGAAACAAAATCATTTATCATATCAATAACCACAATGGCGGTTTT
>Ga0315308_1001682_pt1 | contig 12620 bp, 13 predicted proteins | sample TDP3_MG_FD_203078 | JGI IMG/M metagenome (GOLD analysis project Ga0315308, IMG submission 203078) | Freshwater sediment microbial communities from Lake Towuti, South Sulawesi, Indonesia - TDP3 | ecosystem: Environmental > Aquatic > Freshwater > Lake > Sediment | place: Indonesia: South Sulawesi... | reverse complement strand
CAAATAGAGGGGCCTACAACCGTTGCACACACAAACACACTAATCCTGAAGCTTAAAACGAAGCATAGCCGCTATTCCGCCGAAAGAGTTCTTAAGCATCTGCCCCTCCTCTGTTTCACCAGATACTATCTCCACATCCGTGTTTGCATACTCTGCCAATTGGGCAAAATTCTCTATTAGTTCTTGCGTTTCAGCTATTCCTAAGGCTGGCGCATTGCATTTTGGACAAGGTTTTCCGGAAAGGCTCTGTTCAAAACTTGTTAACATTTGGCTTTTCATGGTGCGTTGTTCTTCGTAGCCACAGGCGTTGCATTTCACTTTAACTCGTATTATGTCTAGTCCCTCAGAAAGCAACAGTGTTCTAACCGCGCCGACTTCTAAGGCCCTTCTAACTTCTTCTTCGCCGTATGTTGCCATTCCAGTGTCATGCCCGATTTCGTATAGAAACTGCTGCATTATCTGCCTTTCTTCTATGTAACGCATTTTCCGCATTATTTGAGGAGCCTTTTCAACAACTTCCTTAACGCCTTGCTCCTCAACGTAAGCCGTGTCAATTATGTCTATAACCTTTTCTTTCAGCATATAATTCAGGTAGTCACCCTTTTCAAAATCGTACTTCGTTGGTCCGGGACCCGCAATTATCAAACCCTTCAGGTTTTCAATGAGCAGGAACGTTTCGTTGGCATGTTCGCCCACACGCCTAAAATATTCCTGAAGTCTCATCTCCCTGAGCCTTTCGTACCTTCTGGCTGATTGCCCTCCAGCACGGGTTTTTCCTGGCACGCCAGATGTCAATTCTCTAACTATTTCAAGTCTTCTACCCTGAAGTGTGGCAAGTGTAGTTGCTGAAGAGTCTATGAGGAGTATGCCATAAGTTTCCTTTTCTCTCAAGAACTCTTGCAGATGCTCCGTGTGGAACCTTGAGTCGCATCTATAAAGGTATACATGTATTGACTCTGGCGGTATAACCACGTAGGTTTCCATCCTTTCGCTTCCAGCTCCGTTCTGTGGAATTGCACCGCAAAATATTACAAGCCCGTTTTCTGGGGCTTCTTTGAAGAGTTTGAGGCGCTGCTGAACTTTCACAATGGCATCTTGAACGTTTTTGCGGGTGGTTGTGGATTTTATGTTTGAGGCTGTGCCGTATTCGTCTCTAAGCATATTCATAACTTCGCTTATCTGTTTTCCAGGGGGAACGTAAAGGGAAATGAGCTCGGTTCCGCGTCCCTCTTTGCTGGCTAGCGTGTCCAGTGTCTTTTTCAACCTGAATAGCTCTAATGAAGTTCTTTTTTTGCTGCTCAATTGTTTTCACTAGGGTGTTTTAGCCGTAAAGCTACTTTGCAAGGCATCAAATAAGAGTTTGGGAAAAAGGTTATGTTATTTCTAAAACTTCTTTTAAAAAGGCCTTGTATGGGCCTAATTTTCCACCGTAGTTGCCCGCTGAAATTCTAACAACGTCAGGTACGCTTGCAGCAGCCTTTATTCCTTCACCCATAGCTTTTTTAATCGCTTCAACGGTCAAACCATTAATAACAATTTCATAAACGCAATTCACGTTTTCTGGCAGCTGAGAAGCTGGTACAAGCATTTTTAATCCTGGACAGAAGGGATGATTCGTAGAAGCTTTAAGCTTGTATTTTAAGGAGCCGGCTTTCGAGCCGGAGCGGCAAATTCCACCTGGAAAGGGCAAAATAACTTCGCTTGCCTTTGTTTTGATGGCTTTCACTGCTTCTTCTGCTGCCTTAAGCCCTGAGGACTTGTCTTTGGCTAGGATGAGGAGGTTTCCGCCGGCTATTGCTTCTGCCGCGCCGAAAGCGTCTTCCACGATGAAGTCGCCTTCCATCACGGGGATTCTCCAAACCTTTCTGTTTCCAACTAAACCTTTTCTTTGGAACCCATCACCAAATAGTCTTATGCTTCTGCCAACCTTCAGTTTTCTTTTGGCATTTGGCATCGCGTCAAAGGCTGAAGCTGTTGGACAAGTCATTATGCACTGTCCTATACGCAGTATCATCTGGTTTTTCATTTCAAACCTGTTGCGATTGTATATTTGGATTAAAACGCCTATACGGTTGTCTGGAGTTTTGTCTGCTGAGAGGATGCTTTCTATGCCAGCCTCAGCCGGCGACATAATCACACTTGTTGCAAAGCCCGTTGCAACCTCAGCGGCTGTCAAAGCCCATTTTTCGCTATCTGCCGTAATCAATACCCTTCCAGCCCACAGGGGAAACATTTCAGCGAAAGTATCCACAATCTCACAGACGTTTCCATTCTCTGCTCTGTACGTAAAAACTTCATCACTCATCTGGTTTCTCTCCCTGAGACTAGCTCTCCTATGAAGGTAGCCAGTGCTTCTCCGGTTTTAATTCACGGCTCTTTTTTTCTTCGAGCTTTTCAAGCATAGCCTTTTTAGCTATTTCATAGGCTATTTTATAGTCGAATATTCCTTTTGGTTCTTCTGCTGCTCTTTTAATTAATTTAGCTTCAACTTTGTTTTTGAGTTTGCCTATAATCAAAGAGCCGATTCCGAAAATGTTTGGTAGAAGTTCTTCGCCATCAGCTTCTGGTTTTAGTCCCTCAACTCCCAATGGTGGGATAGCGTTAATATCAGCCACCATCTTACAGTGTTTTCCATACTCTTTTAGTGCGTCTAAGGGAAGAAGTTGAGTTCCAGCAGCTCCAGCCGAGAGAACTATCTCAGCATTTTCTATGGCTTTTCCAATTTCGTCTGGGGTTTGGGCTTCAACACCCCGAACTCTTTCTTCTTCAAACTCTTCATTTATCTTTGTTGCCACAGATGAAGCTCTTTGAAGGTCGCGGGAAGTAACGATCACGTTGGCCTTTTCAGATGCATAAAGCCTTGCAGCAGTTTGCCCAACTGGCCCAGTTCCAGCCAGCACCGTGACTGCCTTATTTTCTACGCCTCCAAATCCCCTTTCAATTGAAAGCTCCAAAGTTTTTGCAACCGCAGCAGTAGCCGTCGTATAGGCTCCTCTCGGGTCAATTATTATTGCAAGTTCAAAGGGAGGGAACATGCATTTTCTGGTTTTCTCTAAGATATCATTTACTCGTTTAAAGTCGCGTCCATTAATGAAAATTTTTGTGTGTTTTGCCCCTTCCGGGCCTCTTGGAAACATTGCATCATAAATGATTTTTTCAGCATCCTCAACCGTCACATCCTCATATTTCAATATCGTAGCGTCTGGAAAAACATCTATGGTTGTTAGTATGTCAAAGGGGCTTGCATGTTTATCTGTATCTAAAAAGATAAACACTTTTTTAAATTGCTGTTCTGGCAAGGTTACACCTCTCTACTTGTTAATAATGTTTAAACGTTTAAAAATTGCCATCACTCGGGTGGTTTCGAATGGCTTAAATATTAACTGGTTATATATGAAATTTACTAATATAGCGTAGGGGATGAACTAATTTGACAGAAGTCGTCGAGAAAGGATTGAAAAAAATCGGAATAACAGTTTCTAAGCCGCTTCTAGCCATTCTCTGCATCACCTTCGGCATTATTGTAATAGTCAAACCAGATCTCCTCGGAATCATAGTAGGCATCTTCCTCATAATAGAAGGAGTTCTGCTGCTAACCGACTACTTGGAGCTTCGAAGACAACAGCAACCACCGCCCTCACCATCTTAAAGTTTATCTATCTTTTATTTTCACTTTTTAGTCAGCGATTCGTTTCAAGCAAAGGTAAAAGTAATTGCCAAAAACCGAGATTCAGAATCTTTTAGTGGTTGGAATAGACACGGTTTCCACCGCTAAATCTGCGAAAGAAGCAGGTTACAAAATTTATGCAGCAGATTATTTCGGCGATAAAGACCTTCGATGTGTCTGTTCTGGGTTTAAAGCGATAATCGAACAGAAGCGTGGAAAAAGCTGTGGAAGAATGGCATCAAAATTCAAACCAGAAACTTTTTTAAAAATGGCAAAATCGTTACTTAAAAAATGTAAAATAGATGCAATATTGCTTTCTTCCGGGTTAGACGACGATTTTAATGTCCTATGCGAGTTAAACGATTTAGCTCCAATTTTAGGGAACTCTCCAACAGTTATTGAGAGAGTCCGGAAAAAGCCTCGATTTCATGAAGAGCTTAAACGTTTGGGAATAGATCATCCTGAGTCGGCAATTGTGAAAGATATTGGTGAGGCAAAGGCTGTGGCCGTTGAAATAGGGTATCCAGTTGTGATGAAGCCTTTAAAGGGCTTTGGAGGAGCGGACATAAGAACCGCGCGGGACTCTCAGGAAATAGAAAGAGCATTTTTTGAAGTTTCTTTAGTTAGTAAAGACGTTATGGTTCAAAAATTCGTTGATGGCATTCACGCAAGCGTATCTTTTCTAGCCGCTGATAGAGATGTTAAAGTTTTGACGATAAATGAGGAATTGTTAGGGTTGCGTTTTCTTTTCCAGGCAGAACCTTTCGGATATTGTGGGAATATTGTCCCTTTACATTTAGCCAAATCAATTTCTGAGAGATGTGAGTATATCACTGAAAAAATCGCGCTACACTTTGGTCTTAAAGGTTCAAACGGTATCGACTTAGTAATTTCTAAAGAAGGCACGCCTTACGTAGTAGAAATAAACCCACGATTCCAAGGGACTCTAGAATGTGTTGAAAGAGTTCTAGGTATTAATCTAGTGGAATCACACATCAATGCATGCTTATATGGTTCTCTGCCAACCATAAAGGAGCAAACATCAGGCTTCTGCACTCGGTTAATTCTATATGCACCCAAACGTGTCATTGCCCCTGACTTAACAGCTTTTCGAGAAGTTAGAGACATCCCTTTTCCAGAAACTATAATTGAGAAAGGGGAACCCATATGCTCAATCATAGCAGAGAAAAGGACTCGAAACTTTTCGTTTCAGAAAGCTAAAAAACTAGCTAATTCGATTTATAGTTTACTCCATCCCGCTTAGTCTTCTGAAAGAGTCAAGCCCATTTTTCGGATAACACTAATTATGGGTAGCCCCATTATTACGGTTATTACCGTGGATAGTGCAGCTTTTGTTGATGTTTCAACAGCCCCCAAAGCCCATATGGCTTGAAGAGTCTCTAAGCTGTAGCCATAAAACAACTGATATGTTTGACACGGTATAAAAATGAAAATACGAAAAAGCACATCTGCTTCCAATCCGATAAAGGTGCTCAATGCAAGAATATGAAAAAGACAAGCACTATACTTCGCGTTCCACAAATTTTTACATCTCTCCACCAAAAGAATAACAACAAAAACAAAGCCTAGTGCAAGATAAACATTCCACATACCCCACAAAGGGAGCTGCCACGCAATCGGCACAGCAAAATAGGCCCCCAGCAAAGCCAAATAATATGCCAATACTATTCTCCATTCCCCCCTATAGAGAAGACCAGAAATCATGGCTCCGATTGGAGCGCCAAGCGTGAAAAGAAACTCTTCAACTCCCCGGAAGAAGATAAAGTGGCCAATCATCACTCCAATAAAGCTTGAAAAGAAGCCAGCCAATGGTCCTAATATTATTCCGGTGATAGGTTCGAATATGAAAATCCAACTATACCAAACGCCAGAAAAAGGTAAAGGCGGCCCTACTAATGAGTCGCAAACTGCATTAAATGCGGCAAAAACAGCGACTAATGAAACAAAAGTTGAATCATTTAGTTTTTTCAGCAAGACGCTCAAAGCCTTCGTTGTTCATTATTCTAACCTTTTCGGACAGCTTTTTATTACCACAATTGTTTAATATACAGTTTTATGATTCTACCTCGCTCTTTAAGAGGGATTTATGATGGTGCTTGCTGAAACCTTAGAAAAGCTTTCAAATGCTTGTGGCATTGCTGGTAGAGAGGAAGAAGTTAGAAGTTTGATGAAGAATTTCTTAAAACCCTCTGTGGATGAAGTAAAAGAGGATAAACTTGGAAACGTTATCGGAATAAAAAAGGGAAAGAAAAATGCGCCTAAAGTTATGCTTGCCGCCCACATGGACGAAATAGGCTTACTGGTGAAAACTATTTCTAAAAATGGCTTTTTACAGTTCACGAAAATAGGCGGAATAGACGATCGCATCCTACTAGCCCAGAAAGTCATAATCTATACAGAAAAAGGACCTTTGCATGGAATAATAGGTTCAAAGCCTCCGCACATCCAAAAAGAAGAGGAACGCAAAAAGGTCCTCACCTATGACGAGTTATTCGTAGATATTGGAGCTGAAAAACAAGAAGAAGCCAAGAGGATGGGAGTAAAAATTGGAGATCCCGTGGGTTTTGACGTAAAATTCGCTAAGGTTGGAAAAAACACAGTAATTGGCAAGGCTTTCGATGATCGTGTCGGATGCGCAGTTATGGTTGAAGCAATGAAGCGGTTGAAAAAAACAGAATGCACAGTATATGCTGTCGGAACAGTGCAGGAAGAAGTCGGTCTAAGAGGAGCAACAACAGTTGCATTCGGGATATATCCAGACATTGGCATCGCTCTTGACGTAACTATAGCAGGCGATGTGCCAGAAGTAAAAGAAGTTGAAGCGCCAATAAAGCTGAGGAAGGGACCATCGCTAACAATTGCTGATTCAGGATTAATTGCTCATCCTAGAGTTTTACGGTTGCTGGTAGACGCGGCTGAAGAGAATAAACTTCCATATCAGCTTGAGACAGGCTTGCCTGGCTCAACGGATGCAGCGCGCATTTCATTAACAAGGGAAGGGGTGCCAAGTGGTGTCATCTCGGTGCCTACTCGTTACATTCACAGTCCAGCATCCCTACTCAGCCTAGAAGACGCGGAAAACACTGTAAAACTGACGGTTGCTGCCCTTCAAAAAATTCCAAAATATTTCTAGCAAATATCTTCTAAGACGGTATCATAAAAATGAACTGGAAAAATATACTTTGTGAAAAGGCAGTAGCACGCTTCCTTGAAGGTTATAATTGTGCTCAAAGCGTCTTATTGACAATGTTTGAACATTGGAACGACGAGAATGAATTGATTCCGAGAATCGCTACTGGTTTTGGTGGAGGAATAGGGAGATGCGGTTCTGTTTGTGGAGCCTTAACTGGTGGTGTTATGGCTTTAGGAATTGAATATGGAACCAATGAACCTCACAGGAAAAGCGACTAAAAGCCTATGAGCTTGCACATAAATTCTACAAACAATTTGAAAAGCAGCATGGAAGTGTTCTGTGTCGGGAACTTATTGAATATGACCTTTCCAATCCCGAGGAGTTGGAAAAGGCTCGAAAGGCGAAAGTGTTTGAAGAAAAATGCGTCAATTTTGTAAGGGAGGCTGTTGAAACTCTAGTGGAGCTTAGTGAACGTTAAATTAACCTTTAGCTACTAAAAAGAACAAAATGATTTTAAAATGAGGAGATTCTATTACTTCTATGGCTGAAGTTATGGATGATAAAAAGGGCTTTGAGTTTCTGGAACATATGGCAGACGCTTATATTGCCGCCTATGGAAAGGATTTAGCTGAGGCTTTCGAGAATGCTGCCCTCGCAATGTTTGATGTTATGACGGAAGTGGAAAAGGTTAGTCCAGAAGTCGAGGATAATGTTGAGGTCGTGGCGGAGGATGAGTATGCTCTTCTTTACAGTTGGCTTGAGTCTTTGCTTGTAAAATTCGACATCAAAGGAATGCTTTATTCCAAGTTCAAAGTTTTAGATTTAAACCCGACTTCAGACGGTTTCAGGCTTAAGGCAGAAATTTGGGGAGAAAAGTTTAATCTCGAAAAACACGCGCAGAAAGTTGGCGTCAAGGCTGTTACGTATCATCGAATGGAAATCATTAAAAAACCAAAAAAAGTCACGCTAAGATTTATCCTTGATATATGAGGGCTTTCAGTTAATAGGATTATTGCGTTTAATTGACACTAAGCCAGCTTTAATTTTTTCAAGCCTTTCAAAATTTCTTCTACCGCCAATTCAGGCGGCATTTCCAGCGTTTCGGTTTTGAACAATATAAAAGGAACACCTTTTTCCCTATAATACTGCAGAATCGGCTGAGTTTGCTGCTCATAAACTTCAATTCGTTTTTTTATAACCTCTGGGGTGTCGTCTGCACGTTGATATAGGGGTCCGCCGCATTTGTCGCATATTCCGTCTCTTTTTGGCTTTAGGTAGCGTATGTTGTAGACTTCTCCGCAGTTTTTGCATATTCTCCGTGTTGATAAACGCTCGATGATTATCCAGTCGGGCACTTTTAGCTGGATTACCACATCTATTTTGGCGATATTTTCAAGGGCTTTTGCTTGTTCGATTGTGCGTGGATATCCATCAAAAAGGAAGCCCTTCTTGTTCTTGATTTTTGCTATGTGCTGTTTCAAAGCCTGTATTGTCAAACTGTCTGGGCCAAGTAATCCTTTTTCAACGTAGCCTCTTACTTTTCTTCCTAAATCAGTATCTTCTTTCATGATTTCACGGAAAATGTCGCCCATCGCAATTACATCAACGCCGAGCTTAGATTGTAACCGTGAAGCATAGGTGCCCTTACCAGAACCTGGAGCACCAAAAATGATAGCATTAACCATTCCTATTCATCCTGAATATTGTTTGTCATATTTTCGTAAGAGAACAGCAAGTTGATAATTAAGTATTACTGTTTGAGGGCTTATGAAACTAGGGTGATTGCAATAAAATCTTCTAATGTTTTAGCCTTTCTAATAAACCTAAGTGGCGATATCGCCAGAAATCTTCACTTTTTCTCTTCTAAACTGCACACTTTCGTTTGGTGTAAAACTTGATATGTTTGGTTCTTATCTTTTGGCGGAAATCGGAGTTCAAATCTTTACCGGGCTACCATGACACCGTAGATAGGTCGAGGTTTAAATTATCGGATTTCTGTAGAGTTAGCGACTTGGGTTCACTCTGTATCCCTTGGTTTGACGAGACTTGGCATGATAATACATCTCTTTCGGCTACTCTCAACGTTGCTATGTTTCAATCGGGCGCTATGTGTGAACTGCTATAATTCGCCACGATTTTGGAATCAACTAAGCATCCTTCCACAAGTTATAAGAACTTGACCAAAAATAACGAGAATTGGAGGGTTATGAAATGAGTACTTTAGAGGAATACGTCAAGGGACTGGATGTTCTGAAGATAAAGGTTGTTCAAACCTACTACTCTCCTGGAACTCGTGAGAGAGCCTCTAAATTGGCGTCTATGGCAGACAGAAGTTATGCCTTTCTCAAAGGCTTTTACAAAGCCGATGCAGACTTAGTATTGCTTGTGCTCAATTCAGACGATTGGAGCAAGCGTACGTCCTTCCCATATGGTGTACTTTACGCAGAAATGGGCGCTGTACATCTTACAGCCGATATTGAAACGCCTGCTATCAAATCTCTGTCACCAATGTTTGATCATTGCCCTACGGTGTTAAAAAAAGCATTAACTTCAGCTGTGGGTCATAAAGAGGCGGTTTTTACTCGGGCGTTGCAAATATTGTTTGATCACCTCATAGTGCATGAGTTTACCCATGCATTCCAAGAAAAGAGGAGAATACGCTTTGGAGCAACTTGGCTTAGCGAGCTATTTGCTGATTATACAACCTATGCATTTCTGAAGAGGTTTGAGGCAGAGTATAGGAAAGATCTACGTCTGGTTGAGATTGTGGCTAAGGCCATGTATGAAGGTGGGCGCCCTCTTGTAAAGCATTCGAGTTTAGAGGATTTCGAGAGATTGTATGCACGTGTTGGATTTTTGAACTACGCGTGGTATCATGGCAAATTCTTCGTTGGCGTTTTCGAATTGTATAGCAAATATGGAGAATCCTTCATAAACAACTTAATTGACACGTTCGAAGTCACAGACGATATTATAGCGAAGAGGATAGGCGTCTCTTGCAAAGGATTCGAACAATGGCTTAGGACATGGCGAAAAGAGAATTAACACAATAGTCTCGGCGCATATTACTGTGCGCTGTTTGAACCTGAGCTGAGCCACAGGCTATCTTGTTAGCTTTTAATACGCACTTCGTTTAATCTTCTCTTTTAGGTGATAAGAATGATTGACATCTCTACAGTTTCCATAGTGATTGCTTCTGCTGGTGTATTGGTTGCGGCTACTTACTACATTCTGCAGATTAGACATCAGAATCGAATGAGGCAAACCGACCTTCTCATGAGGCTTCACGGTGCTTTTACCTCAAAGGAAACTATTGATGCATGCCTCAAATACTTGTCTACAGAATACAAAGACTATGATGATTTCTTAGAGAAGTATGGCTCACCCCTTGCTGAGGGACCAGTTCAAACAGTCTTCCTTATGATGGGCATGTTCTTTGAAGGAATAGGTATACTTCTGAAAAAGAAACTTGTAGACCCAGACCTTGTCAATGACCTCTTCGCAGTAGAAATGCTGTGGCTAAAATGGAAACCCTTAGCTGAAGGCTTGAGAAAAGCAACCAACAACCCACATTTTGCAGAATGGTTCGAATATCTCTACGACGAAATGAAAAAAAGAGAACAACAAGCAAAAATCGGATAGAACATTCTTCTATATTCCCATTTTTCTATCATTCCCTAAATGCCGATTCAAAATCCTTTTTAGGCTCATTTTGAGAATATTTTCCAGAAAGGGCAGAGGATTGCGTCTTAACTCCGATATTTTAAACCGATATTTGAACCTATCCCGGGCTACCAAAAACATGAACTGGATAAGCATCTTTTACTCGAAAACAAATGTTAATCATGCCAATTTATCCGCTTTTCCCATGACATATTTGGAGCCTAATAGAGGGGCCTATCACTTTTGCACGCACACACATCTCTAATTCTTTATGGCTTCTAACGAATTAGAAAAGTTATTTCTTTCACAAGAGTTTCTGGAACAATGGTTCTTCCCCTTCGCTTATTCAACCTAACAAAGCCAAATTTGCTTAACGCTTGCAAGTCTTGATATACATTTTTAACGTTTCGCCTCACTTTCTTGGCTAAATCATTTATTGACTCCACCCTTAAAGCGGCAAGTTGATACAACAATTCTATTCTTCTAGATGTCAGCAAAGCGGCTTGTTCTGGTTTAAAGTCTTTGATTTCCTCAACAGCGTAGTCTAGCTGTCCCCCTTCAACGTAGCCTTTATAGCTGTTCACAAGCTCTGCCCACTCAAAATAGATTCTCGCAAGCTTGGCATCCAGCTTTTGCTTAAGGAAGCGTTCCTCAAACTTTTCAAAGCTCATGCCGAACTCTTTCTCAAACTTTTTTATTTTCTCTTCTATTTCCTCGGATGTTAAATTCCGGATAATTTTGAGAAGCATAAATGTTCACAATTAGATTGTATGCCAATCCGCTTAAAATATTCACGATGAAAATGCTTAAAGCAGTTGATGACGTCTTTAAGATTCTACTTGAAACTATGCTACGGTGTAAAAATGCACGTAACAAAACTTGAGGAACACTTATATCTAATTGATGTTGAAACTGCTGGAATTAAGAATTTTATTGCCAGCTACATATTAAAAGGAAAGCAAGTGGCAATGGTTGAAACAGGTCCCACTTCATCGGTGCCCAATCTGCTTTCCGGCTTAATAGAATTAAACGTGAAGCCGGAAGATGTAGCATATGTTGCCGTTTCCCATATTCATCTGGACCATGGCGGAGGTGTTGGGAGGTTATTAAAATATTTGCCTAAAGCTAAGGTTATCGTTCATCAAAGGGGAGCACCTCACTTAGCAAATCCGGAGAAACTTTGGCAACAATCAAGGGAAGTTCTTGGAAATATAGCCGAAATGTATGGTAAACCAGAACCTGTTCCTGAAGAAAGGATTATTGCGGCAACAGATAACATGACATGTGATATTGGAAACAATGTTAGGCTAAAAGTTGTAGAGACCCTTGGACACGCTTCGCATCACTTAAGCTATTATGAACCATTAAGCGAAGCAATTTTCCCTGGAGACGCCGCTGGCATTTATCTAAACGAAATTGATGTAATTGTGCCAACAACGCCGTCGCCCTTCCGTTTGGACATCGCGTTAGCTTCTTTAGATAAACTGATCAGCCTAAAGCCTAAGGCTTTATATTACAGTCACTTTGGCAAGGCATACAACGCTGTGGAAAAGCTTCAAACATATGCACAGCAACTTAAGCTTTGGGCAAAAGTTGTAAAGCAAGGAATGGAAAATAAAGAAAGCTTGAAAGCAATAAGTAAGAGAATAATTGAAAGTGATAGGGCTGTTCAAAAAGCAAAAGAATACATTAAGGCGCATTCAGTTTGGAGTGAAACTGTGCTTAACGAGAGTGTGCGGGGTTTTATTGATTTTGTGGAAAAATTCGGAGAAATTCCACCATAGTTTTGTTTTGGTGTAAACGCCAAAATCGTTTATATTCGGCTCTTTCCTCTTTTGTGTAATAGGTGAGATAATGGAAGAGGGAGAAAGTCGTCCCTCCTCAGAAAAAGTTCCTCTTGAAAAAGTAGACGATAACACTTGGCGCATTCCAAAATATAAGCCGGGCATGCGAGTTCCAGGTGTAGTTTTCGCCGATAGAAGCCTATTAGAGAAAATGCAGACGGACAGAACCCTTTGGCAATGTGTAAATGTTGCCCATTTACCAGGCATTTACAAATATTCCATAACTCTGCCAGATGGGCACGAAGGTTATGGTTTTCCAATAGGAGGTGTAGCCGCGACAGACTATGATGAA
>Ga0315308_1001679_pt1 | contig 12635 bp, 11 predicted proteins | sample TDP3_MG_FD_203078 | JGI IMG/M metagenome (GOLD analysis project Ga0315308, IMG submission 203078) | Freshwater sediment microbial communities from Lake Towuti, South Sulawesi, Indonesia - TDP3 | ecosystem: Environmental > Aquatic > Freshwater > Lake > Sediment | place: Indonesia: South Sulawesi... | reverse complement strand
CATAAGAAACGAGGGCCAAGTCACTGTAATGATTCACACGGGAAGCCGAGGCTTCGGGCACCAGATATGTTCAGACTATCTCCAGACTATGGAGAGAGCCGTCTACAAGTATCGGTTGAACATCCCGGACAGAGAGTTGGCTTGCGCTCCCGCCGGCAGCACGGAGGCTCAGACATACTACGACGCAATGGCTTGCGCAGTAAACTATGCGTTTTCGAACAGACAAGCAATCACCCACTGGGTGAGGGAATCCTTCGAAAGGGTCCTCCATCAGTCAGCCGAGGATCTCGGCTTAAACCTCGTCTACGACGTGGCCCACAACATTGCCAAGCTCGAGGAGCACCAAGTCAACGGCGAGAGGAGGAGGGTGTACGTACACAGGAAGGGAGCGACAAGGGCGTTTCCCGCGGGAAGCCCCGACCTGCCCCAGGACTACAAGGATGTGGGTCAGCCCGTCCTGATACCTGGGTCAATGGGCACCTCCTCTTGGGTGATGCTGGGGATGCCTCGAGCCATGGAGCTTACATGGGGCAGCACAGCACACGGAGCGGGGCGGGTACTGAGTCGCTCAAGCGCAAAGCGACGCTTCCGCGGATCCGAGATCAAGTCAGGGCTAAAATCGAAGGGGATCTTGGTCCGAGAGGCCTCTCTCACGGTTCTTGTAGAGGAAGCCGACGCCTCATACAAGAACGTGGACGAGGTAGCCCAGATCAGCCACGATGTGGGGATAGCGACAAAGGTCGCAAGGCTGACCCCTCTTGGCGTGGTGAAGGGCTGATCCGGCGAATCATAGAACTCTATCAGAGAGAGAGGCGAGGAGACTCGACGCCCTCGCCACGACCGATCTAAACCAGCCATCCAGCACATACAACACGACGAAATACGTCCCCGCAGATGCAAGAATGACGGGCAGCAAAGCCGCCAACGCCGCTGAGCTCTGCACAGCGAGGGGCATGCCGCTGAACAACAGCGCAACGGCCGACATAGCTGCACATGCCACCAAGATGTTCAACAAAGACCTCCGCGGAAAAACGGTTGGGAGCGCCTCGCGAGCCAACCGCCAGCGCCCAACGGCGATAGGAATCCAGGAAACCAGGTACGAAAGGCTCCAGAACACTGCGGCGACCAGAACGTCGCCCTGCAGTATGCCTCGAAGACCCAAGAAGCCGACAAAGAGCATAAGCAGGCGAACCGCACCGCCGATGCAGACGATTGTCGGCGAAAGGAAGAGCCTGCTTTTCAAGAAATCTCTGAACGTTGCTTCTTGTCTTAGTTCGACTTTTTCCGTGCCCACGATGACCGAGTCGTAGGGAGTTGAGATGGCTGAAAGCAAGCCTGCGACGGCAAGGGCGAGAACCACTGGGTAAGAAGGCGCATATATGGGGTTGATGAGATTGAGTATGGGACGGGCAAGAATGATTGCGCCGATGCAGATAGGCACCGCAAACGTCGACACCATTCTCAGAGATTCCTCCACATCCTTACTTCCACCTCCACCCAGGAGCTTGGGATAGACCGCAACGGCCAGTGAAGAGCTGTATGTGACGATCACCCCGACGCTGAATGCGGCCCCATAGTTCCCCAGCACCCTCTTAGAAAACTCGATGGCTGCTTCCTGATTCACGGTTGTTGTGCCCATGCTCGCTAGGAATGTCACGGCCACGTAGTCGAGCATTCCAACGAAGCTGGCTAGGCCCACGTACAGAGGAATCCAGGACTGACGAATAATGCGCCGCCCAAGAGCAGAATCGAAGCCGCCTCCAAGTCTTCGGCGGACAAGGGCTCCGAGCGCAACCAGTCGGAGAGCATAGGCAACGACCAGCCCCGTTATCGCACCGGCCAGCTGCAATCTCCACACCAGCAGCAAGAGAAATCCTGAAACCACCTTGGCAACCTCGAAGACGATCGAACTCAGGTATTGAGACTCCGGCTGAGTGGCAGCAGCGACCGATTCAAGCGCTGCCAGAACGTAGTACAACACCACGAAGAAACCCATTCCAAGGAAATATTGGTACCGAATAGCCGCACTACTAGAAAGCAACCCGCTAAACAGAAGGTATGGAAGGACGACCGCAAGAGAGAGGACGCCATTCATGATCAAGCCTGTTCTTGCCGCGGCTGTTCCACGGGCCTCGTAGCGCGTCACCCAGTACCCGACAACGGCTGAGGGAAAAACGAAGTACAATGCGTAATTGCTGATCAGCAACCAGGAACCGAACTCCGTCTCGCCGAGCCGCCGAGTCACCATGATGGTGAACAAAGTTCCAGTGACCAGAGTGAGCATCTGTGCAAAGAAAGCTACGAAGCCTGCATACCTCAGCCTGATGCCCTGCAACTCCCGCACACCGAGGGATCGCGTTTCAGCCGTCAGCTTGCAATATAAGCGTGCTTCACAATTCAATCTGCTGTCAGTCTACCGGCAGCTGCGCAGCATCCCGCCGTTGATCGATCGACTTCCAAAGTCAAGGGAGATCAAAGCCCCAGCAGACCCGTCGATCGATGCCAAAGAAAACCGGTCGTCCTCGTGGTTCAACCTTGGACTTGGATGGAGATTGTGAGGTGTTGCTTATCTGCGCTCCGCAGCTGAAGGCCATAGCTGTTGAGAGTGATCAGCTTTGCTTTCAAGTGCCCATATGCCGAACTATCCTTCTTATTCCTTCTTCTACGGAAACCTTCGCCTTCCAACCCAACAATTCTCTCGCCCTTTCACACTCGTAGCGCATCCGCCTTATGTCTCCTAACTTCTTCGGTTCGCGCAAGGGCTCAACGTTGGACCCAAGCACTCCACAGACGATAGAGTAAAGCGCGTTTATGCTCGTCTCTTTCCCGGTTCCCAGAATCATCGTTTGTCCGTCGGCTTCCTCGCTCTCCAGGGACAAGATCAAAGCGTCCACTACGTCGTCCACAAAGATGAGGTCCCTAGTCTGCTCGCCGTCCCAGTGGATCGTCGGTGCTTGCCCCTTCGATAGCTTTTGGATGAATTCCATCACAACAGGGGTCCACTCCGGAGTAACGTTTTGTCTTGGCCCGTACACGGTCGCCAGACGGAAGATTACATACCCGAGGCCAAACGTACTGCCGTACAACTTCAGGTAGTTTTCGGCTTGAAGCTTGTCCAGATCGTATGGCGTCTTTGGATCGTCCGGCGCCAACTCGCTTATGGGTAGTCTTCTGGTATCGTAGATTCCTGAGTTGGAAGTGAATATGATCCTTGCCTTGTTCTTCCTTGCTCTCTCAATGACGTTTACCATGCCGATAACGTTTACTTCGACATCTCTAACGGGGTCGCCAAAACTCTTGCTGCGTGGAAAGCACGCCAGGTGATAGAACGCATCTGCGGCTTCGCGAGTTGGGGGTGGACCTATAGAAACATCGTGTTTGACGAAGACTATTCTGTCCTGAACAGCCCCAAGGTTTTCCGGGCTCCCATTGCTCAAGTCATCGAGAACTGTCACATCGTGGCCGAGCTCCACCAGCCTCTCCACAAGGTGACTCCCGATGAACCCCGCGCCTCCAGTGACAACAACTCGCATCCCTCTGCCCCCTCATGTGAATGTCAGTTTTCCAATTGCACGATCGAATGATCGATTCAATAGATGGACGCCTTAAGTAGGTTTTGGAAAATCCTAATTTAAGGCTTTCCACCATACAGATAGGGCCTGATTTCCCCTATCAATGCAAAGAGTCTCATTAGGGGATATATGTAGAGGATTTGGGGGCAGCTTTTGACAAATGCCCCATGCAATCCTACCAGTGGGCTCTTGAGGCTTATTAGGACGGCTTTGGGAAAGTTAGCGTACACGTCGCTGCCCATCAACCGATGCAGCTCTCTCCTGCATCCGCCGTACCAATAGTGATGCATCAGTTCCTGGGTTAGGCCCTGTCTCAGGTGAAAGCTCTTTGTCCCAAAGGAAACTCTCCAAATCAAGCCCATTTCAAAGACTCTCCTCGCAACAAAAACGTCAATTCCTTCTCGAAATCTAAGCTTTGGAAATCCTCCGATCTGTCTCACGAACCCTGTTCTGTAAATCGTGTTGTCTGAAGTCTTTCCTACCGATGAATATTGGGTTTGATCGCTCATTTTGGAGATTTGTCTTTCTAGGATGTATTCATGGGTGATCCTCAGGCCAGAGGGTCTATCTGGAACCCTCACACCTGATGCCACGACAACTTTGGGGTCGTCTAACAGGGGCGGTACATTGTCCCACCATTTCCTGTCCAACAACAGGTCTTGCTCAAAGCTGATGAATCGTTCTGTAACCACATGGCTGAGAGCAGTGTTGGCAGCATCAGGGATACCGTGGCCCTTATTGTCGATCACGGCCCAGCCAAAGCTCCTAGCTATATCCCTCGTTCGATCAGTGCTTCCATCGTCTATTATGATGCGTTGGTTAACCGAGTCCTCTGGGATAACCTGGTCGATTCGAGATAGAACTGTTCGCAACGTACGTTCGCCGTTCTTCGTCCACATAACCAAGTCAACTTTCCGCAGCGTATTTCTCCTAGCTCTCTCTTTCATGCCTTGAAGATCACCCTGATATCGATCGATCCACTCCGTTGATAATCGAAACCGTCCCCGTTTTTCCTAGCTCTTCTCCCATCCCTGGTATGCCGCAATGTGACGGCTCACCACGATTTCTGGACTATGATGTCTCTCCACCCATTCCCTCGAAAGCCCCCCGACTTTCCGTCGGAAGCTGGAATCCGTACAGAGAATCAGTGAACTCAGGATCTCCTCGGTGCTTCTTGCATTCAACACGGGAGGCACTTCGCCGAAGGTCCTAAGGTGATGTTGCTCAGAAATGTAGATTACGACGGGCTTCTCACAGGCCATTGCCTCTGGCGCGGTGGTACCGTAAGATCCCAGGACGAATTGATCCGCGACAGCGGTAGAGAGATTGTACCACCTCATGACTCTTGGCTTTGACATCAACGGCAACCACATGACAGACTTCTCTATCCCCAGTTTACTCACAAGAGATCTGGTCCTCTCGGCATCTTCTCCCCAATCGATCATTGCAAGAAGAGCCTCCTTGTACTCCTTACAAAACCTCGCGAAAGCCTCGACAACCAGATCGTTTCCCTTCTCCCTCCAAATCTGCCGAGAGGGCATGAAGAAGACATACTCGAAAGGCAGAGTGTCTTCCATCACTGTTGGTCTGTACCTGGAAGTGTCGATCAAGAAAGGCATGAAGACCGGATTGAACCCATGCGCCTGGAAAAGGTCCAAGGTATCAGGGTTCGTCATCAAAATGGTCTTAGCATTTTTGTAGCCTCGTTTCAGGAGCCAAGAACGGATTCTGTGGTAGGAAGATGGTTTCATATCAAGGTAGCGTATCGCTCCGGCGTCAAACGCAATGTACGGCTTCCGGGAAAACTGAGCATAGAGCGCGAAAGGAACGTGGGCAACAATGAGATCGTACCTTCTCATTATGCGCAAGAAATTGACAGATCTTCCTGGCAGATCAAGTCCGGAACGGCGGATATGGATGAAGTGTAGCCAAGAGGGTTGGACAAAATCTCTATTGAGGGCAGTCAGGTTTGGATTGAATGGGTCCGCTATATCCGAGGCATCCAGATCGCACGTTTCCCATTGAGGTAAAGCACAAACGTGAGAGGGAAACGGCACATACAAGTCGGCGTCAACACCCCGTTTCCTCAGCCCCTCAACAACTGGGTAAGCGTCATTTGCCAGGTTTCCCATGTGAACTACTTTCATTACGTCACAACCCTAGCAGTTCGTTGATGGTTTTCTTTATCCTTTTCTTGTGGAAATCATAGACGAAGGGGGCAATGTCGAATCTTTCAGGCCTCCTAAGCATATACTCCAAATGTCCAAACGTGATTGAAATTGCATTAAGCGGAGAGTGTATCCCCGTCACGAGCGTCTTTAAAGTTCTGGCCATTGTGAAGATGAGTGGTACACCATTTAAGTAAGCACTAAAGCCGAAAGTCAGAGTGCTCCGAAGAGAGTATCCTCGGCTGTGGTAGAACTCTACGGGGTAAACTGCCACCTTTCGTCCCATCGCCATGGCCTTGTACAGCATCCAACTCTCCCACCCGATGCTTCTTGGAAAGGGAGCGATTTTTCTCAGAATGGAGGACGATATTACTCGCCCACTTCCAGAAGGCAGAATACGTTCGTGCTCACCGAAGTATCCAGAACAAATGTCCACTCCGTCACGCTCCATGAAGCCTACGACCTCTTCGACATAGTGACGGGGATACAGGCTGTCGTCACCACTTATCATATAATGTGGGGCGGACGGAGCAGCCTCCAATGCCATATTCAGTAGAGCTGGGACCCTTCCGTAGTCTTTCGGCTCGCGCCTATGGTACCTGACGTGGCGCACTTTTCCACTAGTTGCGATTTCAAAGTTCCTAAGAATCTGCGGAGTATTGTCAACGCTTGCGTCGTCGGCTACAACTACTGCCGTTTCTACGGTTTGATCCAGCAGGCTTTGGACTGTTCTTGAGACTGTTTTTTCCCCATCTCTGCAAGGTATCAGCGCGACTACCTGGGGACTTTGCGCACACATCCCTTCATGACGAGCGGGTTGTGTCAAGACGGGCATCATAGCTTTTCGGTCGGCCTCATTTCTCTTGTTATGAACAATCTCAGCCATACCTCGAGGGCCAGAATCATCAGGAGCTTTGAAATGTACCGCAGGTTTCCGTTCTTTGTAGCCTTCTCGACAGCCTCCTTGAGCCACGCCCTTCTAACTATCCCCATTTCCGTGCACCTGGCTTGGTCAAAAAGAGAGCCAGCAGTTTCCCGGTTCCGTTTCCACAATTCTATCCTGTCCATTCCAAATCCCATCTTGAGCTTGACGGCGGCATTGAACGCAAAGTTTTCCAGCAGGATCTGCCTTAGAACTATCTTCCCTAGGTTGTTCTTTGAGTCATACTTCAGCCCATAGGGTAGGTGTGAAGCCGCGTAGATCACTTCTGTGCCAAGCATAGGGGCTACGGTCTCCACTTTGAAGTACTCGGCAAAAGAATTGTTAGTCGGGGAGAAATCGTACAGAAGCTTGCCGTTGTAGTCCGCCAGAAACACCTGGCCCAATCTTCCTAAGGGATTTTCGAAATATTGGGAAAGAGACGAGTAGATATCATCCCACCGGAAACCGATCTTTTCGCCAAACATTTTTTCTTGGTCAGGCACCCAATCCAGCTCATGCGCATTGAGATACGTCTTTGCATCAAGGGCTTCGGCCTCAAGGATCTGCTTGTAGCGAAACACGTAGCCTCCAAACAGTTCATCGCCGCCATCGCCTGTAAGGAGCATGTCAACCGACCTGTCTTCCGCAAAGTGCTCGAAGAAATAGTAGGTGTACGCGTTCCACCGAGGCTCGCGGATTATGGATATCTGTTTCGGCAAATCTGCCAGAGGATTCTCCACAATCATGTGGCGGTGATCCGTGTCGAACGTCTCCGCGACCTTTTGGGCGTCCGGGGCTTCTCTCTGATCGCTTCCAAACGTTACACACACTGTCTTGATATCCAAGTCAGGATAGAGTTTCCTAGCCAACGCGGCAACGATCGTGCTGTCCACTCCACCGCTTATCGCTACGCCGACTTTCCGGGGATTCCTTGGATCAATCGCGGCTCTTATCGCGCCCTCTATCATTGGCTTTACAGCACATTCTATTCCCGGGTAGGGCACAAAATCTCTCCACGTTAGTCTTGGCAGAGTCGTTTCGTAGGCCTTTGGGTAGTATCGAAGTGTTAGAATATAGCGCAGTTTGTCTATCATCGCTTCGTTGATTTCATTTACCACCCGACGCAACCTCCTTCTAATCTACCGCTTCCGATCGATCGACGAACTGTCCAGACGAGCTAAAAAGACTTTCTCCGCTCACGACCAACAAAACGGTTGCCACGCGCGCAGATTTTTCCTCAGCCGCAGACTGAGGTGCGCCACACCGCTAACGGTTGGCCTATCGACGATTCTCTCCCGAAGCCGATCAATCTCACTGCGGCAGACATCTACATCGAAGTGGCCCTGCCGGACACCGCCTCAAGCATTGTTCAACACCATAGCATGCGAACTACCTGATGTAGTAGTAGAACACACCATGAAGTCATGACAAGACATGGGGCAGTAGAAGGCCGAGTGATTTCCAAGCGTGTTGAGAAACACCACAGTTACACTGAGAGATCAGAGTGGAGAGCGGCCGACGTTTCATGTAGGAAGCATAGAACATAAGAAGGAAATCGATTCACCAATCCCGTTCTATGACCGCATCCCAAAGGAAGGATGCCAGATCTTCCCTGACATCGCGGTCTTCGGCGATCGATCGATCGATCAAGTAGACTCGGACAGCTGACCCGGGATTTGCGTGTGTGACTCCGATATTTTCATCAGGTCTTGGAGAGGAATGTCCTGCATCTCTCCATCTGGCATCTTCCGCCTGATGATGACGGGAAGCATGCTTGCCTTTAGCTCTCTTTCGGCTATTCCTATCAGGGACTCGTCGACCGTGACCTTCACTAGTGGCGGAGCACCCATGGAGAGTTGCAGGGCTCTGGCACCCAGAACCCTTGCGAGCTCATACTTTGTGATGCCTTGGTGCTGGAAGAAGTTAGTCCTCTCCTTCCTCTCCAACTTCGCCTTCGCCCTTGCCGCCCGGTCCCTTCGACTCCAGCTTTCCAGCCGCTATGACGTCGTCGATCTTCAGTATCATCGACGCGGCTTCGACGGACGACTTGATGGCTTGCTTCTTGACAAGCGCAGGCTCGAACACCTTGAGCTTGTACATATCCGTGATCTTGCCTTCATGGACGCTTATCCCAGCCCACTTGGTACCCTGCTTGTGCTTTGCCATCAGCTCCACCATTGTTTCGATCGGATCCATTCCTGCGTTCTCCGCAAGCTGGGACGGCACCGACTCGATGGCTTCGGCAAAAACCTGGACAGCCAGCTGCTCCTTTCCGGCCAGCGACGTGGCGTAGTCTCTGAGCCGAAGGGAGAGCTCAGCTTCCGGAGCACCCCCACCCGCCAAAAGCTTTCCGTCGATCACCACATCTCTCACAACGCTAAGCGCGTCGTGAACCGATCTCTCAGCCTCATCCACAATTCGCTGAGTTCCGCCCCTGATTAGTATGGTCACGGACTTGGGGTTCTTGCACCCCTCCACAAAGACCATCTTGTCCTCTCCCACCCGTCTCTCCTCGACGAGTTTGGCTGTTCCGAGGTCTTTCTCCGAGAGGTCTTCGATCCTACTGATGAGCCGGCCGCCTATGGCGAGTGCCAATTTGTCCATGTCTGACTTCTTTATTCTTCGTACGGCAATGATCTTCTTGCGAGCGAGGAAATGTTGGACGAGGTCATCGATCCCTTTTTGGCACAGAACCAAGTTGGCACCCGACGCTGCTATCTTGTCCACCATGGACTTCATCGTGTCCTCCTCCTGTTTGAGGAAGGCTTTCATCTGTTCCGGTGACTCCACATTGATCTTGGCGTCGAACTCTGTCTTCTCTATCTCGAGGGAGACATCGAGCAGCGCGATCTTGGGGTTCTCTATGAGCTTCGGCATGTCGGGGTGTACCACTTCCTTGTCTAGAACTATTCCCTCTATCAGGCGGGTGTCATCGAGCGACTGCCCCTCCTTCTTCTCCACCTTGACGTTGTCTAGATCAACGGTGTACTTTCCCTCGCTCTCCTCGACGACCTTGAGCACGGCGTCAACAGCGATCTTACCTAGGGTGTCTGCTTCCTCCGAAACGAGCTTGCTCGCTAGGGATGTCTTGGCAACCTGTGTTAACACTTCGCGGTCCTTGGGCTCCACTGAAACGGCTATTTCGTCCACGACCTCCAAGCTCTTGACCGCCGCTTTCCTGTATCCATCGATGATGACGGTTGGGTGTACTTCCTTCTCGATCAGGTCCTCGGCCTTCCCCAAAAGCTCACCGGCGAGGACAACCACGGTCGTCGTCCCGTCTCCAACCTCTTCGTCCTGAGCCTTGGCAACCTCAAGCATCATCTTGCCTACTGGGTGTTCGATGTCCATCTCTTTCAGAATCGTTGCCCCGTCGTTGGTGATGACCACGTCACCGAAGCTGTCGACCAGCATCTTGTCCATGCCCCTGGGACCCAGCGAGGTCCTCAGGGTTTGGGAGAGTATCTTCGCCACCATTATGTTGGATGACTGAGCTTCTCTTCCGCGGCTTCTGGCCGCGCCCTCCTTGAGAATGATTACCGGCTGAGTTGCGCCGGCATTGGGAGCTTGCACTGCCATACTATCTCCTCATCCTCCGTTGCTTCAGCGTTTTTGAAGAGTTTTATTAACTTTTCCGGCCGCATAGCAGCATATGCGTCCAAAACCGTGACAGGGATCCAGCCCTATAAACTATTGCTCCGGGGCTTCGTCGGGGGTCCGGCTCCGCAGATAATTCACTGCGCGGAAACCGAGCAGAGAGGAGAAACCGGCTGCCAGAATCAGAACGAAGGCTATGCTGACCAGGTGCACGACCAAACCGATCTGGTAGGCTTGCGTCGACGCTATGCCCAGAGCGGCGAGAAGAGGGGCCCACGCCCAGATGACGCGGTCGACGTACCCAGAGACCCCTGGAAGAACAAAAGAAATGGTTACCAGAAGTGATCCCGTGAAGGAGAGTAAGAGGGGAAGGCTTGAACCTGCCGCCTCTAGGAGGAGGGAAAATATTGCACCCTGCATCACCCAGATCAGGAGAGACAGTATGTTCACCCGTGCGTCGCGGTAGAACCTCCTCACAGAGGCGACGCCATCCACCAGTGATGCAACGGCGTTCTTGACCGCCGTTCTCCACTTCTGGGGCAGCCGGGTAGCGTCTATCACCTTGCCGACAGCGGACAGGGCGGATTCGCGCATCCTTGCTGCGGCGATCAGAAACGCCAGGCCCCCAATTCCCAGAGCGGCAGCTATCCAGGCTGAGTAGGCAAGGCTCCCGGTCAGCTCGAAGCCGGAGGGGACCACGAGCAACAGACCTGAGGTCATCGCCACAAGATAGAGCACGTCGAAAACCCTTTCCACTACAATGGTTCCTACGGCAGCCGTGAAGGTGACTCCCCTTCTCTCTGAGACGGCCGCGGCTCTAGCTAGCTCCCCGCCGAATCTGATGGGAACGAGGGTGTTCACCAGGTATCCCAGCCCGGTGGCTCCCAGCGCCACGGAGAAGCCAGTGCCACCGACGTCGCTCAGCAGGATCCGCCACCGAGCAGCCCTCAACAAGAAGAAAAGAAAGGTGCAGATGAGGCTGACCACAACAGGCAACGGGGAGAGGGAGACCAGACGGCTGTAGAACTCTTGGAAGCCTACGTAGTGGAGCGTTGCTGCGACTAGCACAACGGCTACAGCCGCCATCGCTATGGACATGACCACCCTTCGCGACATGTTTCGCAGCCCTCCACGGTAGCAGCAAAGATATAAAGAGACGAGGGGAGAGCTCAAGGCATCTATCGGTGGTCGCACATTGAAGATAGTCTCTGTGAAGATGCCCGAAGCCCTCATCGACGGCATGGATGAACTCGTTAGGAGAGGCGTATACCCGAGTAGAAGCGCGGTCATGAGAACTGCCATAAGGGACCTGCTGAGGAGCGAGCTCTGGAAGAAAACCTGAGTATCTTTTTGTCGCTAGAATCGGTTCGGCTGAAGAGTGCGTTTAGAAACCTAATGGGCTTTCTCGATCGATCGTCGAGGCAGCAATCTGGGCAGCCCTAGGGCGAGCTCCTGCTGACCAGGGAACTGTGAAAAGGCATGTTGTTCACCTTAACTATCCGTGCATAGAAGTACTTCATGTCTGTCACAAAGGGAGCGTAGGAGATTTCCTCCTGGTCGTAGCCGGACAGATATCGTATGAAAGGGGCAGGGGGGGTCTGAAGTCCTTCGACGTAGAAGAAGACGGGCAGCGCGTTCGCCTCATAGTAGTCGAAGAAGGGTGCCACTAGCCCAAGAACATGCGTGGCCCCCCGCTCGTACAGCCATAGAGGCGGTGAAGCGACATCGCTCGACATCATCAAGAGCATCCTTAGGAGAGAGTTCATGTTTTTCGCCTTTATCGACACGGGCATCTCTGGTCGAGTTCTCTTCCGGTCGAGCGACAGAGCGAAGAGCTCAGGTTCCTTCTCGGTCTCCACCACCGCTGCGTACTGATACTTCGGATCCTGAGTGCTGTTCGTGAAGAACGCTTTCTCGCCTTCGAGGTTATTATAGGCAAGATATGCTAGCGGGGTTTCCTTAGGGTAGACGAACGCGAAGATTGGGAGATTGCCTCTCCAGTAGGGAATGGTTGAGAGGTAGCCCAGCACGCTCCTCCTTCGCTTCGATCGATCGATCGAAAAGTTCCAGAGAAGCGGCTGAGCATCTGTTCTGCTCATTGCCAAGCGAGCAAAGTTGATCAGGTCACAGACCTCAAGGGCTACAGGTGGCTTGGGGCCCCTTCTCGCTCGACGCTGCATTTGAATATCTAAATCGCACCGGCAAGAGTCAAATCATATAAGGCTTTCTTCCTTCGACGAAACCCAGCTGAGGAACTCAACGACCAACCTAACCGCCAGGGTGCGGTCAAGGAGGCCACAGTGAAACGCATAGCAGGTTGGAGGGTGTGGCGGGTTGACTAGGCGATGCTGTGAAACGATGAGAGGCCTGTTGAAA
>Ga0315308_1001678_pt1 | contig 12635 bp, 13 predicted proteins | sample TDP3_MG_FD_203078 | JGI IMG/M metagenome (GOLD analysis project Ga0315308, IMG submission 203078) | Freshwater sediment microbial communities from Lake Towuti, South Sulawesi, Indonesia - TDP3 | ecosystem: Environmental > Aquatic > Freshwater > Lake > Sediment | place: Indonesia: South Sulawesi... | reverse complement strand
TGAGCCGCCGACATGGCGATGCTCATGCCGGCCTCTTTGGCTCCGTAAGGTCCGTTGGGGTCCATGGACTCCACGATGACGGTGTTGATTTTGGGCATGTCGCAGGCCAGGGGGATTTTGTACTCGCGATAGGTGGGGTTAAGCAGGTGCCCCTCGGCCCACCGGTGCCCCTCAGTCAGCACCCCGCCCTGGCCCCCCATGGCCACCCCCGACTCGAACTGCCCCTCCACGGCCATCGGATTCAGGGCGAAACCGACGTCCTGGGCAGCCGTCACCTCCAACACCTTCACCTGCCCCGTCTCCGGATCCACCTCTACCTCAGCTACGGTGGTCCCAAATGAGAAAGCCTCGGACAGTTGCCCGCGTGGGTTCTTGACCCACTCCCGGCCGTGGTCCACCTTGGGTGAGTAGTGACCCCGGCCCATGATGGGCTTGTCCAGGATCAGCGCCTTGCGGATCACCTTGGCGATGGTAATGCCCTGCTCCGGATCATCCCTCACAAAGATGCGCCGGTCTCCAGCCTCCAACTCGTCAACGCTCACCTCCAGGTCGTAGGAGGCGATCTCGAAGAGCTGGTTGCGGGCGTCCATGGCCGCCAGCCGCACGGCGTTGCCCCCGGCAAAGGTGCTGACCATGCTAAAGCTGCCCGGCGCGGTGGGCGTGACCTCCGTATCAGCAGAAATGAGGCGGATGTCCTCAGGCCGCAGGCCCAGCTCCTCGGCGGCGATCTGCACCAGCATGTTGTCGTTGCCCTGGCCGTTGTCTACCACTCCCGAAATCACTGTCGCCCCGCCGTCCTCGTCGAACTTGATAAAAGCCTGAGAGCCGCCTCGGATGCCCATGGTGAAGCCAGTCTGCACCGAGTTGCAGCCCATGCCGATGCCCCGCCATTTGCCACTATTGCGGCACAGGTGGGCAAGCTTGCCCCGCTTCTCCTTCCAGCCCGAGGCATCCATCGCCTTCTTGATGGTCTCGTCCAGCTCACAACTGAACACCTTCGATCCGGTGGGCGTCACGTCGCCCACCCGCGTGGCGTTGCGCAGCCGGATTTCTCCGGCGTCAATGCCCAGTTCCTCGGCGATCATGTCCAACTGCATGTCAATGCCCCCGGCAAAGGCCCGGCCATGCGTCCTGATCATGCCCCGCACCGGTTTGTTGGTGTAGATGCGGTAGCCGTTGAAGCGCACGTTGGGCATGCGATAGACCTGCTCCAGACACAGGAAGGGCACTGAGGTGGCGATGGGGCCAGTCGAGCTGTAAGCCCCACCGTCCATGTACAGGGTCATGTCGCGGGCGACGACCACCCCGTGCCGGTCCACGCCCGTCTTGATGTGGGCAATCATGTTGTGCCCCTGGCGGGTGGCGATGGTGTTCTCCTCGCGGGTGTAGACCAGCTTCACCGGCCGCTGACTGCGGATGCTTAGCAGAGCGCAGATGAACTCGCCGGGGAAGATATCGGAACGGCCACCGAAAGCCCCGCCGATGGCGATCTTGCGCACATGGACCTTATGCAACGGCATTTCCAACAGATTGGACAGGGCCTTGGCCTTCATGTGCGGGGCCGCGTTGGGCATCCACATCTCCAGGACGCTCTCGCTGGTATAGTTGGCCACCACGGCCAGGGGCTCACTCATGAAGTAGGACTCTTCTTCGGAGACAAAGGTGTCTTCGCGGACCAGGTAGGAATCCCGCAAGCCCTGCTCCACATCGCCCACGACGATGGGCACGTGGATGTTGATGTTGCGCTCACAGCCCTCATGGAGAAGAGGCGCTCCGTTGGCTATGGCCTCTTCAATGGTGAAGACGGCCGGCAGCACCTCGTATTCCACTTTGATAAGCGAGAGCGCTTCCTCGGCAATCTCCTCGCTGGTAGCCGCCACCGCCGCCACTTCGTCACCCACGTAGCGCACCCTCTCGGTGGGCAGGAGTTCCTGGTCGCGGGTGTAGCTGAACACACCCCACTTCACGCCAGCCGTGTCCAGGCCAGTGATGATGGCCTTGACCCCAGGCAACTTTTCAGCCTCGCTGATGTCAATACGCACGATACGGGCGTGAGGATAGGGGCTGCGCAAGACCTTGGCGTGCAGCATCCTGGGCAACATCAGGTCAGCGGTGAATTTGGCCTCCCCTGTCGCTTTGGAAGGCGCATCAATGCGAGGCATTCGTTTTCCAATCAGAGTATACTCCATAATTCTCCCCCTCTCATGACCCCAAGCAATCGAACACAACACATCATGCCGGTCATATTCTCAACGTGATCCCTCGTGTGCAGAGTCTCAGTACCTCCTTGTCACTCAGAGGGCGGAAACTTTCCCCACAGCACCCACTCATATCGGCACGACATCCACCATTCGTGATTGAGCCTCAGCGCTGCCACCGTCGCCCGGCCAATCGCCGTTCGGCCAATAACTCGGGTTCCATCTTCACTCCACCGAAAATGGTCAAACCACCGCTGCGTCCTCGGGTTGAAGAGAGGGACGATGGCCTGAGTATCGGGATCTACAGCTTCTGTCTTGATGCCCTTGAAGCGATTACAGGTAGGGCAGCTCAGCCACAGATTTTCACGGCTGGTAGGGCCACCCGCACATTCAGGGATGATGTGCTCGATCTCAAAACGCACTGGGAGAAACGACGCGGGTGTCAGGCAATAACCGCAACGATGCCCTGCATCCTCTTCTACCTGTCTCCGTAGCTCGTCCGGGCTATAGGTGGGTGGCATGGAGCTTCACAACTCGCTGAGCTGTTCCAGGAGCCGGGAAGCACGGGCCTTTTTTGCCGCCAGCTCGTGAACCTGGGCCAGGATGTCATCCAGTTCGTGTTCCTGTTCAGCCGTGATTCGGCCTGTTTTGTTGATTTCCAGCAGCCTGCTCAGACGGGCCTGTTTTTCCGCTTCAAGGGTAACCTGCGCCTGGACACGCAGTTCATCGAGTGTTTCGTCGAGAATTGTCACCACACACCGTGTATCATCCCAGGCATCAAGCGGCTCGCCGGTGTGGATTTGGCCGTCGCTGATAACCCCTTCCAACGTTTTCATTTGTAAACCCTTTCGATTCCAGTCAACAGATAGCTATGACCCTTCCAATTTGCGCAAAAATGCATTGACCTCTTGAGCCAGCAACTGAGCCCGCTGTTCAAGAAAATTCTTATACCGCTCTGCATCCCATTGCCACTTCAACACCGATTGACTCTCTTCTGTAGCTTTAACGAAGGCCTCGGGAATCAGGTGCTTACGCAACACCTCGGGTGAAATCTTGAATTGCGGAATATAGCGCCAGGGTTCCTTGCCAGCTAGCTTGTTGACATTGGTGCGCTCGTTGAGCACTGTGATGTTTGCCAGGGCATGAATGTGGTCATCATCAACCTTTGCCTCCCTGAGCACGCTACGGGGATAAATATGATGCCATTGGGGTTCAAATCCTGTGGTTATTGAGGCGCCAGTTTTGTCATAGCCGAGGCGAGTGTCATCCAGCCAGTCCCGAGCCTCACGATAAAAGAGCACAAGGTAGAGCATCAGACGCAGGAAACGGTTGCCCGCCCGGTCGTAGCGGTTCTGGAACTCTTCATCTTCAATCTGCGGCGACACCCGCAGACGCTTCAGGAGATTCTCCAGCGCATTATCAAAATCTGCCGCCTCAATGACAGCCCGTACATCTTCGTTCAAACTAGTGATCGCTGAGCCGCTATAGCGTCCGTCTCGGTTCGCCAAAAGAAACCAGCGCAGCGCTTTTTCCAATCGGTAACCCGACTGATTTCCCCAGCGGTGGCTCAAGACAAAGAGCGGGATCAGGCTGTTTGTGGAAGGGAGAAGGTCGGGGGAGAAGATACCGAATTCGGCCAGCCGCCTTCGCACTTCCTCAATGATCTCCTTGGCCTTCTTCCACACAACAGGCAGGTTTTCCGGATTCCAAAAGTCCTTTGGCACCTCTTTGAGACGGGCACGACCATGCCCGATACCCGTCATCGTGCGGATGAAGATGCCAGCGTCTAGGTCCCAGCCTCGATCCTCCAGATAGCTGCGAAAGCGTAAATATTCCTTCCGCACCCAGCCCGGATTACGCACGGTAGCCACAGCCAGAACGACGTCGGCCTCTTTTACACGGGTTCCTGCCTGATTCAAACGGGCAAAAATCTCAGCTACATCCTCAACTTCGTGCTTGATTTTGATGATAGGAATATCCTGTTTCCGAATTTGCCAAATGCGCTGAAGACGGGCGTGCACCTTCCCGAACGATCCCATTATCTGGTTGGGGTCATCACTGATCCGCTTCACTATTTCCTGAGCCAGTGGCGTTAGATCCTCCACCTCGTCTACGCTAAGAACTCGGCGAATCCCGATCCAACGAGGGTCTCGACGGCGAATGGGGTTGGGTAGGGCGAACTCCAGGCGGTCATCATCCTCATCGGGAAGAACGTTCACCATTACGTCGTAACGCTCCAGAGCCTCGTTCCATTTCAATTTTCTCCTATCATCCCACCAGAAAGGCTTCATCCCTAGCAAGAGGCACAACGCTGTCGTACGCTGCTGTCCATCTACAATCCAAAGGGATGCCTGTGTGCCCTGAGCTGTCTTAGCCTCCTGATATTCTGAAGAATCCCAGAGTAAGAGTGAACCAACAGGGTAATCCCGGTAAAGTGACTCAGCCAGGAATTTAACTTTCTCCGGGTCCCAGATGAAATCTCGCTGGAATTCGGGGATGTCTACTTCCTTGCTGACTGCCCGGTCAACGATCTCGCTGACATCGATTTGCTCAAGGCCCATAGGGTCATACCTCCGTGTCAGGCTTCACCATAGATACCAAAGTCGGCAACACAGCGGTTCATTGCCCCGTCCTTTGCGGCCATTCGCGCTCCCCCTCGCGGCGGATGTCGCCCAACGCAGCGTCCAGGTCAAAATCGGCAGGGAAACGGTCGCGCCAGATGCCGTACAAATCCTGGGGCTGTCTCTGTTTCTGCACCGCCTGACGCAGACGTCGCGCCAGGTGTTCGACCATTGCGATTTGCTCCTCGAATGTCAATTGATCCAAAAGCCGTTCAACGTGCATCAGGGTTGTTTTGCTCATTTCACCCTCCATTCAACTATGGCTCGTAGAAGTAGTCAATCTCAATCCTTCAGGCGTGGACTTGCCTTTACCAACGATGATCTTGTCGCTGAGCCATCGGTACCTTTCGTCTCTAGTCAGCAATTTTACATGCGCGTCCTTGATCAACCCATCACGATAGTATCTAGAAATCTGCGCGCTTATATTCGCCCCATCGCTAGTAACGATCACCGCTCTCACGTTGATCTCCGCGACACCGTCCGATCGGGTAAGAAGATAGTCAACTCCTCGCATCTTCCCAGATAGCACACCCCCGGTGAGACCTCCCTCGAAATATGCGTCCACTCCCTTCCCAATAGGTGTATCCCTGTAATCAATACGTTCGACTACTTTCCCCCTGAAAGAGGACAAAAGTTCTAACCGGCTGATGGTAAACATGATAAACCTCCCACCACAAGTATAGCCTCATAGCGTTCCACTGTCAAAGTCCGGTCAGTCCGTCTATCGGCCTGGAGCTGAGCCGCGCCCGGTAACATAGGGCATGCTACTCTGCTTCCCTATCTCTTTTTTCACCGTACAGAACCAGGTGTCTCGACATTCCGCTAACCGAGGGCTCTTTGCAGAGCCTTGTGACCATCTGTACCGTCTGCTCGAAGAACTGCTTATCCCAACTGCGGGACTCTCTTGCTTCTTCCGGAATTGCGAGCACGCTCATCCAGCCGCACACGGCGTGAATATCCAGAACCCTTACCCCCAGATCCTCGAACAACTCTCTGGCCTCTTCAACGCTTACGGCCCTGTAGCTCCACTCCTCATCTTCCAAATAAGTAGGTGAGGATTCGAGCAAAGTAAGAGTTGATGCGGGGTCTTCATAAAAACGATTGATTACAGCAGACCATTTGTTGACCAGAAATATCGAAATTTTCCCCCCTTTTTTGATTACTCGCACAAGCTCCCCTGCTGCCTCGGCCATCCCATTCCAGCAGAGGGCGAAATCAAATGACTCATCTTGAAAGGGAAGATCGCGGACATCACATTCGAGAATATTCGCTCTATCCGCGACACCTTCTTTTCGTAATTTTCTCCTCGCCACATCAAGCATTCCAAGAGAGATATCGCATAAGGTAACCGGGTAGCCCATCTTCGCCAATGGCAGGGTTATCCTTCCCGTGCCCCCGGCAGCGTCGAGGATCTTTGCGCTTCTGTCCTCAGGAAGATGCCTTTTAAGCAGCTCTAAATCAACATGGTGCTCGACAGCACCCTGGAAAGCCTGATACCATTCGTCGTATCTTTCAGCATGCTCATCCCACCTTTTTCTTATCTTATCAGTATTCTCGGATTCGTCTCTTATCACAGGATTACCTCATTACTGGATGGCGCAATTTCGTCTGCCGCAGATGTGCCTGTGGCGACATGTCACATCACTGTCCGATTACCGCCGATACTCGCTCAATTTTGGGAACTCGGCTGCCGACTCGGCCAACTGCACGATAGACCCGATAGGATGCGCACCCAGCAGCAGCCGATGGCGCCGCGGGGTGACCGCGATGGCCATCCCTACCACCTGGCCGGTGTGCTGGCTGACCAACGGCGACCCGCTCATCAAACTCGGATTGAACAACTCGTCCATCAACACCCACACGGTTGTGTCGCTAACCGATTGAGCTGTCCCTTCCAGGATATATCGGTCGCTGTGGCCATCGCCCAGGCCACTGAACAGCGACACCCGTTCGCCAGGCTGTGGCGCGCCGCGGGGGTCTGGCGTGAGCACAAAGCCCGAATCAATCGGCCGATCGGCGCGCAGCAACACATAGTCCACCGTCATATCTTCACCCATCCGGGGCTGGCCGGGCTGACCCCACAGCGTATCGAACTCGGCCACGAAATCGGTTTGACCAACCACGCCCAGTGCGATCCGTTCAGGTGGATGGTTGGGATCGCCGAACGAGGCACTGTGTGCTGTCGTTACACCCACAATCTGGCCGTCACTCAACCGGATCAGGAAACCGCTCCCTGCCAGTCTGTATGCCTCGCCCCGGTATCGCACCCACTCCTTCAACCCAACCAGCCCGGCCGGCAGTTCGCCACGCGGGGCAAGGATGGTTGGAGGCGGCGGAGTCGGGTCAGGTGGTGGGCCGATCCACGTCTGGCCCCTCAGCAAAGTGAAGGCCACTGAGACGATCACTGCCACCGGTAACGCCAGGCGCAACCCTCGCACGACAAACTTGATATTCACGATTTGAGAATCGCTTCTACGATCTTGGCATAGCCCGTGCAACGGCAGACGTTACCGGAAATCGCCTGCCGGACCTCTTGTTCCGTGGGGTTGGGGTTTTCGTCCAGCAGGGCCTTGGCGGTGAGGATCATACCCGGGGCGCAGAAACCGCACTGGATGGCCCCGTATTCGACAAAGGCCCTCTGGACGGGATGCAGCTCTCCCATTGGGGCCAGCCCTTCAATAGTCGTGATCTCCCTGCCCTGGACTTCAACGGCCAAGGTAAGACAGGAGCGCACAGGCTTCCCATCTAGAAGGACGGTACAGGTCCCGCAGGCTCCCTCGCCACAACCCTCCTTGGTGCCGGTGAGATACAAGTCATCCCTCAGAACTTCCAGGAGGGTCTGGTTGGGGGCGACGACGGCCTCGTATTCCTCGCCGTTCACAGTCAGTTGAATGGCCCGCTTTTCCATGATAGCCTACCCCCTTCCCCCAGCATTGGCTATGGCCCTTCTGGTCATCACTCGCACCATTTTCCTCCGGTAGAAGGGAGTACTGCCGATATTGGCCACGGGATGGGCCACTTCGTAGGCGGCCTCTGCTGCCCTGGCAATGATCTCTTCACCTGGCTCCTGTCCTTCAAGGAGCTTGCCCGCCTTCTCCACCACGACCGGGGCCGAAGCGACAGCGGTCAGAACTACCTTTGCCCTGGCACAAGCCCCCCCATTCCAATCGAGGACGGCAGCCACACCCACCAGTGGAAAGTCCATAGCCCCCCGGTAGCGCAGCTTCTGGTAATCTCCTCCCTCCAGGGCAGACAGCGCAGGTATCTCCACCTCAGTCAATATCTCCCCCGCTTCCAGGGCGATGGGCTCCTCCCCCTTGCCCGTGTAGAGGTCAAGCACAGAGATCACACGCTCGCCGCCCTTTTTGGCCAGCTTTGCCCTGGCTTCGAGAGCAATCAGCACCGGGGCCAGATCGCCCTGGTAGACCGAGTAGCAGTGGTCGCCAGCCTTGACCACGTGGCATACCTCTCCACCCGTTTTGAAGCAGAGGGGACGGGCCTGCCTCCAGAACCGGGACTGGTTGTAGAAGAAACACCGGGAGTTCAGGCACAGGTTGCCGCCCAGGGTGCCCATGTTTTGGAGAGGAGGAGCGGAAACGTAACTGGCCGCCTGGGCCAAGATGGGGAATTTCCTCCGCACAAGCGAGGATTTGACGAGGGTGGTCAGCCTGGTGAGGGCACCGATCCTCAAGCCCTCTTTGCTCTCCTCGATGAAATCTAGCTCAAGCCCTTTGAGGTTGAGCAGATATTTGGGGGTGAGTAACCTGTGCTTCATGGACACCAGGAGATCGGTCCCCCCGGCGATGACCTTAGCCTCCTCCCCATGTTCGCTGAGGAGATCAAGGGCCTCCTCCAGAGATTCAGGTTGGAGGTGTTCAAATTTCGGCAGGCGCATTGTTGCCTCCTATTCTTCCGACTTTACCCAAACCGATACTGCACTCCAAAGCCGCCTCTCGGATAGTTCCAATCCAGTGCTCCGTCAATGCAGGCGATCAGACAGGTGCCGCACTCCAGGCAGCCGCCGAACTCCAGAGCCATTTCCTCGGTTTCCTGATTGATGGAATAGAGCCGGCCGGGGCAAACGTACAAACAGTACCTCGCCTCGCACTTTTTGCAGATTTCCTGATTGATGACAATGTGGGTTTCCTTGTCGAGGATGAAAGCGTCCAAGCCTAGTTTGGTTTCTATGTTCATTAAGCAACTCCCTTCACGATTTTTGCATCTCAGAAGCAATGATATTAAGGATGATGTGCTGGGTTCCTGCACCGTAGAGGAGCCAGCGAGCATCGCGAAGGTAGCGTTGAATGTTCATGTCCATAGCCGCACCATAGGCCCCGAAGATGCGGCTGGCATCGTCAACGATCCTGAGGACTGCCTCAGTCACATAGTACTTGCACACAGCAGCTTCTACGTTGTGGGGCAACTTCTGATCCATCAACCAGGCCGCATAATATATGAGAAGCCGGGACGCTTCAATATCCACCACCATTTTGGCCAGATCATGCTGTATAGCCTGGAATTTGATGATAGGGCGTCCAAAAGCCTCGCGCTGCTGGGCGTACTCCAAGGACTCTTCATAGGCAGCGCGGGCAGTTCCCAAAGCCTGGGCCGCAGTGTGGACCCGGATGTCGTTCAGGATGCCGCGCAAAAGTGCAAAGCCCTTGCCCTCCTCTCCACCGTAAAGATGGTCGGCTGGGACGCGGACGCTGCGGAAGAACAGGTCGTAGCACCCCGAGGCCACGGCAATGATTTTGTCAATCCTCTTTCCCACCTCCACGCCCGGCCTGTCCTTTTCCACCAGGAACATGTCAATGCCCCTGAATCCGGCTTCGGGATCCGTCTTGGCGGCCACGGTGAAGAAATCGCACATATCAGCACCGGTGATCCAGCTCTTCTGCCCGTTGATGACGTACTCATTGCCATCACGCACGGCGGTGGTCTGTATGGCCCCCAGGTCAGTGCCGCCGGTCGGTTCTGTCATGCACATGGTGCCGTATCGCTCTCCCTTGATGGCCGGGATGAGGAATTCTCGCTTCTGTTCCTCGGTGCCGAAGCGGTAAAGGAAGTCGGTGCCCATCAGACACTGCATCATGGTCCTTGCGGCTGTGCTCATATAACAGCGAGACATTTCCTCGATAAAGATGGCAAACGTGACGTTGTCTCCGCCCTGCCCTCCGACCTCTTCGGGATAGCGCAAGCCATAATAACCCTGCTCGGCTATCTTGTCAAAAATGTCACGGGGGATCTCCTTCTTTTCCTCCATCTCCGGGATGCGAGGTCTGATATATCTGTCGGCGAATTCACGCACGGTGCGGCAGAAAATCTCCTGTTCGGGAGTGAAACTGAAATCCATCGCTGACTCCTTTCTCTCACAAAGACCCTATTGACAATTCCCACAAGTAATGATAAAATAGAATTAGATCGGGTGCCCAGGGACCTCCTGGTAATCACTCCAGGGGCTGAACTGGTATTGGTTCCGTAATCAGCCGGAATCCCCCGATCGTTTTTATTTGCTCAGACAAGCCACAACTCCCCAGTTGTAATCACGCGGTCAGGACGGACACGACCTCGGAAGGTATCATAAGCCCTTTGGTGAGCCCGTGATCTCTTGCCAATATGCCGAAATGCGATCCCCTCTTTTGGAAATCTTGGATCAAACTTCCGAAGGTGATTCAGGAGCATCCCCTTGATGATCCCTTCAAGCCCTGTGTACTCCCGATCTATGGTCACCGACTCAATGTTGGAGAGATGATCTTTCAGAAGCAAGAAGAGGCCCGCAGCGAAGAGCTTCATGTAAGGCTGTCGTAAGTGCCTGTAGTAGCTCCTGAGAAATTCTACGCACTCCCTCTTGACAGCCGCTGGTATGAGAATGCTGAAGCTTATCTCGTTGGAAAAAGCCAGGACGGTGGCCACACTGGTATCACCCATGTGACCACTTTTGTCAACTTCGATGTGAGCCAACGCTTACAGCCCCATTTGCCGACTGATGATAGTGCGCAATATCTTCGAGGTCCCTCCACCCAGCAGCAAAAGCCGGGCGTCACGGAAGTAGCGTTGCACGTCGTACTCCATGGTGAAACCATAGCTGGCAAAGGGGAACTGGCCCTCTTTATCCATTTTGGCCGCGACGGGAACGACCGCCTTGTCCACGAACTCGGCCACGCTGCGGCGGGACAGTTCTTGCTCTTCACTGAGATGAAAGTCCATAGGTCAGTATCCCATACACAGGGCTTTCCCAAAGTCCAGGTCTTTGAAGCCCCCCGGCGCTTTTGTCATTGCGAGGAGCAAAGCGACGAAGCAATCTCATGCGCTTGTGAACCAGGGAGATTGCTTCGCTGCGCTCGCAATGACGGGAGGTAGTCTTTGGGAACGCCCTGATTCCATACAGAAGCAGCTATGCTGCAACCGGCACATACAGACTCGGACGCTCTTGGCTCAAGACACCTTCCCGGCTGGACTGAATCCGCGCAAACACGATCGGCTTGTCTTCGCTCCCGCAAGCATCCAGCAGTTCCAGGTTATACAAGCGCATTTCAGGATCATCATCAGGAAGGATGACCAGTTCAAAGTTTTCCGGCAGAGAATTGAACACTTGTGGGTAGTCAAGCAAGTAGCGCATCAGTTCTCCTGTCAATGCGATATTTCGCTCGACAACATCTTTGGGTCTGCTTACTTTTGTTCTAGCCATTCCTTATTATCTCAGCAATTAGTTTGCCCTCAGAGCCTTTTATGATAACATCGTTGCGCTCACCTGCCCAAAGTTTCATTTTGTACCCCACAAAGCTCCATCGAGCAGCTTCATCCAGATCTTTCCCTACTGAATATGTTTTTAGCTCCTCGACTACCCACTTTTGCCTTATTTGCCGATAGGTTTTGCTGTATTTCTCTAGAATATAGTGAGCTGTTTCATAAAGGTTTTTAAGCTTAGATGAAATAACTTTTGCTCCCACAATTCCCTCTACATATGGGACTAAGCTCGCGAGTAGAGCTGATACTTTCTCGGTGGAAAATTCTTCTCCACACCATGCATACAACGCTGTTACCAGAGAAAATATTGCTCCTTGACTAATCAAATGCTTGTTTCCTTCATAAACTGCAGGCGGCATGTCAGGTAATTCGTTCAGCCGCTTTTTTGCTGTCTTATACAATGCATACATTATTATTGAGCTCATAGTGATGGGGACAAAAACTTTTGTAATGGGACTAATAGCCAAACCGAGTTGCTCCCAGAGGATATTACTAAGCCAATTGCCTACAATATTGATTGCGAGAGCAATCAGTGGCGTTTTTGCATGAGTAAGGAAATCGCGCAACATTGACATTTGGTAACACAACTTGTTTTCAGAAGCACCGCCCAACGCTATAAAGGGGACTGAAGGGGAGAGGACTAGAGGGGATCCCATCAGTCCCTTCAGACCCCTCAGTCCCCTCCTCACTCCCTGACTAAATTATACCCTTTTCCTCCAACCCCGCCAATTTCCGGGCATCATAGCCCAGGGCTCCATAAACCTCCTCGTTGTGCTCACCACAGCGCGGTGGGAATGGCAACTGCATGCCCACCGACTCGAGATACGGCGTGATGACCGGCGGGGGCGGCAGAAAGACCACCGTGCCCGTGCGCGGGTCCTTGGAAGAGATCAGCTTGTCTTTGATATGGGAGTCCTCCACCACCTCCTCGATAGTGCAGACCGTGGAGATGGGCACGCCGATGCGGTTGAACAACTCGACCATCTCAGCCGTCGTCCTGGTCTTTGTCACCTGATTGATCGCTTCGTTCAAGCGCCGCACATCAGCGATGCGGCCGGCGTTGGGCTTA
>Ga0315308_1001677_pt1 | contig 12641 bp, 8 predicted proteins | sample TDP3_MG_FD_203078 | JGI IMG/M metagenome (GOLD analysis project Ga0315308, IMG submission 203078) | Freshwater sediment microbial communities from Lake Towuti, South Sulawesi, Indonesia - TDP3 | ecosystem: Environmental > Aquatic > Freshwater > Lake > Sediment | place: Indonesia: South Sulawesi... | reverse complement strand
TCCCAGATTTCCAGCTTCAGGATGTCTGCATACCGTCCGTCTGCGTGAAGATGGTTGGAAAGGATTCCCCGTGATGGGTCCTCTGAGGGCCCCACAATCACTGCGCCTGCGCCGTCCCCAAATAACACCGCCACATCGCGCCCTTCTTTGGTGAAATTCAGTGCGCTGGAATGGATCTCTGCACCGACAACGAGGATTCTCTTGTACATACCGACCTTGACAAAGGCATCGGCGGCAGCCAGACCGTAAATGAAACCAGTGCACTGGTTTCTGATATCCATACAGCCGATTTCGGAAAGGCCCATTTTTTTCTGCAGATAGCATCCAGTCCCTGGGAAATGGTGGTCAGGGCTCAGAGTGGCAAAGATGATGAAATCTACATCCTCAGCCTTCATTCCTGCATTCTTCAGAGCATCCCGAGAAGCTTCAAGGGCGAGGTCTGAGCAGTAAACCCCTTCTTCGGCAAAACGTCTTTCCACAATCCCGGTGCGCTGCTGGATCCATTCGTCACTGGTCTCAAACATCTTTGCCAGATCAAAATTGGTCACCCGCCGTTCAGGGAGATATCGCCCCACTCCGAGTATTCTTGCTCTTGTCATAAAAAGGTCCTCCTGTCTTTTTCCTTGCGGTAGACTGAAATCGTCCAAAGACACAAGATTTGTGACTACAATCCCTACACAGTCTGGACTATTTCTTTCCTATGAAGCATAGCATACCATATTAGGCAGTCTTTTTCAGCGCTCTCCTTAATACTAAGCTTGATGGGGATCAGACGGCCAGCAGGGGGCAAATCACTTTCGACAACCTAATCCTTGCCAGAGGGGGTCTTTATTGGCTAGAATTCATACGTTTAGGCAAGAAACCAGGAGGCAAAATGTCAAAAGCTCTGGAGGGCATTAGGGTGCTCGATTTCAGCCGGATGTACGCCGGTCCTTTCTGCACTATGCACTTGGCAGAATTAGGCGCCGAAGTTATCAAGGTAGAGTTGCCTGGGGGCGGAGATGCGGTAAGAACCGTTCCCCCCCGAACAGCAGGCCTGGAGAGCTACATTTTCGTGATTCTAAATCGCGGCAAGCGGGGCATTACTCTGGACCTTGGCTCGGAAGTGGGGCAAAGCATATGTAGAGAGCTGGTCAGCAAGTGCGACGTTTTGGTGGAGAACTTCACGCCTGGGGTGATGGACAGTTTCGGTCTGAGCTATGAGAAACTCAAGGCAGACAACCCCGGTCTTATCTATGCTTCGTTATCGGGATTCGGGCATACTGGCCCTTATCACTCCCTGGTAGCCTACGATACCATCATCCAGTCTATGGGGGGCTTGATCAGTGTCACTGGTCATCCTGACTCGCCCCCCACGAAAGTTGGCCCTGCTATAGCTGACTTTCTGGGTGGAACGTATGCTGTCATCGCTATCCTGGCTGCCCTGAACTACAGGTCCAGGACAAACAAGGGGCAGTTCGTTGACATCTCTATGCAGGACTGTGTTTGGCTGATAACAGCCATCCAATTCCTGCCCAACTATTTGCTTACGGGGCAGGAACCAGAGAAGCTGGGCAATCGCCAGATCGAGTTGACGCCCTTCAATATATATCCGGCGAAGGATGGCTATGTAGTTATCGCCACCCTCACTGTAGACCAGTGGCAGCGCTTCCTGCGGGTAATCGGCAGGGAGGAGCTCCGGGACGTTCCACAGTATGCCACCCAGTTTGACCGCATCAAACATATCAATGAAATAGACGCTATAGTGGAGGAATGGACAAGGGAAAGGACTGTGGATGGGATCCTAAGCGAGCTTAGGGCTGCTGATTTGCCCTGTGCTCCGGTGCCTACCTTTGTCGAAGTAGCCAAGGACCCGCAGCTTGCTAGCCGAAGTATGCAAGTGGAGGTAGAGCAGTTGATCAGCGGTAAACTTACAGTGCCTGGCTCAGTATTCAAGCTAAGTGAGACTCCGGGCGAGCCTACGCAGCCCGCCCCATTCCTCGGTCAGAACAACTATGAAGTTTACTCCGAGCTATTGGGCTATGACCCAGGAAGAATAGAGAAACTACAAAGCGAGGGGATAATTTGATTTGGCATCAGCCTTCCACCCGTCATATTTCTCAACGTGGGCGACAAACAATATGAAAGCAGAGGAAAGGAGACAGGAGCGTGGACCTACAAAGGATTAGGCAAGCTTTAGATTCGTATATTCGTCCGGATACCTTTCCGGTGGCCATCAAAATGGTCAGCTCAGCGGATGAAATACCGGAAAAAGCTAGGATGCCGAAGCGAGCTCTGGGCACGCCGATGCCAGTATGTCAGGGTATAGCTTTAGCTCGGCGCTATGGCTGGTTAATAGCCATGGGCAAAGAGGATATGCTTTGCCCAATCGGTGCATTCACGTTGGGGTTTGTACCAGCCAAACCAAAATTTCTTGATGGCAGCTTCAATATCCCTTTTTGGGTAAAGAACCAGGATGTCAGGGCCAGACTAATTCAAAGTGCGCCTCAGCTTGAGCAGGGGAGATATACTCATCTTGTGGCGGCGCCCCTCAACCGGGCTGAGTTTGAACCTCAGGTCATCATCATTTACGGCAATGCAGCCCAGATAGCCAGGCTGATACAGGCCAATGTATATGGAACAGGTGAGCCTGTTGTTTCCAGCAGTGTGGGTGCCTTTGCCTGCGGTGAGCAGGTCACCAGAACGATCCTAACGGAACAGTGCCAAGTCATTGTGGCTGGTGGTGGTGACCGGATGATCGCCCAAACACAGGATCATGAGGTCTGCTTTTCTATGCCTATGAGCAAAGCAGAAGCTCTCATTGAGGGACTCGAAGGAACCCATAAGGCTGGACTAAGGTATCCGACGCCTTCTTTCCTTGTATACAAGGCGGCATTCCCTCCAAGCTTCGCTGAGCTTATGGACTACTTATGCCAAGGCACTTAGCCTCTGGCAGGTCTAAAGACCTGCACTACATTTTCAAACAGCCTCCTAGTCAGTGCTCAGACATAGCCGAGCGCTACTCGTAGACCTTCTCCTCCGCCTCCTCTGCTTCTAGTGCATCGCCCTCAATGTCTCGACTCTCGTCACGACGGGCCAAGAGGTCACGGTAGTACTCGTGCTGGATGATGAGGTTCATCACCTCATTAGTCCCTGTCCAGATCATGGCCAGCCTAGTGTCTCGTAGCATGCGCTCTATGGGATATACACTGGTGTATCCAATGCCGCCCATTATCTGCATGGCGTCGTTTACCACCTCCCAGGCGACCTCGGTGGCAAATTTCTTGGACTCGGAGACCATGCGCCGCGCCAGTTTGCGATCGAGGCCTCGGTCAATGGTCATCGCTGTGGCGTGCACCAGGGAGCTTGCCGCATCGAGCTTGGTAATGCTATCAGCAACCTTGAAGCTCACCGCTTGGAAGTCCCTAATCTTGGTGCCGAAGGCCTTCCTCTTATCGCTGTAGCGAGCGGCTATCTCCAGGGCGCTGCGTGCTGTGCCCAGGATACCAGCGGCAGTGGTCATCCTCTCTGGAATCATCATCCGGTAGAAGATCTCACCACCCTGGCCTTCCCTTCCAATGATGTTCTCCTCGGGGACTTTGACATTGCGCAACAGTATCCTCCCCGCCCCCCCTCCTCGCGTCCCCATCAGCCCATAGAGATGCTTAACCTCCACCCCCATGTCCTTCTCCACCACAAACAGGCTCAGCGACTCACGGCTGGGAGCCTCTTGGCTTGTCTTGGCATAGACCAAGAAGTAGTCCGCTCCCTCAGCCCCCACGATAAAGCGCTTCTGCCCCGTGAGGAAGTAATAGTTGCCCTTCTTAATGGCGGTGGTAGTAGCGCCGAAGAAGTCAGAGCCGCCGCGAGGCTCGGTCAGCGCCTCCGCGCAGCATAGCTTCGCCTGGAGGGTGGGCTGGAGGTATTTCCGTTTCTGCTCTTCGCTTCCAAACACCTGGAACGCCTCGCCGCAAATGCTCACCAGCCCGTACAAGCAGCCGAGGGACAGAGGCAGTGCCCCGCCCTCCTCTAGTTCAATTATCTCATCCTCCCACCCCAAACCCCGGCCGCCATATTCAGGCGAGAAACGGAGGCCGAGTAGCTTTCTCCTGGCGGCGTCCTCCAAGAATTGCCGGGGATACCTTATCTTGTCAGCGTCCATGTCCAGAATTAGCTGCCGGGGTACGGCCTTCACCAACTCCCTCACCTCGTTACGCAGCCTCTTTTGGCTTTCATTTAGCATCGCTTCAATCATTTCTCTTTCCCCTCCTTTCCTTTGCTGGTGACTCTGGTGATGGCTTAATTATAACTTTGAATCTGGGGAATGCAAAGAATTATCATTGTTCCCATGTTGTAGAGCCTTATATACTAAAGTAGACCAAAGATACCAATGGACTGATTTTTCCTGTTGACCGGTGCCAAGGGGTTACCCTTGGCCTTGGTGCAAATACGATAGACTGTCAGGCCAAGCTCTGCCGGGCATTTGACCTGGGTAATATTTGGGTAGTATATTGATGCCGGATGTCCCCTGGCATTTTTACTTTGCAATAAGGAGTTCAAAAATGTCTTGGAGAGAGGAATACAAATCGAAGCTATGCACTTATGAGGAAGCGGCGAAGCTTGTTAAATCAGGCGACCGGTTTATGACCCCCCTGGGACTCGGTGAGCCTTCCACAGCCATAATGGACGCCATCGCAGACCGGAAAGACGAGCTGAGTGACGTCCAGTATGTATCGGCGCTCCAATACCATCCTTACAAGATTTTCAGTCCTGAGTGTAGAGAAACCTTCAGGATGATCTGTGGCTATTATTCTAAGCTTTCTATGTACCAGCAGGCGGAGGGCTCTTCAACATACATTCCAGTCCAAAGCTCCAGCGTAGGCCATGTGCTAAAGAAGCGGCAAGCGATCGAGCCACGCAGGCAGGGCATCATAACCCAGGTTAGCCCTCCGGACGACCACGGGTACGTATCACTTGGTCTTGATCTGTTTTACACGCCAGAGGCCATTGACCAGACTGACTGGGTTATCGGCGAGGTCAACCCGAATATGCCCAGGACTTACGGCAATACGCACTACCACATCAGCCGTTTCGATAAGTTCGTGGAAACGGATGAACCTCTGTTTGCACCTCCGCTGCCCGAGCCGACAGAGGTAGACAGGAAGATTGCTGCAAACGTAGTAAGCCTGCTCAGGGACAGGGATTGCCTTCAGGTAGGAATAGGCGCAGTTCCTGGACATATATCCAAGCTTATTGCCGATAGCGACCTCAAAGACCTGGGCATTCATACAGAGATGGCTCCCATGGGCACTCGCCAGCTTGTGGAAGCGGGGATCGTCACTGGCAAATATAAACAGGCCCATCCGAAGAAGATCGTCATGGCTTTCGCCTTTGGCGACCAGGAGCTTTACGACTTCCTGGGCAATAATCCTCTGGTAGAGTTCTATTCTGCTGCATACTGCAACTCGATTCCTCTGCTGGTCAGGGAGAAGAACTTGGTGGCCATAAACGGCTCTGTCGAGGTTGACCTTGTGGGGACCATCTGCTCGGAGTCCTATGGCGATGATATGCGCTCCGGCACGGGCGGACAGCTCGACTTTGTGATTGGCGCTTACTGGTCTGAAGGAGGAAGGGCAATCAACGTCCTGCCCAGCACCGCCAAAGGCGGGACGATATCACGCATTGTGCCCTACACGACGCAGGGAGCCAGGGTAACCGTGCCCAGGCATTACACGCAGTATGTGGTTACCGAGTGGGGAGTTGCCAACCTTGCACCACTGGATGAAAGGGAGCGGGCCCTGGCCCTTATCGAGATCGCACATCCCAAGTTCAGAGATGAGCTTCTAGAGGCAGCCAAAAAGAGACTTAAGTTCTGACAAAATTACCTTCTCCCCTCGAAGGGGACGCTCTCCAGCTTTGGTGAGCCGTGTGGAATTTGAACCCACGACACCCCGATTAAAAGTAAGAGGCGTAACGTGCCACGCCGTCCCTCCAGATAGCAATCTGTGCTTTCTTGTCTTGCCCCACGGCGGCTTTCGTATCTGGCAGTGCCACCCTGTGCCAGAGAGTGCCAAAGAGTTTGTCGGCAGAATGTCGGCAGAATCACGCTGACATCGTCGTGTGGGTAGAGGAGAAGTTCGCCAAGTCTATCACGGAGGAGGCTGCCAAGGCAGTGCTGGATGTGGCCAAGAGGAGGGCGAGGTGACCAAGCGAGCCCCAAAACCCTTCATGGAGCACATCGTTTGGTGTCCCCTTGAATCTGCATCCAAGCTGAGTGTGGTATAGGGAACTGCCTCAAGGTATTGACAGGATGCCTTCGAGGCCATATTATTAGCATCACCCCCGTATCTTGCCAGACTCTCCCACCAAAGGAGGTGGTGCCTATGCCAAATCTTACCAGCCTACTCCTCTACGGGCAGGGCATAGGTTGGCTCATTTCATTGGGGTAGCCCGTGAATTGAACAAAACGGAGGTGACCAAGATGGCAAAGTTTCTGGTGCTTCACACATTCGACCCAAGGATGGCGGCAAGTGCGTCCATAGAGGGCGATACCAAGGCATCGCTGAAGATGTTCACTAAAGATACCTACTGCATTACCAGTTGGGCGGCAGCAGGTGCTGGAAAGATAGCCTGCCTTTGGGAAGCGCCATCCGAGCAAGCCATAATAGATACATGGTCCAAGGGACCAGACGTTCCTATAGATGGCATCTACCCAGCAGTCGTGATTGACTGGGCTGAGATGAAGAAGATGGTGGCACGAAGATAACGGCTAGCGAGAGGAACTGGCGAATAGAGGAGGTATAGGGCTGGGGCGAAGCGTGCAATTGCTTCGCCCCCTCAAGCCGATTGTGGCTACTATGTTAGGAGTCGGCACATAATAGACTCCTCCTCCCGGGGCATTGACAATCCACAAGCAGGGTTGTAGCATGGTCATATCCAAGTACCTCGTGTCAGCATCTCACACAGAGGGCCAATGAAATGAAATGCCCAAAGTGTCAGACCGAGAATCCTGAGGCCAATCGGTTCTGTCGAAAGTGCGGAACCAAGCTCGTTCGGATTTGCCCTCAGTGTGCTGCTGAAAGTTCGCCAGAGGACGAGTTCTGCCCTTCAGAAGCACCACATAGAACAGCGTGTGATGGCCCTAGGATTACTTCCTATCAAAGGCTTTTCAGCTTTGAAAAGTAAGGAGGGGAAGGTTTTTCAAACAGGGGGCTACGCCCTTTGTTTTTATCTCCTTGATGCCCCCACAATTTACTATGTAATCCAAATTGAAAGGAGGCACGAAGATGGCGACTGATTTGGAAAAGATGATGGATGACTATTCGTCGGCATGGAATTCACATGATGTGGAGAGGATTCTGTCCTTTTTCACGAATGACGTTGTCTACGAGGACCTGGCTGAAGGAAAGGTATGCCGCGGCAAAAAGGAGCTAAAAGACTATGTGAGCTCTATGTTCATTGATATGCCCGACGTGAAGGTTGAACGGAAGTCCAGTTTCACTACCCGCAACTGGTCAGCTGGAGAATGGGTCACGAGTGGCACTTTTGCCCATAGCAGCATTCCTGGGATGCCAGCTACCGGCAAGAGTTTTTCGGTGCGCGGTGCTTCAATAATTGAGTTTCGCAAAGGTAAGATAAGCCGAGAGTCTGCCTACTGGAATATGACCTCATTCATGCAACAAGTCGGCCTTATGCCTGCACCTCCGAAGTAAGATTTCTGGTTAAGTGTCTGAGACGGGTTTTCGCCCCGCTCTTTCTATTTGTTCCCGCTTTCCTTCACATGGAGGGGGAATTAAGGGGTGGGGTTAGCATGTTAGTGCCGTTTCTCAACCATTAGGACAAGCTTCTTATTACTTCTTGCACATCATGTATCGACGCAACAGCGTATACCTTGAAGCGAACAAAGGGGCCGTACCGCTCGGTAATCTTGCCGATTTCTACTTCAGTTCCTTCAACCTTCTAGATTTGTCAATGCCGGGCTTTTCCTTCTCATGAGACTATTATAAGTCTCACTCCCTATTAATCGGTGGAGTGCAGTGCAACAAAAAGCCAAAAGGTCCAGTCCCCTCTTGCTCACCTTGGTCATAATACATGTCGATCAATGCCCTTGAAATTACTGTCTGGTCGCTTCTCGGCTATGGGAAGCCGAAGCGGGGTGTAATCTTCACCAACCCTGAATCTGGCTCCAGGCTGATGTGGTATAATGTGGCACAGCACTCTTCCCAGCAATTCCAGCCGGGTGGGTCTGGAGAGGAGGTAAAGATGAGCACGGGAGAAAGATATGACGTTGTAATTATCGGTGCCGGCCACAATGGCACAACATTAGCGGCGTATTTGGCCAGGTGTGGACTGAGCGTCTGTCTATTGGAGGAGAGGCCGGAGGCGGGGGGAGCACAGGAGAATTGTGACCCCATAGCTGGAGTCCACACCAGCCCCCATGCTGTGGCTCTCTACGGCGGCCCAGCCCCCGGCTGGGAGCAACTGGAACTCTGGAGGTACGGCGCCCGCATGGACTGGAGAGCCTTGAAGGAGGCAGGCACGGGCGTATTGAGCCTGGTGCACATGACCACGGAAGGATGTGTGCGCACCCCCGACAGTGACCTGATGGCCTATGGCAAGCTAGCTGGCATGATGGGTTCGCCTCCCTTCACCAAGGACCTACTGCGTGCTGTCTTCTGGTGTCCACCCCATCCCCCTGAGGTGGAGCTAACGGCGGAAAACATTCCCTTTATGCAGGTATACAAACAGCGACAGCCTGATGTATGGACCAAGGAGCTGCTGGAGTGGAGCACATGGGATTTGATGGACGAGTATTTGGAGTGCGAAGCTTTTAAGACATTCATAGCCATGGCGGCTTGGTACTCTGGGGCTGCCGGTCACTTTGAGGGTATGGCTATCCCTGCTTTTGCCAGCGTTGTTCTGGCCATACTCTACACTGTAGGAACTGTTCCTATGGGTGGCATCCACGGCTATTTCCATGCCATCATGCGCTGCGCCTTAGCCCATGGAGCAGTGATTCGCACCTGCTGCCCGGTAGATGAGATCATTATCCGCAATGGTCGGGCAGTAGGGGTGCGCCTGAGAGATAATGCCGCTTGCGGTGAAAAGAAGGTCTGGGCAGACAAGGCGGTAATCAGCGCTGCTGACATCAAGCAAACCTTTCTCAGGATGATCGGACCGCAGCATCTAGACCCTGGCCTGAGGAAGCGAATTGATGACCTCAGCCTGAAGGGAGGGAGCATCTATGTCAACCACTTCCTCCTGCGTGAGCCTTTGCGACACCGGCCCAAGTACAAGGAGGCTGAGCTTTCGGGCATGTACTACCCAATGGACTCGCGGGAGATCTATTATGATCACGTAATGGATGTGCTGGGGCGGCAAGGTAACCCCACTGTGCCCCCGGAAAGAGTGCCATGGTTGCGGGCGGGGAGCGCACTGATATTCAGCCCCTTCCACCGGCAGACTACCCGTCCCAACACCGCCCTGGAGTGTTCTTTGGAAGTTTATGTCCCCCCACCGGAGTATCACGTAGCAGGACCAGATGCCATAAATAAGGTCAAGGACGAGATGAACGCTTACATGGTCAAGGCCTTCAGTCAGGTGTATGAGAACCTTAATTCAGACAATATCATTCACCACTGGGCAATGACCCCTTATGAGCAGGAGCTTCGCAACACGGGGATGCTGGGCGGCACCTGGTATGGCATTCGTCAGTGCAGGGACCAGTGGTGGAATGAACGTCCCCTACCAGAGCTGGCTCGTTACCGGGTACCAGGGATCGATGGGCTTTACCTCTGCCACCAGTCCTCTGGGCACCCTGGAGGTCTGTGCTTAATGGCTGTCCCCTATAACCTGATGCATATCCTCATTGAGGATGGCATCGCCGAGCCTGGCGACTGGTGGTACCCGTCACCGTGGTACATACCAGAGAAGGGCAAGATATCAGCTATACCCCATAGATAGGTAGAGAGGGAAGACCAAGAGGAGACCACTTGACCGACCTCGCATAGGCTGAGCTTTACGCTCAGCTAGGGGCTCAGATAGGCTCAGGGTTACCCCCTCCCCCTGGCTGAGGAGGCCGTCTGTCACCCCTCAGGCTGGCCACTCAACAAAAGAGTGATTTGTTACCTGAGATGCAGCAATCCATCGCTTGGCCATCATAATGGCATTCGCCTCCCCTCTGAAGAACAATGCACGATTGGCTGAGAAGTCATTGACATAAACCCATATTGCCAAACTGAAATCCACTATGGTGAAGTCCAGATCCACCGTGCTGGCAGCGGGGCATTCCAGAAACTCTGGCACTGCTGCGTTGAAATCCAACACCTGAAGACCACTAGCCAAGGTAGTCCAGGTAGGGGTGTTAGTCAATGCTACTGGCTGATGGGGTCTGGCAATGTCCTAGGTTATTATGTCTGCAGCTTCAAGAAATGGCAGACACACAAGTATCTGGTTATTAAGTGATTCCTTATAAAAACTTCTCATTTTTGGCTCCTAGTCCTCATAATGAGCATCCCAGTCATAGGATCGGTTGACACCCGCCGTCTGCTGCAAGGTGACCCTCACCCCGAACCGGTTAGGCAGGAGGGTGATGGCGATGAGCTTGCGTCCATCAGTCAACCCCCCATCGGCACCCGTATACTGAACGTAATCGTAGAGTTGTAGACCACCTCCTGCTCTGAGGCGATAGTAAACCCTGAAGACGATGGTATCTCCAGCCTGCATATTGTCCAGGTCAACCAGAACAACCCTCGGCTCAAACTCGCCTGCCGGGGCATTGTTGATATAGATGTTCTGCTCGGTACCGTTTGCGGTCAGCGTCCCGCCTGTCTCTGTCAGGGTCAAGATAGCATTGACAGCATTTAGGATATCCAAAAGCCTCTGCACCGGGTAATCCGAGGCCAGAATGACATAAGCCACCAGACCAGGGGCGGCAGTGAATGGCTCATCCAGGGTGAACACATCTGTCCCTGACGTGAACTGGCGAATTGGCCTGGGCTGGAAGGCCACTCCACCAGCTAGGGTCATCAGTACACAGCCCTTGAAGAAATCATTACCTTCGGTTCTTCCTGTATCGGCGGGGACAGTGGCAGAGCTCGTAGTCAGCGTACCCTCGGCTATGACAGTGATTCCCAGAAGTCCTTTTATCAACCTCATCAAAGAGGATTGGGTAGCTCCTGCCGTATAGTCAGCGCTATCACCTTTTTGACCAATCACATCTCGCATCTGAAGATTGGCGACGGCATCGGCAGCGGGAACGTCGTGGAAAGCATCAAGAATAACCAGGGCAGCAACTAAGTCGGCTATCTGAGCAATCCCCTCATGAAGTAGCAGGACCTCATCATTAACGGCCAAACCGACACTAAAGGCTGTGTGGGTAAATCGTCCGGTGGAGCTGGTATAACCTGAGCAGGGCTGCATCTCTCCCTGGGGGGCAGCCCCGGTACCCCCGGCATCTCTGAGTACATAGACCCGATAGTTGTTGGTAAAGAAGGCATCGCCAAGGCCAACTAAGGAAGCTACTCTGAAGTGGGTGGCATCATCAACCTGGGTCACCTTGCCATAATAGACCAAGCCCTGCGCCATTTGCCCACTGGCAAAGAGCTTAGCCATCCAGGCGAAGAGGGTGGTGGTGCCAGCGGGGTCAACATTAGTGCCGATCTTGGTAATTATGGTACCGACGTCTGTCTCGATGATGGCGATATCACCCTCAATAGAGGTTATCCTTCCATTGATAGTGGCGATATTCACCTCAATTGTGCCCACGTCTGTCTCAATGGTGGCAATGTCGCCCTCAAGGGAGGTTATCTCTGCATTGATGTCCGAGACATTGACCTGAAGCGTGCCAATGTCAGTCTCGATGGTGGCGATGTTGCCCTCGATAGAGGTTATCTCCGCGTTAACGTCGGAGAGGTCAACCTGAAGTGTGCCAATGTCAGTCTCAATGGTGGCGATGTTGCCCTTAATGCTAGTGATGTGCCCCTCAATCGAGATGATGCCAGCGTCGATAAGCGAGACATTGTCTTCCAAGACGCTTGCCCTATCCCCCACAGATGACACGTCGTCCTCAATATTGCCTGCCCTGCTCCCCAGTCCGATTGATTGAAAGGTCCCAAAGGTGCCCAGCCCCACAGCGACCACAGCAATAGCGCTTACGACAATTTGCCACGGTTTCATTTCTTGTCTTCCTCCTTTGGATGGTAGTGTAGAGCTTGATTATGCATATTGGTTTTGCCCATCACCTCCTTTCTGCTGCCGAGCCTGCCTACTTTGATTCAGGCACGAAGAACGGACGAGGTCAAGAATAAGGATAGACGGTACCAGGAATGGAAACACCCCATGTCTTGACCGTCCCCGCAGCCCTCAGTGGGTAGCTTCAGCGTACTAGGGTCTTGTACACCAGACATGTGAGAGATATTGAGAACTATATCGTGGACGCTACCCATTGCTGAGGCTAACATAAATAGTCTGGTCTGTCAACCACGGAGTATGACGTTACCCAGAAGGCGTGGGCATTTCCAGGGGTGGGTTGTGTCGCCACGTGGGGTGCACTTACCGGGAACAAAATTGCCCAGTTCTTAGAACGGAAGGGGGTTTCTGGAAGTGGACACTCAGTCGACGAGTTGGCTCTGCTTGTGGATATCTTTCTCAAGCAGGAGTAC
>Ga0315308_1001675_pt1 | contig 12649 bp, 12 predicted proteins | sample TDP3_MG_FD_203078 | JGI IMG/M metagenome (GOLD analysis project Ga0315308, IMG submission 203078) | Freshwater sediment microbial communities from Lake Towuti, South Sulawesi, Indonesia - TDP3 | ecosystem: Environmental > Aquatic > Freshwater > Lake > Sediment | place: Indonesia: South Sulawesi... | reverse complement strand
CTCAGACCAGATTCTCATGAGTGCGGCTCCAATAGTGGCGGAGAAAGTGAGAAGTGCTGTTGAATACCGAGTCATTCTTCCAGAAGGCATTATTCAACATCCAGACTACAAACCCCTGATCCCGTCAGCTCCAAACTTTCAGAAGAAAGTCCTTCCGAAAGTAGAAGTTGTAATCGTGATGACTGAGAAAGTTGCGGCGTTTTGTCTTCCCAACCGCAGTTGCAGAATAGACTACACAGGTTTCGGAGGAAGCGATCCAAAATTCCACAAATGGTGCAAAGACTTGTATCTATACTACTGGGAAAAAGCAAAGCCGGTAACAAGTTACACTTCTCGTTCTCGTTAAACATGCGCACATTTAGGGAAAGGCAGAACCATTCTGAAAAATCAGAAGAAAAAAAACTTAAAAACCGAGAATTTAAACCGATGTTTAAACCTAATCCCCCATCATCATATCAGTCTCCATTTTAAGGACAACCAACCAAATCTTTTGTTCAGCGTCTTTCATTCGATACATTTCATATTTGAAGCCTATTAGAGGGGGGTCTAGGCTTGTGCGCACACACACGTAAAAAATCAATTCCGTAACAAAACCGACCCAACACAGAAAGATTATAAAGGTCTCTCTGATTATTCACTAAATTCAACACATTCCACGAAGACGTGCAATAAACTTGTCACGAAAAAACGTTCAATTAAGAATAAAAGAACTAAAATCAGACGTGGCAACCATAAAAAACCTCCAACTCAGCTTTGGACGCCTCATCACAGAAACATGGACCGAAACCATGGGACCCACACCTTACCCATCAATCACAACCCTACGCGAATGGGACCACAAACTCCTACAACGCTACAAACCATTCTACATGCCATACTGCGACGTCTGCTGCCTCTGCACCTTCGGCAAATGCGACCTAACCGCTGGAAAAAGAGGCGCCTGCGGCATCAACATGGCAGCGCAACAATCACGCATAGTCTTGCTCGCCTGCCTAATCGGCGCCTCCACTCACACAGCCCACGCGCGCCACATGGTCGAACACTTAATCGAAAAGTATGGACACGACTCCCCAATAGACATAGGCGGAATCAACATAGAAGTCGAAGCCCCCATAACCCGCCTTGTCTGCGGAGTCAGACCTAAAACCCTCGGCGACCTAGAAGAAGCCCTAGACTACTGCGAAAACCAAATCACCAACCTGCTCTCCTCAACTCACACTGGGCAAGAGGGCCATAACATTGACTTCGAATCCAAAGTATTCCATGCTGGAATGATAGACCACATCGGACTAGAAGTAGCGGACATAGCCCAAGTAGCAGCGTTAGGCTTTCCCAAAGCCGACCCAGAAGCACCACTTGTAAACCTAGGATACGGAACAATAGACTCCCAAAAACCCGTAATATTGTGCATAGGCCACAACGTTATACCCGCCACAGGAATCGTTGACTACCTAAAAACGAACGGACTCTACGGCGAAGTAGAAGTCTGCGGCCTATGCTGCACAGCTCACGACGTTACCCGTTACAATCCGAAAGCAAAAATAATCGGTCCAATCTCGTGGCAACTTAGGTTCATAAGAAGCGGGCTTCCCGACATCATAGTCTTAGACGAACAATGCGTACGAACCGACAGCTTGCTTGAAGCGCAGAAAATTAAAGCGCCAGTCGTTGTCACAAGCGAAAAAAACTGCATGGGCCTGCCAAACCGAACAAACGATCCTGTTGACGCAATCGTCAACGACTTGGTTGAAGGAAAAGTCCCAGGTGTGCTTATTCTCGACCAGGAAAAGGTCGGAGAAGTCGTTGCTAGGACGGCGGTTAAGGTTGCACCCAACCGAAAGAAGTTCAAGGCCATTCCAAGCGTCGAAGACATAATCGCTGGAGCGAAAGCGTGCAAGAAGTGTAACGACTGCCGAAGAGCGTGCCCACAAGATCTTCACATAATGGAGGCTGTCGCCGGCGCTTCCGCAGGCAACCTAGACGCGCTGGCAAATCTGTATGATGTCTGCGTAGGCTGCGCACGCTGCGAAAACGCCTGTGAAATGGACTTACCCCTACACAGCTACATTGTGAAGGCGGGCGAGAAGAAACTCAAGGAAGAAAAATACAAGATTAGGTCTGGAAGAGGCGCCATACAGGACGTAGAAATACGAAATGTGGGTAGCCCAATCGTCCTCGGCGAAATTCCAGGCGTGGTCGCAGTTGTAGGATGCTCCAATTATCCACATGGTGGAAAAGAGGTGATTGACATTTGCCAAGAATTCGCAAACCGTCGATACATCGTGGTCACTTCAGGATGCGCCGCCATGACTGCGGCTATGTACAAGAACGAAGAAGGAAAAACTCTGTACGAAATGTATCCTGGCTCTTTTGAAGCTGGAGGAATAGTCAACGTAGGCTCCTGCGTTGCCAACTCACACATAGCCGGCGCAGCTATCAAAATCGCTAACATATTCGCCAAGCGAAATCTAAGGGCGAACTACGAGGAGATCGCCGACTATATCTACAACCGAGTAGGCGCGGTTGGTCTGGCATGGGGAGCGTACTCCCAAAAAGCAGCAGCAATAGGCGCAGGATTCTGGCGACTCGGCGTTCCAGTTATAGTGGGTCCTCACGGCTCAAAGTATCGCCGTATGCTCTTAGGGCGAAAAGACCGTGAAGAAGACTGGTATGTTTATGATGCGCGGACTGGTGACCGTGTGTATGTTGGGCCTGCCCCTGAACATCTTTTCTACGCGGCTGAGTCGAAGGAGGAGGCTATGGTGATGATAGCCAAACTGTGTATGCGACCAAACGACACCACGAAGGGAAGAGCCATCAAATTAACCCATTGGATTGACTTGCACAAACGTCTTTATGGGACACTTCCCGACGACATCAACCTCTTCGTTCGAACTGAGCTAGACATACCAATAACGATGAAGGACGAAATTCACAGGATACTTGAAGAGAAAAGGTGGAGGGAAAACCGCATTCCCGATCCAACACTGTTGCCCAGAATGATAAGGAAGAGAAAGGAGGAAGCATAAAAATGGCAACTGCTGAACCCTGGCAAAAGGCAGAAATTCCCGGACCAACTAAGGCTCTGGTCATAACCAAGCCAGAGGTTGTCGTCGCTATGGTCAAGAAGGCGAAACGTCCACTGCTCATCATTGGGCACGAAGCTGCTGAAACCGAAATCGGTGAAAAGAAGCTCCTTGATTACGCAATTCGCATAGCGCAGACTGGCAAGATTCCCATAGTGGCTACGGCGCACGTCGTAGGCGAGTTTGTTAAGAAAGGCTTCCAACCTACGGCTTTTATGTCAGCTGTTGACATAGCCAATAGACTAGTGGATTCTGAGTGGAAGGGATTGGACGGCAATGGGCAATACGACCTCGCTATGTTTATGGGCATCACATACTATATGGAGTGGGTTCTTTTTTCTGGGCTCAAACACTTCAGTCAGAACCTAAAAACTATTAGTTTAGACAGATACTATCATCCGCACGCGTCTTGGTCTTTTCCCAACCTTTCAGTTGAGGATTGGGCTCAAAATCTCGAAGGGATTGTTGGCAAATTAGGAGGAGAATGAGAAAAAATGTCAATGTTTGCGGACATACCAGTCGATGTTGGCGTCATCTACGAAGGAGAACGAATACGATACAAAGACACACAGGTTGAGTTAGGCGGCGAACGCATCGACACCAAATTCGAACTTGCCAGAGTCAAGGGCATAGACGACATCGAAGATGGAAAAATAATAATCATAGGACCCGACATCAAAGACATGGAAGTCGGCAGCTCCCATCCCTTTGGCATTCTTGTTGAAGTCACTGGGAAGCTGCTCGAAGAGGGATTGGAGAGCGTTGTGGAGCGCAGGATCCACGCTTTCTGCAATTATATCGAAGGGTTCATGCACCTTAACCAGCGCTATGACATTTGGCTGCGCTTGAGCAAGAAGTCTTTCCAGAAAGGGTTCAACTCTTTTGCATACGTTGGGAAGGTTCTGCAGCGACTCTACAAGAACGAGTTGCCAATCATTGAGAAAATACAGGTCACGTTTATCACGGATCCGGCCAAAGTCAAAGAAAAATATGCGGAAGCTTTGAAGATTTATGAGGCTCGAGACGCCAAGGCTAGAGGGTTGAAGGACGAAGAGGTTGACAAGTTCTATGGCTGCAGCCTTTGTCAATCTTTTGCTCCAACCCACGTCTGCGTGATTACACCTCAGAGATACTCCAACTGTGGATCAATCAGCTGGTTTGACGCAAGAGCTACAGCGAGAATTGATCCTAAAGGTCCAGTGTATGAGATAGACAAAGGAGAGCTAATCGACCCAGAGAAAGGCGAGTATTCGGGCGTAAACGAAACTGTGAAAAAGAAGTCGCTAGGCGAAATCACTCGCGTTTGGTTGTACACTGGTTTTGGTTATCCTCACACCTCATGCGGCTGTTTTGAGGGCGTTGCATTCTATATTCCTGAGGTTGATGGCTTTGGAATAGTTCACCGAGGCTACAAGGAAGTGACCGTCAATGGCTTGCCCTTCTCTACAATCGCGGATTCAACTGCAGGCGGTAGACAAGTCGACGGATTCCACGGCTTATCCATCGAGTACATGCGTTCGCCAAAGCTCCTTCAAGCAGATGGTGGATGGAACCGCATCGTATGGATGCCGCAGAGCATACAAGAGCGAGTCAAAGACTTCATACCCAAAGAACTAGCTGACAAAATCGCAACCGAGAACGAAGCCAAGACAATAGGTGATTTAAAAACATTCTTAGAAGCACGTGCCCATCCTGTTGTAGAACGCTGGAAAGCAAAGCCTGTGGAAGCCGTAGCTGAGGTTGTTGAGGCTCCAGCTGAAGAGAAAGAGGTTCGAGCAGGCGCTCCGGTTGTTGAGTTGCCTACGCTGCCCATCACTGCGGGTGGCTTCAAAATAATTCTTAAAGACGCCAAGATTCACGCCAAGAAAGTTATCATTCGCGCCGAGAAGACTACTGAAAAAACCGAGAAGAGGTGACAACTGTGGGAGAGAGGGAAGAAGAGGAGAACAAAGCATTACTCAAGTTCAATCCCAAACTTATTGAGTTGTTGAGCAAGCTTCAGGAACTTGAACTCGAAGACGTTGACATCGACGTTGGCGACCTAGAGATTTGGTTGCAACCATCGGCTGTTGCTACAGCGCCCAGGGTGGTTGCACCTCCAGCTGTGGTTACCAAGAAGGCAAAGCCATCTACAATAATTGAGATGGATTTTGTTCCTCCAGTTGAAACTTATTCAGGCAGAATTGTTGAGGTTCAGTTGGGCGCAACTAAGAGCGATGGCGGAACCCGTTGCAAATCAGTAACGGTTGGTGGAGAAAGGTCTCCAGCCTACTATCTCTTTGAGAATTCGACTCCTCATCCTCCTGTTGTTACACTAGATGTTTTCGACATGAAAGTTCCCTTAGCCAAAGCTGTCAAGATGCATGTTGAAGAGGTTGTAAGCGACCCCGTGGCTTGGGCTAAACTCGCAGTCGACAAGTTCGGTGCAGAAATGATAACGCTTCATCTTGTCAGCATTGACCCCCTTTTAAACGACACACCGCCGAAAGAAGCTGCGCTCACAGTCGAGAACGTGCTACAAGCAATAGACGTGCCAATCGTTGTAGGCGGTTGCGGAGACCCACAGAAAGACCTCAAAGTCTTCGAAAAGGTTGCGGCTGTAGCTGAAGGTGAAAGAGTTCTCTTGAGTTCAATTACCCTCGACATGGATATTGAGAAAGCGGCAAAAGCTGCAAAGAAGCACGGACACGTTGCGCTCGCCTTCACCTCAATGGATTTGAACCACGCCAGGGAACTCAACCGCAAACTCTACGAGTTTCTCCCAAAAGAACAGATCATCATGGACACAACCACAGCAGCGCTCGGTTATGGGCTCGACTACGCCTTCACGGTCATGGAGCGCGCTCGTCTCGCGGGCTTGATGGGCGACCCCGAACTTCAACACCCACTGTCCTCTGGAACAACCAACGCCTGGGCTGCTAGGGAAGCGTGGATGAAGATGGCGCCTGAATGGGGACCCCGTGAACTGCGAGGACCAATATGGGAGACAGTGACCGCGCTCACTCTGCTCTTAGCTGGCGTTGATGTATTCATGATGATGCATCCAGCCGCTGTCAAAACTGTCAAAGACATCATCAACAAATTGACCCAAGGCGGAAGCCGAGGCAAACCCGAGCAGGTCAACGAATGGGTCACATTGAAAATCTGAGGATGAGGAAACGATATGAGCGAGAAATCTGCAGCCAAAGAACTCAGCCCTATTGACGTTTACATGTTGCTTCCCAAAACCAACTGCAAAAAGTGTGGCCTAGAGAACTGTATGGCTTACGCCACCAAACTGGTCAATCGAGAAATCACCCTCGAACTGTGCACGCCACTTTTTGAGAAACAGTATCAGAAGGCTTATCAAAAACTGTGGGAAATGCTCAAGCCTCCAGTTAAAGAAGTCACAATTGGCACGGGCGACAAAGCCGTCAAGATCGGCGGAAAACTCGTTATGTATCGTCACGAACTTGCTTATTTCAACCCAACATCCATCGCTATTGATGTCACAGACGAGATGCCTGAAGAAGAAATGTTGATTCAGGTGAAGAAGACCGAAGGCTTCTCCTACACTTACATTGGTCGAGAGCTAGAACTGAACATGATCGCTGTCAGATCGACTTCAAACGACCGGGAAAAGTTCAGGTCAACCGTAAAGAAGGTCGCAGAAAACACAAAACTTCCATTAATTCTGTGTTCTTTCCATCCAGAAGTGGTTGAAGCTGGTTTGATGGCTGCGCCCCAAGCCAGATCGCTCATTTATGCTGCGACAAAGGAAAACTGGAAAGACATGGCTGAGCTGGCGCTTATGTACAACTGTCCGCTTACTGTGTTCGCACCCAACGACCTCAAACTTTTAAGATCGTTAGCGAAAACACTCATGGAGTACGGGGTACAAGACTTAGTCTTAGATCCAGGAACGTTTCCAAATGAAGGGCTAACTGATACAATAAGTAACCTGACTATGATACGTCGAGCTGCTTGTAAGAGAGGCGACGAGCTGCTCGGCTTTCCAATAATGGGCACTCCAATAACAGCTTGGACTGAACGCTCAGACGTTCCCGAAGTCAACATGTGGAACGAGGCTTACATAGCTTCTATGCTTATCAATCGTTACGCTGACATCTTAATCATGCACACTGCCGAAGGGTGGGTGCTTCTACCAACGACCATTCTGCGACAAAATATCTACACCGATCCGAGAAAGCCTGTTGCCGTGGAACCTGGCATAAAAGTCTTCGGTCAACCAGACGAAAACTCGCCTGTTATGATGACCACCAATTTTGCGCTCACTTACTACACTGTAGCCTCAGACATAGAGCAGTCTGGCATAAACTGCTACCTCATCGTTGTTGACACCGAAGGACTGGCGGTTGACAGCTCTGTGGCGGGCAGAAAACTCACGGCGGAGAAAGTAGCCGAAACCATCAAGCAGATGAAGGCTGAAGAAAAAGTGAAGCATAGGAAACTCATAATTCCGGGCAAAGCTGCTCGCCTAAGTGGAGAGATTCAAGAACTGAGCGGATGGGAAGTCCTAGTAGGTCCAAGAGACTCTTCTGAGATTCCAAAGTTTCTACAAGAAAAATGGCAATGAATCCACGAGCCCTGGAAGTATTCCTTAAAGTCAACTGAATAAATTGTGGTTTTCTCAATTTGATTTCAAACTTTTTTACCAAAGTGTCCGCAACTTATAATAGGAGTTGTTTATTTTTGTCTATTCAAGTTACACGGAGGTGAGTAATAACATGGTTTCAGAAGGAAGAGCGAGGTTGTTCAGAAGAAAAGACGGCAAGTACCTCATCTATGTTCCACTTGATTTAGCGGAAGACAGCATGTTTCCATTCAAAACCAAATCCTCGATAGAGCTTAAGATATCTTTCAAAATTGGAGACAACAAACTAATCCTTGAAAGTTGGAAAGAACCACCTGAGGAATAATCTGTTTAGAACATTCTATCTGAGAAGAAGCATCGGTGTTATGCAAAAGAAAAGTGTATGGACCCTTAAGTGTTTCTTACTTGAGATGTAGAATTTATGATATAACGAAACAAAGATTTCCAGACTAGTAAAGCTTGTGTAATTTTACCTTTCCGGTATTACTTAGATACGGAAGGAACCTCAAGGAGTTCTGTTTTTTATGCAAAACTTCTATAAAATAGAAGAGAGAAAAAAGAGAGGCTCTTGACTGAGGAGGTGTTCCATTGGGGAAGGTAGAAGAGCAAATCGTTGCAGTGCTTAAAAATTCAGGCAGCTCTTTGACTCTCGCAGAAATCGCTGAGAAACTTGGCAAACCGCCGAAGAGCGTTTTTAGGTCTCTGCGAAAACTGTTCGAAGAAGGCAAGGTTAGCTGTGACATTAAGAGCCGCCGATACACGCTTGCAAAAGAATAAAGCACTTATTTTGTTTATTTGCAATCTACTTTAACGTTCTGTATTTTCTGGTCAGAAGACTTACATTTATTTTCAAAGCAATTACAGCATGAGGACTCCATTGTACTCCATAAAAGAGTACCTTCATGAAAAAGCCGAGGAATCACGCCACAATGAGACAGCAGCCTATCTAATGTTTTTAACAGGGGCCATCTTTTTTGTCGGTGGAGTGCTTATAACTGTTTCTAGAACGGAAAAGCCGAGTTGGTTCATATTCTTTCCTTACAATCCCTTGCCTGACCCGACAAGTGTTCTAGGCTTGACTCTGACATTTTCGGGAATTGCACTTTTGGTTTATGGAGTTGTGGTGGGAATTTACTATGCTCGTAAAAGAAGCTGGTACATTCATGAACTTTCCAGGGCGCATTCCTTCCTCAAAGAATCTGAGAACAAAAAAAGGTCGTTGGAAAGAAAATAAAGATAGCTGCATAGATCGATGGCGGTTTACCCTTTCTCTTCTTCAAATTGGAAGAGGGGTTTGCGGTAACGTTTTAGGAAGGCTTCTTCGTCTGGCAGAATCATCTTTACAGCGTCCATTCTTTTTTTCGTGTTAAGGTGCTCCCAAAGTGTCAGTACGTCTGAAGGTTTGCTGAATCGCTCGTTTTCTCCGTTGGGACGCTTTCTCTCCACTCTGATGCAGTCGTCTACCATGCAGTTTAGGACACAGGACGTGCAGTAAATGCAGAGTTCCTCTGTTATGCCGATTTCGCCGAATTTCCAATAGAGCGCGTTTGTTGGACACGCTTTTATGCAGAGCTTGCACTCTACGCCCTTACAGGTCTTCATGTCAATCTTAATATTTCCTTCTTCAAAGAACCCTTTCACTCCTATTGACTCAAGCAGGTATGCCCTCTCTTCCCTCTTCTTTTTCTTTGAAGCCTCGAGGAGAAGCCCATAAATATCCATGCTGGTTGTTTCGTCTTGTTTTTTGGGCATTTTCTTTGCTCCTCGGGCTTACCCTTTTGATGGTTTTTACCTCGTTTTATGTGCATAACAATGATGAACTGCGCATATTGATTTTGAAGCCAGAATAAGTTTGGTTTCTATTGCCATATAAAAAGGTTCAATAAAATGAGCAAAATAAATCTGAATTCACATTTAACAAGTCTTTTATGTGTTTTAAATATACTGAAGAAAAAAGGGATGTAACCGTGAGTTCTGTATTGGTGGTTGCCGAGCTAGTGTCGGCGTCTGTGGCTATTCTATTAGCTTTTCTAAGTTTATTCTGCAGAAGAGCGCTTCGAGACCGCGGTATACACAGAAGTTTCTGGACGCCTGTGTTTGTGTCAAGCTACCTCTTCTTGGTTGGCTCTCTCTTTGCCCTGTTGTACACTTTCTCGGTCGATTTGATGATGGAAATAAAAATGCTTGAAATATCTTTCCACGTTGCGTGGTTAGCCGGGCTTGGCATTTTAGCGTATGGAGTTTACACTTACCTTCAAATGATAGAAAAATCTTAAAGCAGACTAAAGCAAGCGGCACTAGTGGCAGGCTCGTTTTCAGCTCTCATTTAACTGTGAAAAGATTTCTTGGATCTCAGTTAGTTTTGTCATGTGTGAATCTATCGCTACATTTAAACCAGCCCTCTTTAAATCGTTGAAAATTAATAGTTGCACAAAAGTGGACAGGCTTTGACCAAAGTTTACAAGTGCTTTGCATTAGAAACAGACTACTGGCGACCTGGCACAGACTATGTTCAAAAAATAATAGATAACGTGAGAAGGAAAATTAAGAACGGAGACTTTATCACAATCTCTGAAAAAGCCATTTCCACCGCATCAGGCAACATCTTGAATGAAAGCAAAGTTCGCCCTGGCAAGCTAGCTCATTTTATCGCTAAGTATTGGATGCGCTATGTTTGGGGCTACCTTTTAGGCGTTTTCTGTCGCCTCAGAAAGAAAACAATTGTGCGTTTGCGCGCGTACCCCGTTGTGAATGGAAGCGCTCACAAGCATGTAGCCTTGAAACACGCTGGTTTGTGGCAAACTTTGATGTACGGTTCGGAGGGTGGAATTGACGCAAGCAACCTGCCCTACTCTTATGTAAGTCTTCCACTGAAAAATGCTTGGCGCATAGCTGAAAGAATTCGTGAAAGGCTAAAGAGAGAGTTGGACATAGACGTTAGTGTAATGATTCTTGACACTGACAAGACCTATTCCTTCAAAAATTTTCATTTTACGCCTCGACCTAAGCCCATACAAGGGATACACTCATGCAACGGTCTCTCAGCCTACATGAGTGGACGGTTTCTGAAGCTTAGGCGGAGAGCAACGCCAATTGCCGCAGTTGGCTGCAAAATTAGTGTGGAAGAGGCTCTAGAAATTGCTGAATTAGCCAACCGAGCTCGAGGATTCGGTGCTGGCAGAAACGTTTGGGACATGGCTGAAGGTTTCGGGGTTTCTATAACAAACGTAACATGGGACATGTTAGACAGAGTGAAACACAAACCCATAGTTATCGTGAGACGGATGGAATCCTAACAAAAATAAAATAAAGTTTCTGACTAGCTTATCTAACCCTTAGAGGCGAAGCGAAATGGCGTCCGTTGTAGAGCAGATGAGAACATTTTTCGAACCACGTTCGGTCGCTGTTGTGGGAGCCTCCAAAAAGATTACCAAGGCTGGGCACGTGATTTTCAAAAACTTCGTGGACAACAAACGCAGGGGCATTTTCAAAGGAGAACTCTTTCCAGTTAACCCTCACGAAGACTACATTCTAGCGTTTAAGTGTTACTCGTCGATAAAAGAAATAATTGGTAACATAGAACTCGTAGTCATTGTTGTTCCAGCCGAAGACGTTCCGCAAGTGATGGAAGAAGCAGCCACTAAAGGCGCAAAAGCAGTTGTCATTGTCAGCGGCGGCTTCGGCGAAGTTGGAAACCACCAACTTGAACAACAGGTAAAAACCATAGCGAAGGAAGCGGACATTCGCGTTTTGGGACCCAACTGCTTGGGCGTCTATGACCCAAGCACAGGCGTGGACATGCTTTTTCTGCCTGAGACCAAGGTTCTCACCACTGGTGACGAGGTTGTTGCGACTCCCCGCCCCATGTCAGGACCCATAGCCATCGTTACACAAAGTGGCGCTTTCGGGGTCGCCGTTTTGGATTATATGGCAGGTGAACAACTAGGCCTCAGCAAGTTTGTGAGTTTTGGAAACAAAATTGACGTGGAAGAGCCAGAAATGCTCCAGTACCTTTTGCACGACGAGAAAACCCAAGTCGTTCTCTTGTACGCTGAGAGCATAGAGGCTGGAAGAGATTTCATGAGGGTCGCCAGAGACGTGACGAGAGTAAAGCCTGTGGTCGCTTTGAAGTCAGGCAAGACTGAGGCTGGAGCAAGAGCGGCGCTGTCACACACGGGCGCTATTGCTGGTTCTGACAAGATTTACGACAGCGTTTTTGCACAGGTAGGCGTTTTGAGAGCGAGGGAGATGGAGGAATTCCTAGATGTGGGCGAAGCCTTGGCGTCTCAGCCTCCAGCTGCTGACAATAATATAGCTGTGATTACGAGTGCTGGTGGTCCCGCCATAATGGCTGTGGACGAGTTGGAGTCTAGGGGAATCCGCGTGAAAAAATTTTCCGACAAGACCACTCAAAAGTTAGAAGAGTTGAAGAAGGCTGATAAGATTCCCTCTTTTGCCACAAATCTAAATCCTCTCGACTTAACGGGGTCAGCTACTTCTGAAATGTTTGAATTGGGCACAAAGATTTTGCTCGAAGACCCAGAGATCTATGGCATTTTAGTTTTTGGTCTTCACCATTCTCCGGCTATGCAAGAAGACTACGTAGACAGAATAGTCAACCTGTCGAAGAATTATCTCAAACCAATTGTGGCTTGCGACATCGGCGAGACAGAGATGGCCATGTACATTCGACGCAGGTTTGATAAGCTGGGAATTCCAGCCTACTCCTCGCCTGAGGACACCGCAAGAGCCATGGCTGCTCTTGTCAATTATGGACTGTATCTCAAAAAGAACGGCTATTTAGAAGAATACTTAGACAGCTGGACAAAACGCAAGCACGCCAAAAAATGACACAAAATGCACGTTTAACCTTTTGATTTGATCATCTATTAGAATTACAACTCAACTCGATGTTGCTGTTTTCTTTGAATTTTTAAATCTGTGAATTGTTTAAGTGAACATTATGAAA
>Ga0315308_1001674_pt1 | contig 12652 bp, 9 predicted proteins | sample TDP3_MG_FD_203078 | JGI IMG/M metagenome (GOLD analysis project Ga0315308, IMG submission 203078) | Freshwater sediment microbial communities from Lake Towuti, South Sulawesi, Indonesia - TDP3 | ecosystem: Environmental > Aquatic > Freshwater > Lake > Sediment | place: Indonesia: South Sulawesi... | reverse complement strand
AACGACGCGTTTGGAACGGCCCATCGGTCTCAGCCATCGCTCATAGGGTTCGCAGAGGTTCTGCCAACGGTAGCAGGCAGACTCATGGAGAAGGAGCTGGATGCGTTCAACACAGTCCTAGTGAAATCGGCGAGACCGTCGGTTTTCGTTCTCGGAGGAGCGAAGGTGGAAGACAAGCTTCCTGTTATGGAACACATTCTCAAGAGCAACGGAACGGACAGGATACTCTTGGGAGGGGTCCCCGGGAAAGTGTTTCTGAAGGCCAGAGGATTCAGGCTGGGTCCGAAGAACGAGGAAGAGATGAAAGGCCTGGAGAAGTGTGTGGAACAAGCAAAGACGATGTTGAGTGGCTTTCCGGACCGTGTAGAGATACCGGTTGACTTGGCGGTTCTCAAGAATGAAAAGAGGGTTGAGGTCACAGTTAGGGAACTACCGGTGAACGAGAGCATCTTGGACATCGGCCACAGAACGACCCGGCGCTACGTTGAAATCATCGAGAAGGCAAAGACTGTTGTGGCCAACGGACCCCTCGGTGTATTCGAGAAGAACGGGTTCGACTACGGAACGAGAAGCACACTTGAGGCAGTCGGAGAATGCGACGGTTACACGGTGATTGGCGGGGGCCACCTTGTGGGATTGGCATCGATAATGGGGATCGAAGACCGGTTCTCTCATCTCAGCACTGCGGGCGGTGCAATGCTTTCACTTCTGGCAGGGGAGAGACTGCCAGTCGTGGATGCACTGGAAAGGGCGGCTGAAAGGTTTGGAAGCCGAAGAGTTGCCCAAGATAGCTCTCCGCGCTAGCCTCGAGCCTGCGAAACCTCCAAGCAAGTCATATATTGCCTGAAGGAACCAAAGGTTCTCGGTGCCTATACGTATGGGACCGGACCAAAGCCTGATTTCTGACTACGAGAAACTCTTGGCGAAATTCAAACAGATATTGATTCTTCAGTCAGCTCAATCCATCGTTCACTGGGACATGGAAACAAAGATGCCTCCGAAAGGAATTGGCCTGAGAAGCCAACAGCTTGCTCTGCTCAGTCAGATTGAGCATAGAATGGTCACGGATTCAGAGATAGGAGCTTTGCTAGAGAGAATTGAGAAGCACTCGGACTATGAGACCATGGACGAACTTCAGAGAAGAAACATTTACTTGGCGAGAAAGCAATATGACGAGCAGACAAAACTGCCAGAGGCACTCGTTGTAGAAACGGCCAAGCAACAGGCTATCGCCGTTGACATATGGAAGAAGGCAAAGGCCGCAAAGGACTTCTCCATGTTCAAGCCTGAGCTAGAGAAGCTTTTTGATCTGAAGGCAAAAGCTGCAGATATTCTGATGAAAGTAAAGAAGACGGCAACTCCCTACGATGCGCTAGTCGACATATATGAGCCCAAGATGAGCTCAGAATTGATTGGCAAGACATTTGACGAACTCAGAACCGGTCTGATCTCAATATTGGACAAGTGTCTGAAAGCAAAGAGGCAACCTGACCCCTCCATCTTGAAACGCAAAGTTCCGGTTAACGTTCAACGCGAGATCTCCAACTCCCTAGCACGCTTCATCGGATATGATATAGAATCAAAGAACGCCGGAGGCAGAATCGATGAAACAGAACACCCTTTCACAACAGGATATTTCGACGATGTGCGAATCACAACGCATTACTACGAGGACAATGTCGCAGCTTCGCTCTTTTCAGTCCTCCATGAAGGAGGCCACGCCGTATATGAACAGAATCTCAAACATGAGTGGATGTACCAGCCTATCGGGACCGGATGCTCCTATGGGTTCCATGAGTCTCAGTCACGATTCGTGGAGAACATAGTAGGTCGATCTTCAGAGTTTTGGGCACATTATTTTCCACAGTTAAGGACGCTCGCGGGCAGTGCGTTGTCCGATGTTGGGCTGGAGGATTTTGTTCGTGCGATTAACCGTGTTGAGCCATCTAAGATACGCATCCGAGCCGACGAAGTTACCTACGGCTTGCATATCATCATAAGGTTTGAGATCGAACGAGCCTTGTTCGCTGGCAAAGTCCAGGTGGCCGAGCTTCCGGAGGTTTGGAACCAGAAGTACATGGACTACCTTGGCGTCAAGATTGAAAACGACTCCGAAGGTGTCATGCAAGACACCCATTGGGCGAGTGGATCTTTCGGGTACTTTCCGTCCTATGCACTAGGTAACATCTACAGCGGACAGATACTCTCCGCAATGGAGAGGAACCTGATAGATTGGCGAAGCCTACTGTCGAAGGGAGACTTCAACAGCATCAAGCAGTGGCTTTCTAGGAACGTCTACACATACGGTAACTTGTACGACCCAGCAGATCTTCTAGGAAGAATCACCGGAGAGAAGATCAATGTGAGGCACTATGTCGGTTACCTTGACGATAGGTTCTCTAAGCTGTACGGGTACTAAGTCTAGCGTTAGGCTCATTGCCTGTTGACCCAATGCCTCATTAGGCTATCTACTTTCCTCTTGGTCGGAATCTTCGTCGGTTCTAAACACTGACCTTGTTCTCGGGTCTAGTACGTTGTCGCTTGATACAGATCTACAGAGCATGGCTTGCAAGAGCCAATCGCTCGCTTGAATCACAACATGAAAGCTCAGTCACGCCTTCGTACGGTTTAAATCTAGAATGGTGTCATATTCGGGCGCTCGAGGTTTGCGCGATGAAGAGTTGTCTAAAGCTCTACGGTCCGAGGGTTGCTGACGCCTTGTCGGCGTTAGAAGAGATGGTGGAGGAGATCCGAGAAGACACTTCGATGGGCCGCATAGTGGTCGCAATAGATCCGTCCATGGATCTCATGACAGAACAGATGATAAGCGATGGTGCGGAGACACTGGGCGAATACGATTTCGTAATAGAGTGGCGCTCTGCACCCACTGCGAAAAACCTGAGAAAGCTCATCAGAAAACTGGACCTGGTCCTAGCGCCGACCGGATGCAGATACACCATTACGACAAAGTGACACAAGCATATCTGAGTTTGGAGCCCCGAGCGGGATTCGAACCCGCGAACTACGGCTTTCTCTGCTCCTGGCATACAAGGTTCGACCGAATATGCAACGTCCGTCGCTGTAACCAGGCTCAGCTATCGGGGCCTTGACGAAGAGTCAATGTCTCGCCGTATTTCTATCTTATGCAAGTTAATGATCAATCCATTGAGTTGCATAGAGTTGATATGCCGAAGCAAACTCTACCAAACCAAGTGTATCCGTCAGGCGGCGGTCGGGACTGTCGACAGGGAAAGTCGTTAGGCCTGAAGAGGGAGAGGTCTTCGATATTGAACTCGAAGAGAATTTCCTGCAAGCCAATAGGCGAATAGCAGAAAAGGTTCGCAGAAGGCTAGACGAGGGCAAGATTCTGGCTATCGACGTTATGGGATCTGTCGGTTCGGGTAAGACCGCTCTTATCGAGGCTGCCGTCGAGAGGCTGAAGGGAAGATATCGAATGGCTATGATCGCAGGTGACGTAACCTCAACGATAGACGCCGACAGGGTTGAGCGACATGGAGTTCCAACAATTCAAATCAACACTGGAAGGGAGTGCCATCTGGATGCGAACCTTGTTGATAGAGCCTTGAGCAAGCTCAATCTTGGCGACTTGAATCTCTTATGGATTGAGAATGTTGGGAACCTAATATGCCCAGGAGACTTTCCGATCGGTGCACAAAAGAGGGTTGTGGTCGTCAGTGTCACGGAGGGTCCCTACATGATAGTGAAGCATCCGCTAATCTTCCAGATGGCAGATGTCGCAGTGATAAACAAGATCGATCTGGCGGAGGCTATGGGTGTCGACCCTAGCATGCTTGCCAACGATGCCTTAAGGATGAATTCAAGAATCAGAGTCGTGAAAGCCTGTGCAAGGAGCGGAGAGGGTGTTGGAGACTTCACCAAAGCGCTAGGGCTGGAGTCCTAACCCACCTAGTCGTTCTCTGCTCGAACTCTAATGCTTCTGACCGTGCACTCGTTACCTTTGGTCACGTCTGCCTCACTTGAGCCGCATTTTGGACAGGTAAGGATCGGGATTGGAATCATTGAGTGAACTTCTTCACCGAGGTAGCTCACATCCCCGACGTAGCCGCATTTGGAGCAGCGAACCTGCACTTTGGTTGTTGTGATGACAACTTTCGCATTTTCCGCTATCGTACCCTTGGATACCACCTGAATGCAGAACATGAGCTGTTCGTGACTTAGAAATGTCAGTTCCCCTACGTCTAAGTTGATTTCTACTATGCTCGACGCCTTCTTTGAGTCCGCAGCGTCTAGGACCGCTCTGACAATTCGCTCAGCCATGGAGAACTCGTGCAACTAGAGCCCTCGGCGTTCATACGCCTAGTAGATTAGGTAGCTCCCTCACACTAGGAATGACAGTGGACCCGAGCTGTGCTATCTGTTCGGTTCCCCACGAGCCTGTTAGGACGCCAACAAACCTGACGCCTGAGTTTCTTGCGCAGAGTGAATCAACGGGGTGATCGCCCACCATGATAGTCTCATCGGGCTTGACGTTCATCTTCTGCATGAGTAGATACACCTGTGTTGGATCCGGCTTCGGGTTGGCGGAGTCGTCTCTTGCTGCCACTTCATCGACGAGTGCGGATAGCCCCGTTGCCTTCAACACCTCATCCGTGTACTTTCGGCAGCTTCTAGTCAAGATTCCAACCTTCATTCCTGCGTCCTTCAACCTTCTCAGAGCTTGCACAGCGCCTTCAATCAATCTCGCCTTGGAAACGTATTTCATCTCAGTATTGGTCATTATCCTGTTGATCTCGTCGAGCACCTCGGGAATGGCTTCAGACAATCCCTGTCTCTGCAGAATCTGAACCGCAGATTGAGTTATCTCATAGGTTGGTCTGCCACTATCTAGCTGTTCTGAAGACGGAATACGCCCCCTCAGGTAGCTGATTATCTTGGCCTTCATCTCGGGAAAGTCTATGCCGGACATTATGAGCGTATGGTCTAGATCAAATACCACGGCCCTTACCGCTTTCGCACTCAAGGAGGCGTCCTCAGTCCAGCACCTTCAAGGCCACGAATATAGATCTTGACACGAGCGCTTGCCTCTGAACAGCGCTCTCGCGGCCGATGGACTCAAGACGCCTCTCATAGAGGCCGATTGAAGGCTACTTGATCCTCTCTACGACTTGCCCTTCCTAAGGACTCGTCCAGGAAGAGCTCCAGTATGCTTACCCTTCTCGACGACAATGGTTCCATTGACTATTACGTACTCTATGCCGTCAGGGTACTGGTGCGGATCTGTGAATGTTGCTTTATCCTTCGCTATCTCCGGGTTGAATACGACAATGTCGGCGCACATACCTTCTTTGATGAGACCTCGGTCCTGAAGCCCCAGCTTTTGAGCTGGAAGAGAGGTCATCTTTCTGATCGCTTCCTCAATCGTAAGAAGCCTCTTATCCTGAACGTATCTTCCAAGGACGCGCGGATAGGTGCCGTAGCTTCTTGGATGAGGCTTCCCTCTGCCCAAGACTCCGTAAGGAGCCAGTGAGTAGCCATCAGTTCCAAACATGACTGCTCGATGCCTCATCACGGCTTCGACATCCTCGTCTAGCATGTTGAAGTTGACGACAGGCGTCTCTCCCTTTGACTCCACTATGAGATCAAGTATTGTGTCGACAGGGCCCTTCGACTTCATTACGGAGATTTCCTTTAGCGTCTTGCCTTCGTATTCCCGGTTCGGTGGATAGCGTGTTAGCACAGCCTTCTCGGGGCCGCCTCTATCGTCGAGGACGGCTCCGGTCTCTTCAACGATCTTTCTTCTCAGCTCAGGATCCTTGAGACGTTCCAGAAACTTCTCGAATCCCCCCTCATGGGACCATTTCGGAATCCAAGCCATGAAGCCTGTCCCACTTGCACTGTAAGGATACATGTCACAAGTCACGTCGACTCCCCTCGTTCTGGCGTCGTCAATAATCTTCAGGGCGTCTTTCACCTTGCCCCAAGCTCTCTTGCCAAGCGCCTTCAAGTGAGATATCTCCACCGGGACCCCCGCTTTCTCTCCGATCTCTATCGCTTCGGCTATGGCGGCAGGATACGTTCCGCGGTCGCCCTCATCTCTGACATGGGAGGCATAGAATCCGTCATACCTGCCCACAACCTTCAGAAGCTCAACGACTTCGTCAGTTTCAGCGTAGGATCCTGGAACATATCTCAGCCCGGTGCACATTCCGAAGGCACCTTGACGCATACACTGTTCCGTCAGCGCCTTCATCTCCTCCATTTCTTTCTCTGTGGGTTTTCGGTTCTCGAAGCCCATCACGCAAGCCCTCAAGGTCCCATGAGGTATCAAAAGTGCGACATTCAGGGAGACTCCTTGCCTCTCGATTCTTCTCATGTATTGAGCCATGGTCGACCAGTTTAGGCTCAGACCAAGCTCTCTCAGATCGTCTTTGATCAGCTCGATTGCTGCCCCCTTCAAGGGAGCAGGTCCCGATCCGCAGTTCGGAAAGACCTCCGTCGTTACACCTTGTCGGACTTTGCTCTCGGCCTTCGGGTTGACAAGAATGTCGAGATCTGAGTGAGAATGAATGTCTATGAACCCTGGAGCGACGATGCAACCAGAAGCATCAACAACTTTCGCCTTGGAACCAGAGATCTTGCCTATGCGCAAGATCTCCCGGCCCGTGACTTCGAGATCAGATTTGAACCACGGGTTCCCGGCTCCGTCAACTATCATGCCGTTCTGGATGACTAATCTAGGCATCCCAAGTACCTCTTGGCCTGAGTTGCCTGAGAGGCGATAAAAGACTATTGCCCTGCCTCAATTGAGAATGATCTGGGGGTCTACCATTCACTGACAAAACTCCGCCGCCAGTGCCGCGTAGACTTTTGCCGAAGCGACTAGATCTTCTACTCCAATGTTGTCCGTGGGGCTGTGAGCGAATCTTTCCTCCCCAGGTCCAAAACCAACTGTAGGAATTCCCCTTTCGGCGAAGTAGCTGCCGTCAGTCGCAAAGCTCCAAACCTTGAACTGTGACACTTTTCGCAACACCCTATCCGCCACTCTCTTTGTCATTTGAGCTAGAGGAGTGTCGGGTTCCGTGTAGAGCGGAGGTGTCATTGCGTCGATCTTTCTTTCGTAACCCGTATAGCTTTTCAAGTCTCTCTTCACTAACTCTACGTTGGCGCTTATTTTGGAATCTTGGGCTTTGGCTTGGTTCACTACGCCGCGGATTCTCTTCAGGACCTCCTCAGGTGGGAAATTCGGCGTGTTCCTGACATCCAACCCAACCGTACAGAGGTTAGGGATAACATTCTTCACGTTGGGGCTGACAGAGATCGTTGTCGCTGCCATCGAAGATTTTCCGAGAACCGGATGAGAGGGGAGTCCTTCCGCCTCTAGCGATATGTTCTGTAGGATCGGGATCATCTTGTAGAGGGCATTCACTCCCCGCTCCGGAACGCTTGCATGACAACTTCGACCCTCAGTAGCAATCGAGACTGCCATGGATCCCCTATGACCGAGCGCCACATCGAGATTGGTGCTTTCACCTATTATTACGCCTCTTGGTCTCACCTCGCTCTCAGCGAGATGTCTGCTTCCTAGCCCATTGACTTCCTCCAAGACGACCGCAGCAACAGTCATCCTCCGTCTCAGAGAGACTCCCAATTCTCGCAGAGCTGAGCCAGCTATCATCATCGCTGCCAACGCGCCTTTCATGTCGGAGGCAGCTCTTCCCAGAATCACCTGTCCTGACACATCGAACGCAGACCCATCCATGATTTCTGCAGAATACGGGGCGGGCATGTCTCCTGGCGGAACATGGTCCATATGACCATTGAACAGTAGAGCCCCTTCGCCTGTGGTGCCTCCGACCGATCCCAACACGTTTCCGACCTCGTCGGTTCTGACGATGTCAAAACCTAGGGTCTTCATCTCACTCGAGATCAGTGTCGCAAGTTTGCCCTCTTGGCCGCTCAGGCTTTCGGTTTGAACCAGCTTCCGTACAAGTTCGACTAGTTCTCCTCGCTTCTGTTCCACCTTATCTACTATCTTTGATTCGAGTGTCGGATCCTCGGTCACTCTTCTCGCCACCTAGCTAACGCCTCCTTCAGCTCCGAAACGAATCCTTCTTCATCCTCTGCTATTCTCTTCTTCAATTCCTTCCGTGGCTGGACAATTCTTGTACTTCACACGAACGGTGTGGTGAATTACTTCGTCGATTTTCCTTCTGTTCTCTTTGGTAGGGGCGATTCCAGTTTTCTTGAAGATCTCTTGGAGATGTCTGAAATAGCAAGTCATAACGAACTATCTCAATCGAAATGTTTCTTGAGCTAAAAGGGTATCAGAAGCTTTTGGAATTTGTGCTTATCTTGGCAACGTGAGAAGGAACGCATGCTTTCGAAAGCCATAATTCACGCAGGACAAGACATCTATGAGCAATCGTCAAAGTCGAGCGAGCGAATTGCGATGAGAGTGTTGAAGACTGACGTACTTGTGATTGGAGGAGGCGCTGCTGGACTCCGTGCTGCCATAGAGGCCCGTCAGGCAAACGTGGATGTTCTTCTCGTATCCAAGACCCCCGCAGGCCTAGCCAACTGTACAGCCTACGCAGGCGGAGGGTTTCAAGCCCCGTTCGGAAAGTTTACGCCGAAGCAGCATTTTGAGAGGACCGTGAAGGGAGGAAAGTCTCTAAACAATCAGAAATTGGTCGATGTGATGACTCGTGAGGCAGCGGCCAGGCTCTTGGAGCTTCGTGAGTTCGGCGTCAACATTGAAACTGGCGATGGAACAGCCCGTGTAAAAGGCCCGTTTGCGATGAACGGAACAGGGCTGACGCTTCCACTGTCAAGGTACGCTCGGTCGTCAGGAGTCATAATCTTGGAGAATGTGATCGTTGCTGGCTTGGAGAAGAGTGGAGACTGCGCTGTAGGCGCAGCAGGATTCAACCGACTGAACGGCGAAGTGATCCCGCTTCACGCGAAATCTATAATTTTGGCCTCAGGTGGCGCCGGGCGCATATACTCGCGAACCGATAACCCTGTCGGCACAACCGGAGAGGGTTATGCGATAGCCTACAGTGCTGGAGCCAAGCTGATCGATATGGAGTTCGTGCAGTTCTTTCCCTTCGGGCTGGTCGAGCCCGGCCTTCCCATGTTCCTCTTCAACCCTGGCATAGTCGAGGCGGGTAGACTCGTGAATACTGAGGGTAAGGAGTTTCTGAAAGATGCTGGGTTCAGCCCTGGCCGAGATTTCATTGAGCACCGCGATACCTTGAGCAGGCTGATTTGCACGGAGATTCAAGAGGGGAAAGGAGATCGGGATGCAGTTCTGCTAGATCTGAAGGGCACAGAAGAGATTGGGCACGGTTTGACGATGCTTGGCGAATTCAAGGAGATAAAGCGAAGATGGCTGTCAAAGGTTGACCTGACTAAGCAATGTCTACATATTGCGCCTCTTGAGCACTACTTCATGGGGGGGATTGAGATCGACGAGAACGGGGCAACAAACGTTCTTGGGCTCTATGCTGCCGGAGAGGTGACAGGAGGCGTAGATGGAGCGAACCGCCTTGGAGGAAACGCGCTCACAAACACAATCGTGTTCGGCGCGAGAGCAGGAAGAGCTGCAGCTGAACATGCAAAGTCTCTCGAAAGGTTCGAGACGAGCGACTTATCCGCTCGAGAAATCGAGAAAGATCTCAAAGAAGTCAGAGCGCGTCCTCAGTCACCGGGTGCAGGGCCAAGAGAGATTCGAAAAAGATTGCAGGCAACAATGACCAAATGTGTTGGGGTTATCAGAAGCAAAGAAACACTCGAGAAGGCTTATGCCTGTATCCAAGAGCTCAGCAGAGATCTATCGAGGATCTATGCCACAACAACCTGGGAGCTAGGAGAGGTGTTGGAGGTTGAATCGATGCTCACGGTTGCCGAGATCGCTACAAGATGCGCCTCTGAACGAAGGGAAAGTAGAGGGGCGCACTACAGACTCGACCATCCAAACGAAGATAGAAACTGGCTCAAGAACCTGTTGGTTGAACGTTCGGGTACTGAGATGAGAATCCAGATGAGAGAGATAGTTCGTACGAAGCCATCTCTTTGTGATGAAGTAGGCATCGAGGTTCGCTGATCGAGTCACTGAGCCTCCTGAAAATTGAACATGTGAGAGAGAACATTTGGCAAGAACTCAAACCGTTCGTGAGCATGCCAAGGGATCTCGAGATCGTCTCTGGCAGATATTGCTTTTTCTATTCTCGTTATGGCTTCGCACACGAAACCTAGATGTCGATGTCTTTGGTGACGAGGGATACTACTACTATTTGTGCATGCATCCGGAAAAGTACTTGACTCTACACCGAAATCATCCTCCGCTGATGTATCTGCTATATAGCTCCTTTTCGCATAGTCTGTGGACTGTAAGAGTTCTGAATGCCGTCATCGGTGCAACAATCCCGGTTCTAGTCTATCTTTGCCTTGACGATTGCAGACGCAGTGTCAGAATCATCGCAGGCACATTGGCGGCAATCTCAACAGTATTAGTCCAGTATTCAGGTATCATCTTCCTCGACACGTTGAGTTCAACACTGTTCGTTCTCGGAATCGTTCTCTATAGAAGGAGCCGTTGGCTCCTAGCGGGCTGTGCCATGGGGCTGTCGATCCTTGCAAAGGAATACGCGATACTTGGAGCCGCCATCCTCATAGCCCTGTCGTATCTAAAGTACAGATCTACGAAGAGAACGGTGCTTCTAGGTCTTGGCTTTGCATTGGCTATGCCAATTGTGCTATACTTTCTGTTCTATCTTGGGGGAAGCTTCTTTTTCCTTATGGTCGCCCACGATGATCCGTTGAATAGCGTTTGGAACCTTTTCCTTTTTCTCTCGGTTCCTCTGGCGTTGATTAGCAGCAGGCCTTCCCGGTACGAAGAATGCCTCGTCATGACTGGATATGCGGCCTTTATCACTTGGTGGAGAACGAACCTTGACTGGTATCTGGTGCTGCCGTTTCCCTTGATGATTGTGTGTCTGGCATCCTCTCTCGATTACGCTCTGATTCCTACCCAACGAGTAGTTATGAGATTGTTCCGCTGGCAACTGCCAAAGCCAGAGACCAGATTAGTATCGTCATGCTTTCTGATTGCTTTAGCCGGAACCCTCGCGTTCACCAACATTTGGTACACAGCCGAGCATATCATTGAATATCACCCACACGAGTTACAGGGCCTATCAGAGTTCCTATCCAAAGAGGAATACTTCGGAAGACAGGTTACGCTTGTCGAATGTGCTTGGCCCTACACGTTCTATCCCTTCGGGCATTTGACCGTGGTCTACTGCGATTACCCGGTGAGCGACTACGACGAAGAAATCTCCGTTTGCCACATTCGGCAAACTAGGCTCGCTATTATTGGGGATCCACCTTCAGGTCAAAGAAAGCGTGTGGACGCTTTGCTGCACTTTTTCCGCGATGCGGTAGTCCACTCATCAGGAGCGTACTACGTCATCTCACTCCCCGGACAGGGAAATGCGACGATTCCGTCTCGCGCTCTCGTCACTTTCAGATCCATCGACAAGAATGGAAATCTCACAACTGAGGCTAGGGTCGGCTCGAGGATTTTCTTCGCAGGAACGCTCATAGAGCAACCAACCGCTATGCCGCTGCAGTTTCGCTCGGTTCACCTCTACGCGAACCTTCTGGGGCGTTTCATAACTCCTTACCCCGGGGAGCTTGAGTGGACCAGCGAGATCACAGATGCACACGGATGCTTCGACACCAGATGGGTAGACTACCCCTTCAAGGGCAACTTGGCCGAGTGGATCGAAATCCGTGGTGATGGCATATATTTCAACGGCAAGACCAAGATATGGTCCGGTAATCCTCGAGGCCTTAATATCACCTTTCACGCAGATTTCCTTGGATCAACAAGAGACGAAGACATATACGCAAGATCAGAAGACATCGTTCTCACTATCAGCCCCGACTATGAAGAAGGAATGCAGGCAACTCTAAGACAATCTATAGGCAAGAGACCTGTCCTGGCGGGCAAAAGTCTTATTTTGACAGTGACCAATCATGCCTGCCGGGGCTGTCTGCTAGATGATGCCTCGTTGGAGATCAGCCTCAAAAACACTTGCGAGGTGGAGAACGAAGAGCACCCTGACAGGTGGTGAGAATGGAACTGGCTCCGACAAAATCATCAGGCAAATCTGGTCTAGATAGTGAGTTGAGTTAGCTAGGATAGGCTACGTGGCTTGGGAAGGGAGGACCCTTCAGGAACCCACGTGATCCGGAGTTCAAATCTCCGCAGCCCCACCATAGTCACCACACAAATAGTCACCTTTCTAGTCGGTCAAATTCCATCGGCCGCACTAGAGATTACTCCCCTTCCTCCGCCCTTAGGTTGTTGGGGGATGTGTCTCCCAAACCCCTCTTTTCCATACTAGCATTTTGCGCAGATTCGGAAATCCACGGTGTAATTCTTCAGCGCGCTAGGACTAGTGGAATGCGAGATCCATACTTGGAAAACTCGTGTCTGAAAACCCAGGTTTCCAGAGGCAAACCGACGGGTAGCCAAGCACGCTGACCCAGACTGTGAGGAGGTTCAAGCTTTTGGAGCGGTATTTCTTTATTACAGTTCTAATGCAAAACAGGACAGAGGCGCACCCTATCATATGAAAGGCTTCGACAGCCTTTTTTGAAT
>Ga0315308_1001673_pt1 | contig 12653 bp, 22 predicted proteins | sample TDP3_MG_FD_203078 | JGI IMG/M metagenome (GOLD analysis project Ga0315308, IMG submission 203078) | Freshwater sediment microbial communities from Lake Towuti, South Sulawesi, Indonesia - TDP3 | ecosystem: Environmental > Aquatic > Freshwater > Lake > Sediment | place: Indonesia: South Sulawesi... | reverse complement strand
GCGAGATCGTCGAGGCCGAGGACCTGGAGACAGCCTTTCACAACGCGAAGGCTTGGGCTGAACGTGAAGGGTGGATCCTGAAGGCGGTGGAGGAGGTGAGGGAATGAGCTTTGAGCGTTACATGGCTGCGCAGATCGAGGAGATCGCTCAGACTGGGGAGCCTTCGGACCCGGAGTTTGAGCAGCGGCTTAAAATATATCTGAAGATGATCCAGGGTGGCATGAGCGCGAAGGCTGCGAAGGCTGTTATGGACTGGTATACGAGGGAGTGAGCCCATGCGTGTTCAAGTGTGGATTGAGAACAGCGAGGGCGTAGAGGTCTGCGTATTCAACGAGCATGTGCGTGAAGAGGGGCAAGAGAAACTGTTAATCAACGTGTTGGCATCGGCAAAGGAACTTGACGAGGACATCCGTAAGTTTGTGGAGAGCATGGGGGAGGACCCGTAGGTGCGACGCACATGAAGAAATCTAAACAGGTTTGCCGTGTGTGCGACAAAGAGGTCGACCACCCAATCATACTCTGCGGCGAATGCTATACAAGACATCAGGGTTTCGTGCGCGCAGAAGAAGAGGCGTATCGACGAGTTTGGGATCTGGTAAAAGAACTTAACTCAATCCTGGAGAGGCCACGCACATGAGGTGGATTTGGGTTCTGATCACTCAGCACCCCTCTTTTTCCACTCGAAACCCGACTAACACTATGATGAACTGATATGATGAGCCACATTAGACCTCTTAGAGCCTACTCTACCCTCTACCATACTTACACAGATAACAACATATTTATATAATATATATATAATACTCTACAAACGGTGATCTCGTGGCTAGATACAGTTTGATCATGAAGGATGACGTGTACTTTGGGCTTATGCAGGAAGCGGTTAAGCAGGGGAAATCGATGGGTAAGCTCCTAAATGAGATTCTCACCAAATACGTGGATCAGACTAAGGGTGGTGTTCCTCAGCAAGCTATTTGTGTGGTCTGTGGGTCCAAGGCTACGCTTGAGGCTCATGGTAGGGGACAACAACGGTTTTTTGTTTGTGGGTTACATAGGGAGCTAGCGAGAAGGGTTGGGAGCTATCGAGAGCTTTAGGCTGTTTTCAGAGGGGAGGTAGGCAGCCGTGAGGGGAAAAGGTAGGCGTGTTAGAGAAATCAACGGTGTAGTCATAAGGGATTCTATGGAGTTCTATTCCTGGACCGCCCCTTTTTGGGGCAAGAGTTATAGAGACTCTAAGGGGCATCGTCACTGGATTTCGGCTATACGTGTCCCAAAGGAGATCGCAACAGCTTTAAATCTTAAGACTGGGGACATGCTGGAGATCGCCATACGGAAGGTGTCGGAAGAATCAAGCTATTAAAGGGCTGGAGCGGGGTAATCATGGATCCTAGGACCTTCGTTAAGGAGTATTCGAGAAATATGGGGAGATTTGATTGAGGGGAGGTAGGCAGCCGTGAGGGTTAAGGTTTTGCGAAGGAGGTTATTGCTGGCGAAAAGGGAGCGGCCCAAGTGATCGTTTGGGAAATCATAGTCATCCTGTGGTTAAGCCTGTACTGCTATTTTTGGGTCCTGATGTGGAAGCTGTACAAGATTTGGAAGCTGTGGAAGAAACGGCGGTGCTAGCTGCCCTTTTTCTCGCTGCTCGGCGGTTTCGTCTCAGGGCTGAGGATCTTAGCCATGAGTTCGTAGGGTTTGGCTGGTTTAGGCTTCTCTTCCCTCTTAGCCATTATCCGGCTACCTCCAACAGTTTCAATTCTTCCTCGTACTCGCTGAGTTCCTCGTCACGCTGACGCGTCATTAAAGTTTTTTGCTCCTGGAGGTCTTTATGCTGCTCAACGAGTTTGCGGATGCGTGCGGTCCACCTGGCTACCGCCTCTTCACGGCGGCGAAACACCACCATATGCCTATCCCACAACGCCTGTCTCTCTTCCTCCGGTGTCACCTCGATCAGCCGCTCATAAGCCTCAAGCTGCGCATCAAACACGTCTAGAGCCTCTGTCATGATGGTGGAGGCGTCGTCCCGTTGCATCGCAGCCAGCTCGATTTGGTTGGTGATGCGAAGGAGCCGGTCCTCCCACCTCCTTCGCGCCTTGTTCAGCCGGCTGGTGATTGTGGCTTTGCGGCGCTCAACCTCCTCCGGAGTGATGAGTCTAGGCGTCAGCTCGATGGCTAGTAGGAGTTTCGCGTCGTCTTCAGTGTAGTTTGCAGCAATCAAGCGACGCACATACTCCGCATCGCCGATAAGTCCTAAAGCCCTAGCCTGGCCAACCTTAGCCTCTGTGAGAAGCCTATGTTTTTCAACGGTTGCCTCCCTCTGATACGCCGCCCTTCTAACCTTAGCCCTATACTCGATTTGCTCACGACCAGGCGACACGATCCCCAACTCAATAAGCCTCACATCCAGTTCTTTCTCGTCGATAAGGTTCTTGACGAACTGATCTACCTCAATCTTCACATTCTCAAGAATCCAATCCCGGTGCTGCCTATACTTAGCACGCCAAACCCACAGGTCGACGATCTCATCTCGACCACCAATAGCCTTCAAATTGGCGCGCAGCTGCGCCTCATCATCTAACCAGTTTTCAAAGTCACTGATCGCCTCTCGGCGTAAAGCCTCCCTTTCAGCCTCCGTCCGGTACGCAACCATGGCCTTGCCGGCCTTCTCCGCGTCTTCAAGGCTGAGTCCTCCCCAACGCCTATACTTAACAATGTCTTCCACGCTATACATGCCAGTGTCATAGCCGTAGCCCATTTCCCGTACGCCCGGAGGTCGGAAAGCCACTCGCGTAACGGGCTCCCGATCATCAGGGTGAATATCTGCTATGCGGAGGTAGAATTGAAACTGGTCGGGAGTCCAGAAGCCACGCCACAAATTTTCATAGGCTTGGCGGAGGTCCATACGGATGAAGCCAGCTAAATAATAGCGCTCGGTCCAATAGGGGTCTAAGCCCTGTTGGATGGCCCATTTCTCCATCTCCTGGTATTGAGGTAGGCCCGGCTCCACGGGGAAGGCTTCACGCACGGCCATCAAGCGAAGATCATCGACAGACGGGATGAATGGGAGGTATTGCTTGTTCCAGTACCGGCGAAGGAGGGGATAAACCCCGGTTCTATACTCCATCAGAAAGGCTTCTCGGGCGATGTCCATGGCTGCCTCCACAGAGGGCAGTCGCCAAACCTCGTCAACAGCATCGCCAATGGACCCGAAGGGTATGGCGCTCGCTGCGGTGGTCAATCCGATCAGGGTAGCCGCCCCAACCTGGTAGCTGGCCCCCGCGCTGTCCAGCGTGGCCTTGGCGGATTCAGGCGTTCTCACCGTCACCGTTGCCTTCTTCAAATCTAGGGCGTTCACGGCGTGGGCGGCTAGTGTTGGACCCACGCCAAAGGCGCCGGCCTTAGCCATGTGGTCGATGAAACCGGCTAAAGCCGCTGAGATGTCCTCTAGGGGACTGCTAGATCCTTGGATGGAGGTCATGATCGCGGCGCTAACGGTTTTGGATAGCACGGTTATGAGGGGACTGAAGAGCCCCTTTTCAACGTCCACGATCCAGTCTAGAATTGTCGGGTCGTTGGGATTCTTACGCTGAACCATGGTTCACGGTACCTCCTCTGTCCGCACGGTGCGAATAACAATCTTGTTGTCCGGTGTCACCTCAATGACGAAGACGGGAAACTCGATCTTCCAGACTTTAGGCGGGATAACACAGGCGGCATCATCTATGATGCGTTCTTCCACAGCACAACCGGCCGGGATACAAGCCCTTATTTGTCGTCGTTTACCATCTCCAACGCATTCAGCGTTCACCCAGGCGGTACAGGTGCAAGGTGGGGTAATTACGCATTCCGGGTCGCTGACTAAACGTTCCTCGAGGTCACAGCCGGGTGGAGTGCAGACTCTTGTCTGACGTCGTACGCCGGTCGCTACACACTCCTTGTTTTCCCATGAGGTGCACGTGCAGACTGGAGGAGCAATACACGTGAGATCATCTATGATCCGCTCTTCAACATCACAGCCGGTTGGCGTACATGTTCTCGTCTGTCGCCGTTTACCCACAACCGTATCAGTACATTCGCGGTTCTCCCAAGCCGTACATGTGCAAACCGGAGGCGCTATAGCATCCAAATATCTAACATTCGCCACCCCGGCCTTGTACGCGTTTAACGTTTCCGGCTTAGCTAAGGTGTTTTCTGCTCCGGTGCCCACCATGTCATACCACACGTAAAACTTGATGTCATACTTATTCATCAGCGCGAAAACATCGTTGATGAACCTCACACGCTGATCCAGGGGCATGTTCCAACTGATCGCGTTAGGTCCTGTGCCCAACTCGGGCAGACAGAACCCTTTACCGTGCTGCTGTGCAAATTGATAATATTCACCCTCAAGAAACTTTTGTTCTAATGTTACTCCTCGACGATACGCCTCCCACCATGCAAAGTCGTGGCAGCTCACCCCAATCCAGTCAACATATGCATCTCCAGGATAATAGTCCTTCCAAGGTCTCCTGTTCGGATAAGTTTGAGGGTACGCACCCGCAGGCTGCTGGTTTGGCTGAATAACCCAGTCAGCCTTCAAACCCACATCAGAACAGATTCCATGAACCCTCTTCCATGCAGACTTAAACGCCTCAGCGTCTGCTCCATACCCACACCATTCGCCATTGAACTCCGCCCCAAAGTTGATGTAGAATGGTGTGTTCGGCGTAACCACAGCTTTAACCGCCTGAGCCCAACTTCGTATGATGCTGTCATGTGTACCGTTAGCAATCTCGTTTATTGTTGTCGTATCAGCCGTTTGCCCCAAACTCAACCGCCAAGGGCCAAAATCGAAGAATTGTCCACCAATCACCCCGTCTTTACGCAGCTGCTCCAACGTCTTGATTCTGGTTAGGTAGCCGTCGATCAGGTATTCCCATGCGCTGAAGGCTCCGAGGAGACAGACGCCTTTACCTGTCTTAGCTCTAAGGTTGTCAACCAGAGCCTTCGCAGAGTTATAGTCGAAGCTGAATAACCAAGCGCCTGTGTATGTCTTGCCTTCCGGTGGTTTAAACATGCTATTTCTCCTCTGAATGTTCTCTGTAGTATTGCGCTACCATCTCGTCTAGGCTTTTGAGGAGCATTTGAACGATGCCGAGGAAGGCGCTGTTGATCCATCCGATCACGGTTTCCGTTGCGATCCTGGGTATGCTTGTGATGGTATTGTACAGCGTGTTCTTGTTTGTGTCAGCCTGAGCCACCACTGCGTCCCAAAACCGATGAATTTCACGGTACTCCGCAGCCCACGTGTCGTTGATGAAATCGGTGATTCCGCTCCACGCGTTGTGGATCTCGCGGTAGATGTAGCCCCAAATCTCGGTTAGATAGTTTTCGATCCCGCCCCAGACTTTGTAAAGCTCAGCGTAGATGTAGCCCCACACCTCTGTCAGATAGTTTTCGATCCCGCTCCAAGCGTTGTTAATCTCAGCGTAAATCCAGCTCCATAAGTTTGACAGAAAGCTGGATATCGGCACCCACAGCCAGTCGCTGTCGAAGATGAGGAAGCGGTTCCAAACCGTGAAGCCGTTCCAAAGCGTGATCTCCCAGGCTGGAACAATGACGTGTATGCCCACGATCCACCAGTCGCCTATGTACCCCTTCAGAATTTTGCAGCCGGGAAAATACCAGCCCGGCATGTAGATTTGCACCATCAGACCTTCACCTTGAACGGCTTAAATTTGGCGGCTTCGGCTGCACGTTCCTTGATCGCCTTAACGATGTCCTCAGGTTTAGGGTCTGCGATTTCGAACACGATGGCGTCGATGGCGCCATCTTCACGTCTGAAGCCTATCAGGGTGCGGGGCTCCATCTCACCCTTAGGGTTGCGTATCCAAACCGTCTGCTTATCCACCACCTCAATTTCAGGCACACCCACCACCTCCTAACCTTCCTTCCTTTTAAGTCCACGTTCAACCGCAAGCTGAAATATGAAGGCGATGAAGAAGCCTTTAAACATCACCCAACAATCGAGCAAAGTGGGCACGGTTGATGGCATACTGGCGCCCATGCTGATGGCGCCGATAATAACGCTGTCGATTATAATCCACTCTAAAGGCTTACGCATATTCTTCTTGTTTGGGTTAGTGTGTTTGCGGTTCAGCATGTCTACCAAATTTATTCACCTCCAGCGGCGGTTAAACCCAGATATTCCAGTATGACGTTAATCTTATCTGAAGGCGTCAAGGCTATAGCCAGCTTCTTTTTTGCTATTTCACGTTTAGCGGCAATATTCCCCTCAGCAGCCAGCTGCTGCACTTCTGCGTCGGTGAGTTCACGTTCAACCACGCCAGCAGATGTGTGAAATTGTCTTTTCACGTTTCATCAACTCCTTAACCACCAAGATGATATCGGAATATAATAATTAGTTGAGCTAGCGTTTTTACCTGTAACCTTGAAGCTCAACGTGTGTTCTCCGTCAGTCGTCAATGTGACTGAAAGAGTCAGGACAATATTGGGTTCGTAATCACTTGCATAAAAGTCTATGGTACCCTGGCTGACACCATCCACGCTAATCGTCGCTATCCCCCTACTGATGTAACGCAATGTTAGTACGCACAGAGTAAACGTTCCAGCCTTGCACGAGAACTTATAGTTTATCTCATCGTTTAACGCTGCAGCCCCACGATTATCGAATATGCCATTCATAAATTGGTCGGTAGTAAGTTCGTGTGCCCAGGTTCCCTGTATAATAGCATTATACGCGTCTCCGGTTTTAAAAATGTTGTAGGAGGTATAGCTGGTTAAGTCCACTATGTCCGCTTCACGTATCTGTTGGTCGCTGTTCGCCACCTTCGCCAAATACGATGAACCAACACCGTGAACCCCAGTTTTTGCCGGATCGTGAACACTTATATCTATGCCGTCAACAGTTACCCCTGCGCCCACACTCAAGTTTCCTGTAAGGGCTCTGGTTCCGTCCGCTAGAAGATATATTGTATGGTCATCATCGCTTAATCCGGTAAGGTCGGCGCCGTGATCTATCTTGGTTGTCTTATCCCAAATATCGCCTAAGTTTCCGATCTTAGTGGTTTTAAGAAGAAGTGCTGAAATATCTACCCCGTCAACAGTAATACCGGCATCAGCAGCTAGATTCTGTTTAAGCGTGCTGAGATAGGCGTCTACCGCATGAATTTCCTTCCATCTCTTTGTCGTTGAACCCAACACGTAGGTGTTGTCAGCTTGCGGCAAAATATCTGTATATGGGTCTTGCTTCACCAAAATTTTGTTCCCTCCCACACTCTCTAGGACTGATGCCAACATCTCCGCAACTGGGTTTAAACCGTAAAAGTACATCTTGTCCACAACGAGGTCCGAGGTCGCGGTGTCACGGTTGTCGAAACACACGTTGCGTGGCCACTCCGGAAGATAGGTTTCATGTGTGGCAACAAGCGTGTTGTCTATGTAGTATTCCACCCGATCAGGTACCCACCTTATCTCATACAGGTGGAAGTTGTCTTTGTAGTCGTCATCCCAGGTTAATGTGGTTTGTTCTGAGCCTGACAGGTTTCCGGTGACAGCCAAGAATGAGGTTCCGTAAATTCTGAAGGCGCAAGCCGGTATAGCGAATTCTGGGATGCCGAAGCCAAAAGATTCATAGATCCCTGCGGCTGGTGCCCGACCCCACTTGAGGTCGCTCCAAGTTGCGGCGTAGAGTCTATGCTCAATTGTGCCGAGGAGTCTGCCGTTTGGAATGTGGGCTTTGCCGTCGGAAACGGTGACTCCCTCTATGATGCGGAAGCCTCTGAGGCCCTCTTCGTCGGTGAACTCGCTGCGGAGCTCAGCGTAAGGGTTGGTGGGAAAGGTAAACTGGTAGCCAGCCGCGACGATGCCGCTACGCATTTCAGGTTTATAGTCTGGAGATCCTCTACCCACTGAATAGGCCTCCAGCTCACAGTCCTATGAGGCGTCTGAGGTCGGTTACAAAATCGTGTATGCTTTGATGGATTTTCTTTTCGTAGGGCTCGTACTCGCTTGTCCATTCAGCGTCGATCCAAGGCGTATGATTATAGGTGTCGTCCAAGTTCCACAGCTCCCAGTTTAACACCGGCAAGTCCTCACTTATAGTCTCTCTAGCATCTCTAATGTCGCAAACGAACCCTTCACCAGCTAGATAATTCTTGGAGGAGCGAGGCGCTATTGGCTTTTCACCTAAGAAGACTCGGCCACGCACCAGATTCTCGCAGCCCTGCGGATGATAAACCCTCAGCCGAGTCAGCATTCCGGGTGTAACCTTACACTTCACCCTGATGGCGTCAGCTTCGGCAGTGTTGGCGGGAACCGTGTACTCCCAGCGGTCGTACATGGTTGATCACCTCACGGTCATAACTTCATGATGAAAGCTAACTTGTAGAAGGGAGGTCTGCTATCAGTGTGGGTTGCTGGCTGAGTTACGCTGTGAGATAGAACAGGCGTATTATGTGTGTGAGCTTTCAATGTTAGGGTTGAAGTGGTGGTTCCCCTTTGTGTTGCGCCAACGTCCGCCGCGCTGGTAGCCGTCGCCGGATGGTCGGCCACCGCTGTACCGGAGTGTGTAAGGCTTGAACTACCACCTTGGCCGCCAGGGTTCTCGGCTTCGCCGACGCTGAGTATGAAGCGGTCACGCAGATCGGGGGTACCCTGCGTCCCGTCACACAGAGCCCATCCATCTGGAATATCTGCGAGGAGCCCCGACCACATGACGATGACGCCGGCAGGCACTAGGGCGCCAGCCTCTTCAACCATTGCTATGCCTCATGGTCCACGATGATCTCTTCTGTCGCAGAATCCCAACCCAATGCGGTAACTTTCTTATTGCCCGATAGGGGCCCGGTGCTCACTTTGGCCGCTAGGTCTGTCTCCAGGTTTGTGATCTTTGACTCGCTGACCGCTGAAACGTCCGCGTCCACGATGGCTAGGGCTGCCAGTTTACTTTTCGCTATGTTCGCGGCGGCGTTGACCTTAACGTCTGTGATGGCTCCGTCGGCGACGGTTCCAACGTCCGCCGGCTTGAAACGAACTTCCACCATGTTTGGAGTCACCTCCTATGCTTCATACTCGAAAACATACTCTTCTGTGTCGGGGTCCCAGTATATGTTAGTGATTTTCTTTTTGCCTCTTGGCGGGTTTGAGGGTATGCCTCTTTCTCCCATACGGGGCATCAAACCACCTCGTAATAGCCCTCTAGGTAGCCCATGATCTTGTCGCCAACAGTTGCGCCCTCGACCCGGAAACATGGGCGCTCATCTTCGATGAAGTGGTGAGTGTTCACCGTGTGGTAGCTGATTCCTAGAGAGGGGGAGCCCTCTTCTTCCATCACTACAAAATTATCGTCCATCCTCTTGCCGAAGGCTAGGGTGGTCGGTGCATGGTTTTGATTTTCTATAACCGCATGGGTAACATAGAGAACTCGGTTGTTAGGCACCTCTTTCGCGTAGATATAATCCGCTGTGGCGTTCACGACCTCTTTATATACACGCTCATGATAATTGATGCGCTTACTCATTTAATCGCCTTCTTTTCGGCAGCTCAAAAAAAATGGGGGATGAGGGTTTTAGGTTGGGTACGATTTCTGCAGCTCGTCCAAGACGATGTACCAGTTTCCTGTGCTTGCGCCTTCTGTTCCTTCAACGTACACGTCTTTGTTGGCTTCGGCATCGAGCCATTCTTCTTCGTCACTCATTGGGTCTTGGAGTAACAGAGGAATCAACCCGTGTGGGCAGATGCCCCATGCTATCCAGTAGAATTGACGTGCTGCTGGTGTGCCTGCGCTATCCGTCGTGTGCACTTTGCAGATGCGCTCAAAGTTTGTAGCCGCGTTTTCGTAGAGTTCTTGAGTGGCTGTAAATCCGGCCAGGCTTTGTCCCTGCCGTTCGTAGATTTTTGTGTCACAATATGCTCCGGTTGTTTGGCCTCCGCCCGACATTCCTTCTGTCCTCGCCGCCCGCCTGAACCGCTGATGCATCATAAAGGCGATGTCGCCAGCGCTTTTGTTATCCCAAATGTATTCTTCCTTAGACTTGATCGAGAGCCACAGGGTTGACAGGTTCGTGAACGGCGTTGTGGCCGGCAGATATGTTGATGAACTGAGGTCCGGCTCGGTGAAAACATAGATCTGTTTAAGCTTGTTGATCGTCGGCAGCCTAATCGGAAACTGGGTTTCGCCAGCTGTGTCTTTATTGTATATTTGACGCTTCCGTAGGAATCCGCCGCTGAATAAGCCGGCTTCTGGGTTTTTGCGCATCAAGGCGTCTATCGTGTATTTCTGGTAGGTGTCTGAGACGTAGGTGGTTGACCAAGTGTTTGTGTCCTCGAACTGTACGCCTGCAGCGAAGTTCTCGAGGAAGATCCCAAACTTGGGATCGCCTAGAAAGCGGCCGAAGGGAATGAAGAGTTCTTCCGTGAGTGTTTGACCCGTCACGGTCCAAAGTATTCTTTTACTCATTTCGCCTGTTTCCCAGAAGTTCATGGCTTCCATCTGTCTTCCACGCACGTTTACGATCTCGAAGTTTCCGTTACCCAAGATGCGCAACGCTATTTTGTGCACTGGAAAGGGGTCGTTGTAGCCGTTGCAGAGGTACACCGCGTTCTTCTGCTGCACACTAATTCTAAGGCCAGATATGGCTCCGCGCTCAGGCAAGTCAAATCTGTTGGTTGCGCTCTCGTCTACGACCCATGAGCTCTTTAGGTTACGCCAATACCAGTAGCCCATTTTCAGTCATGCCTCCTTCTCGGGGCTGGGCTAACTGGATGCGCCCAACAACGCCAAACGCTTCTTGTGTAACGGGTCGCCGACTTTCTGCACGATCGCGTAGTTGCCAGCGTCGCCCCTGGGTCCTCGATCGGGTATCTCAATCGCGGCTAGTACACTGAGGAATGGTTCTACCCCAGACTTCATGTCTTCGACAGCAGCGCTTATGCCGGGTCCAAAACGGCCAACGCCCACCGCCGTCACCTTACGACTAAACTTTGCAGCGCCAGCCCTCTTGACCCCGCCGGCAAACCGGTTCTCTATGCCGGCAGCGCTGACGGCGGTCTTAAATGTGCTCTTCGCGGCAATAGTGTTGGATTCCCATATAGGGCCCGCAGCGGGTGTCTTAGCCTCATAATAGCCCGCTCGCCCAGGCGTTACCTCACCCCACTTCTTTGAAACCTCGTCGCTGGATGGTACAATCATTTTTCTTGCCATAATTTTACCTCACATAAACACGGCATAATTAAACTTATAAGCTATGTGAGGAACTATATTAGATATTGATAAGTATGCCTACCCGCATCCGCCGCGAGCTCGAGCCCGCCTGGGTCAGCTGGTACTGCGCTAAACATTTTCCCAACGACATCGTGAAACCCCGCTGTCCGTTAGGACCCATCCCCAAAGAGATCAAGGAGGCGCTAGGTGAAACAATAGGCCGCAAAGTGTACCGGCCATGGCGCCCAGAAGTTGACGCCGTTGTGATTACCCCAACCCAGATGATCCTCATCGAGGCTAAAATCCAGAAGTTCATGGACGGCCTCTCAAAGCTCCCCCGCTATCGGGATCTGGTGTCGGATACGCCTGAGCTAAGACCCTGGAGATATCTCCCGATCAACATGCGCTTGCTCATACCGCGAAGCATACCCTGGGTGGAGATAGCCGCCGACAAGGCCGGCGTACAGGTGCTGATGGAAGCGCCGGACTGGATCCTAGACGTATGGGAGGAACGCGACAAGTACTGGACCAAGGAGGAGTTAGCGAAGCGGGAGGCACGAAAAGCCAAGCTGAGGGAACTAGGATATGAGTAACAAGATGCGCCTAGTCTACCTAGACCCCAACAAGATTCAGGTTCCACCTGTCCGAGTTACGAGCGTGTGGGACCCCGAAGAGTACGAGGTTTTCAAGGCTAGCCTAGAAGCCGACGGGCAGGGCCAAGCCATCATCTGTGTCAAGGAGGGCGAAACCTGGTGGCTCGCTGACGGCCTTCATCGCCTAGAAGAGGCCAAGCTGAAAGGCTGGAAAAGGATCGCCATCGCCTACAAAGAAGGATCCCTGGTAGATGCCAAGGTGCGAAACCTGTACATGAACCGGCTGAGGGGAAAAACCAAGGCCAGCGAAGAAGTGACATTGATAAAGGACCTCTACGAAAACGACGAACTTAACCTGGGAGAGATCAGTAAACGTACTGGGATCCCTCTGGAGCTTGTGGAGAAACGCTTAGCCATCAGCCGAGCAGACCCCTATGTCCAGGAAATGCTAGACGCGGAAAAAATCGGTGTCGGTGTCGCCTTTGAGCTCAGCCGACTCCCCAACCCAGCCGGCCAGATCAGGATGCTACAAGAACTCGTCAAGCTGCCCAAGCTACCCCCCGCGAAGGAGGTAGCCGCCATCGTGCAAGACGCAATACAAATTATGAAGGAGAGGGCTGAAGCCCCAGCAGAGCCAGCCATCGGCCCACCCATCCGCACCATAAAGTGTGGCTTCTGCGAACAACGCTACGCCGAGGCTGAGATGCGAGGAGTAAACCTATGCATCACATGCATAGGCTTAGCCAAAGACCATATCCAACAACTAATGAAAAAACGGGCCCGCGGAGAAACACCTGAACAGGTCCTTGCCCAAAAAGTAGCGGAGGCATCGCAAACATGACACCCTCCCCCATGAAACT
>Ga0315308_1001671_pt1 | contig 12658 bp, 11 predicted proteins | sample TDP3_MG_FD_203078 | JGI IMG/M metagenome (GOLD analysis project Ga0315308, IMG submission 203078) | Freshwater sediment microbial communities from Lake Towuti, South Sulawesi, Indonesia - TDP3 | ecosystem: Environmental > Aquatic > Freshwater > Lake > Sediment | place: Indonesia: South Sulawesi... | reverse complement strand
GACAGAGACTTGTAGTCGTACTTGCACTTCAGAAGCTTGAGCAGCGAGAGCGCAGCCCACTCTGGGTTATGGCCAACCGAGTTCTCCACATCCCCTTCCATGTTCAGCAGCATTCCGACACTTTCATATAGGTCCAGCTTAAGAAATGTCGCTTCAACAATTCTTGAACCCTGATCCTCCCTCGTAGTTTAACGGATGAATGGATGCTAGCGTGGGATCGACAGCGTGAAGGCGGGATGAAGACTTAAAAGAGGTGTGAGAAAAGGCTCTCGGTGCAGAGGAACGGGCCCGTAGCCTAGCATGGATCAAGGCGCAGGCCTTCGGAAGAACGGTGCCCTGGTCCCCACTGAACTGAGGAGCAGCGCTGAGGTAAGCCTGAGATCGCGGGTTCAAATCCCGCCGGGCCCGCCAGACATTTCCTCGCTGGTTGGCGACGAGTCTCACACTTCAAAGACTCAATCCGCACCCTGGCTGATGGGCTTCCAAGCGGTTTTGCGGCTGGACCTAGTTGATTCCATAGACGCAGCCCGCCCCGGGGGCAGGATTCCCGGGACCCACCGATCGATCCAGGACCCCGTCCAGACCCTGCCTCGGGCAGCGCCTGAGCCCGTTTGCGCACTAGTGGCAGCCCCAAGGCGGAGAACCTGGAGGCAGGGGCATCATCCACCGAAAAGGGCCAGGGGGGTGAGATCCAGTCGCGAGACCTCTTCAGGCAGCTTGGCACCCATGAGAAGCAGGGGCGTCGATCGACAATCGGTCGAATTCACTCAAGAGAGAATAGCCTGGAAGGAGGGCGCCCAGATGCTTACCTGTATAGACAAATTGACGATTCCCAACATATGTATCGAGAAGACGGCCTTTCTTGTAGGCGGGGAGACGCTTTTCTCACAATCGATCGATCGACGATCTAGAACAATGATCCTAAAGACTTCTTACGCTTATGCGCGGATAGAGCTCCCCCGTGTACTAAGATGGTGTTGAGAAACCGAAACACCTCGACCGATCTTTTCAGTTTCGGCGCGCTCCCTGGGGAACCTTGACCTATTGAACAGCATTCGGATATCCTACTTGCACATAAACAGGCGGCTGGCCGGGTTTCGACGGCGGTCTTCTTGGGAGATCGGATGGGCGGCTCTGAGTTCGGATGGGTTTTGGAGGCGCCGGCACCCTGCAAGGATTGCCTCAACTACATATCGATCGACTCCGGTGGAAGAGTGGAGTGTTCCGGAGACCCTTCCGAGCGGCCCCCCGGGTCTGAAGAGTGCTTGGCCTACATACCCCTAGACGCGGTAACATCGATCAATCGAGCGAAAGAACTCGACGAGGTCTCAAGAGAGGTGACAGCGCACCTGAGGAAATCAGTCGATCGCAAATCGAACACTGTGAAGGAATACGGGTGCCGGGTTTGCGGTGTCCCACTCACAGATGGAAACTGGTATCCAACCCACAGAAGGCGCCTCAGCCGTATTTGCAAGCCTTGTCATAAGAAATACGGGGAAGAACAACGTAGGAAATACCGATCGATCAGCTCCATGGAGAGTCACAAGCTGTTTGCATCTCAGCTGTGAATCACAGGATCTTTTTTCTGGGCTGTGAAATACTCCGCCGGCGCTGATATGCCGAACCGTCGAACACGAGGGGTAGTGTCTGCTACCTAGAAGAGCGCTCCGGCGCTTCCATAAGAAGTCGCGTTTGACGATACCGGCACTCTCGAACCTAGGGAGGAAGCACATCCGCCTCCAATTGAGAAATGATCGATCGATCTACGACTCGAACATTGCCCGCCAATACGTCTTGTGGCAATTAGGACACGTGATCGATTTCGTGAGCAGGTCCCACTCAACCGCCCATTGTCGTTTACTTCCGTTGTAAAGAACTTTTTCACAATTGACACAAGGAAAATTGACGCGGCCGTCTTCAACAATCGATCTATTGATGACGATGAACGGGTCCGCATCCTTTACTCGATCAATCAATTGCTCGAGCGATTCACTCAATTTCCTAACGTCCGATTCCAACTCCGGTACGCTCTTTCTTGGTCTTGAAACCCCATGCTCCATTTCGATCCAGCAAATATTGCCTCAGCATTCTATAAAAAATTTGTTGACGCAATTGACGTCGATGGAGAAGACGAGAGGGGTCCCCGGTCGATCGATCGAAGAGGAACAAGCAACCTTTTTAACCCAGTTGCGGAGCCTTCCCAGCCTCGAACCGGGGCGAGGCGGGCTAAGAATATCAATCGGGTGGTTTTCCGTGCCAGGCTTGGACTCGTTGAAGAAGCTTGTCGGAAGAACGGTCGTAGTAGCGCCCGTTTCGCGAACCATGCTTCGGCGAGCTGAAGTCGGTTAACCAACCTTTTCTATTCCTCCATTGTGGTGGGCGAACCGTTGTCCTGAGCATCGACCAAGAGGGTCTTAGGCTTAGGCCGACCGACGAAACCCGACCGATCTCGCGACCCATCCAGCCGAACGTTCTTGATCGATCGACCGATCCGAGCATCTGTGGGCGCCGTACTCGGCGACCGTCACAAAGGAGTGCGTGCAGCGAGCGCACATAAGCAGCTCGTCATCGTTGGGGCTGGCTTTCATATCGTCCCTTTCGGTCTCCCTCTCCCTGCTCATGAACTATCATCTTCTAGCCTGTTCGCCCGTATCTTTTCGAGAGCCCCTTCTGCGCTCTCTCGAACGTACTTCTCTCCGTCGTTAAGGGCTTTTGTTAGTGGTTCGATTACCCTGGGATTGGTCAGTGATTGGTCATTTTGGGGTCGATCGATCGAAAACACCGATAGACCCGGGCAGCCAACTCATGCTCGTCGGCCAGTTGCCGAAGACCACTTTTCGATCCATCCATGTCCAAAAGGTTAAATGCGGATCTGACTGTGAAATTGAACAATGGTTCTTGATGCGATTCGAGGAGTGGAGAAAAGGAATAGTCGACAACATCATAGCTACTGCTAAAGAGAGTAGACTAGACAACCGACTATTCGGCAGAGTTTACGGAGATTGCACAAAGGCCAATGTTGGCCGTATCTTGAGAAGAAGTGGAAAACCTAAGGCGAAGCCGGTGCGAGAAGGGGAACCTCCGACAATGCTACCCGCGTTGAATATTGAGGAGGCACGTGTTGCAACAGTCAAATTTGAAGCACAAGGCGAATTTCGTACTTGGTTTGAAGATCAAAATCACCATCTTGTTGATCCTTACGTCAACGGCATAGCAAGAGATGTAGCTGCTCGTGAAATGGCCGAATTGATGAATTGCTTGATTGAAGAGGCAAAGCAATACAAGCGCGTTATTCCTTCGACTGAAGATAGACTTGTGAAGCAGGACATGATTAAGGCCGTGGAATGGATAAGGGACAATGAATATCATGCCGATACACTGGTGGTCAGTCTGAAACACCACTTGGACCTTGTCGAGCGATCGGAAATCATTCCCTGGTGGGATCTTCCGGGTTTTGTCTCAGAGAACAGGGGGCCTCAATTCCTCGGAATTATGGGCGGCCTTTATGTCTATGGGATACGAGAATTGCCCAGAGAGGTATCACTAGTATACGAGAAGGAAGAAATCTGGGTCAACAGGACTCCAATAACCTGCGAGTTTGACGATCCAAGTGACCCAAAGAAGTTGCTTGTAAGCGAACAGTGCGTTGCATACGCCGTCGACATAGGAGCTTTGGCAAAGCTATCTCTGAGGTAGAAGCAATGACCAGCCTCGATCGATCTTGGGTTTGTTGACGGTGATCGATCGAGCGGCTCATCAGGGAGGTTCATGCTCCGTAGAGTGTCTGGATTCCCCCTATGTCGCCTGTGTACAGGTCTCGCTTGATAGTCTCACCGTAGTTGCTGTAGCCGTACATCGTTTCAAGGGAACAGTAGTAGATGTCGCCTAGACCCGCTCCGTGGCCGAGTTCATGCGTGGCTATGTTTTGGAGGTCCATCACCGCTCCGCCAAGAACCGTCGCATCTCCCCAAACGAAATCGGTGTTAAACATTATGTCGAACTCAACGATCATTCTTTGTCCGACGGGCCCGCTGAAGATTCCCCATATCACGGTCACCGCTATTACCCCCTGCTGCGGGTAGTTGTCAAAGACAAGCTCGTTTTTGCCATCGGGAACCTCGCCATCCCAGCTTCCGTCGTGAATTGTCGTGTATGAGCCGCCGAAAAGCTCTGTGCCTGTGTGGCTGTCCCATTCCTCGGCTGAAGCAAATATGGCGCTGGCTATGAAAGTCGCTGGGAGACCTTGTGAGTTATCTGGGTCTATGTAGTAGGTGACGGGGGTCTGTTTCCACTTCACCCCTTTCCCAAGGAGAGCGAAGTGACTCGAATGTTCGTCCCTGGGCGGCTTTGGACCCAGAGGCTTGGCAGAGAAGTAGTGGATGAAGACCCGTTTTTCAGGCAGAGGCATCTGTGGAAACGCTGAGGCGACGGCAACAAAGACGTTCAGCATCAACACCAGGCTAACCGCGAGAACCAGCTTTTTCCCTATCATGTCCCGATTGTCCTCCGACCCAAAGAAAAGGGGTTCGCCCGAGTCCCACGGGCTCATCAGGAAGGCTGCGGATTAGATGGGTGGTGGCGGCAGTACGAAGGGTGTTGGCTTGGCTTTCCTTCTTCGCCGAATCAGCAGTTCAACGCCAACGGCAACGACGATTACTCCAACCAAGATCACAAGAATATCGAGCACGTCTATTCCTGGGATCAAACCCGTCGACGTGGTGGTGGAAGTCGTGGAGAGAGGGACTGTCGCGGTCGTCTCAACCGGGTAACTTGTTGTCTTTGTCGTGAATGTCTCTTTATGGGTAACGGTTGTTTCAAGGGTTGTGGTAGGCAGTGTTTGTGTCTTTGTCGTGGAGGTCGGAGGAGTCGTAATAATCCTTGTGGTTGTAGGCTTCGTCGTCGTGATTTTTGTGGTTGTGGTCGTTGTGATCGGTTGGACGGGGAACTTGACGGGTTCGTCGAGGCTGGTCGAGGCTATGACCTGGATCAGCATGTTGTCGTAGGAAGTCTGCCAACCTTCGGTAGCGTTTGTTACGCTGTATATACCTTCGTACCCGCCTGATACTTTTCCGAATTTGGGTTTTTGATCGGAAAGCCATGTCACTGAAACGTAGAAGGGCTTGTCTTTGTCGAGCTTGATGTTTTGCGGCGTTAGGTCGAGCTCTACCCAGCCTATGGATGTCGGCGTCACCTTTATTGGAGCTGATATTTCTGTAGGCGACGTCTTTCTGAGATCATCGGTCATGCCGAGGACTTGCACTAGGAACGGGACTGGCTCCTTTGAAATATAGATTCTCAGAAGACGAAGGTATCCTGAGATGAGCGGTTCGAGCATCTCGGCATACTTCTGTGTAGCGTTGAGACCCATATCGCTGTAAGGTTTTTCATCGGTATCGCCGTAGATCAGCCAGGCAAAGGAGCACCTAGGTATCAGCTTTCCGTCCGAGAGGACTTTGACTTGTGTTGAAATCTGACTTGGGTCCGAGATGATACCGAATGTGTCACCAACGCTTAACCCCTCTTGAGCCCAGCCGAGGAATTTGCATCTGCCCGTGAACTGTAGTCCATAGGTTCCTGGAGACGCATAGAAGGTTTCTTCGTTCAACAACGTTGTATCGGAGACCTTTATGCTCGCGACCTTGCTCATCTTATCGGTGTCTATCTCAGACGCCTCGGCTTCAGGTAGGTCGTAGTAGCGAGCCTCGACATCCACTTTACAGACAGGTCTCTTGGCGTACTCAATTCTTATGCTTGGACTGCTAAGCCCTGCGTGGCCACTTCCTGAGCCCCAGGTAACGACTTCGGTAAGCGTCTTGCTGCCAGAACGCAACGCCTCCTCCACGTCTTCATCTATCCAGAATCCTAGATTTGGCGAGCCGTAGTAGAAGAACGCGAAGCCCCAGGTATCCGTCACGTTCTTTCGATGATCGGGTTTGTTGTTCCATGTGAGGGTTGAGGCTGACCATGAATTGTCGCCGCAGAAGTGTGTGGCTACGCTCGCGTATCCTCCGACACCGGAGCCTGACCAGCTATCTATGTGGAATCCTAGATAGGTGTATGTGATGAAGATTTCGTCTATTGGGGGTAGTTTTGAGAGGTCGATCTTGACGAAGATGTATTCTCCGTCACTATCGGCGGCTGAGGCTGGGAGGATGGCGTCTGGCTGTGAGCTGTCGACGCCAGCACTCTCGACAACGCTAACATCCGCCTTTATCGTGGCTGGCCCTATGTAGGTTTTGCGAGCTTCAACGACAGCAGGTGGAGTTAGAGCTAGAACCAGAACTAGAACGGCTAGTGTTAGCTTCACCTTCACTTTTATCACCTTTTCCTAGTCTACCTCCGACCCTTAATAAAGGCGGGTTTCGCCGCAGCGGCTCATCAGGGAGGCTCGATCGATCTGCAGATGGCACCCACAATGGGCACCGCTTTCACAGCCTTTCTCACGTTTATAACACTAACCTGAGTGAACCGCACGTTTTTTCTGTAGGATAGCCGCGAGCTCTTCGATCGATTTGAGGGTTTGGGCCCCTGTCGTCATAGCCGTCACGCTGACACAGTTCACAGGGACCCAGCTTTTTCGATCTGCACCCTCGCCAGGCGTGTTTCATCGAGCCCAGCCCCTCGGCGTGAGTTTAAGACTGGGCGACAGGTATCTCATGGCGTCTGGGGCCTCAACGATCGAGTACGCGTTCCTCCCCCTCTAGGTCTCGACGGGAACCTATCAGTGGGGCTCACGAAAACCGTTCTCGCATCGATCGATCAAGCGAATGATAGGCTTGACAATCAGCGATAAACACGGCGAACAGCCAGGATCAGAGTTGCCCTATATCGGACCTCTGTCATCGCCGCGCTGATGGTTCTTAAGGGAACAACGAAGCTGTTGGCGACAAGAACTAGAATCAAGAACAGGACAGGCAAGATCACGGTGTAGCGGAGGGTCCTCATACACGTTCCCTCGAAGATCGTAGAGGACTCACAGTTCCCCTTCAAGGCAGGGCAGGATCTTCTAATCGCGGTCGGCCCCAGGGGAAAGAACGTCTTCGCTGCTTGGGAATGATCGATTTATCCGGAGAAACGCATATCAACAAGACCTGCACCAGAATTTGGTGGCAGAACATGTCTCGTGAGGGGACTCCCTCGTCCTTCATCGTGATAGCGTTGGTGATGCTCTTCATCAGCTGCTGCTGGACCCTCGCAGCGATCATGCCCTACCCAGTAGAGTACGGGTTCAGAGTGGTGATGGTCGCCGCCGTTACCGCCTCTAACGCAAGCTTCCTCATCTCACTCCTCAGCTCGGCTCTTTCCTTAGCCGGCGTGGGCCGAGAGCAAGGGATGAAGCGGTTGACGATAATCCTCTTCACCATCGGAGTCGCCGCGTTGGTCGTCGCAGTAATACTCTTCTCAGTCTCCACCCTCACCGGAAAGTGGTACCGGTACGACTAGAGCAATCTTATTGACCCATCGATCGATCATAGCTTCCATGCCTCTTTGTCAAGGTATGCAGAAGGATCATAAGGAGGATTTCCTCTCCGTTTCAATTCCTTTCTTGCAGCCTCACGCTGAGCCTCAAAACTCAAGGTCCCTGGGCCGAAGACGACTTCTGGTCTTTCATTGTCCCATCGAGTCATTACTTCGACATCTGCTCTCCGTGATACTCTGTGCAGAATGTTGTTTGAGATTTGCGTAGGAATACTGAGCAATTCATGGATTGCCTTGTTGCTTTCGCCCAGGTGATGGTCGATTTCGCCAGCTTCATGGCTTTGTCCGGGGTAAGCGGACGATGAAGTACGAATGTCCATAGATGCTTTGAGGATAAGAGCCGTATAGTCGCCGAAAAGATTCTTCATCACCTCGATCCAAGAGTTCAATTCCTGCTCCTTCCTAAGCTCCGGTATGAGTTCCTTTTCGGGAGCCAGAAGTGGTGGCTGTCCGGACACAAACAGCCAATCTATGATCGCTTCTGCAGCTCGTAGGTCTCCTATCTTCCCAAGAGCCTCCGCTGCTGCGCTGCGGGCTGAAAGATGTTCATCCTCCAGGGCGTGAACGAGGGCTTCAACCGCTGGCTCTCCTAGCCGCGCCAATTCATCCCATTCTTTCTTCCCAATCGCTGCCGCATGTGCTGCTAGGTAATGCGCCGTTTCTGTATCGTCCCGAGGCTTCCAGCCTATCTTGTCAAGAGCCCATGCGGCTCTCCATCGAGCCTCTCTATCTTTACCTCTCAAGGCCTGAATAAGTGATTTCACTGCTGGTTCTCCTATCTTTCCGAGGGCCTGGGCTACTTTCTCCCGAACTTCTTTGTCTTTGTCAACAAGGGAACTGAGAGAGACTGACCAGAGGAAGTGAAACAGGGCTTCGACTGACCTTGCATCCCCAATGCTTGCAAGAGCATCCGCGGCGCCCATCTGAACAATGCTGTGCGCATCCTTCAAAGCCTGAACGAGTGGTTCTACCGCCCTCGCATCTCCCATCTTTCCGAGGGCAAATGTTGCTGCCAGTCGGACATCTTTATCTTCATCCTTCAGGGCCTCGGTTAATGGTACTACTGCCCTCACATCCCCTATCTCTTGGAGGACCAGTACTGCTTCACCTCGAACGCTCGGATCTTTATCCTTCAGAGTTTGAATGAGCGGTTCTACGGCTGGTTTTCCCATCCCAACAAGCGCCCCTACTGCCTGCAATCCAACCTCTCTATCTTGATCCTTCAACGCTTGAATGAGGGGTTTTAAGGCCCTTGCGTCCCTTAACCGTCCAAGAGTCATTACTGCGAGAACTCGAACACTCGAATCTTTCTCCTTCATGGTCTGAATTAGTGATTCTACCGCCGGTGCTCCTATCCTAGCCAGAGCTTCTGCTGCTGCGCTCCGAACATCCAGATCTTTATGCCTTAAGGCTTTTGTCAGCCCCTTGATATCCCTCTTGTTTTCCATCTTTTCTACATTCGGCCTGAATAATGACATAGGTCTATGTATTCAACTCCTAGACTTGCAGTCACCAATGCACTTTTTTGGTATATCAAGATTCGGCCTCGTTCAAGTCAGGGATGACATACGAACCTTGCGCCGTTCGCAATTTCTCCAGCGGCGATAGATCGACTGAACAGGAGATTCTTCCTTCCTTTCGAATCGAAGAAGAGACGACGACAACAAGAAATGCATTGCCTGGATCTTTGCGTCTCCTACTCATTATGTGGATGTTTATCCCACCTTTTGCTGCTATGACTCCGCTATCGGATTTGCTTGCGAAGAACTTCATGACAAGAACAGATATTTTCTTCACTGCGACAGCGGTTCCTGTGTTAATTGGTTTCACGTTTAGTTCTTCTAGGTCTGCAAAATCATGGGATCAACATGCTAGCCTAGAATTGAAGCCGAACCAAGAGAGACGGCTTCTAAAAATCTTCCTCTGGTTTGAAAGCCGAACGATCGAAGAAGCATGGGGCCCGTGTGGAGTCTTGGATCGATCGATCAATGCAGAATAATTATATAGATATACCGAATCCTCAGTTTGAGGGAGAGATAGAGGTGTTCCTCTATGTTCTTAGAAGGGACAAACCCCCGACACAAGAGCAAATGGCTCGGATTCTCGACGCGTTTCGCAAATCTCGAGGTGGTGAAGTGATAATGCTTGGAGGGCAGGCAGTTGTTGGCGATCTCCCAAGGGAACCAGACATGTACGTTGTGATGACCTGCATACGAGTCTGCGCGCAGAAGAACATCACTTTCGACCCCAAAAGGGACCGGATAGCCTACATGGTCGGGTTCGATCCTGTTGAAAATGAAGAGACGGGGGTATGCGAAATATTCATCCACGGGTGATCGATCGACCCATTCGATCATCAGCAAATGCTCGATCTAATCACGCTCACTCATCCCTTCCTTGGCCCGGTGAGCGTCAAGTTTGTCTAAGATTTCTTTGATTGATTCATTGCCCCGCCGTTTTAAGCCTGCTCTCTCTGTTTGATGTATCAAAACTAGCCTTATCGATCGAGAACATTGAAATAAGCGCAATGTGGAAAAGCAAGACCATGTTAACAAATGACCTGAAACACAGCGTGACTTAAGCTTCTCGCTATCCCTGAAGATTTCCATCAGACATACTGCTTAAGTAGAACTGAAAACAAGTCCTTAGGAGTTTTGAAATGGGAACAAGAGCCATAATCACTATTGAGAGTTTAGCTCAAGAAAGGCTTCAGTTAGCAATGATCTTGATATCACTTGCTTTCTTCGCCACCAATATGTTTCCACCCGTTTCAAGAGCCAGCACAAATGTGCAGATAGGTGACAGTGCCACGGCCAAAGGGGTTGACCCAGCAACCTATTCGCCTATCAATCGAACTCAATCATTCACCGTTCGCGATACCTCGGTTTACTCCTGGCTCAAGCTTGTCGACGTTACTTCCCCTTCACACAATCTGACATGGCTCTGGCTCACCCCACAGAGGCATCAGTACCGGAGCCTTTCTCTTTCTATTCCTGATCCTGGACCGGGAAAGGTTTGGCCAGCTTACTATGCCTGGTCTTACCTAGATGTTAACGGTGGGACGGCAGCTCAATTGACAGGCATCTGGGAAATTGACGTCTTCCTCGACGGGGTGAGAGCTCTGGTTCAGACTTTCTCTATCAATGATAATACCCCACCAAGCCAGCCGATGGAGGGATATTCCTGGCCATCCTACAACATAAAGGTGAACATCCAATACGCCCCGTCATACGCACGTCAGGATGTTATCAACGCAATGAAGCAATGGAACTTCAGCCAAACCTGGTTCCAGAAGACATACGGTCTAGCATCAAGACCAACCTACAACCTTATCGTCTCAAACAGTACATCCGACCCCATCCAAGTGTTCTTCAACCAGACTCAGACAACAGACGACTGGGGGTGCACAAGTTCTAGCTATTGGCACAATTCTACCGGTTACTTTACAGGAGTGACATCTTCGATCTCCATCATCTTGTCTCTAAAGGACGGCAGCAAACTCAACGATGCTGCAATCGAGGATGTAGCACTTCATGAACTGGGACACGCCCTAGGCTTGGGCCACGTTCAAAGAGCGGGAGACTTGATGAACCATCTCAGCGGCAACCTCTACGACTTGCACTCCCCAACAACACTAAACCTCTACGCCCTCTACCAGCTGTCAAGCCTGAACAGAATAAACACCATACCCAGCCTCTACGAACTTCCTAGCTCCATACAATACGACACATCACCCCCCTTCAACTCTACACAACCAACAGCTACATCCACCACGACGCAAACCGATACGCTCGCATCCACCATAACGCAAGTAGTCACTGAGCCCACAACTACTACGGTGACAGCTCCACTCCCGAGCACCAACACAGTAACCCAGACCACGGAAACAGTGACCACCGTGAGTTGTACAACAACTCAGACAATTACAACCATCGCTACAGTTAGCGTTACCAGAGTAGTGAGTGAAGGCAATCAAATCCCACAACAACTATTCTGGGCCTACCTTGTCGTTTCATTATCCATAATACTTGCGCTAAGCGGATTACTGATAAAAGGTCACAGGGGTAAGAGCGTTAACGCCGCACCTGTCACATCGGTAGATAGATCGATCGATCCCGCAGACACTTTTCCATCACCCTTCGACCAAGAAAATCTTGGTTTCGCCTCCCTGCTCATCAGGGGGCAAGTGAACCTTTCCCATCTTGTTGTTTTCAAGTCTCCGAAGGTAGGATTTTCTACACCCACCCCAAAATTCACAGCCCTGACATCTATCGGTCTTTCCCCATTTTCTTGCGTAACATGAACCGAACCCTTTGTCCATTTGTTGTGGCTCCGACCCAGTAGATTCGGGTTTCGCCGGAGTCTCACCGGCTCGTCAGGGAGGTTCTTGGTCGTTCTTTGGTTGCGACGCATCTTGGGTTCAAGCGCTGCTAAGAGTTTTCTCTTCAAGAAAACCTGAGATCGGCTTGAAAGCAACCTGCCAGGGAAGTGCAGAGCCATGATGATCGCTGACAGATCGATCGGTCTGGGGGTCGGGTCCCAGTGGTCATCGCCGTCACGCTGGCGCTGTTCACAGGGCTCCCGGCTTTTTCGATTGATCGATTATGGATGATCAAAAACGCCAAAAACAACAGTAAGAAAGACATCGTCTATTGCAGCTGGAACCTACATTCAGATCGAGGCTTAGGGTACAAGTGTTGGAAGGTGACGACCTCCCTAACAAGGCATTAAGTCGTGAGGCGTACATATAGTGCGCCTTGCACACTCACGTCTACGCCTTCATCGATCCATCAGTCTCGATTGATCGAGAGACACGAAAAACCTCGAGGGGTCCAGGGTGCCATAAGTCTCGGTTCTCGTTGAACCTCCCTGTGAACAAAATACTCTAGAAGCCAGAACTCGATCGACCAGGACTCTGCGTTCCTCATCGATTGATCGATCGATGGACGAAGATCAAAAACTCGAGGTAATGATCAAGGCAGCAATGATGCTGAGAGAATTCAACATGAGAATCTTCTCCGAAACCCAACCCTACCTCGATGCAAGGTCTAGTCCCGGGGGCAGGACTCCCAGGATCCAACGACCCTTTTGGACCTGCGACACTTTCACCGACCGATCGGCCGACGATCGATCTCCGGTGACTGTTCGCCCGGTAGGCTGAACAAGGCGCACCACCAGG
>Ga0315308_1001669_pt1 | contig 12671 bp, 7 predicted proteins | sample TDP3_MG_FD_203078 | JGI IMG/M metagenome (GOLD analysis project Ga0315308, IMG submission 203078) | Freshwater sediment microbial communities from Lake Towuti, South Sulawesi, Indonesia - TDP3 | ecosystem: Environmental > Aquatic > Freshwater > Lake > Sediment | place: Indonesia: South Sulawesi... | reverse complement strand
CCCGCTCTCCCACGAGGATCCGGACGGCCTTTCACACGACCCGGAAAAGCCTGTGCCCAGCGTCGCATCTAGGAACGCCGATATAAGCCGGGCCGAGAGGTACTGCCTCATGTATACCACCGAGCCCCTGAGCAAGGATGTCGAACTTGCCGGCTCCATCCAACTTCTTCTGCACACCTCGACCAATCAGAAAGACGTCGACTGGTGCGCGAAACTCACCCGCGTCACTCCTCAGGGCGCCTCGATCGTGATCTCATCGGGAATCCTGAAAGGGTCGCACTACCGCTCCCACGAGCAACCCGAGGACCTAGTGCCGGGACGGGTCTACGCCATGAAGATCGAGATGTCATCTATCTGCATTCTGATCCCGAAAGGAGATCGGATGAGGCTCGACGTTTCCAACAGTGACTTCCCCCTGTTCACGCTGAATCCCATTGCGTCGCGAAGCGCAGTGTACCATGACGCCAGACACCGATCATGCCTTGTGCTCAGGGTGCGGGAATAGCGCGGCATGAGAGCTTTCACCGAATCAACTGAAGAGACGAGAGGATTGCGTTACGTGAGAGTGCGGCACAATCACGCGACGTGATGGCGCGACACAATCACGCGACGTGATGGCGCGACACAATCACGCGACGTGATGGCGCGACGGAATGGCTGTGAGCATGAGATGAGAGAACAACACGCGAGGCCGCTGGAAAAAAGAAACAATTTTAATAATGAGCCACGTAATCGTTTTCCTGAAAGTTGGAATGCAAACAGGGAGAGATAGTTGAGGCGTCACAACACAGAAGAGCCGAAGAATCACATCGTTCTCATCCGCGAGGTAGATGATAGCCGTCGAATATGTTTCTCGTTTTGGGGCGGTCGATGAACTTCCCGGTGGGAACCACCGCCCGTCAAACCAGGTGGAGCCCAACGCTCCAGATGAGCATGTGTCCTCTCACACGATCAGCATGCGGTGCGCCGCGGGCCACGGGAAAAGCCACGACAGTCACCAGCGGCGCGGATGATCAGGTCCGTGATTCCGGATCCGATTTTCGGGTCACGGGTTTCATTCGAGAGGTGTCAGGGTAGTTGATTGTCTATCAGGAGTCCCAAGGAAGGGCTGGAAAGATGGAAGGAAGCGAAGACGACTCCGATTCGGAGAAAAGTAGTGGGAACGGACGGGGGAACGGCAACGGCAATGGAAACGGCTCGGTATATGAGAAGCTGAAAGAGCTCAACGGCAACATGGAGGAGATAAATCGAGTCAAGAGAAGATACCCGATGAAGATAACGAGATACTATCTCAACCTGATCGGGCAAAAGGACGATCCCATGTGGAAACAGGTCGTTCCTGCTGCTGAGGAGCTCGAGGACACCTTCAACGTGGAGGACCCGCTGAAGGAGGAGGAACACACACCGGTGCCGTACCTCGTTCACAAGTACCCTGACAGGGTACTACTGCTCGCGAGCAGCACCTGCGCTTCGTACTGCAGGTTCTGCACGAGGAAGAGGAAAGTGGGGAGGATTCAGCAGATCCCCATGCAGGACATCTTCAACGCAATAGAGTACATCAGGGAGCACAAGGAGGTCCGGGACGTGATCGTGTCGGGCGGCGATCCGCTCATGAGGCCCGACGGCGAGATAGACGAGATCCTGAAGAAGCTCAGGGAGATCCCGCACGTTGAGATAGTAAGGATTGGAACGAGGATGCCATGTGTCGCCCCGCAGAGAATCACCCAGCGATTGGTGGACATCCTCAAGAAATACCATCCTCTCTTCATGAACGTACACTTCAACCATCCGAGAGAGATCACGCCAGAATCATCTGCGGCCCTGAAGCTTCTGGCGGACGCAGGGATTCCTCTCGGCAGTCAAACCGTGCTCCTCAGGGGCGTCAATGACAATCCGCAGGTGATGATGGAGCTGATGCAGAAGCTCATCAGGAACCGCGTCAAGCCCTACTACATCTACCAGTGCGACCTGGTGAAGGGCGTTGAGCACTTCAGGACATCGGTGGAGACGGGCATAGAGATAATGAAGAGCATCCAGGGCTTCACCTCTGGGCTGTGCCTGCCTCATTTCGTGATAGACGGGCCGGGGGGCAAGGTCCCCATCTCGCCCCAGTACGTGAAGGAGATAACGCCCGACCAGATCGTGGTCACCAACTTCATGAATAATCTCTACACCTACCCAGGACTTGTCAGATACCAAGAGAAACAGCTGTTCAACAAGAAGGTGAAGAGGATCGGGATCGCCTTCAACCTCAAGAAGGAGGTAGAGAAGACGGACAGGTTCGACAAGTACGCAGAGTTCGACGACCTTGACACCATAAACGCAATAAGGATGGCCCTGGAGAGGGCCGGGTACGATGTGGTCCTGCTGGAGGCCGATCAGGACTTCGCACTCAGCCTCAGGGATTCGAACGTCGACTTCGTCTTCAACATTGCCGAGGGCATCCACGGCGAGTGCAGGGAATCACATGTTCCCGCGATCCTCGAGATGTTCAATATCCCTTACAGCGGCTCCGGCGTTCTCACGCAGGCGATAACGCTGAACAAGAGCAGGAAGAAGGAGATACTCAACTACTACGGCATTCCCACGCCCAAATGGCAGATATTCAGGAATACCAACCAGAAGCTGAGCCCGCAGCTCCGCTTCCCGCTCATAGTGAAACCGGATGCCGAGGGGTCAAGCGTCGGTATCACCAACGACAGCCTGGTCTTTGACGCTGTGGCCCTGAAGAGACAGGTGAGCAAGATCCTCAGAGACTACGACCAGCCGGCGCTTGTTGAGGAGTACATCGATGGCAGTGAGTTCGCGGTCTCGCTCCTCGGGAACCCGCCGAAGGTCCTGCCCATCGTTGAGATAAACTTCGACCATCTCCCCGATGGCATCCACAAGTTCGATTCCTGGGAGGCAAAGTGGATCTATGATAATCCCAACGGCTCCGTCGATGCCGTAATCGTTCCTGCGGAGCTGAAGCCCAAGCTGAAGGCGCAGATCGAGAAGGTTGCGAAGCAGACCTTCGAGAAGCTTGGGTGCGTCGACCTGGCGAGGATAGACATCCGACTCGACAGCGAGGGGGCGCCCAACGTCCTCGATGTGAACGCCCTCCCTGGACTGATGCCGGACCCCAAGAAGAATTCCAGGTTCCCAAGGTCCTGCTATGCAGCAGGGATGACCTACGACGACATCATTCTCACGATCCTTCATTCCGCGATGGAGAGGTACAACCTGCTCCCGGAGCCCGTGAGCCAGCGCACGAGGACAGGCAATGGGAAGACGACCCCTCTAGAGGGAGAGGTCGGTTAGAAGGCGATTGTAAATGCCATTTCGCGTCGGGATAACCTACAACCTCAGAGGGGAGCTTCCACTCAAGCCGGGCGATCCGCCCGACCTTAACGCCGAGTTTGACCGTGAGGAAACGATCGACCACATCGAGAGAGCGCTGCGGGAGTCGGGCCACAGCGTCGTTCGCATCGGCAACGCCCGCCAGCTGCTCGAGCGAGCCAAGGAGCTCGACGTCGATATCGTCTTCAACATTGCGGAGGGATATGGCGGCCGCAACCGTGAGTCACAGGTGCCCATTCTGCTGGAGTTACTAGGCATTCCCTTCGTGGGCGCGGACGGGCTCAGCCTGGGGTTGACGCTCGACAAGGTCCTGACGAAGAAGGTCCTGTTCGCCGAGGGAATCCCCTCGCCCCGCTATGTGGAGATGGGCGACCCCGCGAAGCTCCGTCAGGTGGATCTGACCTACCCGCTTATCGTGAAGCTGCGCTATGAGGGCTCCAGCAAGGGGCTCAGCGAGAAATCGCTGGTGACCACGCCGGAGGAGTTGCGGCGGCAGGTGGATTGGCTATTGCAGGCCTACAAGGGCGCGGCGGTGTTCATCGAGGAGTTCATCGAAGGGACGGAGTTCACGGTCGCGGTGACCGGGAACGAGACCTTGGAAGCCCACCCGGTCTGTCAAATCGTGCTGGACGGGCAGAGGGAGCTCGGGCGGAAGTTCTTCACCTTCGCCTATCTGCGCGGGGATTTGGGGTATCTCTGTCCGGCTCCGATTCCCGACGTGCTGGCCAAGCAGATGCAGGAGTTGGCCCTGCGGACCTATCGGGCGGTCGAATGCCGGGATTTTGGGCGGGTGGATTTCCGCGTCGACCGGCACGGCAAGCCCTATGTGCTGGAGATCAATCCGCTGCCGTGCCTCTCGGCGGATGACGTCTTCAACTACATCGCGAAGGCCAAAGGGATAACCCACTACCAGATGATCAACCGGATTCTTGACGCGGCGCTGGAGCGCTACGGATTCATGCCACGCAGCGACGCGGGCTCCTCATGCGCTGCAGGATCGCACTGACCCGGAATCTCAAGCGGAGGGCCGGTTCCCTGCCTCCCTTCCTCTGTGAAAATCTTTTTATCCAATTATGCTCTACCAACCCGGTGGAAGGACAATGAAGGTGGGTATCCTCTACAACCTAGTCGAGACTGTGGAAAGAGGCCTCGACTCCGACAAGCTGTCGGACAATGAGATACTGGATATCCTGAAATTTGTCCGCACAGCCCTCCAAGACGATCATGAGGTGATTCCCGTCAAGGTGGGAAGGACGATCTTCACACAGCTAGACAAGGAAAGCTTCGATATCATCTTCAACCTCTGCGAGGGGTACATGGGGAAGGTGCAGGGGGAATCGTGGATGGCAGCATTCGTAGACCTCCTCGGAATACCCTATACGGGGTCGGGCCCCTTCACCCTGAGCCTCTGCCTTGACAAAGCAAGGACCAAGGACATCCTTCGGGCCAACGAGATCCCAACCCCCAAGTACCGCGTCTTCCTCCGGAAAGACGAGCCCATCGACCCAGACATGGAGTTTCCCCTCATCGTCAAACCGCTTCACGAGGACGGCAGCGTCGGGATAGACCAGGGGTCCGTCGTAATGGCCGAGGACAAACTCAGGGCGCGCGTGGACTACATAATCAAGACCTATCGCCAACCCGCCTTGGTTGAGGAGTTCATTGACGGCAGGGAGCTGAATGTCGCGATCATGGGCAACCCCCCGGAACTGGAAATCCTACCCATCTCCGAGACGGCCTTCGACATGAAGAACGGGAACCACAGAATAGTGGATTTCGACGCCAAATGGGTAGTCACATCGGAGAGCTACGGATCGACAAAAGACGTCTGCCCCGCGGAGCTCGACAAGCATCTTGAGGAGAGGATCAAGGACATCGCGGTCAAGGCCTACCTTCTGACGGGATGCAGGGACTATGCGAAAATCGACATAAGGTTGAGGGAAGGCTGTCCTTATGTCCTCGAGGTGAATCCCAACCCGGGGATAGGTCCTGATTCCGAATTCACAATCAGCGCAAAGGCCAGCGGTTTGGACTATAACCAGATGATACGACGGATACTGCATCACGGCACCACCCGAACGAAGTTGCCTACCAAGGACAGGCCCAAGAAGAGACGGTTCGAGACCGACAGGCTGAGGGCGAGGGACATCAGGCTCGACGACATACCGGTCCTTCTACAGTGGTTCAATGATACTGTTATATCGAAGTTCATGGAGGACCCCGGATCCATCCAGACCGAGGAGAACCTGATCGAGGGGTTCTTCGTGAAGATCCCGAATGACATGGACCTCCTGATAGAGGCGAAGGGCACCGGCAAATCGCTTGGCTACTGCTCGATATATGACATAGACAGGGTGAACGACAGCGCGGAGATATCGTTCTTGATAGGTGACGGCGAACAACGCGGCAAGGGTTATGGCAATGAGATCGTCAAGCTCATAGTGCGCATCTGTTTTGAGAGCCTCGGCCTCAACAGGGTCGTTGCATCAGCCACAACGGAAAATATCAGATCGATAAAGGCACTTGAGGCCGCAGGCTTCAGGAGGGTGGGACTCCTCAGAGAATACCAGGTCGTGGATGGCAGGAAGTACGATGAAGTCCTCCTCGAGATGCTTAGGGAGGAGTACCTCAGGCTAAACCCTCCACCACAACCAGCCGAATCACCGAACATTCCCAGCCACGCGTGATATCCTTGGAACTGCTCTCAACCATGAAGGACGACGTACGACGTGCGCAATCGTTTTAAGCCAGCGAGGATATGACCCGTGGCCTGCCTAGGTAGGATGGGCGCTTGCATCCCAGTTGGTTTGACAAGGGCGCAAGGCTTGTCGTGGCCATCGTCATAATGGTCCCAATGGCGCCGGCCCTGGCTCCGAACGAGGATGTCAGGATAAACTGCTTCCTGCTGGGCTCGGTCCTACGGGGTATCTGTCCGCTCCCCGAGTACTTCTCGGAGGATCCGCTTTTCACCTACGAGTCGGACCCCCAACAGGCCGGCCTCACCCTGATAGAGAGGAAGAGGCTTGATCGCCTCTACTTCCCGCGGACCAAACAGGTCCTCATTACCAAGTTCGACATGTATTTCGTCTTCGATCCCCGCCTTGAACATTTCACCTCGAGGCAGTTCATGGACCTCTACGAGGCGTCCGTTGAGGAGGGCATGCCCTCGCTGTGGGCCTTCGGTCCCTCGTATGGGGACATCTGTCTGACGATCCTGAACGATGTCCTGCCCATATCAGATTACGATGGCTACTACCACAAACCCTGGCGCGTGGTATTCCGCACGGACCTAGAGCCCGTCTTCACGCCGTTCATCAAGCTGGGCATGGAGAAAGTGCCCGGGGAGGCCTACGGCTGGATGCAGCCTTGCCAAGGGGCGGTCACATGGGCGGACATGAAGCCCTTCGACTTCCCATGGATGGTTTCCTGGAGGCCCGGGCCGAACGGGGGGCTGTCGTGGGTCTGCGCCGACGAGTTCAACATGGTCTGGTGGGCGCTAACCCTAGAGACCAGGGGCACGAACCCGTACGCCATAGACCTCATGACCAACCTTGTCCTATACTCCCTGGGCCGGCCTTTGGTAAGCGACATCCAACTCAGGCACAATGCCAGGACCCGGCTCTCCACCTTCCGGGCCGAGGAGCTGGGCATCCTTTCGATGCTGGAATTCGCGGACAAGTTCGGGGCCAACACGCTTTCACTCTCAAAGAGGATCACGGATCTGGAATCGGACGTGAAGGACGCGCTGAACCGCTACTTCGAGCAGGACTACACGGGATCGATAAACCTCGTCGAGGCTGTTTCGGTGGCCCTGACGGAGATAGGCAACGATGCGGTGCGCTTGAAGGACCAGGCCCTCTTTTGGGTCTACGTTTCCGAGTGGCTAACCGTGACGGCGGCGTCGACGTTCGGAGGCGTCATGGTTTGGACCCTCATGGTTCGAAGAAGGATGTACAGGGCCGTCAAGGTCACCAGAATCAGGCCCGGCTACTGACCTCCCCCGCATTCTGGCAGTGTAGGCCCCGTCGAACGGGTCAGCGAGGTTTGCCACGCATGTGGGCCAAGCGTCCCTCACACCGCGCTACAGTCGCCTAGGATCGACGATCATCAGGGAGGCGTCGTGGACCCATTTGGGATCCGTGTCGGATTTTAGCAGGCCTCCGAAGTAGAGCCTCCCGTCGTTCCCCGTGCAGGCGGCAAAGACCGCGAATACATAGACTGCCTCGAGCCTCGACCACATCTCGCCGCAGTCGCGCCTTTCGTCCTTCTTCGGGTCGTAGCAGACGAGATGCGCGGGCTTGCCCATCTGGGGGGCTATGTAGTAGACCTTCCCGTCCTTGCCGTGGGTGATCGCATGGTAGAGTTCGGACTCGGAGGTGGAGGTCTGGTCCACCGCGATCCCGCCCCTGCCCAGGTCCTTTAGCTCTCCGGGCCCGCGGGACGCCATGGCGTACTCGAAGAAATATCCCCCGAGACGAACCATCTTGTCCCCCTGATCGAGCAGGGTCGACAGACCATAGAGCCTCTTGCGAGCTGGGTCGGTGCAGAGGGCGAAGACGCTGATCAGATCGGCCTCGCGCCCGCCGTTAGGGACCCTCGGTCCCAGCTTCTCGATCACCCCTTTGCCCGGATCGTAGCGCAGCAGGTAGCCCTTGTCGTCGAAGGTGTAGGCTGCCCCGTCCGAGAGATAGGCGACGGTGCGCGTTGGGTAGTTGCCAATGCTGCCCTTCGCCTGTGTCACTCGCTCGGCGATATCGTACTCGACGAGCATGGACTTCTTGTGGGTTGTTGCGCAGAGCTTCCTGCCCTTAGGGTCGACGGTCAGGCCCATCAGGGATTCCCCCGGGACCGCAATCCCCAGATCCTCCATCTTGTCCAGGGAAGGATCGTAGCTGACCCAATGACCGCCCGGATAGCCCTCCGTGAACCTGTCCTTGTGCTCAGGCGGAACGAAATCCCTCTCCACGCTGTGGGTGCCAAAGAGGGCCTTCCCGTCCCAGCTGAAGACGATCGGCGTGTGGATCTTCGACTGGGCACATGCCTTGTCGCGGTCGCGCTGACCGGTGATGTCCTGCATGTCCCCGAGATCGTACATCCTGTCCTCCCCGGGATCGTAGCGAACCAAGTGGGCGCCTCCTGGCTTGTCAGCGAGTTTGAAGGCAAAGGCGTAGTCGCACACACCTGTGTAGATGTCCCCGTCAGGCGAGGTGCCCATGGCGCTGTATATGTGCCATGAGCCGGGGCCGAGCCCGTACGAACGGATCTCCACGTCCACCTTCACGGAAGTCCTCCAGCGCAAACTCCTCACCCGGGTCATTTTTAAATTGCCACCTTTCCGCTAGGCCATCTCACCGGAATGATCGAAAGAGGAGAACGATGGCATGGTTTTCATGATAGCCCACCGGGGAGCGAAGAAGTTCGCACCTGAGAACACGATCCCTGCCTATGAGAAGGCAATCGAGATGGGGATGGACTACATCGAGATGGATGTCCAGACCACCAAGGACGGCCATCTGGTCATGTCCCACGATTGGACGGTTGAGAGGATGACCGACGGCCGGGGAAAGATCGGCGAGATGACCCTGGAGCAGATCAAGGATCTCGACGCCGGGGTGAAGTTCAGCAGCGAGTTCAAAGGAACTAGGATCCCCACGTTCGACGAGGCCCTGAAGGTGTGCAGGAAGAGGGTCAAGGTATACCTGGACCTGAAGGGAGCGCGAGTTCCGTCCGTCATCGAGGCCCTCGACAGACACCGTCTGATTCCAGACACGGTTGTCTACTCCTGGATCGGAGCTCTGATGGAGATCAAGAGGCTGCGGCCCGATCTGGCCGTGATGCCCGGGCCTGACGCCTGGCTGCGCCTCCCCGGACTGGCGGCCCTGATCGTGAAAACGCTGCCCGCGGAGGTCATCGACTCCAACATCGTCGACTGGACCAAGGAAAGGGTGGATGAAGTCCATGAGGCGGGTGGCCTTGTCTTCGTCGACACGCTTGGGGCCAAGGACAACAGGGAGGGCATGATCGAGGGCATCCAGATGGGCGTGGACGGGATCGACACCGACCACCCGGACGTCCTGCTTGATGTCCTGGATGAACTGGGCCTTCGTAAGGGGCGCCAAACCAAGGGGAAACGCTGATCGAAAACCTAATGAGCAGGGACGCCGATCGGACCACTCCATGGTGCGCAGGAAGGCCGGTTGGACAAGGCTAATCGTTGTCTCGCCAAGGCGGGCCAGTTGGCGGACCCGCTACGCCGCGAGCGAATTAGCAAAGTATGCCTCGGGGATCCTCGGGCGCAGGATCCGGGTGACTGGTTCGCCCAGGGAAGCAAGAGGCATTGACATCGTCCTTGTCGGCCTTCTGAGCGACTCCGAGATCACGCAAGCCCTGAGGACCGCTGGTTTCGATTCGGCCCGGACGCGCCTTGGGGACGAAGGTTTCATCATCGAATCCTTCAAACGCTCCGGAGGCAAGGGGCTGCTCATTGCAGGCGAAACCGACCTCGGTATCCTCTACGGCGTGTACCACTACCTGGAGCATTGTTGCAGGGTCGGCTTCTTCTGGAGCGAGGAGCATGTGCCCACGCTTGATCGACTGCCCCTGGATGACATACACCTTGTCGAGAATCCCAGATTTGCTGAGCGCTTCATGACCAGCCCCGGCGGGTACAGCTTCTCGGAATTCTGGGCATGGCCTGACTGGAAAAAGGACATCGAGTTCAGGGTCAAGAAGAAACACAACCTGATCAGCATATACCTCGGGTACGACTTGGTCTGGAGGGAGGTCCTGAGCCGCCACGGCGTTGCGCCCAAGCCCCTCACCAAATCAGACATCTTCAGGGACCGGCTGGCCAAGCAGGTTTACGACTATGCCAGAAAGCTGGGGTTGAGAACGATAACGCCGGCATTCATGGGCGATGTCCCCTCCGAGTTCGCGTCCGCAAACCCCCAAGTGCGATACGTCGAGATGAAGAAGTGGGATCTCACCAGCCCCAGGAGCAGACACATCTACCCCACCGACCCGATGTTCAAGGCGCTGGGCGAGGAGTTCCTCGAGGCCTATGCCGCCAAGTACGGAACCGACCACTACTACTTCGTCTCCCCGTACCCGGAGGCCTATCCCGGGGCCACGCCTGAGGAGAAACGTAGCATCAAGCTGGATTTCGCCAAGGCGGTCCAAGAGTACATGGCCGCAGCTGACTCGCAGTGGAGGTGGCTGGCCGACAGCTGGACCTTCTTCACCGCGGAGTTCTGGCCCCTGGACGAGGTGAAGGCGTTCTGTCTGGCGACCGACCCGGAGAAATTCACGATCTACGACACGTGGGGCGAGGAGCGGCCCCTGTATCGCATCAACAACTACTACCACGGCCGATTCTGGACGTTGGGCGTCCTTCACTGCTTTGGGGGCAACACCACGCTGAGGGGCGACCTTCAGGGCCTGATCGATTCCGTTCAATCCATAGACAGGGACCCGAGGGCAGACCGCTGCAAGGGCATCTTCCTTGTGCCGGAGGTCATCCACCACAACGACCTCTATTTCGATCTGATCATGACGCTCTGGTGGAACCCAGGATCGGTTTCCCTAGAGGAGTTCATCCAGGACTACGCCGAACGAAGATACGGGCCATCGTCTGCCCCCATGATGGCCCGGGTTCTGGGGAAGCTTGCAGGCAGTGTGTACAGCGACAGTGACCTGACGCAGCCGCTGTTCCTGAGGAGGCTGTCCAGCGGGTTCGATACTCCCAACACCGAGCACTATGTGCCGCCCGTTCATGCGAGCTACGCTCTTGAGGTCGGCGAGGCCATCTCTGTGGCGCTCCGAGATTCCAGGCTACAGAGAAACAACCCACTATACTGGCGGGACCTTGTGGACATGGCCCGCCGGTACTACGGCGACCTGTTCAACCAGTGGATATCACGCCTTTACTATGCGTTTGACGCTGGGGATCGGAAGGCGTTCCAAGCACACAGGAGGAAGATCGAGAAATGCCTGGACGCGATCGAAGCAGTCCTTTGGAGCTGGAGGCCCTACAGCCTCGAGTTCTACTTCTCCAAGGTACGCAAGACGCTCGCCTACGATCCAGCGAGAGAGAGGGCGACCAGGGACATGCTGTCCCTGTGGGAGGCGGAGAACCTACATGACTACGAGAGACGCGATGATCTGGCCGAGCTCTTCACGAACTACTACCGAGTAAGGGTCAGTGCGTACTTGGATCACCTTCAACTGCGACTGGGTGCACCGCAACCCGGCATCGATCCCAGTTCTCTGGAGGCTGCGTACACCCAGGCCGGGAGGGCATGGATTCAGGGACCGTGGAAAAAGCCTCGCATCAAGCACCGTGAGAATCCCGTGGGAGCCGTGAAGGCCGCCTTCAAAGGGCTGCGGGCCACGCGGGCCGAACTTTTGCCCTCCATTCAGCGAGAACTGCGCAACCCGGCTTTCAGACGCGGCTTCACGGGATGGCATGTCACGCGAAGCAGGCTGGAAACAAGGGTGGAAAAGCGGGCGGGGCCCGGAGGAACACGGGCCGTGTTCTTTGAGGGCCACAAACCAGAGATGATGAAATACCTGACCATCTGGCAGGATCTGAAGGCCCAAGGCGATCTGGCTTTCGGCCTTGACTGGATCCTGAAGGCATACGGACCGAGCGCGCGGGCGGGCTTCAGGGTAGAGCTCTTCGATGCCTGCCTAAGCAAGAAGGCTGAACTTACCTATCAGTTCGGGGAGGGCGGCGAGTACTGGCCCGACCGGACCCGGCCTGACATCGCAGGGCCCGATTGGGCCATAGGCGTGGATGCGAGGCTTGAATGGTGGACGGGGTTCTACGCTGTGAAGCGCAGAATGGGCAAGCAGTTGGACACTTGGCTACATCTGACGGCCCTTCCCAAAGACGACCTAGACTGTGCCCATGGCGAGGGCACGTGGGCCACATTGCGGCCGGCCATGATGAGGATATCCCTGATAGCATCAAGCCGCCTGCCGGAGGATCCCATAGCGGGCGCATTCGCGAATCTGCGTGTGTCACGACGCGAAGGCGTCGAATAGTGGACGGTATCCAACGGGTCATCGGGAATGGAAGAGGCAAGGGAAACGGCGATGCCCCGCGGACCATCGACCGCCCATTCCCAGGGGCCAACTGAGAACGGCTGCGACTCAGCGGAACGCTCTTCCCGCAAACTGCAATCCGCAGTGGGGAAAGCCACCATTAATAAGGGGTCGCTTCGGCCCGTGGTGGAACCCGGCCGCTTGGAGAAGGGTTCCCCATGCCACGGAAGTCCAGAAACTCTGCTAGGATCTGCGTAACCGTTGACCGGGAGATCCACGACAAGCTC
>Ga0315308_1001666_pt1 | contig 12678 bp, 9 predicted proteins | sample TDP3_MG_FD_203078 | JGI IMG/M metagenome (GOLD analysis project Ga0315308, IMG submission 203078) | Freshwater sediment microbial communities from Lake Towuti, South Sulawesi, Indonesia - TDP3 | ecosystem: Environmental > Aquatic > Freshwater > Lake > Sediment | place: Indonesia: South Sulawesi... | reverse complement strand
TTACTATGCTATAAGACAAAATTTACCAACAAATTTTTAAGACAGCACTTGAATTTTGGTGGTTTTCTGTAGCAGCAAATCGCAAGTTTTGCGATTCTCTGGACTAGCGAAGTAGTGTAGCCCTTCATGGGCGTAAAAGGTGGAGTAGCGAAGCAAAGCTTCGCGATTATAAGTTGAGCCACCGCTCCGCGGCTACAACTCTACAACAAAAAAAAGCCAGGTAGCCATATTGGCATACCTGACACACACGGGCATCCATTTTCAGAATTCTGATTTTATTGCTTCACACAAGTTCCACTACCAATTGGAAGCCATCTAATAGCACTAAGAGTAGGTGTTATTCCTTCCGCAAAAGCAATTCTCCAATAGTCACCCTTTCTAACTGGAAGAGTTACAGCAGCATATCTTGAATATCCAAGGGGTAAACCTTGTGTTAAAACTATGTCGGCTAGCCTTTCCGCTTCTGTCGTGTACATCCTTGACGCTGTATAAGCAGCTATATATGCTTTATTGGAGTCGCAATAATTAAATACACAAACAAAGCCATCAGTTGTAACTTGATAAAAGGTATCCGTACGCAATGTATTGCCGAGGATATCCTTAGTCGTCCAAGAACCAAATATACTAACAGTACCATCAACATCCAATGTTGCGGTTGGAGTGGTCGTGCCGATGCCGAGATTGCCCATGCTGCTGATATACAGAACATAATCTGTGCTACTACGTCCCAAATGAATCTCAGAACCTCGCAATCTTAACTTTTTATACGCAGAAGCGCCTCTGTCGTAAGACAGAATATCACTCCAAGTTGAGCCGTCATAGGCTAGTTCTAAGCCAGCACCGGTTGAAGGAGTAGATGTCCCCTCTGCCCTAATTATTCCGCCACTAACACTTAGTTTCGCCCCAGGCCCCGTCGTGCCGATGCCCACATTGCCCATTATATTCAATCCACCATCCTTTTTTTGTGTCTCTCCCGATGTGTTTAGAAAATATTCCTTTGTCGCTCCTTCAAGTAAATGTGAGTTTATTGCATATGGATAGGCATATATCGGCTCCCGTGGAGTCAAAATATCATCTCCTACCTTTACTTCTAAATACAATGTCTCGCCTGCAGCCCAGTTTATAGTTGATAAATCTCCCCCGTCAGCACCTAATACATATCTGAATAGACCATTATACACTGGAACATTTACTATTCCACTACCCCATAACTTAGTTCCGGTGCCAACATCTTGAGTATCGTATATCTTGAATTCCATTTCTACTGTCCCATCCACAGGCACATTATTCTCTATCAACCTTCCCTGATAGTTTATCTTGCAGGGAACTTCAGCAAAGGAATGCGCTAAAAAAATTAATAACATTAAAACCGATAATAAGATTACTCTTTTCATTTGTAATTACCCCCTTTATTAGAAGCAGAAGAACCCAAGTTTACTCGGGATTGATATCCACATTAATCTGCTTCTACTTCTTTGCAGTTATATCAAGAACTGATCCCAATTGCGTAAAGTATCTACTTCGGGGCGAACGTTGCCGGTATTTGAACTTTTCCCATTTCCATTTCACCCGTTGACTTTCCTTGACTTTATTAATCTCATAATGTATACTTACCATAGGTGATAAATATGAAAAGTGAAAAAATTGAGAAAATCAAAAAGAGATTTCATCGCGAGTGGCTACTTATTGCCATAGATAAGATTGACGAATCCACCACCACTCCTATCTCGGGAAAGATTATTGCTCACAGCCCACACAGAGATGAAGTTTATAGAAAACTTTCCTCTCTGCGGCGAAGACAGAATATTCTTGTGGAGTATTCCGAAGATAAACTCCCCAAAGGATATGCAGCTGCATTTCAGACAAACTCTTAATCTATGGGTAAATTTGAACTTGATACTACGCATGGAATTATACTGTGCAAAGCCAAACTTATTAATAGAAGGCGATCTATATTTCTTAAACTGGCTGTAGACACGGGTGCTTCTTTCACGATGATTTCCATTGAAGCCACTCTGGCAATAGGAATCGACCCTTCCAAATCTGTGCATCATATTGAAATTACTACTACAAATGGCATAGTCTTTGTTCCTATTATTAAAATTCCATCCTTTAAATGTTTTGGGGTTGAACTTAAGAATATGGAAGTAATCTGCCACAATCTTCCTCCTCAAAGTCCTGTTGAAGGTTTGCTTGGACTCAATTTTCTCAAGAAAGCTAAAGTAATTATTGATTTTTCAAAAAAAAACAATTGATGTTCCGGAATGAGCAGGCGTGCCAATGCCAACGTTGCCCATTATGTTTAATCCGCCCTGTTTTGTCTGTGTTAAACCAAAGACATCAAGAAAATAGGTGTTTATCGCATAAGGATAGGCAGATAGCTCTTCTCTTGGAGATAAAACATCAGTTCCTACCTTTACTTCTAAATACATTGTTTCTTCCATTTTTGACACTACCTACCAAGCGATTACAGCAATAAACAAAAATGACTCTGACCCCTTTTCTTGACCCCTTTTCTTATTTAATTTAACTCTACAGCCGCAAGTTGAATTTTTGCCCCCCACTCACAAACTTCTATAGTATCGTATACCGACTTGACACCTACAGTATAGTTATGAGTACCTGCTGCAGGAGTATCAATATATACCATTGATACATTTTCGTTATAACCCAAACCAGAGTATGAACTCCCAACTTGTAGACCACGGGCAGAATCTCCTAAGTTTATACCATCCCTGAATATGGTAAACGCCGCCGCTGACTGACCTGAACTTCCCTCGCTCTCTACGGGGTTGTAATTGATATTGGCTGTTATCAAAACTGGCTTTCCATGTGTAGTAATTGTTGCTGTAAAATTTGGAATGTCCACCCAGGTCTTTGACGCTGTTGTCCATGATGTTGTGCGCTCTACTACACCATAAGTTGGGTTAGCCACAATATTTCCATTAACTTCTAATTTTGCCCCCGGACTCGTCGTGGCGATGCCAACGTTGCCGGTAGGAAGAATTAGAAATGAGCCAGTCGGCGCCATACCGTGAATTGAAAAAATTTCGGACGACTGGTCACTACTAATCGTAAGCCCTAGTGATGCAGATGAACCAAAGCTAAACTTACTCCAATCTACTGCCCCGCCCTCTAACCTTAAAATCTGCCCTGCACCAGATCTGGAGACAGTCAATTTCTGACCTGGAGTTGTCGTCCCGATGCCCACATTGCCCATTATATTCAATCCACCATCCTTTTTTTGTGTCTCTCCCGATGTGTTTAGAAAATATTCCTTTGTCGCTCCTTCAAGTAAATGTGAGTTTATTGCATAAGGATAGGCATATAGTGGCTCTGAAGGAGATAATTGCTCTCCATCCACGATTACTTCCAAATATTTAGTTTCTCCTGCTGTCCAATCTATACCTTTATCTTCTAAATCAAGCACTACCCTGAATAATCCGTTATATACGGGAACATTTCCACTGTATACTTGTTTTCCGTCTACATTAAATACCATTGGTACCCCTGTGGGATTATCCACAGGTACATTATCCTTTATTAACCTTCCCTGATAGTTTATCTTGCAAGGAACTGCAGCAAAGGAATAAACTAAAGAAATTAACAAAATCAAGACCAATAACAAAATTACTCTTTTCATTTTAAGACCCCCTTAGAAATTCTTACCTTCCTTTCGGAAGGATTCCATTAAACAAAAATGACTCTGACCCCTTTTCTACTTTTCTATTATTTTATTATTTCACGCAAGCACCGCCACCTATAGGCAACCAATAAATGACAGGATTCCCAGATATACTCTCTACTTTTACATAATCATTCTTTCTAATAGGAGAAAAAACTGATGTTGATTTACGAGGGTCTTCAGTATGGAAACCTGTTTGTACATCTCTAATAGTAGAAGGAGGATTATTCGAATCTGTTTTGAGGATCAGTGGCCCTGACCCTCCGCCTTGAGGAATAAATGCTTGAAGAAACCCATCAGAAGTTACCCGATAAACAACATTTACAACCAACGGATTATTTGCACTATCTTTGTCTGTCCAAGAACCAAATCCTGCAGTAGCGGTTGTCTGGACAGTCCCGTCAGGAAACATAATGCCATCTGTGCCAGCTGTTCCGCCAATGTGAAGCTTCGCCCCTGGACTCGCCGTCCCGATGCCGACATTGCCCATTATATTTAATCCGCCATCCTTTTTTTGTGTCTCTCCTGATATGTTTAGAAAATATTCCTTTGTCGCCCCTTCAAGTAAATGCGAGTTTATTGCATAGGGATAGGCATATAGTGGCTCTGAAGGAGATAATTGCTCTCCATCCACGATTACTTCCAAATATTTAGTTTCTCCTGCTGTCCAATCTATACCTTTATCTTCTAAATCAAGCACTACCCTGAATAATCCGTTATATACGGGAACATTTCCACTGTATACTTGTTCTCCGTCTACATTAAATACCATTGGTACCCCTGTGGGATTATGCACAGGTACATTATCCTTTATTAACCTTCCCTGATAGTTTATCTTGCAAGGAACTGCAGCAAAGGAATAAACTAAAGAAATTAACAAAATCAAGACCAATAACAAAATTACTTTTTTCATTTAAGACCTCCTTAGAAATTATTACCTTCCTTTCGGAAGGACTCCAATAAACAAAAATGACTCTGACCCCTTTTTCCTATCTAATTATCACTAACTTCCCTGATTTATGTTGTTTCTGGTTTGTGATGTAATAAATATATACCCCGCTTACTACCTTTTCGCCCTTCTCATTTTCCACAGGATACCACTCTTCATCCCACCCATCCTTATGTATTAACTTCTTTACCAATTCTCCACTTATGGTATAAATCTTTATTTCTGCTTCAGTGGAAAGATTTGTAAATGTTATCCCGCTTGTCTCATCTCCTGTTGTACTTAACCCATCATTTGGCTTATAGGGCACAGGGTACGCATGGGCGTCTGATAAATCATAAAAGCTTCCTCCCATTAACGTATATACACCAAATCCTATTACCTTTGCCTTGGTTATATTCCCTTTTTTATCTACCTCTGTGCCTGCTACTTTTACCCATAATCTATGCTCCTCATCCAACCAGTAGACACTTAATGTTTTCTCGCTTACTGGCTCTGAACTTCCCTCTGTGCTATCCACTATTCCATTATTATTTTCATCTCCATAGGGAAGCTCAATATAAACAGTATTTAAAAACTTATCTAATACCATCTCGCCACCTTCCATTGTATATCCGCTTATCTCTCTCATACTTTCGCGTAAGTTATAACAATACCTGTCTCCACTCCTTTTCATCTTCTCGTCTGCTTCTATTATTGCCTCTTTATTTACCTCTTTTGCTTCCCTTGCTCCTGTTCCCTTTAGTGGCAGTGGCTCTAAGTTTATTGATACAAACCCATCCTCTTTTAGTGCGTTTGCTTCTAATATCATCTTTGTCTTCTTCTCACTTTCCCACATAACAACATTCCTTTTTGTGCGGTCAAGCATTGTGGTAAATATTAACTCTTTTTCCTCTTTTAGGGTGTTGTTAGCTTTGTCCACTATACCGTCCTTTGTTAGCTTTACCCTGTAGGTATAATTACTTTCCCAATCCTTCTCTGGATCTATCTTCCATAACCCTTCGCCTTCATCATTTATGGCACAACTGACATTCCCACTTGTATCTTCTCCTTCATTATTCCTTATTAGCTCAACCTCAACATTACTTTGAACTCCCAAGACCTCTTCATTGAATAATATTTCGGGTAGGGCGGTCCTCTTAACACCTACTACTTCATTCCCTATCGTTTCCTTACCCTCTACGTTAATAGTCGCTTCAGGAGCTCCAAAATCAGCTTTATATTTATAGGCAAATGATTTAACCCCTGATGGGTTCCCCGCATTATCTATCGCTTTCACTTTAAAATAATATGTCCCATCATTATCTAAAGTTCCTAATTCCAGTTGAATTGAGTTTGTGGTTGTATGTATGGCATTATCGGGGTCAAGATCCTGGTTAGTAGAAAAACTATAACTATACCTATTCACTCCACTCAAATTATCACTCGCCGCGAACTTAAATGTTGGACAGTGACAAGTGTTAACTTCACCTTCTTCCAATTTTACTCCATACGCCTCAAGCCATGCTTCTATACTACCTTCTATCACCGGAGATGTTTTATCTAATAAAATACTATACTCTATCGGAGGAGCTGGAGATTGAGGAGTTTCGTTTCCCGCTTCATCTTTGAATCTAATAGTTACCTTCTTTGACTCGTCCACAGTAGTCAGAGTAACCTGTGTTGAAGTACTGTAACTAATCCAGTCCATTGTACTACCAGTATCCTCCACATCCCCACCTATATACATATAATCTGCACCTGTAGCTGAGATTTTGAGAGTAACAACTTGTGAATTGGTATACCGACCCCCGTCTATACGTAAATCAGTATTCCCTGGCCCTTGTCTATCCAATGTGATAGTAGCAGAACTAATGCCGACGTTAATATTATCCACACGGTCCTTTACCCACAAGTAAACTGTCTTTGGCCCGTCACCAGGCACCAATAGGTCAAATGTAGATGGAATAGGTACAGGCCGCCATGCAGCAGTTGCACTCGGTTTTGTTGCTTGGGTTTCACTTAAGATATAATATTTAACATCTGTATCTAAACTGGGTATAGATACAGTTACCTTTGGATCATTTGTATAATCTTGTTTTCCTGAGTCCTGGTCAGATAAGATAAGTGTAGGATTTTGCACTATTGTATCTAATGTTATATAATCGCTTTTTGTAGCTCTACTCCCCGTAGGAATATTTTTCATTCTAACCGTAACAGTAACTGTTTTTTCTCCATCTCCGGGTTTCAAAGTAACCAGCTGAAACGGGCTTATGAGAAGCAAATCCATCCACCAATTTATATTAGGTCCTATCACATCCCCCTCTATCTTCACTTCATCAGCATTGGAATACGATATCTCTAAAGTAATAACCGGTGTACTAACAAATACATCCCACCCAATAGGGATAGCTTCAACTATCCTAAAATTAACGCCAGGCGGATTTTGCTGAAGTGTGATGCTATGTGGGACTGGACCTACCACATTTCCTGCTTTATCTCTAACCTTAACATTTATTTGCTTTTCTCCGTCACCGGGTGTTAAGTAAACAACTATTCGAGTACTATAATTAATCCATTCAAATGTATTAAGGTCATTTACTACATCCCCGTCTATATACATCTCATCTGCACCTGTGGCTGAGATTTCAAGAGTAATCTTTGAGTTGGTTGTATAGGCTCCCTCCACTATACTAAAAGAATCAATGGTGGGTGGGTCTCTATCAATAACTACTATCCAGACCCCTCCTACCTCGCTTGCGAGCGCTTCTGGTCCTGTGCCTTTCCAGGCTTTTGCTCTAATTCTATAAGTATTTGACTCTCTCTCTAACTCTGACGCTGTTAATGCAAATCTAACTGGCGGAGAGCCTCCTGGGTGTGATGTTGTGGGTTCGTCTGGATCGAGCCCGTTAATAGTATAAGTATAATGTATCTCATCTGCGCCACTAGCAGTAAATGTGACCGTCGAGTCGCTAATATAATATACAGTTGTCCCTGCACTTAATACAACCGAGTCTATCTCTGCAATTGGAGGGTTAACCACTTTACCTGCATAAGCATACGAAGACCAACCCGTTGGTTCTTTAGAATAACCGGCAATCGTCCTTCTTGCTTGTGCTCTAAATCTATATCCATAATTCATGAGACGTAAATCGGGAACAATAAACCCTCCATTTGCTTCCCAGTCAGCTTTTGTTTGCCAGACAACATTAAATGGATCAGTGCTCCCGTCAGGTTGTAAGTACCCCCTCCCTTGGTAACCAAAACCATCATCTACTCCTTCGTAAATCGCATATTCTGTCTGAGGAGAGTTATTCCCTTCCAGGATAGTAATTCTTACTGATGAGGTTATCAGTTCCTCGATGGCCAGTGCCGGAACCATAGCATACGTGCAGGAAGAAACAGAAGCTCCGTAGCCAGTTACGTTTCCATACCAGTTCCTTGCCTGAACGGAAATGTCATATTTCACATTTGACCCGAGACCCTTTATTGTTAAAGGATCTCGCCAGTCAGCACTAGGATAAAACCATTCAATGCCTCCAACTGTGCGGTCATCCAGAACAAACTTTGCCGACCCAGGACCAGAAGAAACCTTTATACTGAATTCTGTATAAGAAGGATTATTTCCCCGGTCTATTCCAATACTTATTGTATCTGCTGAAACACCCGAAATTTCAGGAGCCGGGGGAATTGAACATTTGGTATAGGTAGAAATGGTTACTGAAGAAATTGGAGCAATCGCACTATCTTTATTTACTGAATAAATTTGATAGATGTATTCATCATTCACACAAGGAAGATTGGTTCTATCCAAGGAGAACTTAGTCGCCGATATCTGAGTATAAGGTTCCTGAACAATGTCCCCATTCTCTCTTATCTGGTAATACTCTACCGTGCCTAAGGAAGGAGATGACCAAACTAATGTCAAGGAAGTAGAAGTAACATTGGGTATTTTTGGGTCTGTTGGAGGATAACATAAAGTACATTTAGTTGTGGAGGAAACACCGGTTTCATACTGTTGTCCATTTCTGGCTTTAACCATAAAAATATATGCTGTATTTGGGAATAAACCAGTAAATGCATAAGAGGTCTGAGTCGTCCAGCTTTCCCAAGATTCACTTGCACCAATTTTTTTACCAAAACATACTTTTGACTCTTCCGCTCCTAAATTACTGAGTGCGTCTTCTTTTATTGTGACAGTCGCACTTGTTATGTAAACCATAACACTACTAATAACCGGTTTTTCGATGTGTGTCCAGGTATAACTGTCTGCATTTACTGACCAATCTGTTGAGACTTTTTGTTCTGGGGGTGGTATTCTACTTATTATTTTGAACCCATATATAGTATTAGATTTTAACGAAGTTAACTCAACCCCTTCATAGAATGAAGCAGGATTCCAATCTATGCTACCATTCTTGATGTAATATGTTGTACCCGTAAACAGGCCTAAAGGACCTGAAGGATTTACCGCAGTAGAATAGGCTATTCGATATTGAGTCCAGTCTGGATTGCTACCAGTATTAAGTTTGAACTTTATTGTAGTGGTACTTATTTCATTGTCATCAAAAACAAACGTTGGGTTTGCCACCCAGCTACTGTAATTGATCTGGTAAAACCCTGACTCTAATATATATTTATCGACTCCTACCATCCACTCATCGTGACGAGAAAGAGGTCCAAGTGAAGTGTCCAGTCTACAAGTCCCCGATGTCATAGTAACACTGAAACCACAATCAACTACACACCAATTGGGCTTCTGAAGTTCAGGTGCTGCAAACACTGTTCCCACAGCAAAACTACATACCATAAACACAACAACAAAAATCAATTTCTCTCTTTTCATTTTATTTCCTCCTCGTAGATTTTCTTAATCTTCATAATCATAGCAACCTCATTTTACGCCGTCCCGATGCCGAGGTTGCTGTTATTTCCATAGTAAAACCCTAAATTGAACATTTGTCTCGTTATTAATCTTTTCATCACCATCATTGGCACGATTACGATAAAATCCTATATGCAAAACATTATTCCCAGCAGAGTTTCCGGAAGGTAGTCTTACATATAGATTTCCATTTCCATCAAAATCTAAGAGGACACCATTTCCTTGATTAGCATCACCATACTGATTTAATCCCCATGGAAATATTTGGCCATTTGAACGCTTATAGTAAGCCATGATAAATTTGGGAAGACCGGTAAATCCAATTTGTTTTTTGTACGTTTGCCCAAACTGAGCAATGGAAAACCAACCACTATCATAAGTAGGCTCAATTCCATCACTAACTTTTATCTTGCCTACAACTTCTAACTTCTCTCCAGGATTCGTCGTGCCGATGCCGACGTTGCCGTCTGTCCTCCAAGTCATTACCGGAGTGGACTGCCAAGTATCTCCATAATACCTGTCAAGGTACAAATGATCGTAGCCGCCGGTGTCCGCACTCCTGAAACCCAACGCTCCCGTTGTTCCGAACAGCATATCAAGGTTAGTCCCAGGAGTCGTGCTTTGAGTTCCCTTGATTTCAAGCTTCGCCTGCGGCCCCGTCGTGCCGATGCCAACATTGCCCATAATATTTAGATTACCCTGTTTTGTTTGGGTATCTCCTGATGTGTTTAGAAAATACTCCTTTGTCGCTCCTTCAAGTAAATGCGAGTTTATTGCATAGGGATAGGCAGATAGCTCTTCCCGGGGTGATAATGGTTCTTCATCAACGATTACTTGTAAATACTTCGCTTCTCCTGCTGTCCAGTCTATACCTTGTAAATCAAGAACTACCCTGAATAGACCGTTATACACTGGAACATCTCCGCTGTATACTACTTTTTCTCCTTCCGTGCCAGTCGCTGTATTAAATAATTTAAATATCATCGGTATACCAGCAGTATTATCCACAGGCACATTATTTTCTATCAACCTTCCCTGATAGTTTATCTTGCAGGGAACTGCAGCAAAGGCAAACCCTGAACAAATTAACAAAATCAAGACCAATAATAGAATTACTCTTTTCATTTTAAAATCTCCTTATTTACCAAATGATTACACTAATAAACAAAAATGACTCTGACCCCTTTTCTAAATTGAAGTTTCTATTCGGAGTTCCTTTTATTCAAGGGCTAATACAATTATTCTATATTCTGCTGAGGTAAGTCTCACATCATTACTGCCATCATTATACATTATTGCATAATTTACACCTGCTCTAACTCCTATAGTATTAGCACCTTGAATTTTAATTAAAGGATTACCTCTTGTATTTGCTTCGTCGTCAAAGCTATAATATAACACTTTAGCTTGAGAGGTAGCATTATCTCTTGCATAAGCAGTTATTAAAAGTTTGTCAGTTCCAAGATTATGAGTTAATGTATAATTAGTGTTCTTAGTAACCGCAAACCATCCACTATCATAAACATTGGCAGTGGCCCTAAACTTACCGCCCTCAACGTCTAATCTATAACTCCCTGGACTGGTCGTGCCGATGCCGACGTTGCCATTAGTTGATATATAAACACTTGGTTCTATCTTAACTCCACCTTCGAAATCAGTATTATAATTTATGAATAACTTATCATTACCATCATGAACTAAAGCTCTTTGTGACTGTTTGTTTCCCTTCTCCCTTCCATCGTCTGTTCCTAATAGGAAATTATAGCCCTTGTGTTCAAATTGAGCTCCTCCCACGCTTAAATTTCCACCAATGTTCAAATTACCCTGTTTTGTTTGGGTATCTGCTGATGTGTTTAGAAAATACTCCTTTGTCGCTCCTTCAAGTAAATGCGAGTTTATTGCATAGGGATAGGCAGATAGCTCTTCCCGGGGTGATAATGGTTCTCCATCAACGATTACTTGTAAATACTTCGCTTCTCCTGCTGTCCAGTCTACACCTTGTAAATCAAGCACTGCCCTGAATAGACCGTTATACACTGGAACATCTCCGCTGTATACTACTTTTTCTCCTTCTGTACCAGTCGCTGTATTAAATAATTTAAATATCATCGGTATACCAGCAGTATTATCCACAGGCACATTATTCTCTATTAACCTTCCCTGATAGTTTATCTTGCAGGGAACTGCAGCAAAGGAATGCGCTAAAGAAATTAACAAAATCAAGACCAATAATAGAATTACTCTTCTCATTTGAAACCTCCTTTTTTTACTTTGTCAGTTTCTCATTTGCTTCTTTTATTAACTCCAATGCTCCTATATTTGAACTATCATACTTCAACACTTTGTTGAACTCCAGTATTGCCTCAGCATACTTCTTCTGACGCATATACCTTACCCCATTTTCAAATGCCTTCCTTATTAATACCTCCTTTATATGCCTACCGAACTTTATATCCATACCCATCCTGTGTGTATATCCCAATTCTCCATAATCTACGAAGGCATAATTCATACTAAATATATCTGCCTTTATGCCTATCCCTAAACTTAACCCATTACTTGTGTCCTTTTTACTGTTATACCCTGCTCTTACTGCAATTATATCCTTTATCCAGTATTCTAATCCTGCTCCTACATACATACTGTTGTCATTGGGAATGTTCATATCTACACCTAAATTTAACTCTTCCCCTAACAATTCCCTCTTTACTCCTACACCTACACCATAACTTAGTGGAAGAGGCGCTTTCTCTTTATCAAACTTTAGCCCGCTTCCTATGTTCTTTACACTACCACCTATGCTTATTCCTCTCAAAACATCATAACTCTTCCCTAAGTCTATCTTAATCCCTACATCTCCACCGAATGCCATAGCTTTCTCTTTCTCTAATTTCTCCTGGAGGACCTTGAAATTTATTCCCCCTGATACTCCTCTTAATATCTCGGATTTTCCATAAGATAGAAGGAAACAGAGGTCGTACGCATCAACATTTGATGTCTCTGTCCCGCTGGCATCATACCCTTGAATCTTGCCATAAGTGAAATAGTTTGCGTTTGCTCCAAAATTACCTATTCCTGTTGGTATGATATAAGAAAGGTACTGGGCACTCATCCCTTCTACCCATATGTTGTAAAAGAAACTTAAATTCTGGTAACCGATACTCCCTAACCCTGCGGGATTGG
>Ga0315308_1001664_pt1 | contig 12696 bp, 5 predicted proteins | sample TDP3_MG_FD_203078 | JGI IMG/M metagenome (GOLD analysis project Ga0315308, IMG submission 203078) | Freshwater sediment microbial communities from Lake Towuti, South Sulawesi, Indonesia - TDP3 | ecosystem: Environmental > Aquatic > Freshwater > Lake > Sediment | place: Indonesia: South Sulawesi... | reverse complement strand
GCAATTGAGAGCGAGTTACCCGAAGTTGTGGCAGTTGAACTATGCCCGGCGCGCTATGCCGCATTGATTGGCGAGGTCGAGCGGGCCGGGGCGAGGGAGGCTCTGCGCGCCCGGGAGCTGGGCTCCTTTGTATTAAACAAGTTCTTCTACCTCCTCCAAACCAAGTTCGCGCACCGGACCGGGATGCCAGCGGGCGAGGAGATGTTGATCGCCATCGAATGTGCGGAAAAGGTGGGGGCCAGGGTCGAGCTGATAGATCGCGATATCAACTTGACCTTGCAGAGGCTTGTCGAGCGGATGAGCGCCCGGGAGAAGCTGAGGCTCCTCCTCGAGCTGCTGTTGGGCCTGCTGCCGTTCGGCGGGCGGGTGGACCTCGAGAAGCTGACAGAGGAAGAGGTCGTCGATCACCTGCTGTCCTCGCTGAAGCGGACCCTGCCTAGCGCGTACGAGGTGTTAATAGATGAGCGCAACTCCTACATGGCCGCTAAAATCGCGATGCTGCTCGCCTCGGCGAAGGGAAAGATCGTGTGCGTTGTCGGTGCAGGACATGTTTCAGGTCTCTGCCGGAGGTTGGAGGGCAAATGGCGGGCTAAGCTGGAATATCCCCTGGACATGCCCTGATATCGTAAGTTGCACCCTTTGACAATTTACTTCTTACACAAAACTTTTAAAAATAGGCCCCGAAAATTGCAAGGAGTTGTTAATTTGGAAGAGAGGACGTTGGAGCAGTTGAAGCAGATGTTGAAGGTCAAGGTCGACAGGGTGGAGGATCGCGGCGAGGAACTCGTGGTCTACGTGCCCAAGGACCAGGTGGCGAAGGCGATAGGCGCGGGGGGCTGCGTCGCGCGCGCGGCCGAACTCGTGATGAAGCGAAAGCTCACGGTAAAGGAGTCCACCGCATAGCTGATTGACTGATTGACCTCAACTTTAAATAGCACTATGTCAAAAATTGGGCAGGTGAAAAATTGGTCCAAGCATACATTTTGGTGACCGCAGCGATCGGAAGGGTCAGGCAGGTCGCGAAGGAGCTCGAGCGCCTCCCCAATGTGAAATCGGTGCATGTCGTCACGGGGCCGTATGACATCGTCGTGTTTGCAGAGGCGAAGGACCTGGCGAAGCTGACGAACGTCGTGGTGGAAGGCATCCATAAGGTAAAGGGCGTTGTCGACACGAATACGGCGATCGTCGTCGAAGTTTAAGAGTAGTAGCCCCGGGCGGATTCGAACCGCCGTCGACGGGTGTCTCCGGATTACCGCCAGAGCCCGTTATGCTTGACCGCTACACCACGGGGCTATCAATTGAAGTTTAATGTTATTTTTCTAATAAGCTTAGCTTTCTTTGGATGCAAAGGGCTAATTAATGCATAAAACCTCAGAATGTCATTTTGCCTGACCAATCTTACTTCAAATAGCTTCAGATACTTTTCGCTCTATCGAAGCCCTCTGTAACATACCTTCATAACTGATTTCTACCTCTAAATCACTACAACCATATCGGATGAAGGATCGTATGCCGCACGCCCCTGAGTTGATGGACCAGCTGAAATTGCACGAGGAGAAGAGGCGAGACCTGACAGGCCTCCTCCTACTCGCGCTCCTGATCGGGCTATGTCTGGGCGCCGTGCTCGCAGCCAACTGGTATGCTACGAGGCCTCCACTCGTGCTCGCGGGGGATGAGGCCTACACGCGCTCCACGGCGATCGTGGGCGTCACCAAGGAGGGCCAAGCGGGGGAACTGGCGACACTCACCGTCGAGCTCAGGTCTGGTGGTGGGAGGGTGCTCGTCAGCGTGCCCCCCTACGAGAACGAGGATACCCAGAGATCGGCCAGAAATGCAAAGCTGGCGGCCGAACGCGAGACGAATTATGACCTATCCTCCGTCGACATCATCTTCTCCATCGAGGCCGAGGCTGAAGTGGTCACCGGCCCCTCCGCTGGGGCGGCGATGGCGGTCGTGCTCGTCGCTGCGATCGAGAACCGATGGGTACTCGAAGATGCGATAACCAGCGCGACCATCGACGAGTACGGAAGGCTCGGGCCTGTGGGCGAAATAGATGTCAAGGTGCGCGCGGCGAAGGAAGCTGGTTTCGAGCTCTTCGTGGTCTCGAGCAACCAGACGGGCGTGCCCAGGATATCTGGCATAGATGTGGAGAGGGCGCGGGACCTAGGTGAAGCAGCAGCTCTGATGTTGAGGTAGCCCCGGGGAGATTCGAACTCCCGTCGCGGGCTCCAAAGGCCCGAATGCTTGACCATTGTGCTCCAGCAGCAACCCACTGGATCTACACCACGGGGCTACCTATTAATTTTGATTCCCTTCGATTAAATAGCTCGCTTGTGCGGGAAGGCATCCGAATTTTAATTTTATAGTCTTTGCGAGCCGCGACTGATTCCTTCTATGGGGCTGGCAATGTTACGACTTGGTCAGGGGTGAAGTAGACATGCCCGCTAGCTATGTGTTTTACATTCACGTACCATGTTCCGTGAGCATAGGTCCCTAAGCTAACGCTTGGGGCATCCAGTGCCTCAGTTCCCGTCACCCAGTTATAGGCTCCCTCGGTAGCACTTACTGAATATGCCCATTCGCCCGCTTCAATAGATCCTGACAGTACCCTGATTATTATTTCATTGTCGCCATAGGCTTCAACATTCATGCCTATTGCGGGATATCCTGCTTGCACGACGATGCTTGAGCTGCTGAATATTTTTTGTTTGCTCGGTTTGTGGATTATGTATACTGTAAGCACGTCACCGGTCTCGACACCGATGTATTCGTATTCTATTGATCCGGACTCACCCACGGTAAACGTTGCACCAACACCAAGGTCAGGATTATCTATCGTTACCATTCCACCCACGTTGTCGTTGGTTGCTTTTATCTGAAGATCATTGATCACCAAGTCATCTCCGCCTACGTGCGAAATCGTGAGCTTTACAGTGTTTGGCGCGGATTTTTCAGCGCTTACAGATATCATTGCAGATGGTGGCGTTGTAACTTTGGGTGCAGGAAGCGTAAGAGTACAGTTTCGCAGCGCGTATACCCAGTAGCCTTTTCCAGCCTCGAGAAGTTGCGTCATGTCATATCTTTTCTCACGTGTGTTCCAAGTGAAAGCCCAGGGTAGGACGGAGTCGTCAGGATCGTCCGCAGGGTCGGCAATGCTCGAACCGCCGTAGGAGGACCCTATGAGGTTCCAGCCCTGGCGGAGGCTGAGGATTAGCCGCTCTACTGGGAAACCCAGCAGGTCCAAGTTCTCGTCCTCGAGCACGTAAACCCAGTAGCCGACGCCCACCTCGACATCCGAGTCGGGCTCGATGAAGCTCCCGCTATCAGCGTGCAGCACGTAGCGCTTGTTCTCCGCATCCCACCTGTAGAGGACGTAGTAGCCGCCGAAGATCGCGTCTGGGCTCATGTTCTCCAGCAGGATGGGGAAGGAGATCATGTTCCAACCTTGGGTGAGTTCGAGGGTGAAGGGCACGAGCTTCCCCACGATCACGCGGAAGTCATGATTATCGCTCGCCGCCTCGAAGGTGTAGTTGTCCTCAGCCCTCATGTCTGCTACAGAGGCTCCTCCCCGGTAGAGGAGGACATTGTACTCGGCGGGAACGTTCTCCACGCTCCAGGTCAGGGTGATGTCCTCGATGTCGTCGGCATACTCGATCCTGAGAGGCCACTCCATAAAGTTCTCCGGCGCCAGACAGCTGCGGTGAAGCTCTTCAGGAATCTGCTCGGGGTAATAGAAGTATGCCCGCACATAAGGTGGCTCTGGGGGCGCAGGCGGTTCAGGGATATCGCATCCGCTATCAAAGCCCGGTGTCGCGTCGGCTCTGACCCCAAAGATCGCGTCATCGCTACCTCCGGAAAATGTTGCGGTGATGAGAGCATCCCATTCAATAACTGGAGGAGGCGGCGGAGGAGGGAACCAAACGTCAAACTCGGGATTCACCTCGCGGGGGTCGAGGAGGTAAACTTGGGGGAACCAGGGGCCATCGATCACCCAGCTGTCATCGTCGTATAACTCATCGTCCTGGAACCTGATTGGGCAGTCCAAGGCTTCCAGGATCTCATTCGGGTAATTAGGACGACTATAACCTCCATAGTCGGCCGAACACATTATGATCAGCCCTCCGCCACCCTTCACCCAATTCACGACCGCCTGGATCTCATCGGGGGAAAAAGGCCTCATGAGCTCTGCCAGCTGGAGGACGTCGTAATTATCGAGTAACTCGGGAGTTATCTCTCCCCCCACCTGGACACCGAGCTCAAATCCACATTCATTTTCCACCATGTTAAGCCACTTCGATACTATCGAGGGGACGTGGTAGGTGCCGAGGGCTGGATCGGTACAGTAATACAAGAATTCATGTCCTCTCGGATCGTCCCAGTTTATCATCCACCTAGCTATGAGTGACATGACCTCATCGTTCGCCAACTCCGCACGGTCAAAGTACCTGTCCCGCAAGATGGAATTGGCCGTAGTTATGACGCGACCGTTATCCACGAGGGCTGCAGCACCCACCGGCGCGAACTCTCCCTTGCCGTAAAGCATCGGCCAGGGTTCCCTAGGCGTTAGGTCGTTGCTGTAACCAGTCTCGATGGCAGTTATGATCGGCACCGCTGGCAGATCGACGAGAAGGGTTGGAAGACCTGGTCCCAAGAAGCGAAGAGTCTCCGGATGGGCTATGGGGTACGGGGGTTTCTCAAGTGGCACCACGCTAATCGCCCTGAAGTCCGCACTATCCTCTGCACCCGAAACCCCCGAGGCCCTTAAAGTGACCCAGTCTGCACTTTTCTCCATCAGATTCTCAGGCACTGTCACTCTTACTACAATTATTGTGTCCTCGCTAGGAAGAAGGCTGATCTCGTTCTCAGAAATCGAAATCGGCCAAGCAAGGTTATCCATGACCGTGATGATGTAATTGTCCGCATTCCTTCCAATGTTTGTTATCATCGCCTCGTAGAGAAGGTTGTCCCCCGCCTCGCCAAGATTCGCGAATGGAGAAACCTCAACAGAGACATCGTAGTCCTTCTCTATCCTGAGCGAGCATATGCTGTAAAGTCCGATCTCATCCTTCCCCGTCGCAGCTTGATAAGAGCTCCCGATTGCCGTCGTCGTGTCGATAACGGCGATCGGCTGGTAAGAGGCTCCCCCCCACCTATTTGTGTCATCCTGCACCTGATCGTCTTGGAGGTAAAAGCCTGCATCGAGCGCCTTGAGGATCTTGTTCTGGACCTTACAGTAGTTTTGTCCTCCGTAATCAGAACTATCCATGATAAGTAGACCTCCACCACCCCTCACGAAATCGACTATGGCCTGAACATCGGCATCGGGTAGCAGAGCTGGGTCGCCCCCCGTCCCCATGTCCCCTAGCTGGAGTTGAGGTATGACCAAGATATCGTAACCTGAGAGGAGACCAGAAGTTATGGGCATCGTGGCGTCGCCCGTCAGCGTGTACCCCTTGGCCTCGAGCGCATCCTCAAGTTGTTGACATCGAACTTCAGGGGTGTCGATGGTATTGTAAACTCCATAACCCTCGTACCAGAGCACTTCCTTCGCTCCCGGCATCATCCACTGGAACGCTTTATCAAGGAGCACATCGAAGTAGGGGGTTGGATTAGCAGGATTGTTCCACATATTGTCCCTACACGTTGAGACCGTTCCTGCAGCGACGACCGCGCCACTCCCTACCCTAGCAGCGATCATCAACGGTGGAGAGCTTGTGTACAATTTTAGGGGAGGATTCCCAGCTAAATTGACATTATATGCGGTGTCCTTGCCCCTGACGATGACCCCAGGAACTCTGGGCATCCAAGGCTCCATTAGCGGGTAGCGGTCTTGGTTGTTGTCGCCCGGGATGTGGTAGGGCACGTCGCCTATCCCATCGCTCCCCGGTATGTCTTGGTTCTCGCCCCAGTAATTGTCCGAGCCGGTGTAATCGCTCCAATAGTTCCCACCGGATGGGTAGCCGTTGTCCCAGAAGTTAGAGCATTCATCATACGCTTGGGTGGCGTTGTTCAAGATGTTGTTGTGGTAGATGTGGTTGTTGTCTGAATAGTAGCTAAGCTGGATGCCGTAGGTATTGTTCTCTACGGTGTTGTTGCAAATCGTATTGACCAAGGAATACCAAAGGTAGATGCCGTGGAGATTGTTCTCTAAGAGATTTTTCTCGATCGTGTTGATAGAGGAATCGTCGAGGTAGATGCCGTAGGTATAGTTGTTCCCCACCACGGTGTTGTTGGATAAGAGGTTGTTATCCGAGCCGAGGAGGTGGATGTCGTCGTAGTAGTTGTTCTCCACTGTGTTGCCTGAGATTAGGTTGTTGTCCGAGTGGCCGAGGTTAATGCCGTAGTAGTTGTTCTCCACGGTGTTGTTCAAGATGACACAGTTCTCCGAACGATCGAGGAAGATGCCGCCGAAGTTGTTGGAGCATATGTTGTTGGAGAGGGTGTTGTTGGAGGTGTAGTAGGTCAGTGAGATGCCATACCCATCGTTGTTCTCCACGATGTTATTGGATACAAGGTTGTTGTCCGAGTAGTTGCCGAGGATGATACCCCCGCTATTGTTCTCTGCTAAGTTGTTTGAAATGAGGTTATTGTTTGAGCAGTCAAGCCGGATGCCCTCGATGTTGTTTTCCACGAGGTTGTTGGATATAGGATTGTTGTGCGAGGAGTAGAGTTGGATGCCGAGCGCGTTGTTCTCCACGAGGTTGTTCTCGATGATGTTGTTGTGCGAGTAGTCGAGCCGGATGCCGTTGTAGAGGTTTTTCCTCACGATGTCGTTCGAGATGAGGTTATAGTCTGAATACTCGAGGTAGATGCCGGTGCCGTTATTTTCCACGATGTTGTTCTCAATGTGGTTGTTGTCCGAGCCATTGTTGTCCACGCCAAAGAGGTGGATGCCGTAGTCGCTGTTGTTCTCTACGATGTTGTTGGAGATTGTGGCGTTATCCGAATTCCAGAGGCCGATACCAGCGCAGTAGTTGTTCTTCACGATGTTGTTGGAGAGGGTGTTGTTAGAGGAGGATTCGAGGCGGATGCCGAAAAGAAAATTGTTGGAGCATACATTGTTGTCTAGTGTGTTGTTGAGTCCTTCAAGTCTGATGCCATAATTGTTGTTGTTGGAGCATATGTTGTTGGACAGGAGGTTCGACGAGCCGTAGAGGCGGATGCCGTTGGTGTTGTTCTCCATGATGTTGTTGGACACGATGTTGTTTGAGCCCGAAATGTCGATGCCATCGTAGAAATTGTTCTTTAAGGTGTTGTTAGACAGGAAGTTGTTGTCCGAGTAGTGGAGGCGGATGCCGTCGCCGTGGTTGTTCTCCACGGTGTTGTTAAACAAGAGGTTGTTGTCCGAGTATTCGAGTTCGATGCTTGGGTTGTAGCCGTTCTTCACAACGTTGTTCGAGATTAGGTTGTTGTCCGAGCCGCTGAGGTAGATGCCATCCGAAGAGTTGTTCCCGATAGTGTTGCCCGAGATGGTGCTGTTGTCGGAAGAGTCGAGGCAGATGCCGTAGTCACCGTTGTTCTCTACGGTGTTGCTGGAGATGAGGCAGTTGTCCGAGTTGAAGATGCGGATGCCATAATAGTTGTTCTCCATGGTGTTACTGGAGATGAGGCTGTTGTTGCACGAGCCCGAGAGGACGATTCCGTTACATACGTTGTTCTTCGTAAGGTTGTTTAAGATGGAGTTATTGTTCGATCCCACGAGTTCGATGCCGTCGTCGCCGTTGTTCTCCGCGAGGTTATTCTCGATAATGTTGTTATTCGAGTAGTCGAGCCGGATGCCATTGTAGAGGTTTTTCCTCACGATGTTGTTTGAGATGATGTTATTGTCTGAATACTCGAGGTAGATGCCGGTGCCGTTATTTTCCACGATGTTGTTGTCGATTATTCCATTTATTACAGGGTCGAGATAAATCCCATACTTACCGTTATTCCATCCATCGTGCACGTAGCAGTTTCTGACGATGAAGTGCGCAGTGGTATTCTCTATCCAGATGCCATGAGCGTTCTCCGCGCTGATATCCCAGTTCTCTATGATGTAGGGGTCGTTCTCCGTGCCCGAGCCGGAGGTGACGCCGTTCGCGGGAATAAAATTGTCGTCCCCGTTGATGTAGATCGGGCCGCGCGGGATGAAACCCACCCGTACTGCGTGGGCGATGCAGCTCGCGTTGTCCCTGACGGTGTTGTCTGCTTGAGATATTACGGTGACGGTTATGTTGTCCCTCGTACAGTTCTCCGCGCCCGCTGGGATGATGACGCTGAGCGTCGTCTGTCTGTCCTCGCCAGCAGGAACCTCGAGCAGGTTGTCCCCGAGCGTCGGCCCCCAGCCCGTGTTATCGCTTACGGTTAGGGCGTAGTTGTCATCGAGGTTCCCCGTGTTCGCGACCATTACAGCATAGCTGAGCTCCTCCCCGGGCGCGCCGCTCCTGTAAGTAGGTGAGATCGACACGGATACAGCATACGGCGGGACGTAGACGACCTCGAGATACGGGTCGCTGCCGTTGTATTCGCTTGAGAGGAAAATAATGCATAGTTCGTCGAGCTCGCTCTCGATCACTAGGAATCGGGCGTCATCGATCCCAACTGACTGTTCGCTTCCATCATCGTTTGCCCACCTAAGCCTGTAGCTCGAATAAGCATGCCCAGCTCCGTGATCGGCATTTAGCTGGTCCTCCACGTCCAAATAATCCCAGCCTGGCGACATGAATTTGCTCGCTTGGGTTTCCTCGTTCGTGAGGGTTTGGGCGTCGAACTCGATGGCAGTTATTTTTTCACCCCAGAGCTGATCGTCGACCCTGTTGAGCAGGACCTCCCCATCCCAGTTATCGGCTGCAAATCTGTATAACCAGAGTTTCGCTGAGAGTATTTTTGATCCGGACGGAACGTTGCTTATATCAAATTTCAGCTGCGTTCTTGAGTACCTCGTCCCATCTCCACTGAATGCGTAAACATCAGCCGCAGGGTAGATCACCGTCCTGATCTCAGCCTTGGATTTAACAGCCCACGGCCTCATTAGCGGGTAGCGGTCCAGGTTGCTGCCGCCAGGGATGTAATATGGCGTGTCGCCTATCCCATCGCTTCCTGGTATGTCCTGATTTTCACCATGGTTTTCGTCCACGCCTGTGTAATTGCTCCAGTAGTTCCCGCCAGAGGGGTAGCCGCCGTCCCACTTGTTTGTGCCATCATCATACACCTGGTTATTGTTGTTGATTAAGTTGTTGTGGTAGATTTGGTTGTTAGACGATGGGCCTAGGTATATACCTGTCCAGTTGTTCTTCAAGGTGTTGCCTGAGATGATGTTGTTGTCCGAGTCCCATATGGCGATGCCGTACAATTCGTTGTTCTCGCAGGTGTTGTTAGTCAGGGCGTTGTTGTCCGAGTCATCAAGAAGATAAATACCCTCATCAATGTTTCCAGAGACTGTGCAGTTCTTAATGACGTTATTGTCCGAGTTGTTGAGAAAGACGCCGGTCTCGTTGTTCCCGAGGGTGCAGTTATCCACGTGACTGTTATCAGTGAATGCGAGCAGGATTCCTTCAATATTGTTTTCAAGCGCGAGGTTCTCCACACGGATGTTGTCGCAGTTCACCAAGCCCAAGTAACCCACCTCTAGGGATGAATCCACCACCTCACCGCTGCAGCCCACTAAATATCGGATGGGTTTCCCGTCAACAAGGTTCGAGGTGTCGATGTCGTGTACGAAATGCGAAATAGACGAGCCCCACACGCCGAAGTTATATCGGTTGTTCGAGAGGATATTATTAATCAAGGTTTCGTTGTTCGAGTCATCGAGGTGGATGCCGCGGAAGTTGTGGTTACAGGTGTTATTGTCCAGGGTGTTGTTGGAGGAGGAGGAATCGTAGATGCCGAAAAAGTTGTTGTCGCATGCGTTGTTCGTTAGGGTGTTGTTGGAGGAATTTGCGAGGATGATGCCGGCGGAGGCATAACCTTCGAAAAGGGGGTTATTCTCGGAAACGATGCTCGAGATGAGGTTGTTGTCCGAGTCCCAGAGAAAGATACCGCCGAGGTTGTTCCTTGCAGTACTGTTTTCAACAACGTTATTGTTTGAGTAGTCGAGGTAGATGCCGAACCAGTTGTTCTCCGCTGTGTTGTTTTCAATCCTCCCGTTTGTCACATTGTAGAGGTAAATCCCTTCCTTCCAGTAACTTTTTTCGTCGTGCACGTAACAGTTCCTGATGATGAAGTACGCGGTCGTGTTTCTTATTTCAATCCCATTAGCGCTCGACGCATTGATGTCCCAGTTCTCTATGATGTATGGGTCGTTCTCCGTACCAGAGCCGCCGCCGTTCACGGGATCCGGTTTTGTAAATCCTAAATTGCCGTCGATGTAAATTGGGGCATGTGGAGTCAATGTAGCGTGCACTGGGCGGGGGGAGAATAAGAGGGGTATCGCCAGCGCTATAATCGAAACGATCATCAAGGTCGACAGCAGGGCTCCCTTAAAACTCTCGGTCTTCACTTACAGCCTCCTCATGTGATTATGAAGCAGTAGCATATAAAACCCGCCTCCTCCGACCACCCTTCCTCTTGAGGAAAAGGTAGCCCCCGATGAAAATGATAATAATCGCTATCGCAATTAGCGGAACGGCCAGCGGTAGCGCTGGAGAAGCGGCTGCGATTGCCCTACAGCTCGCGGAGTCGCTTACGGCTGGATCTACTTGGGATGTTGCAGTGATTATGATATCGTCTGCAGTGCCGAGCTCGGCATTTCCAGGTATCGTGACGTTCAGCGTGATTTTTTCCGAGCCCCCCATCGATATCGTCAAGGTCGAGGATGAGAGTTCAAGGTTCCAGCCGGCGTTACCCGTCACAGCCAGATCATAAGTGTCGACGACATTTCCGGTGTTCGCGACGGTAACCGTATATTTCAGAGTGGCGCCTGGCGAACCGCTGTCCTCGCTGGGCGAGATGGATACCCTGACACCCGGGACAACGGCGATACGTGCGATACAGCTCGCGGAGGCGCTCAAGGTCGGATCTGCCCTTGAGGTTGCGGTAACGGCGATGCCCACCGAGCTGCCTCCACTCACCCCGCTCGGTACAGTCACGCTTAGGGTGGAGGTGCCCGAGGCGCCCGCGGCGAGGGTGAGCGAACTCGGCGACACTCGGGGTTCCCACCCAGCCCCACCTGAGATTTGGATGTCGAAAACGTGCACCTGATTACTTCCGTTCGTCACCTCGACCGTGTAGTTCAGCGTTGACCCAGGCGCGCCACTTTGATTTCCCGGCGTGATCGAGATCAGGATAACCCTAAGGCCTGCCTGGATAACGTGGGCGGTGCAGCTGTCCCTACCTGTGATGTTGGAGTTGGCTTTGGAGGTGGCGACGACGGTTATTCCGTCCACAGTGCAGACGGGTGCATTGCCAGGGATGGTGACGCTCAGAGTTACCGTGTCGGAGGCCTTACCCGGTATGGTGAGCGAGTTTTTCGAAAGCGAGGGATTCCATCCTGCGTTATCGCTGACCACCAAATCGTATGTGTCCTGACTATCGCCCGTGTTTGTGACGGTGACGACATACCTGAGCGTCTCCCCTTGCATGCCTTCTTGATGGTCCGGCGAGATTGAGACGCTGACACCCAGGCTTGGTCCCGGGGGTATCGCTTCAAAGACGGCGTGGAGGCTGTGGTTGCGATCCATCGGCACATCGATCGGGTTCATGGTTTTTAGAACCCCGTCCAGCTCCCAGCGGACGAACCTATAGCCTGAGACCGGGTATGCGGTCACCCTTACGACCGTGTCCGCTGGATAGCTGTGCGAGCCCGGAGATGGATCAGTCGTCCCACCTGCCGTGGATGAAATCGTGAGCGTGTACTGTCCCGTGTACTGTCCCACAACTATGCTAAAGTCATAATCTCCGCTCGCCGCCCCGAAGGTGTAGCTGTTTTCAGCCCTCATGTCTGATACGCGATTTTCTCCCCGGTAGAGTAGGACGGAGTACTCAGAGGGGATATTCCCCACGCTCCAGGTCAGGATGATGTTCTGGATGTTGTCGGCGTACTTGATTCTGAGAGGCCACTCCATCAGGTTCTCCGGCGTGATGCAGCTTCTATGGAGCCTCGTCGGGTTTGGAGCGTTACCTGGATAATTGAGATAGGCCTGAATGTACGGGGGCTCCGGAGGTGCTGGAGGGGCCGGAAGGTCATATGCGACGTCGAAGCCCGAGGTCGCGTCTGGCCTTACGCCGAAGGATACATTATCACTACCGCCCGAGAAGGTCGCGGTAACTGACGCATCCCATGATTGGGCAGATGGGGACCCGCTGAAGTCCCGCCGCTCCATGCGGGTTCCGTACGTTTGTGAAGGAGCCGCTAAAACTTCATAATGGAGGAGTGATATGACCCCCACTACAGCAAATGCGAGCAATAGGGACAACCGAGCGTTTTTAGAATACCCGATCCTCACTTTTTGCCTCCTTTGTAATTTATGAATTAAATAGTATTTAAAACTGACATTTAATCGCCGAAAATCAATAAAACGAAGCATAATTGGATTAAAATCGGAATAAACGCCGAAAATGAGGGTTGATTGACGATGGGAATGAGGTTTTGAAATTATCGAAAATGGGTCACGAAAAACTCGCGGGCCGGCTGAAACACTTGATGTGGAAGTGGGCGATCACCGGAGGCTGGATGAGCCAGATCGCCAACCGGCCCGCATTTAAAACCTGCGAACGGCC
>Ga0315308_1001663_pt1 | contig 12701 bp, 19 predicted proteins | sample TDP3_MG_FD_203078 | JGI IMG/M metagenome (GOLD analysis project Ga0315308, IMG submission 203078) | Freshwater sediment microbial communities from Lake Towuti, South Sulawesi, Indonesia - TDP3 | ecosystem: Environmental > Aquatic > Freshwater > Lake > Sediment | place: Indonesia: South Sulawesi... | reverse complement strand
GTACTCGCGGCAGGCTTGCTCTGATGAAAACCACCCCCCGAACTCCAGTACGGTTTTCGGATAGTCCTCCATGAAGAAAGAGGGTACATAATGTGCTAACAAGAGTCAAGTGCATAGCCCTTTAATATTTTTCGAGCGTCCTTATCAAGTGAGTGGACATGGAGTGTTCCCCATTTGTCAAATTAAAAATAGGCTCATGACGACAAATTATGGGTAACGGTCCAAGGACGGAACTGACTCATCCAGGGAGTGCAGCCTTGGATGATCTTGAGCTTCATATAGTCCTTATCCCGATAGCCGTAGGCTCGGCGGATGATGTTCCGGGCCTTCAGATCGCAGGCTTCGATGTGCCCCAAGGACATCCGTTTGTCACAATGGGCGAGGATGCCGTCCAGGTGGGTCTCCACCATGGCCGCGAATCTCTTATAGGGCGTAAGACGGCTCCATTTGAGACTGTCCACCCAACTGTGGAAGAACCTCCTCGCCCAGGTCTTCGAGCGGTAAGACCACAGATGGTCGAAGTGTTCTTTCAGGATATAAGCTTTCAAGAGGCGCCGGTTGGCCGCCAGGAGCATATACAGAGCCTCCCGAGCCTTGCCCCGCACATGAGTGGAACGAGACAGGAGAATGAACTTCTTGCCGACCAGCAGCCCTCGAAAACGGCCTCCGGCCTTCCGCAGGGTGTCTTTGCGCACGGTATTGAGGGCATTGAGCAGGTGCCGAAGGATGTGGAATTTGTCGTAGATGATAGCGACCTGAGGACAGTGGGTGCGGAAGCTCCTGATAAAGCCTTTCCACATGTCCATCACGGCATGGGTAATCTGATGGGCCCGTTCTGTCCCGAACCACTTCCAGAACTTCTTGAAATCCTTCTCCTTCCTTCCCTCTCCCACATAGAGCATTTCCGGCCCTCGGGGGCTTTCTGGGGCGCTGACCAAGTGCAAATAGTTATGTCCCTTGCCCACGGCAATCTCGTCCACCTTCAGAGTGGTGATGCCCTCCAGAGGCCTCTCCTTCTGCATCTTCTGGAGAGCCCGTTTGTCAATGTCTTTAACCGTCTCCCGGTGCAAACCCTGAAAAAGGGCCACGGCCTTCACCGTCATGACTTTGCACGGCTCGTAGACGTGGAGCGCCAGAGAGCGACTGACCCGGGGGCCACGAATGTCCACAAAGGACATCTCCTCTGTGCGAATACCACACAGAGGGCATTCCACCCGATATCGTTTGAACCGCAGAACGGTCAGGTGGTGCCAGAGCATCAAATGCTGTACCTCCTCCCAGGTGCTGTCATAGCCCTGCTGAACCCTCTGCCCGCATTCCCCACAGATATATCCAGCCTCTGTCCGTTCCAGCTCCACAATGACAGCGCTGCGTCCCTTGCGCTACCCCAGCTCTACTCGAACCACCCGGAACCTTGAATCCTCAAAAGCCATATGAAACAATCTCCGTGCATCTGATGTGCCATCCTTGTTGTGGAAATTGGAGGGACTTTACCACATCAGATGCTTTTTCTTAATCCACACTATCCTGTCATGAGCCTTATTATTATTTAATCCTTGTTTCTACAACGGCCCAATTAATGTTTTTAAAGAAGGTCTCAATGTAATCAGCCCTCTTCAGGCCGTAGTCAATCATGAAGGCGTGTTCAAACACATCCATGACCAGTACCGGACTTCCTCCTGCAGGATGTGCAACATCATGCTCGTTGATCCAGAAGTTGATAAGTCTTCCGCTTATTGGGTCCTTGTAGAGGATGACCCACCCGATTCCCCTCATGGCACCGGTCGCCCTGAAATCCTTTTCCCAAGAATCGTAGCTGCCATATGACTCAGAGACGATTTTGGCGAAATTCCCGCTCTGGTTGACGCCGCCCTTTCCTCCGAGGTTTTCGAAGTAGTATTCATGAAGCCTCATTCCATTGAATTCCCATCCGAGCCGTCTTTTTAGCTCTGCATATTCCGGCGAGCCTGTCTTTCCGTCCTTCAACATCTGATCCAGTATTTCAAGCACTTTGTTCGTATTGGTTACATATCCTTGATAAAGGGTGAAATGATTTTTCAAAAGGGTCTCGCTGAACCCCTCCATCCCGATAAGCTTGGAAAAATCTTTTGCTGTATATGCCATGGCTTCTGCCCTCCTTTTTTTTACGACTAATTTTTAAGTATCACAGCAGGTATGCAGGAGTCAATCCCGATCCCGGGATGTCCACCGTTTTATGTATTTAGCTGATGAATCTTTGTCTTTCCTGAGGCCTATAGGGGGCAGGTTTGGAAAAGAATGCCGAAAGATACCCCAGGAAGGCGCTGAGAGAATGGCTTTGACGGAACAGAAGCCAGCGGGTTTTTCTCCAGTATTTCCTGTTTCTCCTGGACGCCCATTGCGACTCCATCTGGATGAGCCGTTCTGATGCTTCCTTGTTTTCACCGCTCTTCCACAGGCGCTTCACCAAAGATACCTGTGCACGGAGGTCTTCCGGCTCGATCGTCAAAATCCTTCTCTCGATGGCTATTGCTTCCTTGAGGAACTTTTTCTTCCGGAACGCCCTGCGGCCGTCTCCGAGGGTCTTGAGGGCGTCGCTCTTCAAGCCTTTCTGAATGTAAAGATTCACAAGCTGAAAATAGGTTTTTAAATCATGTGTATCCACTTTTAAGATGATCTTAAGCATGGCAATTTCTTTTTCAGTGAATCCTTTTCTGTGATACTCGTCAATGACAAGGTTCAGAGATGCTTTGGCCTCAGCCGCTCGTCCCACTTTTAGATACAAGGGGGCAAGTTTTGCGTGGACATCTATATCCTTTGGATCAACTGCGAGGATCTTCTCGAATTCCTTAATGGCTTTCTTGTTCCTTCCACGGGAACGGAACTGGTCTCCTTGGCGGAAGAGCTCGTTGCGGTTATATGCCTTTGATCCGAACAGTGCCATGTCAGAAGGTATTTGTGGAAACGGCCTCGGCGATAAGGTCGTAGGTCAGGCCGTCAACCACCCTGACCTTCACAAAATCACCCGGAGAAGGAGGACGCCCCGCGGGGATCTCCAGGTATGTCCGTCCATCCACCTCGGGTGACTGGAAGTATGTCCGTCCATAGGCCCTTCCGTTTTCCTTGCCTGCCACAAGGACAATTAAATCTTTTCCAACATGGGATTCGTTTTTTGCCTGGGATATGGAGGACTGGATGCCCATGAATGCATCCCATCTCTCCTCCCTGAGTTTCCTGGGGAGCTGCCCAGGCAGCGTGGCCGCAGGTGTTCCTTCTTCGGGAGAGTAGGGGAAAGCGCCGAACCATTCTATCTCTGCCTCTTTGACAAATGAGAGGAGCTTGCTGAACTCTTCCTCTGTCTCGCCGGGAAATCCTACGATGGCAGTGCTCCTCATGCAAAGGCCCGGTATGCTTTTCCTCAATTTCTCAAATAGGGCATTCACTTCCCTGAAAACGGTTTTTCTATTCATTGCTTTCAGGATCCTATTACTAACATGCTGGATCGGAATATCAAGGTATGGACATATCTTCTCCTCGTCCCTGATAAGGGAGATAAGGGGATCGGTGAAATGGTAAGGGTTGCAGTAAAGGAGGCGAACCCATTGGATGCCTTCTATTTTCACGAGCTTTCTGAGCAGTGTCTCAAGGGAGCTTCCATCCCTGAGGTCAAGACCGTAAGCAGTTGTATCCTGGGACACGATGATGATCTCTTTCACACCCATCTCTACAAGGGCTTTGGCCTCCTTGATAAGGCTGGAAACTGGCCGTGATCTGTAAGGCCCCTTTATGGTTGGGATGAGGCAATAAGAGCACCTGTTTGAGCATCCCTCAGAGATCTTGAGGTAAGCGCTTCCAGGATGTGAAAGAAGCACCCTTTCCGGAGCCCTGTGCTTGTCCGGAGGCGCTCCGCCGAGAAACTCACCTATCCCTGGCATGTCTGCTGCTCCGACAAAGACATCAACCTCCGGGAGCTCGCTTCTGAGATCGTCACCATAGAGCTGGACAAGGCAGCCAGCAACTACAAGATTCCGTAGGACTCCTTCTTTTTTCAGCCGGGACATCTCAATAATTGTATCCAGGGATTCCTCCTTGGCAGAGCGGAGGAAGGCACATGTGTTTATAACAATTGTGTTTGCACTGGACTTGTCCTTGGTGATCTCAAATCCAGATCGGACGAGGGACGAGAGCATCCTCTCCGAATCAACGAGGTTTTTGGGACAGCCGAGACTGACCAGTGATATCCGTTGTCCCCTTTTAACGGGGCATGCCGTCACTGCTTGGGAGGATTGACTACCTCGACTCCCTTCGGGATCTCAAATTTAAAGAGGTCATCCGCAAGGTCAGTGTTGATCTCTACATTATCAAAGATGATCCTTGTGCGATTCCCAAACTCGTCGTAGATAAAGGATTGATCAACCATGAAGCTTGCCTTGGATACCGCTACAAGAAGTTTCCCTCCGGCGTCTTTGGGATGATCCTTGGGTCTGAGCTCGAGAAGGTAATACTTTCCTCTGTCAACGAGGCCTTTGGCCTTTGAAAACTTGACCTTGAATTCCCCCTTGAGGTTTCCCATCCCGGAAAGGAAATCCATGGCTGTCTTAGAGGATAAGAGCCTTTCTACTTTGTCAACAAGCACCTGCTTCTCTGAAGGGGTATAGAACCACATCGTTTCACCATCGGAGACGATGAGCTGGAGAAGGGGTTGTTCCGGGGATTTCCTATACTCCCAGCGCATTTTTCCCGGTTTTTTGAAGCACACGGTCCCCTCATCCTTCTCCGTCTTGTCAATCGTTTTCAGGGTAACCTCCTGGACAAAATGGGCCTTGTAGCTCTGTGCCTTTTCATAGACTTCCTGGACCTTTGTCGCCACATCATCAACGCTGGCTGACAAAACCGCTGCCATCAATGCCGCTGGTATGTGTATCATTGTATCACCTCCACTTCCGTCGTCCTCACTGCCAGATTATACCCTATCTTGGACAATAGTCACGAGCACCTCAAGGTGTATCCCTTCATGAAGTATTTTTTTCTGTGGGTCGGGTATGAGCCCCAAGATTTCAAGGGTAGTTGCACCGATTAAAGGTCTCTCATTCTTTTTGCCGAACACCACAGGAACAGGGGCAGATTTTCCATTGAGTGTAATTTTAACATAACCAACCTTTCTTTTTATTCTCCTTCCATCTCCAAGTTCTATAGTTGTTTCAAATTCGGCCTTGACATGTAGTTTTTTCAGGACATCAGAGGGGATTTTTGAAAATGTCGCACCGGTATCAACCAAGGCCTTCACTGTGATATTTTGGGGGAGTCCTGCTTCTACAAAAAATGTTCCCATAGTCAATGATCTCCTTTAATCACTTGACTCGTGACGATTGATTTATGCCTCAATTTTCCTGCTCATGACGACACCTCCTCTTCCTGTTTGAGGGAGGACTTCTTCACTATTTCCTCCCTATTATACCATAATATTAGACCGTCATCGGACATTTCTTCACTTGGCCTTAGTGGCGCTTCGCCTTCTTGCCTATAGGACAGGAGTTCAGGCACTCAAAACAATAATAAAAAATACCGGTGGAGAGGTTCTGCCAGATCTCCCAAAACTCCGGGTTCTTGACAAGGGCGTGCCGCTCATCTTCTGTTGATGCACTGATGAGCTTTCTTGTGAATTTAATTACTCCAGGAAGGCCCCATTTCATGTTCTCCTTGCTGCATTTGGTAACATCTACTTTTCTGTCATCTCCAATGGCCTTAACAGGACAGGCATTTATGCACTCTTCGCACTTTTTACAGTAATCTATCAAGAGCTTTTTCCCCGGGGAAAGGGGGGCATCGGTTAGGACTGAGAGAAATCTTATTCGTGGGCCAAACTTTTTTGTAACGAGGAGCGTACTCTTCCCGATGATCCCCAAGCCCGCTTCATAAGCTGCCGCCCTGTGGGACAAGTCCCCTATAAGGCCGAGGGTGTCCTTATTCATTGGCACGGGCAGATAAGAGGGGAAAGGGATGGCCGAATATCCCAAATCATCAAGGTGCCTGCAAAGGCCATAGGCTACCCTGTCAAGCTCCTCGTACAGGCATTTGGTCATGAACTGGGCCACTCTGATGTTTTTCTTTGATACCCCAATAGCTGAATCCACCATGCGCTTCCCGAATACGACGATGCTCTGGGCCTTACCGGCAACATCCTTGATGCCTTCCCAGGGCATACCATACCCTTTCAGAGAATCCAGGGAGGCAACGCCGGAAACGTCAGCGCCAAGCTCTTTCAGAACTTTATGGATTTCCAATTCAGGCATTTGTAATATGTTCCCTTTATACACCTGTAATTGCATCAAACTTAACTATGGGAACAGAGATTTTTGGAGCTTTCGCTATTCTTTCAGAATCTTCTAAAAGCTTTAAGATCCATCTACCCACATCAGCCTTTACAACCTTTTCCCCGCACCGCGGGCATACCCCTGCAGGAACATCTTTAATGACAATAAGCTTCTCTTGAATCCAAAAGTCTTGGTTGATTCGCTTCTCCTGCATTGGGGCATCGCAAATCTCACATTCCCCATAATTGTATTTTTTCGTTTTTCTCTTCATTTTAATCCTCAACGGCATAAGTAGTAATAAATAAGCTGAAAATACGGCATGTTGGTTTCCTCCTTTTACAACATTACTGGTTCAATAATATCAATCTGTTCATATCCGAGTAAAGAATTATCAGCACCTATGATTTTATCCTCATTACTTTAAAGCCTGTAAAAGCCTTTCAAGCCATATTTCGGTGAGCTTTGACAGGTCTCCACCATCCGCAGACCGAAGTGACATAAGGTATCTTTCCTTTTCGGACGGTTCTACCGAGGCTGTTTCTGCGGGCGGGAGCTTCAAAATAAACAGCACCGCTGTCAACAATATTCTTCCAACACGGCCATTAAAATCTCTGAAGGGATGGATCCACTGAAACCTCCAATCAGTAAAGGCAAGGGTTTCAGCAATTTTCTCAATGTCTTTCCCATGTGTCACGGTGGACAGCCTTGCTATAAGGTCATCACAATATTGCCTTATATGCACTGGAACTTCATAGTAAGGGGGTGGTTTATGTGTTCCCACTTCCACATTAATATCCCTGAATCTTCCGGCCCAATCGGGGAAGAGTGCCCTGGCTATATATCTATGGATGCCACATATCCATTCAGGGGTGATGTATATCTCTTCGGGACTTTTCTCAATGATCGCCTGGATTGCTTTTGCGACCGAGACCGCAAGGATTTCAGCAACCTCTGCATAGGACTTTGATCCCTGGGCCGTTTCAAAAAAGCGAGTTGAATCTATCGGACGAGTGATGCCCTCTCCTTTGAGAGAAGTTCCTTCAGGCGGCTTATCTTTACCGGCTCCTGCTCAAACGTCATGGACTTTACCACCCAATCCAGAACTTTTGTCTGATATGCACTTCTCAGTGGGTCTATATCCCTGTATTTTTTCTGCCACCTATCGAGGCTTTCTTGCCCCTTCTTTATCAGCTCTTTTTTCATCGCTATCTCCTTGGTATTTATTCTCCCGTATTTCTTCGTTTTAGGCAACAGCCTCATTTACAGATTTTTTAATGTCTTCACCTTTTGATCGAGTTCCTTTTCCAACTCCTCTATTTCTTGCAGATAGGCGACTGCATCCAAATAGTCTTCAAATGGAGTAAAACGCCTGTTTTAATCTCAAGCTCCTCAATCTTAGCAATCCCCTTCATGTTTCGCCTCCCCTTAGGTCAAACCTTACTTGCTCCGTCCGTATCAAATTTTATTGCGGGAACGGAGAGCCTTGGCGCTTTCGCTATTCTTTCAGAATCTTCTAAAAACTTTAAGATCCATCTACCCACATCAGCCTTTACAACCTTTTCCCCGCACCGTGGGCATACACCTGCAGGCACATCCTTAACGACAATAAGCTTCTCTTGAATCCAAAAGTCTTGGTTGATTCGCTTCTCCTGCATTGGTGCATCGCAAATCTCGCATTTACCATAATCGTGTCCTGTAGTTTTTCTCTTCATTCCGTTTCCTCCAGGGCATAAGCGTAAATGAAAATGGGAATGCATTGTGAAAAATATTTCATTTAATAAGTTTCCTTGCAAATGCCAGTAGAGACTTTACAGCCTCTTCCGGGGCATCACTCAAATCACTCTCTACGATATTTTTTTCACTCCTGTTGTGGAAATGCTTAGGGTAAGTTTTCAGCTTCTTTGCCTCTCTATCAGGCAGGTTGTTAAAGCGATAGATTGTCCGGTCAATGTCCCTTCTTTCCCAGTGATAAGCGTAGATCCCCTTTTTCTTCGCTGAAAGCCAAATATCAATATAGCTTCGATCCTTGAGTAAAAGCCTCAACTTCCCCTCAATAACCTTTGTACCCTCTACAATATCTGCAAACTCGCTCATAGCCAACCGGGCAAGCCTGGAATAGATCCGATCGCGGGGAATCATCCCTTTATGGCCCTCTTTAATAGTTTTGAAATTTTCTCCTTTTCCAGCTCCATGTTCTCAAGGCGACTTAGATCATCAAAACATTCTGATTCTGTTATTCTTCCTCTTTCAAGTTTCTGCCACAACTCATCAAAGGATTCCACCCCATAACGACCTGCCAGCTTTTTAATCTGAATAGAGATGTTCCTCAACTCTAATTCTAAAAAGTGCTTTACCCCTTCCTCCAGAAGGATGTCCTTAGGAATCTTTAATTCTTTTTGAACTGCGTGTATAAGGCTAGACATTTTGTGTCTCCTTTCACCATCACGACATATTTGTTTTCCAAGCCTGTTTTATCGAGCTTGAGATATGCCTCAATAATCTTGGTCATGGGGACACCTCCCATTCCTGCTTGGCCGAAGATTTCTTAACTATCCCCTCCCGCTCCATCCGACCCACCTTCGGTGGGTGCCCCATCATCCTTGCAGCCCGGTTGTAGCCAATCCTGAGCCTTCGCTGCACAAAGGAAATCGAGGCGCGCTTGGACTCCCTCACAATGGCAACGGCCTCATCGTATTTCTCGTCCTCCAGGAGCTCCTCTTCCCCGGCCTCCTTTGCCTCGGCCTTCTTCTTCCATTCCTCAATGGTTGCATCAAAGGATGGCTCTCCCTGTGAATTCCAGAAGTCAACAACTTTTCGGATCTCGGCCTCGGAGACAAATGCGCCGTGAACCCTCTGGAGCTGTGAGGAGCCCGGGGGCATGAATAGCATGTCGCCCTCTCCCAGGAGGGACTCTGCGCCGTTTGCATCCAGGATCGTCCGGGAGTCCACCTTGGATGGCACCCTCATGGCGATCCGGGCACTGATTTCATAAAAACCATCCATCATATCATTCACCTTGCCTCTAAAGTTATTAGCAAATCTTTTTCATCTTCTAAGTTCAGTGAATTTCTTGTCAATCTCGGATTTCAATACTTTACCTACATCTTGAAATACTTCCAAGAGTTCCTCATAAATATTGGAACTTGCAATAAAATTCCAGAATTCTTCACCAACTAAAATTTCGCCTCTTTCTAAATCATATAATCCCCTTAGTGTCCACCTTTCATAAGGTTCAGGATGGTAAGGATTGTAAGGAATAGCAAGTTTCGTAAAAACATTGATATTTTTATCCTGGCTTAATCTTAAACCTGTCCATCTAAGAAGTTTTAGTTTTAATGATACAAATTCCTTCATATTTGGCTTTGCGCTTGTAATATCAAAATAAATTTCATCCCTTTTCATACGTACAAATAAATCAACTGTTGAATCTGGATCCTGTTTGGCTTGTCCTTCCTTTATCCTACTTCTAACTTGTTTAATATCCCTCATCGTATTGGCAGTTATCTCGCTCTTTCTCAACTTATAATAAATTTCATTAATGAGTTTTTCTGTTCCCTTATCTATTTCGCCAAGTAATTTGTACTGTCTTTCAGCATGATGGCCAGAACCTTTAGCCAATATAACCGCTATCTGCTCCCAAATGGATATTCCAAAAGTGGTATTCATTGACTGTATAAAAGAAAACATCGCATATCTATCCTTACCAAGCAGTCTATGATGAAAAGGCATGTGTGCTGTTTCAGGTTGATATGTCCTTAATTTTTCTCGCACTGTTGTGGTAAGAAGCTCGGCTATCTCATTTTTCGTTCTTAACAACAAACTCATATTATCCCTTCATTAATGCTTCAACCCCTGAGTAATAGGGATAATGTGTTTTCAAAGCAATTAGGTCTTGAGCGGCAATCATTTTCTCCCTGATGTCGCCGGCGACATTTTCTAATACACATCGGTAATGATAATGCAACCCATCTGCATAATTATGGTGAGTATGTTCTAATGTTTTGGCTTTATTTCGTGAATATTTGGTATATAGGCATCTCTCTTTGACAATATCTTCTTTGTGGTAGATTTCACATTTGTCGAGACACCTAACTTCGACATCTTCTATTTTCTTACTGAAATCAGAATAATTTTTTATTACAAATTCACAGAACGGAATCCACCTTTTACAGATAGGACATCTATCAGAACTTCTCGAATTTATCGTATCAATTGTTGCCGTTGGAATATTTGACTGAATAGAGAATGAACCTGATTGAATTTCTTTCTTTATCCCCACCTCAACACCATATAAATTTTTATCAACAGTAATAATTAAGAAGTCAGGTGGGATAAGAGCATCTTTTAATCCTATAAGGCGTTGTGCCAACAACAATGGTATGATGTAGCCAACATTCGTCCTGAGAAGAAATATGTATACTAATAACTCATGCCATAATCCTCCTGCTGTTTTGGGTAACAGAGAATCAAAGTATTTATCGAGTTCATCAGTGGCCTCTGATTCTCCCCTTTTGAGTCCAATCTTGCCTCGAAAATCTTTTAATGCGGTGAATTCCTCTTCGGTTTTAATTTCTGGTATTTCAGTCTCCCATCTCTCTATCACTTTATTTAGTAAATTATTAGAAACCGTTAGCGTTTCATAACTCATAAGCATGTTAACAAAATACAAAATCAATCTGACAAATTTCTCTCTATCATCCTTCGATTTTAATGAATAATATCCCCTCCCAATTAAAATATATTCAAATAAGTCCGCTAAAATCATTTGTCGTCCTTTTTGAGAATATAATTGATTACCGAGTTCTAACTCATCCAAGAGTTTTGTAAGTTCATTAGAGTTATTGATATAAATCTCATGATCGATTTTTTCTTCATTAGTAAAATTCTTCTCTTTAATGAAGATCACATGGAGAACTTGTAAATGTCTAACTGCTCTACCCATTTTATTGAATAGATTGTCCATATTAGCCTTTCTTAAAGTAAAATATAGATTCAAAATATTTATTGGCATCCCGTTCGGTCCTCATGAGAACAGGCCTTTGAAAAACGTCTATCAACTCAAATTCACATTGTTTGCCTATTTCAGGATATAAATTAAATTTATCGTTAGCCACAATAAAAACTAATGCCCCGTTAATCATATATTCAGAGACGTTTCTAAAAACATCTATTATTCCCTTAATATATTCTTTTTTTGCAATTCCGTTTTGTCCTTTAATGGCTGGTCCTATTTCAAATTCATCCTGCCTTGTAAAATCAAAGAGTTCATAAGCATATCTATGCTGTTCGTGATAATCTATAATCCCAACATAAGGCGGGGAAGTAAAGATACCATCGATCTTCAAATCTTTGGGCAATTTAACTATTCTTGCATCGTCTTGAATAATCTTGATAAATGAATCGGTTCTTAATTTTTCGAATTCTTTTAACCTTTTTATCGTATCCCAACTGTACCGGTTGATAAACTTTAATGCCTCATTAATAGGATCGCAGAACCTTTTATGCTTAATGCACCAGTAAGTTGTCCGTACTGCTTTCTTAGGACGTGCTAAATCGTAATGGGGAATAAGTCTGACAGAACGAGTCGACCTTGACAGAATCACTTTCAAAACATCTTGGTTTTTGTAATCACTGATTATACTTCTGTAAAACAATATTTCTTGTAAGGCCCTTTCCGAGAACCATTCTTTTAAATATTCGCTATTCGTTTCAAATCTTTCTATTTGCTTATCAAAAAGATGTAGATTTTCGTCCTGGATTTTATAACTAAAAGACCTGAGTCTTTTCAACGCATCCTTTATTTCTCTTTCTACTTCTGAAATTTTATAGTGTCTGGTTTTTACCTTTTGAATTAATACATTAAAAGGCGACAATTCTATTCCAATAGAGTTCATTCCTAAGATATTAGCCTCTACAAGGGTTGTTCCTGAGCCAGAAAAAGGGTCAAGAATAGTACTACCTTTCTTAAAATATTTTTTCAAAAAAACCTCCACTAACTGAGGAATAAATTTGCCAAGATAAGGGTGTAAACGATGAACGTGCTTTGTCCTCTCGAACTCTCTGACGCTCAGGAAAGTTAAATCGTTGCCTAAAATATTAATATTCTTTTGGGTATCTATTCTTTCTTCAATAAGTTTCGTATCTATACCAAATTTGACTGCTGCTTTCTTATTTGCCTCATGCATATTCTTATTGGGAATGACCTCCATTGGTCATGGAGACACCTCCCATTCCTGCTTGGCCGAAGATTTCTTGACTATCCCCTCCCGCTCCATCCTCTCTATCATCCTTGCGGCCCGGTTGTAGCCAATCCTGAGCCTTCGCTGCACAAAAGAAATAGAAGCCCGCCTGGACTCCCTCACTATGGCAACGGCCTCATCGTATTTCTCGTCCTCCAGGAGCTCCTCT